>Ga0075434_100000040_pt1 | contig 59699 bp, 53 predicted proteins | sample RhiMethybrSRZTD3_FD_75298 | JGI IMG/M metagenome (GOLD analysis project Ga0075434, IMG submission 75298) | Populus rhizosphere microbial communities from Tennessee, USA - Rhizosphere MetaG P. TD hybrid SRZTD3 | ecosystem: Host-associated > Plants > Roots > Rhizosphere > Soil | place: USA...
CTGCCTGCCGCGTCTTCGTCGCGACCCGCGTCGTCGCAACAGGCCGCACCGACGGCACAGTCGAAGCGAACGTGGCCGTATGCGATTGGTGTGCTGGCGCTGCTGACTGCCGCCGCAGTGGGTTACACGATCTGGTCGGGTCGATCGCAGCAGAACACTGAAACGGTTTCACCAACTGGTCCAGTATCACCGACGGCTCCGAAACCTACGCCCCTACCGACCACGCCACCGGCGCAGCCGAGTGGTTCTGTGGCGGCGGGTGCGGCACCCCCCGTGACGACGCCCCCATCTACGCTTCCACCGCTCGCCGCTCGAGGGACGACTCCGCCGCCACGAGCGACGGCGAGCGGACCTGCGCCGTCGACCACGGCGAAGCCCGCGCCTTCACAAACGGCGACGGTGCCGGCTCCAACGCCCACGCCTGTTGCTCCTCCTGCGCCTGTTGCACCGCCGCCCGCGGCTGTCACTGAAACACCAGCCGCCGCCGCCCAACCGCTGCCGCAACCCACGACGACGCGACCCGTCGACACGCCGACCCCTGCGCAACCTGCGCCGGCCGCCGTGCAGCCCCCTCCGGTGCCACCCGCACCGCGAGCCGCGGCGCCGCCCGCCGACACAGTGCCTCCCACCTCGCCGGTCGAATCCGACGATGCCGCAATCCGCCGCGTCGTCGGTACCTACAAGACCGCGATCGAGACGAAGAGCGTCGGGCTCTATCGATCGGTCCGACCAGGTTTGACCGCCGCAGAAGAAACGCGGCTGCGCGACAGCTTCCGTCAAGTCGACTCGCTGCAGATCACCCTCTCGATCGACGAGCTCCATGTCGACGGCCGAACGGCGACGGTGCGGATCTCGCGTCAGGACGTGATCACGAGCGGAGGACGCCGGCAAACACAGAGCAGCCGGCAGACGCTCCGCTTCGAGAAGTCGGCAACGGGTTGGATCATCACCGCCATCGGCGGCTGACCACTGGAGGCATCATGCGGTTTGGATTCGCGGGCGCGATTGCGCTGCTGGTCGTGACCTGCCCTGCGTACGCGCAGGAACCCATCAACATGGCGGTGCAGGTCACCGAGCTGTCGCGCATCTTCACGCAGTTGTATGGGCCCCAGGGCCTCGTGGTCAACAGCCTGACGCCGCTGCCGAGCGGCGCCACGCACTCGGGCCATTTCAACAGCGGGTTCGAAAGCGAGTTCTCCCAGTTCAGCACCGCGCTCACCAGTCAGATCGTGTCGTTGGCGCTGCCGCCGCCAGCCTCGGGGTTTACGTATCAATTCGATCCCGCCCTGGGTGTCTTCTCACGAACAACCACCAGCTTCGGCCCGATCATGTCCGAGCGCGCCGATACGCTCGGTGCCCGTCGCGTCTCAATCGGCTTCGCATATCAGCGCCTGAAGTTCGATTCGATCGAGGGCATGGATCTCAATGCGGTGCCCGCCGTGTTCACCCATGACAGCGCCGAGCTGCGGGGCGGTCGTGAAGACGTGGTCACCACGATCAACTCCATCGACTCCACCGTCACGCGATCGGCGACGTTCATCAGCTACGGCGTGACCAACGCACTCGACATCTCCGTCGTGCTGCCGTACATCACCACTGACATGGTGGTCACGTCGGACGCGACGATCCGACGCATCGGCACCACAGACCCGCTCACCCACTTCTTCCGCGCGATCGACGACAGCATCGGCACGCGGCGGATCTTCACCGCATTCGGCCATGCATCCGGTCCGGGAGACGTGACGGTTCGTCTCAAACAGACGGTCAAGAAGTCGAAGGCCAGCGGGCTTGCGATCGGCGCCGACCTGCGCCTCCCGACCGGCGACGAGAAGAACCTGCTGGGGACGGGAGCACCGGGCGTGCAGCCCTTTGCGGTGTGGTCTGGGTCGTATGGCGCGGTGTCGCCGCACCTCAACATCGGATATCAATGGAACGGCTCGAGCATCCTCGGCGGCGATCCTGGGGCGGGCATCTCGAAAGATCTTCCTGATGTCGGCGTATACTCGGCCGGCGCGGTCGTCGAGATCCATCCGCGCGTCACTGCCGCCGTCGATATTCTCGGACGATACGTGCTCGATTCGCCGCGTCTTCAGCGTGTCGATTTCCACGCACTCGACGGGACGTCAGTGTTTCCAAACATCACGTTCACGTCGGGATCGTTCAACGAGGTGAGCGCCGCCGCAGGTCTCAAGATCAACGCGTTCGGTCGACTGCTGGTGACGGTGAACCTGCTCGTGAAGTTGAACGATGTCGGTCTACGCGATAAAGCGTCGCCGTTGGTTGGCCTCGAGTACGCGTTCTAGTCAGGTCTTCTCTCTACTCAGCGCGGTTTTTCCCCGGATCAGGTCGCGGCTCAGTCAGCCATGCGCGACCTTCATGGCATGATCGCGACATGTGGACAGCCGTCTTCAGTGGCGTTCTCGTCCTCGCGCTGATCGCGCAAACCACTTCAACGCCGGCCTGCAAAGACGACACGCCGGACAACACGCAGACGTCGAACGATCCGTTCACCACCCGCGACGGTGCAAAGTTCCGCGTCGACACCGTGCTCAATCAACTCGACGGCGTGCCGTGGGCGATGCAGTTCGCTCCCGACGGACGCTTGTTCGTGACCGAGCGAGTCGGCCGGGTGCTGATCGTCAACATCACGTCCGGCATGTACGACGTGGCGCTGCGGATCGACGGGGTCTTCACCAGTGGTGAAGCCGGCCTCCTCGGTCTGGCGCTCGATCCGGACTTCGCGCAAAACCATTTCGTGTATCTGTACTACTCGGCGGCCACATCGCAGACGACGGCCGTGAATCGGCTGGTGCGCTATCGAGAGTCGGGCTCTCAGTTGATCGAGCGCGTGCTCCTCCTCGACAACATCCCCGCAGGCCAGATTCACGACGGCGGCCGGCTGAAGTTTGGACCGGACGGTTTCCTCTACGTCACCGTCGGAGATTCGGCGTCGCAAGCGCTCGCGCAGGATGTCGCGTCTCTCGCGGGAAAGATCCTTCGCCTCAACCGCGACGGCTCGACGGCGCCCGGCAACCGATTCAGCTCGCCCGTCTTCACCTACGGTCACCGGAATCCGCAGGGCATCGACTGGCATCCGACAACCGGTTTGATGTGGTCGTCCGAGCACGGCAACGTCGGCAACGACGAGATCAACACGATCTCGTCCGGGCTCAACTTCGGCTGGCCGCGCATCGAAGGCAACGACACGTTTCCCGGCATGGAGACGCCGGTCACGTCGTTCACTCCGTCGATCGCTCCCTCGGGTGCCACGTTCTATCGCGGCAATCGGATCCCGCAGTTCACGAACAACCTGTTCGTCGCCACGCTACGAGGCACGCATCTGCTGCGCGTGACGATCGACGACAGCGGACGTCGTATCACCGGCCAGGAGCGGCTGCTCGATGGCACGTTCGGGCGCCTTCGCGACGTGATCATGGGGCCAGACGGCAATCTCTACGTCTGCACGAACAACCGTGACGGACGCGGCACGCCTGCGGTGGGCGACGATCGGATCCTGAGAATCGCTCAGGGCTTCTGAACGCCACGGTCCGCGCCGCGGACTTACAGATTGTCCTGGCGTGCGAAGCGTCCATGGTAGACGGCGCTGCCTTCACAGCGCTGGAGCACGATCTGGAGGAGCCGCACGCCTGCATGAATAAGCAGCGTCCGGCCGGACACGTTCGACATCTCGAGCACCTGGCGGCTCGCGACGCCCGGCTGCACGAAACCCGAGGTGACGTGGATCATGAGGCCGAGGCGCGCGAATCGGCTGCGGCCCTCGAGCCATCCGCCGATGTCGCCGGGAAGTGTGATGCGCTCGCGGGTGATGCCGTGGATGGTCTCGCCGGGTGCAAGCGGATACGGTGTCTCGAGCGAGCGCACGTCGGTGATCGTCCGGTAGTCGACATCGTCAGTCACCGGCACGGGCTCGTCTGCGGTGTGCATGACGCGGATCTCGTCGCCGAGATGCAGGTCGATCGACGCCGGTCCTAGCTGGTCGGCGAAGAACGGATCGATCACCACTCGCCCCGCCTCGATCTCGCGCCGGATCACATCGCACGTGAGGATCATTGTGTCGATTATATGGCCCGGTCGCTCACCAGGCTCATTGTGGGCGCTGCTCGTACTGCGTCAACTCCATGCGCACGCGGCCGAACGCCGCGTCGACGTCGACGGCCAGCGGAACGTGCGCGCGTTCGGTGTCGAGCCACACCGTCGCCGTCGGAGAGGCGCGCCGCTCGACTCGATGCTCGATGCGCGGCTCGATCCGCAGTGCCTGCCGCATCTGACCCTGTACGACGACCGGCTCCGGCCCGCTAACAACGAACTCGACGATGCTGTTGCGACCGCCCTCGTTGACCGGCAGCCGATACCGTGAGCCAACCGTCAACGGCAGCGTGCGAGCGTAAAACAGCGCCGCCACCGCGTCGCGGGCGTGAGCTGCGAGTGGCAGGCTGATGGCCTGTGGCGACGTCGCGTCCTCGATCGACTGTCCGATGCGCACGACGCCGCGGGTCGCGTCGAACTGGTAGATGCGATTCGTGGAGCGCGCGCCCTCGCGCAGCAGACGCTCCTGCCGCACGGTCATCAACGCCGCATCGGCGATCGTCGTCAACACGGCGTGTACTTCGTAGAAGCGCGCAATCCACGGAGCGGTATCCGCGGACACGACAAAGCGATAGGGCGGATCGTCCACGCGCATCACCACTGTACCCGCCGTCACATTGGCGGCCCCGTTCCACTCGACCGTGTAGGTAGCGGTTTCACCGGCGTGGAACGGAATCGGCCCGGCAGCGGGCGGCTCGACGACCGATTGCTGACGCACGCGCGATTCGGTCTCGGGCGTCCAATGCAGCTCGTAGATCGTTCCGTCGGCAAAACGCGCGCGCTCGACCAGCGGCGAGGCGGGCCCCGAATCGACCGGACGCGGCGCAACCACGAATCGCACGTCGCTTTCGAGCAGGGCCAGGAGCGCTTCGTCCGAGGGAAACGCGCTGAGCGCGTCGACGAGCGACGGGTAGAACGCCGGGCGCTGTCCGCTGTAGCCATTGAGCAGCGGCCGCCGATGCTCCAACGACTGCACCATTGCCGCGGTGTTCTCGATGTCGATCGTCAAGGGCAGCACCGCAACGGCGCCGGCGCCAGCCGCATGTTGGAGCCACTGACCAACGTCGGTCTTGGATGGCGGCGCCGCGGCGAGCGTCAGCGGCACGTGAAGGAGCTCGATCGCGGCAACGCCGACGACCGCGATGGGAAGCCAACGCAGCGCGCTCGGCAGGATTGCGCCGCGACGCTCCCACAGCTCTCGCCATCCGATGGCGGCGAGCGTGGCGAGGCCAAAGGATACGAGCACGGCGAACCGAGCCGGCGCCCGGATCGCCTGGAAGCCAAACACATATCGATGCAGTGCCGCGTAGACGCTGCGAAGGCCATCGGGACCAAGCGACAGGACGAATCCAACGACAACCAGCGTGCTCATCGCGGTCACGGTGGGCCGTGCGTCGGCTCGACGCCCATACCAGACTCCGAGCGCGGCCAGCAGCACGATCGAGAAGCCTGGAAACAACTCGCGCTCCGCTCCACTTCGCGGCGGCTCCCCGCTCGCTGGCTCGCGATGGTCGCGGAGCAGATCCGTGCGCCCGTATGTCACGTTCCCAGGCGGCACCTGGAGATAGCTGCTCGCGTATGCCGCACTTCGGCTAGCCTCGTAAAGAGTTCGACCGAAGCCCTCCGACTGCTGCACGCGCAGATACACGATCGCAAACGGCAAGGCGATGACGCCGCCGATCACACCTGAGATCAGCAGACGTTGCACCAGCAGACCATTCGATCGACGACCGGTCGCAATCGCGAGTGCGAACACGCCGCACACGAGGCCGACACCGCCAATCACCGCGTAGTACACGGACGACACGGCCTGCAGCCCTATCAGCACTCCGAGCAGAACCGCGTCGCGACGTCGACGGCCTGCCATGAGCCGATGCAGGAACAGAAACGTCAGCGGAAGAAAGTAGAGCGCCTGCAGCTGGATGTGCAGCAGGTGCGCGAAGCGGAACGATCCGAAGCCCCACGCCAGACCCGCAACATACGCGCCGCCCGTCGTGCCGACGACCTCTCGAGCGAACGCGTGCATCGCCAGCGCGCTTGCGACGAGCGAGGCGACGAGCAGCACGTTGTAACAGAGCGTCACATCGCCGGTGAGCGCGTAGATCGGCGACAGCACGACGCTTTGAAGCAGCAAGTGATCCGAATACGACAGCGTGCCGAGCGCCGGATGAAAGATGTTGGCGTCGAACACCTGCCCATTGAGCAGCGACATCGGATCGTGGAGAACGGCGTGCATCCCCCACCCGAGCACCCAGAGATACAGGAACGGATCGCCGGGACCAACCGGCGCACCAATCAGCGATGAGGGGTGGAGCACGAGCGGCCACGTCATGACGACCGCGCACGCGAAATACACAAGGAAAGGCCGGGCGATCCACCGCACGGCGTCTACTATGCCAGACGCTTCGACGATCGCAACGTGGCCAGCGTCAGGATCCCGACGCCCCACGCCGTCAGCGCGAGCGCCTCGGGCCAGAATGTCTCCAGTCCGACACCTTTGAGAAAGATGCCGCGCAGGATGATCAGGAAGTAGCGGAGCGGGATCAGATAGGTCACCTTCTGGACGATGGCCGGCATGTTCTCGATCGGAAACACGAAGCCGGAGAGGAACACCATCGGGATCAGGAAGAAGAACGACGCCGTCATCATCGCCTGCTGCTGCGTTGACGAAATCGTCGACACGAACAGACCGAGGCCGAGCGTGGTGAGCAGATAAACGAGGCACATCAGCAGCAGCAGCGCGAAGCTTCCGCGCAGCGGCACCTCGAACCAGACGATCGCCACCACAACGACGAGCAGCACGTCGATCAGGCCGATGAACGCGTACGGCAACATCTTCCCGAGAATCAGCTGCCACCGGGCGATCGGCGTGACGTTCAACTGCTCGAGCGTCCCCAGTTCGCGCTCGCGCACGATCGCCATCGACGACAGGTTGGTCGTCACGACCAGCAGCAGCAACGCGAGGATGCCGGGGATCATGAAGTCCTTGCTTTCGAGCTGCGGATTGAACCACACGCGCACGTCGGCGGATACCAGCGGTGTGGCGCGTCCGCGTCCCGACTCCGCGGCCAGCTCACGGGCGAATGCGGCAACGAGCGTTCCGGCATAACCCAGCGCCACATTGGTGGAGTTGGCGTCCGTGCCATCGGCCACCACCTGCACCGTCGTCGGTTGCCCCGCTCGAATCCGATCACCGTAGTTCTGCGGAATCTGCAGCGCCATCCACGCGCGGCCGCTGTCCAGATATTCATCGATGCGGTTGGCAGACGCCATCCGATCGACGACGACGAAATTGCCCGAGGCCTCGAAGCGGCTCACCAGATCGCGGCTCTCGGACGAGGCATCCTCGTCGACGACGAGCACCGGCACGTTGCGGACGTCGGTGGTCGCGGCATAGCCGAGCATCGTGAGCTGCACGATGGGCGCGATGATGACGATGCCGAAGAGACGCGGGTCCTGTCGAAGCTCGAGAAACTCCTTGCGAATGACATGGAGCAGCCGCCTCATGACGTCACGCCCATTGCCGCTTCAGCCTCAGCGAGGCGAGCCCGAGGATGAGAACCGCAAACACACCGAGGGCAACCAGATCGCTCCAGAACACCGTTGGCCCAGTGCCCTTGAGCACGATGCCGCGGAGTGCCACCAGAAAATAGCGGGCCGGCACGATTCGCGTGAACCATTGCAGGAACACCGGCATGCTCGCGATTGGAAAGATGAATCCCGACAGCATCAACGTCGGCAGAAATGACGACAGCAAAGCGATCTGAAACGCGACCTGCTGGGTCTCGGCCAGGCTCGAGATCAGCAGACCGAGACCGAGGGCGCCGATCAAGAACAGCGAAATCACCGCCAGCAGCACCAGCCACGATCCGCGCATGGGCATGTCGAACATGACCATCGCCGCCAGCACGATGCCCATCGCCGACAACAGCGACACGACAAAGTAGGGCGCTGTCTTTCCGAGAATGTATGGAACCGGCCCAATCGGCGACATCCGCACCTGCTCCATCGTGCCGGCTTCTTTCTCGCGCACGATCGAAAGCGCGGTCGACACCACCGCCGTCAGCATCGCGATGTAGGCGATCAGACCAGGGACGAGGAAGAGCGTGCTGCGCAGCTCCGGGTTGTAGAAGACGCGCGGCTCGACGCTGAGCAGCGGGCCGGTCGGCGAGCCGATTCGCGCCTGCACTTCGTATCCGGCCGAGAGGGCGCTGACCAGGCCGATGGCGTAGCCCACCACGGTGGTCGCCGTGTTGGCGTTGTCGCCGTTGACGATGAACTGAACGCTGGTCGGACGGCCGGCGCCAACATCGTCGCCGAATCGCGCCGGGATCACGAGCACTGCACGCGCGAGGTTGCGATCGACCACACGCGAGATCGCGGCCTCGTCGAGGACGTCGTCATAGAGATCGAAGTAGCCGGAATTGACGAACGCCGAGATCACTTCCCGGCTCGCCGTGCTGCGATCGTTGTCCTGCACGGCAATCAGCACGTGGCGGATATCGAAGTTGAGCGCGTAGCCGTAGACGAGCAGGAAGAACGCCGGCACGAAGAGCAGGATGAGGAGCGTGCGGCGATCGCGGACGATCTGGCGCATCTCCTTTCGTGCGACGGCGATGGTTTTCCACATAGGCTTGTCCACCGTAGCTTTAGCGGAGGTGGATCATGCGGCCGTCCGTTCCGCCACATCGAGGAACACGTCTTCGAGCGATGGCTCGACGCGGCCGCACGACGTCACGTCGATGCCCTTTTGTTGCAGACGGTCCCTGATCGAGTCGGGCGTGGTGTCCGAGGACTTGAGCACCGCGTGCACGGCGGTGCCGAAGATGCTGGTCTTCTCGACCTCCGGCATCGCATCGAGCGCGCGCATCGCGTCGACGGCTTCAGGCGTGCGGATCTCGAGGATCGGGCGCGACGCGAACGTAGCCTTCAGCTCCTGCACCGTGCCATGCGCGGCCAGGCGCCCGGCCTGAATGATTGCGATGCGATGGCAGTGCTCGGCCTCATCCAAATAGTGCGTCGTCACCAAAACGGCGACGCCGCGCTGCGACAGGTCGTCGATGAGGCGCCAGAACTGGCGGCGTGAAAGCGGATCGACACCGCCAGTCGGCTCGTCGAGGAAGACGATCGGCGGTTCATGGAGGACGGCGCATCCGAGCGCGAGACGCTGGCGCCAGCCGCCCGAGAGCGCGCCAGTGAGCGTGCGCTCGCGGCCGCGCAATCCCGCCATGTCGAGCACGAAGTCGCGCCGCGCCGAGAGCTGATCGGCGTTCAGGCCGTAGATGCCGCCGAAGAACGTGATGTTCTGATCGACGGTGAGCTTCTCGTAGAGAGAGAACCTCTGCGACATGTAGCCGATGCGTCGCTTCACACCTTCGGGGTCTTTGCCGACGTCGATGCCGCCGACGATGGCCGTGCCCGATGTCGGCTTCAGCAGTCCGCACAGCATGCGGATCGTGGTCGATTTGCCGGCGCCGTTGCTGCCGAGAAAACCGAACACCTCGCCGGCCCGCACCTCGAACGAGACGTCGTTGACGGCCACGAAGGCGCCGAATCGGCGTGTCAAATGACGCGCCTCGATGGCGATTCGATCGTTCATCGTCCGATGGCTCTCGAGAGACGGGCTTCGGCAATCCGAAGATTGGCGAGCGCTCGAGTGCGATCGAGCTCGGCCTGCAGCAGGGCGAACTCCGCGTCTTGCACTTCGATCTGCGGGATCACTCCGGCGCGATACCGCTCCGCCACGACGCGTCGCGCCTCGGCGGCCGCTGTCACCGCATCGGAGGCCGCCGCGATGGCGGCACGCCCCGATTCGATATCGAGCGCGCGCTGCCGTACTTCGACCGGCAGCACCGAGTCGAACTCGGCGAGCCGCTGGCGTGCGGCTTCGGCGCCGCCGGCGGCCTGCGCAACATTGGCGGCGGTGCGCCCGCCGTCCCACAACGGCCAACGCACGTTGATGCCCGCATCCCACGAGTTGTCCAGGCGATCCGTTCTCGGAAAGATCTTGGGATTCGGGCGTGCGTAATCGGTGCCGCCGGCGATCGCGATCGTTGGCCGTCGGCCGGCCGCGGCGGCGCTGCGAAGCTGGTCGGCCGCATCGACGCGGTCCTCGAGCGCGCGACGCTCCTGCCGAGAGGTGCGCGCTTCGGCGATCAGCGGATCGACGGCGATCGCGCGATCGCTGGCACTCTCCAGCGATCCCACCGGCTCGACCACCTGTCCTGGTTGGAGCCCGACGAGTCGCGCGAGCTCCGCTGACGAGACGTCCCGCTGATTGCGCGCCTCGATCGCGAGCATGCGGGAGCGCGACTCCTGCGCCTCCGCCGATGCGATCTCGTTTGGTGGCACCAGGCCGGCATCGAAGCGCTGCTTCACATCGGCAACGTGCGCCTGCGATCGCGCAATACCTTGCTCGAGCACGTCGACCGATGCCCGTGCGGTGACGACGGCCCAGAATGCGCGCGCGACCTCGAGCCGAAGGTCCGACTGCGCCACCGACACGTCGGCGCCGGCAGCTGCGGCCTCGGCCCGTGCCGCGCGTTCGAGCGCGTTGGTCTGGCCACCGGTATAGATCGGCCACTGAAGATCGAGACGAGAGTAATAGTTGTTGGGAACGTCGGGATACAGCACGCGGAGAACGCCGGGCGGACCAGGGACGCTGAATGGCTGCACGTGATTGGTGCGTGTGTACCCGCCGCCAACCGACACGGTGGGCATGTCGGCCGAGCCACGCACGTCGATGGTTGCGTTGGCAGTGGCTTCTCTGGCGCGCGCCTCGGCAAGGCGGTGACTCGCCGCGATCGCACGCGTCTGCGCCTCGTCCACGCCGAGACGCACGACCGGCGCGTCTTGCGCAGCGGCGAAACCAACCATCGATTCGGCGATGGCGATGAATATCGTGACGCGTACGCTACGACTCAGCACGGGAACCCTCCGTTTCGGTCGACAGCCGCGCGATGAACACGTCCTCGAGCGACGGCTGGACGCGCCGCACCGGCGTTCCCGCCAGCGGCGTCGCCTGCAGCGCGCGCCTGAAGCCGTCTTCGACCGCCTCGTCGTCACCGCTCAGCGTCACGTGGATGCGCTCGCCAAACACTTGCGCATCGCTCACGCCGGGCAGACGGCGCACGGTGTCGGCGGCGGCGCGGCCATGCGCCACGAGCTCCAGCATCCGGCCACGAATCAGCGTGCGCAGCCGCTCCGGCTCATCGATCGCGAGGGCACGCCCTTCGTGCACGAGCGCCACGCGCGTACATCGTTCGGCCTCGTCGAGATACGGCGTCGACATGAGGATGGTGATGCCCTGGGCCAGGAACTCGGAGAGCAGCTTCCAGAACTCGCGGCGCGACACAGGGTCGACGCCGGTGGTCGGCTCGTCGAGCAGGATCAGTGCCGGCTCGTGGACCAGTGTGCAGGCCAGGGCGAGCTTCTGCTTCATTCCACCCGACAAACGATCGGCAAGACGACCGCGAAACGGCGTCAGCTGCGTCATCGAGAGCAGTTGATCGCGACGCCGCGCGTAGTCGCGAACGCCGTGCACTTCGGCGAAGAACGCGATGTTCTCGTCGATGGTCAGATCGCCGTACAGACTGAATCGCTGCGAGAGGTAGCCGACGCGTTCGGTGAGCTGGCGGTGATCGGCGAGCGGATCGAGGCCGAGCACCCGGATGTCGCCGGCATCGGGATGGAGCAACCCGCACATCAATCTGATCGCGGTGGTCTTGCCGGCGCCATCGGGGCCGATCACGCCGAACATCTCTCCGGATCGCACGTCGAGGCTCAGGCCGGCCAGCGCGTCGACGGCGCCGTAGCGTTTGACGACCGCGTGAAAGGCGATCGCGTCGGTCATTGCAGCCCCAGATCCGCGTCGACCGGCATGCCCGACTTGAGCACGCCGGCTCGGTTGTCCACTGTGACTTTGATCCGGTAGACCAGCTTCGATCGCTCTTCCGCGGTCTGCACGTTGCGCGGCGTGAACTCGGCCTTCGGCGAGATGTAGGTCACCGTGCCCGACAGCGCCTGGCCGCCCGCATCGGTGCGCACGGTTGCCGACTGTCCCAGCTTCACGCGCGGAATCGACGGCTCGGGCACGAACAGGTTGGCCCACGCACGATCGAGATCGGTGATGACGACGAGCGGCGTGCCGCGGGCCACGATCTCGCCGGTGTCGACGAGCTTCTGCGTCACCACGCCAGAGACCGGGGCCACCACTGACGCGTCGTGAGCCGATTTTTCGAGAATCGCGATCTGCGCGTCGGCGCTGGCGACGCGTGCGCGCGCCGCGGCGATCTCTTCAGGCCGCGAGCCCTTCTGAAAACGCGTGAGCCCCTCGCGCGCCGCGCGCTCCCGCTCCCTGGCCCCCCGCGCCCGCTCGACCGCCACGTCCACTCGCGCCTTGGCATCGTCGCGTTGCTTCACGGACCCGGCGTTGGCCTTGAGCAGCGTCTCGAAGCGATCGAGATCGAGCTGCGCGGATTTCAGCTCGGCTTCGATCGTCGTCACGTCGGCTTGCGCGGCATCGACCTGCGCTTGGGCCTGACGAATGTCTTCCACGCGCGATCCGGCCTCGAGCAGCCGCAGCTGCGCGGTGGCCGCGGCCCGATCGGCCTTCGCTCGCTGGATCTGCAACTCGGCATCGCGCGCGTCGAGCACGGCGATGACATCGCCCTGCATCACGCGCGCACCCTCATCGACTTTGAGGTCGACGATGCGGCCGCCGACTTCGGCGGCGATCTGCACCTCAGTCGCTTCGACATGGCCCGACACACGGATCGAAGTGTCGGGCGGCTTCGCGGTGCAGCCGGCGACGGCGATGGAAGCGATCACGAGCACGCGCAATCTCGTCATGACGTTTTCCGAAGCATGCCTCGCACCGAGGCCTGCATGTGGTGGATGAACTGATCGAGCGGCCGCGGCTCGGCCAGGTCTTTCGCGATCTTCGATCTGGCCATGACACGCTGCCGGACGAAGTAGATGAGGATGGGCGGCATGATCGTCAGGTGCGACAGCAGCGGATCGGCGGCGCGGAAGATGCCCTCGCGTTGACCCTGCACGATGATGTCTTTCACGGCGCCAAACACGTCGTTCATCAGCGTGAAGATGCGGGCGTCGAAGTGCGGCGCGCCGGCGGCAATCTCGCGCAGCATGATGGGCGGAAACCACGGACGCGCGGCCCCCTCCTCGACGAGCGCTTCGATCCAGCGATCGAGCTTGTCCTCGGCGGTGCCGGGTCCGTCGGCGATGGCCCGGGCGCGAGTGCCGACGGTCGCCACCATGTCGCGTACCACGGCGAGGTAGAGATCGCGCTTGCTGCCGAAGTGGTAGTAGAGCATCGCCTTGTTCAGGCGAGCGCGGGCAGCGATGCGGTCGATGCCGGCGGCGTCGTAGCCGCGCGCGGAGAACTCGTGGGCCGCCGCTTGAAAAACTGCGGTCTTGGAATCCCGCGCGGAGCGTCGGCGCGTCCGGGCCATCTGATTAACCAACTAGTTAGTTAATAGATCGTTTGCGGTCGCGGCGTCAACCTGAGGGGGGCAGAGAGGGCGGGGAAAGACTCACACGGGGGAACGGGGGAAACGGGGATTTCTTGAGGTTGAGGAGCCTATTCCGCGTTCGCACGAGACGCTACGATCGCGTTCATGACCGTCGTGATCGCGGGCGGCACCGGCTTTCTCGGCGGCGCGCTCGTGCCCGCGCTGCGGGCGGATGGACATCGCGTGCGCGTCCTCACCCGCCGGCCGCGTCACGCCGACGATGTCGCCTGGAATCCTGAGCGTGCGCCGGAGTCATGGACGGACGCGCTGGACGATGCCGACGCGGTGATCAACCTCGCCGGCGAGTCGATTGCCGGCGCGCGATGGTCCGAGGCGCGCAAGCGGGCTATTCGCGACAGCCGGGTCCACGCGACGTATGCACTCGACTACGCCATGAGCAATGCGGCGCGGCGCCCCGCAACCGTGATCAGCGCGTCGGCAGTCGGGTTCTACGGCAACCGCGGCGACGAGGTGCTGACCGAAGCGAGCGCGCCCGGCGATGACTTTCTCGCCGACGTGTGCCGCGAATGGGAAGGCCTCGCGATGAGATCAGCCACGCACTCACGCGTTGTGCTGCTGCGTACGGGGATCGTGTTGGGCCGCGGCGGCGCGCTTCCACCGATGGCGCTTCCCTTCCGGCTGTTCGTCGGAGGTCCGGTGGGCAGCGGTCAACAGTACATGTCGTGGATCCATGTCGACGATTGGGTGGCGATGGTCCGCTGGGCGCTCGCGACCGATGCCGTGTCGGGCGCGATCAATCTGACCGCGCCTGCTCCGGTGACGAACACCGAGTTCGCGCACACCCTGGGACGCGCGCTGCATCGACCGTCGTTCATGCGCACGCCGGCGTTCGCGATGCGACTCGTCCTCGGTCGCGAGATGGCCGACGCGCTGATCCTCGGCGGTCAGCGGGTGCGGCCGGCAAGGGCAGAAGCGATGGGATATGCGTTCAAGCACGGCGCGCTCGAATCGGCGTTGCGCGCCGTCTACGACTGATAACAGGGCTCAGGGCCCAGGCCTCAGGCCTCAGGGCTGGGCAAGGCTCCAGGCCCGAATCCTGAGACAGCATTGAGCCCCGAGGCCTGGGCCCTGGGGCCTGTATGCCTCAGACGATCGCGGGGCCGTTCCGGAAATCGCCTCCGAGGATCGCCGTCGAGCTCGAGCCCAGCCAGCCGTCGAGGACGCGCGCGTATACGGAACGGAAGTCGGTCTCGTAGGTAATGTCGCCGCCGCTGTTCTCGAGTGTGGGATTGCCGGCAACCGGGTTGAGATCGGGCGCGGTGCCGTAGATTCCGCCGCGAACGCCGCCGCCGATGGCCATCATGTTCGCGGCGGCGCCGTGATCGGTACCGCCGGTGCCGTTCTCTGAGATGCGCCGCCCGAATTCGGAGAACTGCAGGATGAGCGTGTCGCCGAGCAGTCCCTGATTCTTCAGATCGGTATAGAACGCGGCCACGCCATCGCCATACGTGGCCATGAGTGTCGCGTACGCCCCGGCGCCCTGATTGCCTTCATTCGCATGCGTATCGAAGCCGCCGGTCTGCACCCAGTAGACGCGTGTGCCGATGCCGCGTGCGATGGCGCCGGCGACCGTGCGCAACGCGAGCGCGAATCCGTTGTTGGCGTACGCGGTTGTGCCGACATAGTCGGCCACCGAGTTCACGCGATCGAGCGTCTCGAATGCGGCCGTGGTCCGGCTGTTGATGAACGCGAGATGCGGCCGATCGACCGGCACGTGCGACGCGATCCGCGTGGCAGCGGCGCGCTCATAGATGCTTTCCGGTGCGGGGTTGGGACTGGCGAAGGCGTAGGTCCGCGGATCGGGAATACCAGGCACCGCCACCGTTTTCGAGAGCAGCGCACGCGGCACCTCTCGCTGCGTGCTCCATCCCGAGAGCGGGTCGAGCGGAATGGTCTCGAGGTAGCGCCCGAGCCAACCCATGGACGAGGGCGACTGCGGATCGGCGGTGTTCCAGATATCGGATCCCTGAAAGTGCGAGCGGCTCGAGTTCTGGTAGCCGGTGCGCTGGATGATCGCCAGACGTCCTTCGTTGAAGATCGTGCGCAACCCGCCAAGGCGGGGATGGAGTCCGAGGGCGCGGCCGGCCCCATCGGTGCCGATCTGCAGAACTTGTCCCGCGGGGATCGAGATGCCCGGGCGACGGCTGAAATAGAACGGATCCGTGTACGGGATCACCGTGTTCAGCGAGTCGTTGCCGCCGGCGAGATACACCACCACCAGATTCCGCGCGCGCGCGCCCTGCGCCCGGGCGATATCGCACAGGAATTCGGGAGCGGCAAAGCTGACGGTGAACGCCGCAACGCCGCCGCGAATGAACTCTCGTCGAGAAACTGGCATGGCCTTCTCCCCGCTAGACGAGCTGATACTCCGACGAGCCGACAATCAAACGCGTGATTCCCGCCGCCTTCGCTTGCACCTGTGCATCGGATCCGGTCCACGCGCCGCCGATCTGCAGGTAGCTGACGAGATCGGCGTGGGGGTCTGAATCGTACGGCGCCGCCGACAGCCGATCGAGGAAGTACTCCACGAACGAGTCGGGCGAACCCTTCGCGTCGGCGACCGCGCGCGCGAGGTTGAAGCGCTGATTCGCCGCCAGCGTGGCCGCGTAGTTCATGCGCGCCACTACCGCGCCAGTCGAGAACCAGCCCTGTCCGAGCTCCCATCCCGCAACATCGGGCGGCTCGAACAGCGTTTGTCCCATCGCCGTCAGCGGAGTTCTCACCGCATCGACGGTGAACCCCGTCCACCCGACTTCTTTGATCGCCCGCACCGCGAACTCGACCGGCCAGGAGTAGCGACTGAAATAGTTGGACGGCGTCAGCGAATCGCGCGACCGCAGCAGAAACGCGACGAGTGGCTTGATCTGCGTGCCGCTCTGCAGGTACACGCTGGCGGCAGTCGTGAGCGTGGCTTCGTCGGGCGCTTCGGTCTCGCTCACGAAGAAGTTCCACAGCTTCCGCGCCAGCCGGCGGGCGGTGGCGGGATGACGCGCGAGCGCGGTGATGAAGTCGATGCCGTCCTGCTCGCCGTCGGCGGCGGGTCGCGCCGGAATCGTCGTGCTGCCGTTGCTGTAGATCGGGAACGTGAAGGTCTTCGCTGTTGTCTCGTGATTGTTGGGGATGTAGACGTACTCGTAGTACGTGTCGTTGTCGTTGCCGCGATTGATGAGCCGCAGGTTCCACCCGGTGAACACGCGCGCGGCGGCATACACATCCTGCTCGGTGTAGTTGCCGACGCCCATCGTGAACAGTTCCATGATCTCGCGGCCGAAGTTCTCCTGCGGACGCGTGCGCGTGTTGTTGCGCCCGTCGAGCCACACGAGCATCGCGGGATCCTTCGCGAGGTGAATGAGAAGATCGCGAAAGCTGCCCATGCCCTCGGCACGGAGCGTCTCGTACTGACCGCGGGGGCCAGGCAGCGCGCCTTCCTTGTTCGCGAGCATCTTCGTCGCCGCAGCAGCGGGAACGGCACCGGCGATCTTGCTGTAGGCGGTGGCGAAGTGGTTGTGCCAGAACAGCGCCATCTTCTCCTGCAGCGGTCGGTTGGAGTGCACCATGCGGAACAGCCAACGTTGACGCGCATCTTCGATGTTGGTGTTGGGCGCGAACCCCCCGACACGCGCGACGACGCCGATGTACGACGAGTTGCCGATGTGCGAATCGACATCGTCGGGCAGATCCTCGTAGTTCAGCAGGCGATCGACGAGCTCGAACGTCGACATGTCTTCGTACGACTTGAGCTCCTCGGGACCGGCGCCGAATCCCGCACGCCGCAGCAGGTGCTCTATCCCCGTTCGGCCTCGTGCCATGGCTATCTCTCCAGAAAAGCGCGCCCGATCATACCGCTCTCTTGAGCGCGCCGGATAAGACAGGTCTTGATCGCCGGCTTACATTCCCGTCATCGGAACGCCCAATGAGGCCCAATGAGGAAGGAGGTCAGCTCATCGATGCAAAGTTTCGGCCTTCCCGCTACTATGCGTGAACCCACTCATGAATAAACCGCAAACATCGCGAAGAGCGCGGAAATCTCCAAGAAAATCGCGGCCACAGCGAAAAACGCGTTCAAAACGGCCCGCCAGCCGTCGCCGGCCATCGGCCCCCATCGCGGCTCGCCCCGCGCCTCCGTCGGATGCCTCGAGCGGCCTCGCTCCGGGCATGCATCCAATCAATACGTACCTCGCAGTGGCGAACGTCTCCGCCACGATCGAATTTCTCGAGCGAGCGTTCGGATTCACACGAGGGGTGGTCCTGCCGGAGGCAGACGGACAACTTCGCTACGCCGAGATGCGCCACGGCGACTCGGTGGTCATGCTGATTCGGAAAGGCGACGCCACGACGGCGACCGCCGGGGTCGCGGCGCTCTACACCTATGTCGGCGACATCGATGCCGCAGCCGCTCAGGCACGTGAGGCAGGAGCGGGAGTAGCGGACGCGCAGGACACGCCGTGGGGCGATCGCACCGCCGTCGTCACCGACCCCGACGGCTATCGCTGGGTACTCGCCACGTTCAAGAAGCTCGCTCCGTTTTCGTAGAGGCGGATCGTAGAGCGGGTCGTAGAGGCGGGTCTTCAGACCCGCCTTCGAGGGCGAATCTAAAGACTCGCCTCTACGTTGATAATTCGAACAGCGAGAAACCGCAGCGGCCCACGCACGAGCAACTCGCCGTGAATCTCCACGGGACGGCCGACCCGCATGTCGAGCGGTTCCGTGAACGGCCGACCATCGGCCCCAACCAGCGCCAGCCGGCCCATCCCCGTGTCGTTGCCTCGCGGTACGAACATCGGGGTGATGCGACCGAGCAGACATCTCACCGCACAGTCGCGATGCGTCGGCCCTTCACCGGGCTTCATCACGCCGAGATGACACTTGCTGTCGACGATCTCACCGCGAACGACCACCGAACTGAGCGAACGCATCGATTCGATCGGCGTGCGCGACTGTGGTGAGACATCCACCAGCGCGTCGCCCGACGACACTTCGATCATCCGATCATCGTCGCGCTCGATGAGCGTGCCCGACACGCGCACCATCCGGCCATCGCGACCCTTCACGAGCTCGGATGCTCCATGTTTGCCGGCGCCCACGAGCCAATACACTGCAGGCGAGTTGCGTAACGAACGCCGCACGAGCAACGCGGGGTAGGGGTACTCGACCAGCGTTCCCTCGAATGTGCGCGTCCGCCCGAACTCGAAAGTCGCTGCCGCGAATCGCCCCTGCGCAACCAGCAGCACTCCAGACAACACCGCAGCGAACACGACGAGAACGCTCGCCGCCGCACGAACCCGAACCGCCATCCGATCGGGCATCGTCGGCTCGTATCCGATATAGAACTCGTCGTCCATCTTTCTGTCCTCGACGCGTTACGACGCTGCTCGCGCGTCCGCCTCCGCCACGGCTACGGCGAGACCTCGCCGAAGCGCTTCGCGCGAAGGCGGGTCCGCGACGCATCGTGGACGAACGCCGCCGGCTCGACGTACGTGCCCGGCGGATGCGGTGTGGGATTCACCAGCACGCGGCCTCCGGCCACGCGCACGGAAAACGTGGGCAGCCGTTCGGTAAACGGCGCCGGCGCGCGGCCCGACGCCGGCTCATACTCGTAGCCATGCCACGGGCACACGATGCAACCGCCAACGATCTTGCCCTCGCCGAGCGGGCCGTTCTGATGACGGCACACATTCGACACCGCCGAAATACGCCCGTCATAGCGGAAGATCGCAACGCGCTCACCCGACAGACACACAGTCTTCGCGCGGGTGTCGGCGATCTCGTCGACTCCGCATGCATCGACGAACCCTGACGCCGCCAGATTCACACGCGCCGGCTGAAGCTGGCGCTCTACGTCTCGACGACGCTCGCGCGATGCTGCTTGCACGTGCAGGGCGAGCAGACCTGCCACGCCGACGCACAACACGAACGGAAACACGGGATGGCGTTCAGCCTGCAATGCTCCAAGTGTGATGTGCGCGATCACGAGCGCGTAGGCGACGTAGACGAGCATGTGCAGCGACTTCCACACCGGCGCCGAGAGTGCGCGCAGCCAGAAATCGTGACTCGTCGCCGCCATCACGAACAGGATCGCGAGCGCGATCAGGCCGAGTTGCTGAAACGGAAAGTCGGTCAGGCTGGCGTATTCGCGGCTGGTGACGAGCAGGCTCACGAGCGGATTGACATCGCCGAGCGCGTGAAACTGCACCAGCGCGAACACGCCGTGGGTCAGCGCGAGCACGAACGTCGTCACGCCAAGATGGCGGCGGTTGTAGAGCAGCGGCACGAACCGCGGATCGAGCCGGCACAGCGGCCCGATCGCGAGCACGATGTGCAGCAGCAGGATGGCGGCAGTGCCGCACCCGCGGATCACCAGCGTTTCAATCGTCGCCTGCGGATCGACGAGCATGCCGCCGCCGATGAACACCGCCAGGTACACACCGACGCCGGCGGCAGCAACCGCGTCGTAGCGGCGCTTCTGTCGATTCCAGCCGACGGCGCGGTAGGCAGTACTCATCGCGCTTACTCGGCTCTTCTCGCGACCAGCGCCGCCGCGATGAGCAACGGCAGAAGGATCGCGAGCATCGTCACGATCACGGCGTGCGCGCGGCGGAGCGGCCGAATCATTCGGTATCCTCCGCTGCGCGCGCGGCCTGCCCCGAGCTCTGTCGAGGGGCACGTCGGTGTGCAGTCCATTCGTCGGGCGGCGCCGAGGTTCCCCGCAGCCATCGTGTGACAAAGAGCGGCCACAGTGCCGTCACCCCGGGGAATACCAACACGCGAAAACCGACTGTCCCGTGCGTCGCGAGTGGATCCTGTCTGCCCACCCATTTCCACAAGAACACCACCGCGAAGATCGCGCCGCACGCGAGATAGATACCGAAGACGTCGACGAGGCGCTGGGCGGTCTGAAGGGTCATCGGTGTTCGTGGGTTGATGTGCCTTGGATGCGCTCGAGCCGGTGGAGGTAACCGAATCCTCGTTACCTTTCAGATCTAACCGCGTCCAATGAGCATGGATGTCAAAGACAAAGTGGTCGTCATCACTGGCGGCAAGCGAATCGGCCGAGTCGTCGCGCAGCAGATTGCCGATCGTGGCGGTCACCTGATTTTGTCGTACCGCGGATCGAAGCAGGAGGCCGATGACACCGTCAGCGACGTGAAGGCCCGAGGATGCCGCGCGATCGCGGTGGCAGCCGATGTGTCGAAGGCAGCGGACTGCTCGGCGTTGATGGCTTCGGCGCGGGACACGTTCGGCCGCATCGATGCGCTGGTCAACATGGCGTCGGTGTACGGAAGCACGCCGTTCGACGAACTGACGGAGGCCGGCTGGGACCGCGACCTGAACATCAACCTGAAGTCGGCGTTCCTGTGTGCCAAGGCGGCTATTCCGGCGATGCGTGCCTCGGGCGGTGGCCGCATCGTCAACTTCGCCGATTGGCTGGCGCGAAGCGGACGACCCGCGTATCGCGGGTTCACGTCGTACTTCGTCGCCAAGGCAGGGGTGATCGCGCTCACCGAGAGCCTGGCGCTCGAACTGGCGCCGGATCAGATTCTGGTCAACGCCATCGCGCCGGGGCCGATCCTCCCGCCGCCCGACATGCATCCCGAGGAAGCGAGCGCGGTGGCGCGCGTCACGCCGCTCGGTCGATGGGGCGGCGAGATCGAGATCGCGAAAGCGGTGCTGAGTCTGATCGAGACCGACTTCATCACCGGCGAGACGATTCGCGTCGACGGCGGACGCCATCTCGGTTAGTCGCATGCGCCGGCTCATTCAGCCGCCCCGTCTTCGTTCAGAGCACGGCATCGAAGCCGGTCGACGGGTGACCTGGCTCGAACTGTTCTTCGATCTCGTGTTCGTGGCGGCCGTCGCACAAGTCGGCACGCATCTGCGAGACGACTACTCGCTGAGCGGGCTGCTTCGCTTCACCTTTCTCTTCCTGCTGATCTGGTGGGCATGGCTGGGGCATACGACGTTCTCGACGCGGTTCGATACCGACGATCTCGTTCAGCGGCTCCTGACGTGGCTGCAGATGTTCCTGGTTGCTGTCATGGCCATCAACGCAACCGGCGCGCTCGACAGCCGCGACTCCGCCGGTTTCGCCGCCGCGTACTCGATCATGCGGTTCGTGCTCGTCGGGCAGTACGTTCGCGCCCGCCGCGTGCGGCAAGCCCGCGCGCTGACCACCCGCTACGCGTCCGGTTACGCCATCGCCGCAACGATCTGGCTGCTGTCGTCGCTGACACCAGTGCCGTGGCGGTTCTGGCTCTGGGCCCTGGCACTGGCCATCGACGTCGCCACCCCGCTCATCATGACCGCACATCTGATCCGCGTCCCGCACGATGCCGCACACCTGCCCGAGCGATACGGCCTGTTCAGCATCATCCTGCTCGGTGAATCGATGGTGGCGGTGATGACCGGCATGGGGCGCCAGGAGTACTGGAGCGTGGGCGCGGCGGCATCGGCCGTCCTGGGCATGGCGCTGGTGTTTGCGATCTGGTGGTGGTATTTCGACGGCGCCGGCGCCTCCGGCGAACGGAGGGTTCGATCGACCCGCGACGCAGTGGCGTTCCACGTGTGGAGCTACGCGCACGTGCCCCTGTTTCTCGCCATCGCGGTCACGGGTGTGGGAGTCGAGCACGTGATCGCCACCGCCACTGCCGATCCGCTGCCCGCCGCCGAAGGATGGATTCTCTGTTCGGCCGTTGCCGTATTGATGCTGTCGATCGTCGTCATCGAACTGTCCGCCGGCGGCGCGAAACGTCTCGCACGCGCGCTCACCCCGGCCGCAATCGCTGGCTCCACGCTGCTCGTCGGATCCGCGGCCAGTCACGTGACGCCTCCGATTCTGGTCGCGACGTTGACCATGCTCTCTGCCGGACAGCTGACGTATTCGTTACGGCGTGCTTTGTGATATTTCGAGATCAGATCTGTGGCAGAATGTGCCCGGCTCATCAGTAAGGTACGTCTTCATACCCGTCATACCTGTGCCGGCCATTTATGCGGGGCCGTCGGTTTTGGGTACTCGCGTGCGCCGTCCTCGCACTGGCGGCATTTAATCTCACCTATCGGGTGGGCAACGAAAGCCTCACTGAATGGGATGAGTCGTTGTACGCCACGAGCGCGTTCGAAATGCTCGAGAGCGGCAACTGGATCGTTACCACATTCAACGGCGCGGCCGATTACTACAACTCGAAGCCTCCGCTGAACGTCTGGCTGATTGCGCTTTCCCTCAAAGCGTTTGGACCTAGCCTGGCCGCGATGCGCGCGCCGTCGGTCATCGCCGCCTTCCTCACGGTTGTCGTCTTGCTCTGGTGGTCGACGCGTCGTTTCGGTCCGCGCGTCGCACTCTTTGCGTGCATGGTGCTCGCCACGTGTTTCGGATTCCTGCACGTGCATTCCGGACGCACCGACAATCCCGACGCGCTGCTGGCGCTCTTCTTCCTGCTGATTGCCGTCACGCTGGATGTGTCATCGGAACGGCCGTGGCGACGGATCTGGCTGGGCCCGCTGTTTGCCGGCGTGTTCCTGCTCAAGGGCATGGCGATCATGATGCCGCTGCTGCTCGTGGTGACCGTCGAGGCGCGCCGGACGTTGGATGCACGCCGGCGGTGGCTGCCGCTGGCTGCGGCGTCTGCACTCGCCGTGGCTCCAGCGCTGGCGTGGGCGATTCCGCGCTGGCAGGCGGACGGGTGGATGTTCTTCGACAAGATGTTCTTTCAGGATTTCGTCTCGCTCTCGACGACAGTCCAGGACAACCAAAACACGTCGGAGCTGTTCTACCTGAACATCCTGATCAAGCATCACTATGACTGGATCATCGCGGCCATCACCGTGGTGATCCTCTTCCCGCCCGCCTCGTGGGCCGTCGTGCGTCGATCGCTCGCCTTCTGGAGCAGCCGCGACGATCGCGTGTGGGTGCTTGGCCTCTGGTCGGCGATTGCTCTCCTCGTCCCGATGGCCATGCGCACGAACCTGCCGTGGTACATCAATCCGCTTTACCCGATGTTCGCACTCGGTGTCGGGTGGCTCATCGCCTACGGCTTCTCCGGCCGGCCAGCGCCCGGGCATCACCGCACGTTGCTGATCGCGATGGTGGTGATGGCGGCCACGCTCGCCGAAGGAAAGTTGATCTGGTACTCGTACAACTACCGCGCGCTCGAGCGATCGGCGCAAGGGCTGCTCCTCGCCGAGGCGGATCGGCTGCGGGGAGCGCGCGTGTTCGGTCAGTGGGATCGCGCCGACACAATCGTGTTGAAAGGCATCGTCCGCGCGAAGACCGCAGCTGCGGTCAACGTCAATGAGTTCCTCGAGCAGAGCTCACCCGGAGACTATCTCGTCCTCCCATCGAGCATGGACCACGACGGCCTCATCGAGCTCGCGAAGAACGGCCGTCACACGTTGTATCGACGCGACGAAAACACCAGCGACTCCCGCGCGCGAGACGTCGCGCGATAGCGCACGACGAGCCGCGCCAGCTCCCTCGCCGACGTCACCGTTGCGCCGCGGGCGATGTTCTCGGCGCCAATCTCGAATGCGAGCCGCCACTGCTCGAACAATGCGCGATACGCGTCGATCACCGACACCCGCGGGTCGTAGATGTGCGTCGCTTCCGAGGTGACGCCGTTCAACTCGATGATCGTGAACCCTCGGCCGGCGACGAAGTCCTCGAGGCTCGAGGCACGAACGTCGAACCGGCCGAAGTAGAACCCGTCATAGCCGCGGGCGACGTCGTCGAAGGCGCGTTCGATCTCCGGCGTCAACAATCTGCTCGCGTCGAGAAAGGTTGCGCCGCGACAATGGCTGCCGCAGTCGCCGAGCGACACGACCTGGCCACGGACCGGGATTTCACGGAGGGCGTCGCCGTATCGCTTCAGGTGGAGTCGCGCCATGCCGAGCGATCGGCGATCGCGCAATATCAATTGCTCGAGCGTGTGTCGGCCGTCGCCGATGACGGCAGGCAGCCGCTTGTCGGTGATCGACAGGATGCGTCCGCGTGGCTCTGAAGGTCGGCGGACGTAGAACACGCCGAATTCGAAGCCGGACACGTACTCCTGCACGATCACGTCACCGCTCGACTGCCGGAGATAGCTGACCAGATCTTCTGTGGTTCGCGCCACCGACACGCCCGAACCTCGCTGTCCTTCATTTGGCTTGAGCACAACCGGGAGGGTAATCGCGAGGCTCTGCATCAACTGTCCAGCGCGGGCAATCTTCGCAGCGACGTTTAGACTGCCGTCGATCAACCCGCTGCGCGCAATCCGATCGCCTGACGCCGCAAGACCGCGAAGGATGTCGATCTTCGACTCGCCGATGAATCCGCTCGCCAGGATGGCTGGATTCGCTGCCGTAAACGCCGTCGCACTGCGGTGCTTCACCATCAGCCACATCGCGTACGCGACCACTGGCAGATAGGTAATCCACGGGGGCCAATACTCCCAATGCGTCAGACGCAGCCACCACGACACGAACAACCGCCATCGCCTGTACAGCACCAAATCTTCGATGCCGGAATACGAACCTCCGTTTCCTCATGGGGTCAGACCCCATTCGCAGTAACCGCCCGCGATCCGCGACATCCAATCCACAAACGGGCCGACAGACCGTCGGCGTTGGAGGTTCGTGGCCATGAGGTCCTGGAATGTATCGGTTACCGTCAGCTGGATTCTGCAGATCGTCGTCGCGGTGATCTTGCTGCAAACGCTGTTTTTCAAATTCACCGCCGCCGCCGAGTCGGTCTACATCTTCTCGACTCTCGGTGCCGAGCCGTGGGGACGTATCGGGTCGGGTCTGGTGGAATTGATTGCCGCGATCCTCCTGCTCCTGCCGGCGACGATCACCGTCGGCGCCGCGGTCGCGCTCTTCGTCATCGTCGGCGCGATCATGAGCCACCTGACGATCCTCGGCATCGAGGTGCAGGGCGACGGCGGCCTGCTGTTCTTCCTCGCGCTCACGGTGTTCGTCGCCAGCGCCGCGATCCTCGTGATTCGCCGCGGTGAGATTCCGGTCATCGGCATGTGGCTCAGCACCCACTCGCTTGCTTAGGACGATGTCGACGGCACCGCTCCACTCGCTGGTGGTACTCCTGCAGGAGATGCGAACGCTGATCGACCGACTCGACGATGTCGAGTATGCGATGCCGGCGCCTGGTCGATCGGCGGGCGGGATCGGCGGGCACGTGCGTCATTGTCTCGATCATGTCCGCGCGCTTCTCGTCGCGACCGACACCGGTCTCTGTGCCTACGACCGCCGCGCCCGCCGCACCGCGATCGAAACCGACCGTGCCGCAGCCATGCGTGCCACGTATGAGCTGATCGTGGCTGTCGATCAGCTCGATCCTTCGGTCCTCGAGCACGACGTTCTCGTCGAGACGCAGATCGATCACGACGGCACGATGATCACGACGCGATCGAGCGTCGGCCGCGAGCTGATGTTCGTGATGAGCCACACCACTCATCACAACGCGATCGTCGCTCACCTGCTTCGCGCGCGCGGTGTCGGCACCGACTCACGATTCGGGCTGGCACCGGCGACTCCCGCTGACGGGCCCCCTAAAGATGGCCCCCACGTAATGACATGTGCACGGTAACGGCTCTGCCGCGATCGCTGCTCTCGCGAACCTGGAGGTCCGATCCGCTGCTGCTGCGCGTCGCCTGCAATCGTGACGAGCGCCTGACTCGACCGGCCGCCGTGCCCCCAATGCTGATGAACGCTGGCGCTTGCAGCGCGGTCATGCCGATCGATCCAGAGAGTGGCGGGACATGGATTGCCGCCAACGACATGGGCGTCGTGTTGGCGATTCTCAACGCGAACCCGGGATGGCCGGTCCCTCGAGGTGACGTGAGCCGAGGCCTGATCATTCCAAGCCTCGTCGCATCGACGACGGTGTCGGAGGCGCTGAGACGCGCGCAGGATCTCCGCGCCAACCGGTACGCGCCGTTTCGACTACTACTGTTCGATCGTTATCAGCTGGTCGAATGCTGGCCCGAGGCGGGCCGCATCCGTCATCGTCGATCGTTCCTCTACGGTGCGGTGATGCGCACCTCGTCCGCACTGGGCGACGCGGTCGTGACCAGGCCGCGGCGCGCGCTGTTTACGCGCGTCTTCCACGCGCCAGACGACCCATGTGCGGCGCAGGATCGCTTTCACGAGCATGTCTGGCCAGGACGCGAGGCGGTGAGTGTGAACATGCGTCGGCCTGACGCTCGGACGATGAGCCGCACCATCGTCGAGATCGGTCTCAACACCGTCTCGATGTCGTATCACTCCATCGAGTCCACCCAACCCATCGTCGTCCGCGTCGCGGCGTAATGATGGCGGCGCTCGTACTTCTCGCGCTCAGCACGCTGGCGTCCGAAGACCTTACGTCAATCAGCGCCGGTCTTCTGGCGAGGGACGGCACGATCGCGCTCGGACCAGCTGTGGCTGCGTGCGTCGCCGGCGTCTACTTCGGCGATCTCGCGCTGTGGCTGGCGGGACGTTTCCTGGGCCGACGGCTGCTCGACTTTCCATGGGTGTCGCAGCGCATCGACGCGCCATCGCTCACCGCACTGAGCGTCAAGATCGACGCGAACCTGGGTTTCGCCGTGCTGTGCAGCCGCTTTCTACCAGGCACTCGCCTTCCAATGTATCTCGCGGCCGGCATCTGGGGTCGGCGGCCGATCGCTTTCGCTGGTTGGTCGCTTGTTGCCGTTCTTTTGTGGACGCCTCTTCTTGTTGCGCTGACGGCCGCTTACGGATCGGCGATTACGACGCCGCTGCTCGGTGAGCTGAGTGGTGTGTCTCGACTGATCGTGAGCGCTGCACTGCTGTTTGGTGCGATGCGATTGATGTCGGGATTGCAGAAGAGGCGGGTCTAAAGTAGAGACGGGTCTTAAGACCCGCCTCTACGTACGGGTTCAGTCGTGCGAGCGAGGTCCAGGGCGCACCCCGGGGATGTTCAGGCGGATGCGATAGAGCCCGGTCTGCGCGGTGAGGAACAGCGTGCGACCGTCGGCGTCGCCCCACGCGAGGTTGTGCGGGTGCTCCGGTCCGACAATCGTGCCCAGATGTTTTCCCTCGGGTGAGAGAATCCACAGCCCGCCCGGACCCGACACATACACGTTGCCGCGCACGTCGACTTTCACGCCATCGAGAGCGTCCTCGCCCGGCGCCGAGGTCATGTCGAAGAACAGTTGTCCATCCGTCAGCGTGCCATCGGCGTGTGCGCGGTAGCGCATCACGACTTTCTTCTTCTCGTCCCAGTTCGCCACATACAGATAGCGCTCGTCTGGAGAGAATGCGAGGCCATTCGGTCCGGTCAGATCGCTTGCGGCCAGCGTGAGCTTGCCGTCCTTGAGCGAATACACGCCGCTGAACGGCAACTCCTTGCGCCGATCGTCGAAGGCCTTCGGCAGCCCGAACGGCGGATCGGTGAAGAAGAGCGTGCCGTCGGAGCGATAGACGAGATCGTTCGGGCTGTTGAGACGCTTGCCTGCATAGCGGTCGGCCAGCACCGTGATCGCGCCGGTTTTCTCGATGCGGATCACGCGACGGTTCCCGTGCTCATCGATCGTCACACGTCCATCTGCATCGAGCGTGATGCCGTTCGAGCCCGGCTGCCCGTACTCCGCGATGTCGACGCCGGCGTAGCCGCTCTTCGTCCTGAACACCGATACCTGGCCATCGGGCGTCCAGCGATAGATCGTGTTGGCGTTCGGATCGCTGAAGAGCAGATAGCCATCGGGCACCCACACCGGTCCTTCAGTGAAGATGAAGCCGTCGGCGAGCTTCTCGATCTTCAGATCCTGCGGCACAATCGCATCGAGCCCCGGGTCGACTCTCTTCACGTGCGCCGTCGTCTCGGACTTCCGTCCGAGCCGCCCCTTGGCGTAGAAGTCGAGCGTGGCCGATCGCACCCACACGAAGTTGCCGGGAGGATTCGAGAGTGGTCCGTTCGCGCCGAAGACGGCGATCTGGATGCGCTGCCCGGGTACGGCGTCGCGCGTGATCACGACGCGATTCGGCGCGTTGAAGCCCTTGATGAACTGACTGCCGGTTTGTCCGAGCGCGATGGGCAGCTTACCGTCTACCCACACTTCGGCGTAGTCGTCGACGACAACTTCGAACACGACCGTCGATCCGCGCGTGTCGAAGGCGCCGACGCGTTCGGGAACCGTCACCGCGATTCGGTACCAGCCGAACGACAGGCGCCCATTCGTGCGCCTGGTATCGAGTCCGCTTGGCGCAATCGACGCCCACGAGGAGTCGTCGAACTCGGAGGCGCCGGCGTGCGGCACCAGGTCGTAGGTGCGATTGGGCGGTCCCGACGGCCGTAGATCGGGGCCAGGCGCGTGATGATCGACGTCGACGATCTTCGCGTCGCTGTAACGCCACTGTCCTCGCACGAGCGCTGCACCCTCATCCGAGGCCAGATTCGCAATCGCGTCGGGGCGCACGCCAGGAACATCGGAGGTCACCTGCGCCCGGGCCATCGGCGCGGGCGCCAGCGAACACACGCATATCGTAATGATGCGCAAGATGAGTTTCGTCATGACATCACCTCGCGCTAGCGGACTTTCACGACGTAGTAGTTCAGCGGACCGCTGACGTCCTTGAACCAATGCGGCGTTCCGGCGGGCACGATCAGTACGTCGCCCTTCGCGATGCGTCTGGTCTCGCCGTTCTTGATCGACGTGCCTCGAATCTCGTTCGGCGCCGTGGTCTTGCCACCTTCGACGGTCCCACCAGTGATGAACGTCGCGGCTCCGTCGAGCACGTAGATGATGTCGGCATCGAGCTCGTGCACTTCCGCCATGCCCGGACTCTCACGATGGCTCGCGTGCACCATGTAGTTGCGGCCGTCTTCGCCGTCGAAGAGCACACTGCCCTTGACGAACGCAGCAGCCACGTCCTTGCTGCTCCAGTACGAGACCGGCTGCATCCCAGTCGGGGACGACGCCAACGCTGCGGCTCCGGCCTTGGCGATGTCTTCGTCTTCCTGCGGCGTGTTGCCGCTCACGCCAATGGCGCCAACCACATGGCCGTCGGCGATGAGCGGGATTCCGCCTTGAAGCGGCGTCGCGCCCGGCAGCGCCAGCGCCGCGACGCGGCCGTCGCGAATCTGGTCCTCGAATACCTTGCTCGGTCGGCGGAAGATCGCGGCCGTTCGTGCTTTACCGATCCCCACCTCCACACTCGCGACTTGCGTGTCGTTCAACCGTTCGAGAAACAGCACGTGCCCGCCCTCGTCCACGACGACAATCACCACGGTCGCGCCGCGTTTGATCGCGTCGGCTTCTGCAGCGCCGCCGACGCGTTTGGCCGCTTCCAGCGTCAACACCGGCTTCGACGGAAGCGTGTCCGCAAAGGTCATCGGCGCTGCCATGGTCCACGCGACGAGCAGCGCTCCCATCATCCGAACTCTCATGACTATCCCCTTCTGAAGACGTTGGTGTCCTCGTGAGTCTCGGATGCGCCGCGCCCGCGGAGGGTTACGGAAACCGCAGGGATCGCCGGGGATCACGCCCCTTCGTTCCAGGCGATCTCTGCGATCCCCGCGATTCTGCTATCGTGATCTCAGGCGCATCAACCAAGGCTGCAATGAACCCCTCAGGCCCCGACGACCGCAGCACGCCCCCGTCTGGTTCACAGGACGTCACGCGAACGCGTGCCAGTGAAGTGATCTGGAAGGTGATGGATGGCACCTCGTTCGCCGCCGGTGCCGACTTCTTCACGGCCCTCGTGCAGCAGCTCGCGCACGCGCTCGACGTCTCGCATGCGTTCGTCGCCGAGTGCACCGATCACACCAAGCGCCGCGTGCGTACGCTGGCTTTCTGGAGCCGCGATCGGATCGTCGACAACATCGAGTTCGATCTGTCGGGCACGCCGTGCGAGCTGGTGATCGCCGAGGGCAAGGAAGGCTACTACCCTCGCGATCTGCAGGCGCGTTTTCCGCAGGATATCGGGCTGGTCGATCTCGGTGCCGAGAGCTATCTCGGACTGCCGCTCCTCGACAGATCGGGCCACGTGCTCGGTCACCTCGCGGTGCTCGACAACAAGCCGATGGCGAGCGACGCGATCAACGCCGCCGTGCTTCGCACCTGCGCGGTCCGCGCATGCATGGAGCTGGAGCGCGGGCGGGCGACTGCCGAGATCGCAGCGCTCAACCGCAAGCTGCAGGCGGCAGCCGATCGCGCGCACACGCTGCTGACGATCAACAACGCGGTCGTGCTGAACCTGACGCGCGATGCGTTGTTCCAGGCGATCACCATGGCGCTGCGGCCGGTGATCCAGTTCGATCGCAGCACGATTTTCTTGCATGACGAGCAGAAGAACGTGCTGCGGCTGGTGTCGGCCGAGAGTGGCGTACCGACCGATGCCTTCGTACCTGGCATGGAGCTGGCGCTCGATCGCAGTCACGCCGGCTGGACGTTCCTGCACCAGCGGGCGTTCTATAACCCTGATCTGGCGACGCAACGCACGTATCCCGGCGAAGACATCCTCTTTCAAGAGGGCTTCCGATCGCTGATCGTGCTGCCGCTGATCGTACGCGGCAAGAGCATCGGCACGTTGAATCTTGGCAGTCTGCATCCGATGCGATACGGCGAAGCGGAAGCCGAGCTCCTGCAGGAAGTGGCCAATCAGCTCGCGCTCGCCGTCGAGAACATGCGCGAGTACGAGGAGATCGGCCGTCTGAAAGCGCAGCTCGAGCGCGAGAACGTGTACCTGCGCGAGGAGATTCTCGGCGAGCACAATTTCGAGGAGATCGTCGGCAGCAGTCCCGAGCTCACGAGCGTGCTGCACACAACCGATCGGGTCGCGCCCACTGACACGACGGTCTTGATCCTGGGCGAAACCGGAACCGGCAAAGAGCTGGTCGCACGCGCCATCCATAGCCGCAGCCCGCGGCACAAGCATCCGCTCGTCAAGGTCAACTGCGGCGCCATCGCTGCCGGTCTGATCGAGAGCGAGCTATTTGGTCACGTGAAAGGCGCGTTCACCGGCGCGCTCGAACGCCGCACGGGACGATTCGAACTGGCCGACAAGGGCACCATCTTTCTCGACGAGGTCGGCGAGCTGCCGCTCGACATGCAGGTGAAGCTGCTGCGCGTCCTGCAGGAACAGGAGTTCGAGCCGGTGGGCAGCAGCCGCACCATCAAGGTCGACGTGCGCGTCATCGCCGCGACCAACCGGAATCTCGAGCAAGAAGTGGCCACCGGCAGGTTCCGTGCGGATCTCTATTACCGATTGAACGTGCTGCCGATCAGGGTGCCCTCGCTGCGCGAGCGTCGGACCGACATCCCGCAGCTCGCGATGTTCTTCGTGCAGCGCCACGCCAAGCGCATCGGCCGCAAGATCGAAGGCGTGACGCGAGAGAGCATGGAACGGCTCACTCGCTACGCGTGGCCTGGCAACGTGCGCGAGCTCGAGAACGTGATCGAGCGCGCGATCGTGCTGTCGCAAGGCGGCCTGCTCGACGTCGGCGGCGACTTCCTGCCCTCCCTGCCGGCCATGGACACGCCTGTCGTCCTGCCCATGCGCACGCAGCCCGAACCTCCGCCGGCTCCACCAACCTTTGCCGGTTGGGGAACGCTCGAGGACGTCGAGCGGGCGCATATCCTCGCAGTGCTCGGGCAGACCGGCTGGGTGATCGAAGGTCCCCGCGGCGCGGCAAAGATTCTCGACATGCACCCGAACACACTCCGCAGCCGCATGAAGAAGCTCGGAGTGGAGCGCGCGCGCCACGGGATATCGTTGCCCCCACCAGTTGAGGGTGTGTAGCGCCCACGAAATCACGTGGGCCCACCACGACCCACGAAATCACATTCCGGACGCTCGCGCTCAGCCAAGCCTTTGATCGTCAAAGGCTTCCCGCCAATCCCACTACGACGTTCACGCGCGAGCTGATGGTGGCAACCCGCTTGCCCTGAGAGGGCGACGGGACCACATGTTGCGAATCGAGAGCGTTCAGAACGAGGCAGGCGAAACCACGGTGCGGGCGACAGGCCGTTTGTCTGGCCCGTGGATCGCCGAGCTCGAACGATTGCTCGGCGAAGTGGAGAAGCAGGCAGTGGTCCTTGATTTGACCGACGTCTCGTACGTCGATCGCGAAGGCATCGAATACCTCCGCTTGCTGCGACGGCTCAAGCTCGTCGACCTGCGGTGCTCGGCGTTTGTCGCCGAGCAAATCAACTAACACCCACGCCAATGATGACCATGACCATTGCCTCCTCCTCCACCTACCCCGTCCTCCCGATCGCCACGACCTTCGGGGATGACTCGCTTGTCGCCCGGCTGCAGCGCGGCGAGCAGGCCGCGTTCGAGTCTCTGGTGCGGACACACGGCGGACGCCTGCTCTCGGTGGCGCGGCGATTCCTTGGCACCAACGAGGACGCCGAAGATGCGGTGCAGGAGACGTTCATCAAGGCGTTCACATCGATCCGCACCTTCGAAGAGCGCGCCCAGCTCCACACCTGGCTCCATCGCATCGTCGTCAACACCGCGCTGATGAAACTGCGCGAGCGGCGCCGCAAGCCGCAGGAGTCGATCGACGATCTGCTGCCGACGTTCACCGAGGACGGGCATCAGACGACCGAGTCGCGCGAGTGGAGCGATGCGCTGCTCGAGCGCAAGGAGACGGCGTCGATCGTGCGTCAGGCGATCGCGAGGCTGCCCGAACAGCACCGCACGGTGCTTGTCCTGCGCGACATCGAAGAACGCGATACGGCGGAGACCGCCGCGATTCTCGGCACGTCGACGACGGTGGTGAAAGTCAGGCTGCACCGCGCGCGTCAGGCGCTGCGCATGTTGCTCGATCGCGAATTCCGAGCCTAGATTCTTCTTTTGGATCGCGTCGCGGCCATCTCGAGGCCGCGACCTGCGGCGTGAGCAGCCGCAGCGATCCGCCTGCGGCGATCGCAGACGGACCTCTGCGGCACTCCACACACGCCAACTGTGTCAAGCGGGAACCATGGCGTGAGATCGCAGGCGAACGCCGAGCATCACCAGCAGGATGCCGGTCGCGGCCGCATAGATGCCGAGCGTCCAGGCGATGCCCACGGCGCCGGCGGCAGGAAACGCGAAGACCAGCACCCCAAACAGCACGGAGAGAACGCCGCTCAATGCCAGCAACCACTCACCGGTGACCACACGCCGCAGCCGGATCGCGGCGACGATCTCGAAGACGCCCGTCACGAGCGCCCACGCAGCGACGAACGCGATGAGCGCGAGTACGGTCACCGCGGGCCACAAGAAGGTCAACACGCCCGCGCCGATGCCGACAACGCCTTCGAGCAGGAACGGCCATGAACGGCCTCGCCACGACACGCGCCTCAACCCGAGAACGAGATTCACCGCCCCGTCAATGCAGGCGTACACGGCAAAGATGCCGACCAGCACCGCGATCGTCAGGCCTGGCCACAAAACAGCCAGAACACCGAAGGCGATGCCGACAATGCCCCTGATGATGAGCATGGACGATCCGAGCATGTGCCACCTCCGGCGCAGTTTTCTGCATCGCCGGTGCCAGTCGCGGCCGGCGGCTATTCGCTTGTGTTTTTATTGATTCGGTGTGAATGGCACAGGTTGGGTTCCCGAAATGATCGACCGCGTCACGGCCGCCTGGCTCGACAGGGCCGGCTCCCATAGCGATCGCATCTGAACGCGATCGAGGAACGCGCGTGCCTCCGCACGCCCCATGTAGCGCGAGAGAATCGCCGGATCGACGTCGGCGAGATCGACCACGATGAGGCCGTCGAGGGCGTTGCCGAATGAGGGATCGACGCTGAAGCCCAGGAGCTTCGCATTGAGCTTCAGGTATTGCCGCAGCAGCACCGGCACGTCCTTGCCGTCGGGCTCGATGCTGCGCACGAGCGCCGACACATCTTCGATGCGCGTCACCGTCGTGGTCTCGACGAACTCGCTTGGTGGCGGAAGCGGTGGATACTTTGCTTTGACCAGGCGCCCCAGAGCCGCGTCAAAGCGCGTCGTCTGCAGGAACTTCACGAGCAGCTGACGCGTCGTCGAGGCATAGCGATCGCTGATGCTCACGACGCCGAAGAGACGCCGGTAGCGCGGCTCGAGGACGACGAGCCGCGAGATGCCTTTCCAGAGCAGCAGCAGCGGGCTGAAGTCGCGCTGATACTGCGGCTGCACGAACGAGCGTCCGAGCTCGAGGGCCGGTCCAATCTGCGCGAGCAGCGACTCGTCGTAGTCGAAGAGCGTCCGCGTGTAGAGGCCGTCGATGCCTGCACTCGAGATGACTTCGTCGGTGGCGCCGACGCGGTAGGCACCGGCGATTTCGCGACTCGCGCGATCCCAGACGAACACGTGGCGATAAGTCTGGTCGAATCGATCGAGGTCGCGCGACAGCCCTGTGCCTTCGCCAACCTCGCGAAACGTCAGCTCACGCAGACGGCCGATCTCGGGAAGGATCGCCGGCAGATCGTCGGCGCGCGCGCAGAACACCTGGAATGTACCGCTCTCGATCAGGACCCGGTGCTGCAGCGCGTCGATGTTCGCGTCAATCGCGGCGGCCATGCCGCGGGGAGCGATCGGTTGCGGAGAAACGGAGGTCCGGCTGAAGCCGGACGCTACGACTGAGAGGCTGTCGACACGATGTCGAAGCAGCTGCGTCCGTGCGGCGGCTGTCGGTTCGTTGGCCAGCGTCGCCGGCGCAATCGCGGCACCCATGCGGATGTGGACCGTGCTGTGTCGCTTCGCCCAGAGCTCGTGCGGCAACAGCGCCGTGCGCAGCAGCGGATGAATGCGCCCCGCCACGCGAAACAATCGGCTGTTCTGGCCGTTGACGAACACCGGCACGACGCTCGCTTTGGTGCGCAGCGCGAGCTCCGCGGCGGTGTCCTGCCACGGCGAATCGACGATGCGCCCTTCCCGTTCCTGGTGCGCCACTTCGCCGGCCGGGAATACGCCAAGACATCCGCCATCCTCGAGCCATCGCATCGCCGCTCGTAACGCGGCACCATTCCGGCGCACCGCACTCGATCGCAGACCGAAGACATCGACCAGCAGCAACCGATCGCGCAATGGCGAGATGTGACGAAGCAGCTCGTTGCCGAGCAGCTTGACGTCGCCGCGCACGCGTCCGACGGTCGCGAGCAGCAGCAGCCCGTCGAGTGCGCCGAACGGATGGTTGGCGACGACGATCAGCGGACCGGTTGCTGGAATGTGGTGCAGATCCTCGGCGTCGAGCGCCACCGCGACATCGAGCTCACGAAGCGCCCGCGTCGTGAAGTCAGCCGCCGGATCACCCGCCACCGCGCGCGCATACGCGCGGCCGATGGGGGTCAATCCGGCGGCTCGAATCGCAAGTGCACTGGCGTTCACGATGCTGGTTGGATGCCAGGCGCAGCCGCCGGGTTACGTTCGTTGGCGCCGGACAAAGGCGTACGCACCAAGACACCGAGCGGGCCCATGCCCTCTCGGTGCCTCGATGCCTCGTGTGTCGAGTCAGGGCGAGCTAGTGCGTGGAGTTCGTGGATCCGAACGAGGCTTCACCGAGGACGACCTCGGCGTAGGCGCACCAGAACTGCACCTTGGCCACGTCGGCGATGTAGGCAGGCAGCGTGATCGATCGGTTCATCTTGTCGCCGACGAGACCCTTCACCGTCAGCTTCTGCAGCAGGTAGACACGGCCCTTCGAGTCGATCACCTGCCAGTGCGGATCGGGTGCGTCGGGCGCCTTGAAATCGTTCGACAGCGTCAGCACGCGTCCGTTCAGCGTGACGGTGCCGGTATTCGCCTTCACACCGGTGAACGGCGAACTGGTCTTGCTTTGCGCCGCCGACGCGCTCGACGTCACCGCGAACGCGATCGCCACGGCGACCGACATCACCTGTGTGAGAAATCCTCTTCGTGCCTGCATTGCGTGTCCTCCTCAGATTCGCGCCAGTGGCGCCTGTTCTGCCTCCTTCGATGACCTGGCCGCCGAAAGGTTTCATGATGATTGGGATACCGCACGAACGCCTCGGCATCAAAATGGCGGGCCTGAAAACCAGGCCCGCCCTACACTGAGGAAAAGCATGAAGACGTACGGCGAGCGGGATGAGTGGCTCGAGGCGGATGGGCTCGGGGGATTTGCTTCGGGCACCGCGACCGGCATCCGCACGCGGCGGTATCACGCGCTACTGCTGACGGCCACGACTCCCCCGACGGGACGCGTCGTGCTCGTCAACGGCTTCGATGCCTGGCTCGAGACCGCCGCGGGCGCCTTCGCGCTGACGTCGCAGCGCTACGAGCCTGGCGTGATCTATCCCGACGGTTCATCGCGCATCACGTCGTTCACGATCGATCCGTTTCCGACCTGGACCATCACACTGCCCGACGGCACCATCGTCGAGCACGCCATCGTCGTCGAACGCGGTTCGCCAGTGGTCGCGTTGACCTGGCGCGTCGTCACCATCGATGGTCCCGCGAGGCTGTCCGTCAGACCGTTCCTCTCGGGGCGCGACTACCATTCGACGCACCGCGAGAACGGTGCCTTCCGTTTCGACCCCGAACAACGCGGCAATCGTCTCGTCTGGCATCCCTACGACGGCATCCCCGCGATCCACGCAATCGCCAACGGCGAATACGAGCACAGGCCCGAGTGGTATCGGAATTTCCGGTACGACGAAGAGCTCGCCCGCGGGCTCGACGCCGTCGAGGATCTCGGGTCGCCGGGCGTGTTCCACTGGAAGATCGGCAACCCCGACGTTGCGGCGCTCGTCTTCGGTGCCGCACCGGCGGCCGAGCACGCGATCCCTTCTGACATCAGCGCCGACTCGTTCGCCACCGCCGTGCACGAACGAGAACGGACGCGACGCGCGAGCTTCGCGTCACCGCTCCTTCGCGCGGCCGATGCCTATCTCGTGGCCCGCGGCTCCGGCACCACAATCGTCGCCGGCTACCCGTGGTTCACCGATTGGGGCCGCGACACGTTCATTGCTCTTCGCGGCATCTGCCTGGCTGCAGGTCGTATCGACGATGCGAGGCGGATTCTGCTCGAGTGGTCGAGTGCGATTTCTGAAGGGATGCTTCCGAACCGCTTCCCCGATGGCGGTGAAGCGCCGGAGTTCAATTCGGTCGACGCGTCCCTGTGGTTCGTGATCGCCGTCTACGACCTCTTCGACGCCGCAGCGCGGGAGAAGATCGAGATCGCCACGACCGATCGCGTCGTGCTGGAATCCGCAGTGGACGCGATTCTTTCCGGCTACGCCAGCGGCACACGCTACGGCATTGGTCAGGACGACGACGGCCTGCTCGCCGCCGGCGTGCCCGGTGTGCAGCTCACATGGATGGACGCGCGCGTCGGCGATCGCGAGATCACGCCGCGCATTGGCAAGCCGGTCGAGATACAAGCGCTGTGGCTCAACGCGCTGTGGCTGGCCGGCAAACGCGCGCCGAAGTGGCTGAAGATTTTCGAGCGCGGCGAGGCCGCGTTTGCGCAACGCTTCTGGAACGAATCCGCTGGCGCGCTCTACGACGTCGTCGATGTGGATCACCACCGGGGCTCGGTCGATCCGTCGTTTCGACCGAATCAGATCTTCGCGCTCGGCGGACTGCCCGTGGCGCTGATCGATCCTGAAAGAGCGATGCGCGCACTCGCCGCCGTCGAGGCACGCCTGTGGACCCCGCTTGGCCTGCGATCGCTCGCGCCAGAGGAGCCCGGCTACACCGGACACTATGGCGGGAGCGCCGGATCGCGCGATGCGGTCTATCACCAAGGCACGGTGTGGCCCTGGCTGCTCACCTCGTTCGTCGACGCGTGGGTGCGCGCCCGCGGAAGCTCACGCGAAGTGAAGCAGCAGGCACGGGCGCGATTCCTCGCGCCCTTGCTCGAGCATCTCGACCACTACGGCCTGGGCCATGTGTCTGAAATCGCCGATGGCGACTTCCCCCATACGCCGAACGGGTGTCCGTTCCAGGCCTGGTCGGTTGGCGAAGTGTTGCGGCTCGACCGCATCGTTCTCGGCGACACCTCCTCTCCGCGTAACCGGCGCCGACGCTCGGCATCGAAAGCGACGGAGGATGTCACCGATGCGATGGGGGTTGGATGATGTAGCACTCGCGCTGCAGCGCATGCGCGCGGAGTTTCGTGAAATGCCGGGCCTCAAGGTCACCCCGGCGCAAGCCACCCGTCTCTGGCATCTCGATCCACGCCGGAGTGAAGAGCTCCTGAACACGCTGGTCGTCGACGGTCTGCTTCGACGCAGGCCCGACGGCGCCTATCTGCTCTCGTCGGATACCTTCCGCGACCGCAGCCGGTAACCATCATGAACGCACCCGCGCGTCACTGGCCGGAGTATCTGATGGAGTCCGCAGGCCTCGGCGCGTTCATGGGATCGGCAGCGGCGATGACCGTGATCCTCGAGCACCCGTCTTCTCCAGTTCGCGCGCTCATCGCCGATCCCATGCTGCGCCGCGTGTTGATGGGAGCGGCGATGGGCCTCACCGCGGCCGCACTGGTCTATTCGCCGTGGGGGCGACGATCCGGTGCTCACCTCAATCCCGCCGTAACACTGACGTTCTTCAGGCTCGGAAAAATCGCGCGTCGCGATGCGTGGTGCTATGCCTGCGCCCAATTCGTCGGCGGCGCGCTTGGCATCGCCGCGGCGGCGATGCTGCTCCGTCCCTGGATCTCTGATCCGGCTGTCAATTACGTCGCGACGCTGCCGGGCGCGTCGGGATCTGCGGTCGCGTTCACTGGCGAAGCGGCCATCTCGTTCCTGCTGATGACCATCGTGCTGGCGACGTCGAACCATGCGCCGCTTGCGCGCTTCACCGGCGTGATCGTTGCCTGCCTCGTCGCCGCCTTCATCACGTTCGAAGCGCCGCTCTCGGGCATGAGCATGAATCCGGCGCGGACGTTCGGACCCGATCTCGTCGGCTCGATGTGGCGGGGGGTGTGGATCTATTTCGTCGCACCGCCGCTCGGCATGCTCGCGGCGGCGGAGCTCTATGTGCGCGTGCGGGGGCATCAAGCGATTCGCTGCGCCAAGCTCCATCACGACGACGGCCCCTGTATTTTCCGCTGCACACCACGACAGACGACACACCGAGGCACAGAGGCACAGAGAAAGAACGAGCACCAGACCTCTGTGCCTCAGTGCCTCGGTGTGTCGTGAACTGCCGCAAAACGATAAGCGAGAAACCCTTATGTCCTCTCACTACGACGTCATCATCATCGGCACGGGCGCGGGCGGCGGCACGCTGCTGCACCGCCTGGCGCCGACCGGCAAGCGCATCCTCGTGCTGGAGCGAGGGGACTACGTACCGCGCGAGAAGGCCAACTGGGACTCACGCGCGGTGAACGTCTCGGCCCGGTACCACACCAAAGAGGTGTGGCGCGACAAGGACGGCAAGACGCTGCATCCGCACACGAACTACTACGTGGGCGGCAACACGAAATTCTATGGGGCGGCGCTGTTCCGTCTTCGCGAACGCGATTTCGGGCAGGTCGAACACCATGGCGGAATATCGCCGGCGTGGCCGATCACGTACGAGGACCTCGAGCCGTACTACACAAAAGCCGAACGCCTGTACGACGTGCACGGGCAACGCGGCGAGGATCCAACCGATCCAGCATCGAGTGGTGACTATCCGTTTCCTGCGGTGAGTCATGAGCCGCGCATTCAGGCACTGGCTGACGATTTCGCCCGCCAGGGGCTCAAGCCTTTTCATGTCCCGCTCGGGATCAGGCTCGACGAGAAGAACCCGACCACGAGCCGCTGCATCCGCTGCGACACCTGCGATGGATTCCCGTGCCTGGTCCACGCCAAGGCCGACGCGCAAGTGATGTGCGTCGATCCGGCGTTGCAGCACCCGAATGTCACGCTGCTCACCAACGCGTTCGTCACGTGCCTCGAGACCAGCGCGAGCGGCCGCGCGGTGACGAGCGTCCGCGTGCGCCGCAACGGGACCGAGGAGTTGTTCGAGGCGGATCTCGTCGTCGTGTCATGCGGTGCGATCAATTCCGCGGCGCTGCTGCTCCGCTCGCGCAACGACAGGCATCCGCGCGGCCTCGCCAACTGCTCGGACGTGGTCGGCCGCCACTACATGGGGCACATCAATTCCGTGCTGATGGCGGTGTCGAAGTGCCCCAACCCGACGGTGTTTCAGAAGACGCTCGGCGTGAACGATTTCTACTTCGGCTCTGACGACTTCAAGTACCCGATGGGCCACATTTCATTCGTCGGCAAGCTCGACGCCGCCGCGTTGTCGGCAGGCGCGCCGCCGCTGACACCAGGCTTCACGCTCGACCTCATGGCAAAGCACTCGCTCGACTTCTGGTTAACGTCAGAGGATCTGCCGCATCCCGACAACCGCGTGACGCTGGATCGCGAGGGCCACATCGAGCTGCGCTACACGCCGAACAACGACGAAGGGCACAGGCGGCTGATCGCCAGGCTCGAAAGCCTGCTGCAGCAGCAGACGGCGTGCGATCAGCACGGACATCGCTGCCACCAGGGACTCTTCGCGCGCAGTCTGTTCATCGGTCAGCGCATCCCGCTCGCCGGCGTTGCCCATCAGAACGGCACCATCCGATTCGGACACGACCCCAAGACGTCCGCGCTCGACGCGATGTGCAAGGCCCACGACGTCGACAACCTCTACGTCGTCGACGGCAGCTTCTTCCCGTCGAGCGGCGCGGTGAATCCGGCGCTGACGATCATGGCCAACGCGCTGCGCGTCGGCGATCACATCGCGGAAAGGCTTGGTTAAGATGCGCGGCGTAGTACGACTCGCGGTCTGCGCTCTGCTCGTCGCGGCAACTCCCAACGCCCAATTCCCAACTCCCAAGCAAGGGGCACGTGTTGGGAGTTGGGGATTGGGAATTGGGAGTTTGGCGTCAGCGGCGTCTGCGCCGCTCGTGCAGGCGGTGGACGCCGTCGGCATGACCGTGTCGGATATGGATCGATCGGTTGCCTTCTTCACCGACGTGCTCACGTTCGAGAAGATCTCGGATGTCGAGCTCGCGGGTGAGGAGTACGAACGGCTGCAAGGCGTGTTCGGGCTCCGCATGCGGGTCGTGCGCCTGCGGCTCGGCTCGGAGCAGATCGAGCTCACCGAGTATCTCGCGCCGCGCGGCCGGCGGATTCCCGAAGATTCCCGCAGCAACGATCGCTGGTTCCAGCACGTCGCGATCATCGTGTCGAACATGGATGCCGCCTACGCGCGGCTGCGGCAGCATCACATCGAGCACGCGTCGCCGGAGCCGCAGCGGCTTCCCGACTGGAATCCGAACGCGGGCGGCATCAAGGCGTTTTACTTCAAGGATCCGGACGGCCACCCGCTCGAGATCCTGCAGTTTCCCGACGGCAAGGGCGATCCGAAATGGCATGCCGCGTCGAACCGGCTGTTTCTCGGTATCGATCACACGGCCATCGTCGTCGACGAGACGGCCCGGAGCCTCGCGTTCTACCGGGACGTGCTGGGACTCACGGTCGCCGGCGAAAGCACGAACTACGGGCCCGAGCAAGAGCGACTGAACAACGTGTTCGGCGCACGGCTGCACATCACCGGGCTGCGGGCAGCGGCCGGCCCTGGCATCGAATTCCTCGAATATCTCACGCCTCGTAACGGCCGGCCCGCGATCGGCATCCAAAGCAACGACATCGCACATTGGGAGACGACAGTGACGACAGGTGACGGCCAGCGAGCGTTCGACCGGCTGACCAGCGGTCGCGCACTCCTCGCCTCGCCGGCGGTGGCGACACTGCGTGCCGACGCACGTTTTCGACGCGGTGTGCTCGTACGCGATCCCGACGAGCACGCTGTAAAGGTGGTTCAGCAATGACGGCCGAAGAGCGACGCCTCGAAGAATCACACGACCGCCGCGTCCACTGGAAACGGTGGGGACCCTATCTGAGCGAGCGCGCATGGGGCACCGTCCGCGAGGACTACAGTTCGGGCGGCACCGCGTGGGAGTACTTCTCGCACGATCACGCTCGCTCCCGTGCCTATCGCTGGAACGAGGACGGCCTCGCCGGCATCAGCGATCGCAAACAGACTGTGTGCTTCGCGCTGGCGCTCTGGAACGAACAGGATCCGATACTGAAGGAGCGGCTCTTCGGCCTCACCGGCAACGAAGGTAACCATGGCGAGGACGTGAAGGAGTACTACTTCTACCTCGATAGCACGCCGACGCACTCGTACATGAAGTACCTCTACAAGTACCCGCAGCGCGCATATCCGTACGCGCAGCTCGTGGAGGTCAATCGCAGCCGCGGCAAGCAGGATCCGGAGTTCGAGCTGGCTGATACCGGCATCTTCGATGACAACTGCTACTTCGACGTGTTCGTCGAGTACGCGAAGGCCGACTCGGAAGACATCCTGATCAAGATCACGGCGATTAACCGCGCGGACGTCGCAGCACCGCTCCACCTGCTGCCGACGGTCTGGTTTCGCAACACCTGGTCGTGGGCCGCGAACGCGCCGCGTCCCGTGCTGCAGCGGATTCCCGGCCGCAGCGCAATTGCATTGGACCATCCCGAATCCGGCCGACGAACGCTGCGTGCCGCGGGAACACCACAGCTGCTCTTCACCGAGAACGAGACGAATGCACGCCGGCTGTTTGGCGTCGACAACCCATCTCCGTTCGTCAAGGACGCCATCAACGACTGCATCGTCCATGGCGACAGCGGCGCGGTGAACCCATGGGAAACCGGCACGAAAGCGGCGTGCCACTATCACGGCACCATCGCGCCTGGTGCGGCGATGGTCGTGCGCCTCAGGCTCGCGCAAGGCGAGTCGCATGGCAGCGACGTCGGCGCGGACTTCGATTCGGTGTTCGCGGCGCGCGTGCGAGAGGCCGACGAGTTCTACCAAGCGGTGATCCCGGCGCACACGCCCGACGATCAGCGCAACGTCATGCGTCAGGCGTTCGGCGGTCTGCTCTGGTCGAAGCAGTTCTATCACTACGTCGTCGGCGACTGGTTGAATGGCGATCCGACGCAACCGGCGCCGCCCCAGGAGCGCCAGCGCGGACGCAACGCTCAGTGGCCTCAGCTCTATAACGCCGACGTCATCTCCATGCCCGACAAGTGGGAATATCCCTGGTACGCGGCGTGGGACCTCGCGTTCCACTGCATCCCGCTGGCGCTGGTCGACTCGGAGTTCGCCAAGGAGCAGCTGATCCTCCTGCTCCGTGAGTGGTACATGCACCCGAACGGACAGCTGCCCGCCTACGAATGGGCCTTCGGCGACGTGAACCCGCCGGTGCATGCATGGGCGGCGTGGCGCGTCTACAAGATCGAGAAGCGCCGGCGCGGTGTTGGCGATCGCCAGTTCCTCGAGCGGGCGTTCCACAAGCTGCTGTTGAACTTCACGTGGTGGGTCAATCGCAAAGACGCCGAGGGGATGAACATCTTCCAGGGCGGCTTCCTCGGCCTCGACAACATCGGCTGTTTCGATCGCAACACGCCGCTGCCAGATGGCGGCCATCTCGAGCAGTCCGACGGCACCAGCTGGATGGCGATGTACACGCTGAACATGCTCGCCATCGCCATGGAGCTGGCGCGCGAGGACTCTACCTACGAGGACGTCGCGAGCAAATTCTGGGAGCACTTCCTCTACATCGCCGGCGCCATGAACCAGATGGGCCGCGACGGCATCTCGCTGTGGGACGATGCCGACGGGTTCTATCACGACGTGCTCCACTTCGGCACTGGCGAGCACCTTCCGCTAAAGGTGCGATCGATGGTCGGCCTGATTCCACTGTTCGCCGTCGAGACGCTCGAAGCTGACACGCTCGCACGTCTGCCGGGATTTGCGCGGCGCCTCGACTGGTTCATCACCCATCGTCGCGATCTCACGAAGAACGTCGCGTGCATGCGTACGCCTGGCCGAGGCGAGCGGCGACTGTTGTCGATCGTGAACGGCGACCAGCTGCGCCGCGTCCTGCAGGTGATGCTCGATGAACGTGAGTTCCTGTCGCCGTACGGGATCCGCGCGCTGTCGCGCATCCATCTCGAACATCCGTATTCCGTGTCATTCGGCGGCAGCACACACACGGTGGACTACGAGCCGGGCGAATCGTCCAACGGTCTCTTCGGCGGCAATTCCAACTGGCGCGGGCCGGTATGGTTTCCCGTGAATTTCCTGATCGTCGAGTCGCTGCAGCGCTTCCATCACTACCTCGGGCCCGACTTCAAGGTGGAGTGTCCAACCGGATCGGGCCAGTGGATGACGCTTGCGGAAGTGGCGGCCGACATCTCGCGGCGGCTGACGCGAACCTTTCTGCGCGATGCCGACGGACGTCGTCCCGTGCACGGATCGAACGAGCGATTCCAGACCGATCCGCACTGGCGCGATCTGATCCTGTTCTACGAGTATTTCCACGGCGACACCGGCCGCGGCGTCGGCGCCAGCCATCAGACCGGCTGGACCGCGCTCGTCGCGAAGCTGATTCAGCAAGACGCCCATAGTCGTAGTGTCCGGCTTCAGCCGGACCATGTAGGAGCACTCTCATGAAAGCCGTCGCCGTCTTCCCAGGCAAACCCAACTCGATGCACCTCGAACAGGTGAACAAGCCCACGCTCGACAGCATCCCCAACGGACGCGGCGTGCTCGTCAAAGTGCTGCGCGTCGGTGTCGACGGCACCGACAAGGAAATCAACGCCGCGGAGTACGGCGCCGCACCAGATGGCGACACCTTTCTCATCACCGGCCACGAAGGCTTCGGTCAAATCGAAGCTGTTGGCCCCAACGTGAGCGGGTTGAAGCCAGGCGACTTCGTGGTCGCGACGGTGAGGCGGCCCGGCACCAGCATCTACGACCGCATCGGCACGTCGGACATGACCACCGACGATGTCTACTTCGAGCGCGGCATCAACCTGCGCCACGGCTTCCTCACCGAGTATTACGTCGACGATGCGGACTTCATCGTGAAGGTGCCGCGGGGATTGAAGGAAGTCGGCGTCCTGCTCGAGCCGATGACCGTGGTCGAGAAAGGCATCACCCAGGCGTACGAGATCCAACGGCGGCTGCACGTATGGCGGCCCAAGCGCGCGGCGGTCACCGGTGCCGGCACGATTGGTCTACTGGCCTCGCTCGTGCTGCGCCTGCGCGGGCTCGATGTCACCGTGTTCGGTCAGCGTCCGGCGCCGTATCGGAACTCGGAGCTGCTGCAACAGATCGACGCGCGATACGTGTCGACGAAGTCGGTCTCGGTCGTCGACGGCGCGGCGCAGTACGGACCGTTCGATCTCATCTTCGAAGCCACCGGCTTCTCGCCGCTGGTGTTCGACTGCATGCAGGCGCTCGGCAAGAACGGCGTGCTGGTGCTGTCGAGCGTTACCGGCGGCGATCGGCGCGTCGAGGTGCCGTCCGACAAGATCAATCTCGATTTCGTGCTCGGCAACAAGGTCGTGGTCGGCACCGTGAACGCGAATCGCGAGTACTTCGAACGCGGCGTGCAGGACATGGCGCTCGCGCAAGCCGAATACGCAGGCTGGCTCGAGCAGCTGCTCACGCATCCGATCAAAGGCTTGGAGAACTACGCCCAGATGCTGGACACGCTGACGACAGCAACGGACGCCATCAAGGTGTATTGTGAAGTCGCTCCGATGCCGGTCCCCACGACGCGGCCGAACGAGGAACGGACGCTCCATGACGTGTCAGCAGCTTGTTGATTTCATCGGACGCTACCGGGAAAACGAGCTGTCGTCCGACGAACGCGCGGAGTTCGAACGTCATCTGGGAGCCTGCGCGTCGTGCGTCGCGTATCTCAAGACGTACGGGCAGACCGTGCTGCTGGCGAAGGCATCGGCCGACGATCTGGTACCCGACGACGTGCCCGAGTCGCTCGTGAAGGCCATCCTCTCGGCAACCAAGTCGACTGACTGAAATAGACCGCGAGTGTGTTCCGTTTTCGGCCGTCGACCAGTGTTACGCTTCCTGCACTTCTTCCCTGTCCAGGAGGCGCGCATGTCGGCCGATCGCTACTTGAAACTCATCCTCACGGTGATCGCTCTCGAACTCGGCTGGCTCGCGATTCAGGGCAGCGGCGTCCCCGTGGAGGCGCAGCGAGCAGCGCCGACGCAGGTGATCATCAAAGGCGTCGATCTGTTGCCGAAGGAAACGATCCCGGTCAGCGTGATCAACACCAACGGCAGCCTGCCAGTGACGCTCACCGGCAACAACTCGGTGGTGCCCATCATGTCGGGACGGCCACTGCAGATCGAGCAGCCGCTGATCGTGCAGGCCGACCGGCCGCTGCCAGTCGAGAACGGGCAAAGACCGTTGGTCGTTCAAGTGCAACAAGGGGCGCCTTCCGCGCGGCCGGGACCGTTTCAATAACTCAAAACGCAAGACTCAAAACTCAAAAAAAGAGAGGCGCGGAAGGTTCTTACCTTGGCCGACTTTTTTTGAGTCTTGAGTTTTGAGTTGTGAGTTGTGAGTTACGCCAGCAGTTTCTGATAACAGGTCTCGTACATCGGTACGACTCGATCGACCGAGAAGTGCTCGCGCACGCGGCGGCATGCCGCCTGCGCCACCGCCTCGTGGCGGGCGGGATCCTTCAGCAGCGCAACCGCACTCGCCACCATTCCATCCTCGTCGTCGAGTGGATGCAGGAAACCGGTGACGCCGTGCTGGATCACCTCCGGCAAGCCACCCACCTCGGACGCAATGACCGGCACCTCGCATGCCATCGCTTCGAGCGCCGCCAGGCCGAAGCTCTCCTGCGCCGACGGCAGCAGGAATAGATCCGCGATCGAGAGCAGGGGCACCACTTCTTCCTGGGCGCCGATCGCGTGCACCAGGTTCTCGATCTTGAGCTTGCGTGCGCGCCGCTGCGCGATCGGCAGATCGGGGCCGTCGCCGACGAGCAGCAGCCGCGCCGGCACCTCAGCCCGGATGCGATCGAACAGATCGATCACCACCTCGGCGCGCTTCACCGGTCGGAAGTTGGAGACGTGGATCAGGATCCGCACGTTGTCGTCGCCGCCGGTGAAATGCTTGCGCAGATCGGGGCGTGTGCGTCGGCGATGAATGGCGAGATCGAGGAAGTTGGGGATCACCGAGATCTCGCGCGTCACACCGAGCTCGGCGTACGTCGATGCCCGCAGACTGTTGGATACCGCGGTCACCGCATCGGACTGCTCGATCGAAAACGCGACGATGCGCGAGTACGACGGGTCGTTGCCGATGAGCGTGATATCCGTGCCGTGCAGCGTGGTCACGACCTTCGGCGCACGGCCCGATGCCGATAGCACCTGTCTCGAGAGAAACGCCGCGGTCGCATGTGGAACGGCGTAGTGCGCGTGGATGATGTCGAGGTTCGAGTCTCTCGCGACCTGCACGATCCGATTGGCGAGCGAGAGCAGGTATTGCGGCTCGCGGAAGAGCGGATACGTTGGCGTCGCGACCTGATGAAAGTACAGGCCTTCCTGGAAGTCGCCCAGCCGGAACGGCGTCTCGGTGCTGATGAAGTGCGCCTGATGCCCACGCAGCGCGAGTGCCTTGCCCAGCTCGGTGGCGACGACGCCGCTGCCGCCCACCGACGCGTAACAGACGATGCCGATATTCACGAGGAAATCACAGGGGAAGCAGATGCGGCCGCACGACCGGATGCTTCACGACGATGCCTTCCGCAAAGGCAACGCCGGCAAGCGCTCCAAACTGCGCGTCGCGGCTCTCAATCAGCTGACGGAACCGCGCCGATGTGAGCCGGGTCGCGACAGCACCGGGTTGCGACGGTTGAAACTGGCTGGCGTGACACGCGAGCGCCCGCCGCTTTACTTCATAGTGATCGCTGACGTCGACAACGAATGACGGCGGTGCCGAGTCGTTGATGAAGTAGTAGCACACCGACTCGGGCTTCCACGCCTCGCCGTCTGCCGAATACCGGCGCAGCCCGGCGCTGAAGACGCCCTCGGTCAGCACATGACTCGCGGCGACGTGATCGGGATGACGATCGGACCAGTACGGCAGCGCCACCACGGTCGGACGCGCCCGACGAACCAGGCTCGCGACCACCCGCTCGTGATCGGGCGTGCTGCCGATCGCGCGATCGGGGATCCGCAGATTGACCCGCCACACCGCCCCGAGCACGTCGCGTGCGGCCTCCGCTTCGGCGAGCCGCTCGTCGACGGTTCCGTTGCTGCCCATCTCGCCAGCCGTCAAATCGCAGAGGCCCACTCGAAACCCGAGCGCCGCGTGTTTGGCGACGATGCCGCCGATGCCAATCTCGATGTCATCAGGATGTGGTCCGATGGCGAGCAGATCCACCGGCGTGGCCGCGTCACTCATCTCGTCCAGCCAAACACGGCATCGGCTTTTTCGGAGCTGCCCTGCAGCGCGCGCAAGAGGATGCGCGCCGCCAGAAACGATCCCGTCGCCGATACGCCGCCGCCGAGCGCAAACAAGTGGCGTGGGTAGTTTCGATGTGCGCCGATGTACATCAAACCGTCAGCGGTTTCTCCGTAGGTCGAGTCCCAGCCGTACTCCGGGTGCAGTCCGGCAATCGCGTGATTCATGATCAGCAACTCGTACATCAACTGACCTGTCCGCTGCACCAGCACGGCCTCGCGCAGTCGCGCCGGCGTTTCATCTCGATCGCCGCCGACGATCAATAGTCGATCGTCTTTCGTCCGGCGGATGCCGTGCGGCGGCGACGCAGTGTCGCGGACGATGACATCGGCACGGGCCAGCTGGCGACGCATCGCCGCGGGCATCGGTTCGGTCAGCACGAGAAAGCTGTCGCGGCGTTTGAAATGACGCCGCAGCGGCTTGTACTCACTCGTCGCCGACGCGGTAGCCACGATCACCGTTTGCGCGTGAATGATTCCGCTCTCGAGAATCACGTCCGCCTGCTTCGCGCCCACCTGAACCTTTTTGACGCGCGACGACTCGAACAGGATTCCGCCGCGCGATCGGGCGGCGGCTGCCAGCCCAAGACACGCGCGATACGGATCCAGCGTGAAGCCACCACCCAGCTTCATCCCTCCCACCGCGTCGAGGGTGCTCGCGGCTCGTGCAGCCTGGCTCGAGAGACGACGCGCATCGAGACCAGCCGCCGTTCGCGCCTCGAGCTCCTTCCCCAGCGCCTTCTCGCCATCGCGCACCGCGACGATGAGGTCGTCGCACGCTTCGAGATCGCACCTGATCCGCTGCCGCTTCAACAGCGACGCCGCATCGAACGAGGCCCGACGCCACGATTCGAAGATCTGTCTCGCCGCTCGAAGCCCATGTGCCTTGGCGACATCTCGGAACGCCGGGCCAGGATCGGACAGCAGCACGCCAGCGCTGCGGCCGGTGCTTCCCTGTCCGAGGCGGTCGGACTCGACCAGAATCGGCCGCAGACCAGCGACCGCACAGGCATACGCGATCGCGCAGCCGGTGAGACCACCACCGACGATGACGACGTCGGTGCGGTGCTCACCGCGAAGCCGAGGAAGAGTGGGCCGGCGGGACTTGGGGAACAGATCGATCCACGGAGACGTTCCGTAGCGTGTACGCATGCAATTTGAGAGGTCAGAATGCGGAGTGCTGATTCATTGGTCGAGTGCTGAACGTTGAGGGCTGATTCGTCATCAATTGTCGATATTCAGCAATCCGCACTCCGCATTCAAACACTGAATCAGCAATCTGCCATCTGCATTCTGCATTACTTCATGCATAGAATGCTCCATTATGCTTCGGCGGGTCGTTCGAGCCGTCCTTGTGCTCGTGTCGATCGCGGCCGTCGTCCTCGTGGGCGGCGGTTTGTGGGGATACAACCGTCTGCGCGCGAGCCTGCCAATGCTCGATGGCTCTACGCCGGTGAAGGGACTGACTGCGCCGGTGTTGATCTCGCGTGACGGACTCGGTGTGCCGACCATTCGCGGTGCATCACGGGACGACGTCGCTCGCGCCACCGGATTCCTTCACGCCCAGGACCGTTTCTTCCAGATGGATCTCGCCCGACGCCGCGCCGCAGGCGAGCTCGCCGCGCTCGTCGGATCGCGAGCGCTGGCCATCGATCGTGAGATCCGCGTCCATCGTTTCCGCGCCGAAGCACAGAAGACCATCGCCTCGATGGCGCTCGAGGATCGCACGCTGATCGAGGCTTACACGGCGGGCGTGAACGCGGGCCTTCGCGCCTTGGGCGCGTCGCCATTCGAATACCTGCTGCTGCGTCAACAGCCGCGACCGTGGCTGCCTGAAGACAGCCTGCTCGTCGTCCTCTCGATGTTCATCACGCTGCAGGACTACGAAGGCTCGTACGAATCGACGCTCGGCACAATGGACGCCCTGCTGCCGCATCAGATGTTCGAGTTCCTGGCGCCGATGGGCACCGAATGGGACTCGCCTCTCGTCGGCGACATCATCCCCACGCCGCCGATCCCCGGACCGAGCGTCTACGATCTCCGGTCGCGCCGATCGGGACGACCGGCCGCACCGCTCGAGCCGCAGCGGCGGGAAGACATCCAACTCCCAAATCCCAACTCCCAACTCCCAAAGATCATTGCCGCTTCTCTGGGCTCGATGTTGCGTTTCACTCCGACCTTGGGAGCTGGGAATTGGGAGTTGGGAGTTGATCCCGATCGCACCGACGGTGCGATCGGCAGTAATAACTGGGCGGTCGCCGGCCGTCTTGCCGCCGATGGCGGCGCGCTGCTCGCCAATGACATGCACCTGTTCGTGCGCGTGCCGAACACGTGGTATCGAGCCGCGCTCGAGTGGACCGATCGATCGGATCTGTCCAGCTCGCATCGATTGATCGGCATCACGCTGCCAGGCGTCCCGGCGCTCGTCGTCGGCAGCAATACGCACGTCGCGTGGGGCTTCACCAACAGCCAAGCCGACTGGAGCGATGTCGTTCTGCTCGAGCTCGATCCACAGAATCATCTGCGCTACAAGACGCCAGACGGATGGCGGACGCTCGACCGTTACGACGAGGTGATCGAGGTCGCCGGGGCCACACCCGAGCACGAGACCGTGTCGTGGACGATCTGGGGTCCGGTCGTGGGTGCCGATCACCGCGGTCGGCTGCGCGCACTTCGCTGGGTCGCGCACGACGGCGACCGGCTTGGTGCCGCGTCGCGCGCGCTCGAAGATGCGCGAACGATCGATCAAGCGTTCGATGCCGTGAACGGGCTCGGCGCGCCCGGGCAGAACTTCGTCGTCGCGGACGACAGCGGGCACATCGGCTGGACCATGTACGGCGCGATTCCGCGGCGCGTTGGTCTCGACGGACGCCTGCCGTCATCGTGGGCGGATGGATCGAGGGGATGGAGCGGCTCTCTCGATCGCAGCGAGTATCCGCGATTGCGCGATCCCGACAGCGGCCGAATCTGGACCGCCAACGCGCGAGTCGTCAACGGCGAGATGCTGACGCGCCTCGGCGACGGCAACTACGAGGTGGGCTCGCGCGCGCACGTGATCCGTGACCGCCTGATGGCGCGCGACCATTTCACGCCGCGCGATCTCCTCGCCATCCAGCTCGATACCGGCGCGGATTTTCTCAGTCGATGGCACGATCTGATCCTGCACACGCTGACGCCGGCGTCGATCGCCCACAACGCCCCACGCGCGCGATTCCGCGAGCTGGTCGAACGCACGTGGAACGGTAAGGCGTCGGCGGCGTCGGCGGGCTATCGGCTGACGAGGATGTTCCGCGAGCAGGCGTCCGAGATGATCATCTCGTTCGTGCTCGTGGATTGCTACGAGGCCGACCCCGCCTTCGACTACCGCACGGTGCGCCGCCGCGAGGGCCCGATCTGGGCACTGGTGTCACAGAAGCCGGTGCACTTCCTCGATCCGCGATTCGAGAGCTGGGATGCCCTGCTGCTCGCCGCCATCGATGCCGTGATCGATCGCTCGAATCGCGACGGCGGGCTCGACGCGCCGTGGTCGCGGTGGAATGTCACCGTCTACCGTCATCCGTTGTCGACGAGCATTCCGTTCTTCGGTGCACGACTCGACATGCCGCAGCGGCCACTCGACGGCGATCTCTACACGCCGAACATGCATTGGGGAGCCAACGCCGCGTCGGAGCGGATGATCGTGTCGCCGGGGCGCGAGGCCGACGGCATCATGCACATGCCGACCGGTCAAAGCGGTCACCCGCTGTCGCCGTTCTACGCCAACTCGCATGATGCGTGGATGAACGGCGCACCGACGCCGTTCCTTCCAGGCAAGACCGAGCACACACTGACACTGACGCCGTAATCCAGATCGCAGCGAGTCGGCCCTTGCTCAGAAACGGATCCTCCACCCCAGCGACGGCGCAGCCCCTTGTGCGTAGATCGTCGTGCCGTTGCCCTGAGCGGCGTCGAGCACGCCGCCCAGGATCGCGTATGCAGCGGTGATACGCAGGATCGGCTCCGCGCCGCCGCAGTCAGGCGCACAGAGCACGAGGCCGATCAGGCCCGCGCTGGCGCCTTTGAGCACGCCGTCGATCACGCTGTCGCGCGGCTTGGCGATCCGACGGATCGAATCCAGTGGCAGCGCGCCTGCCGATGCCAGCACGACTTCGTTGCGGCCCATGCACAGGACCGTGTCCTTCAACCGCGAGCCATCAGTCCGCGTCACCACGACTTGACCCTTCGTCGCGAGCGGAAAGCACGATGACGACGCAGGCGCCAGCGCCTGGGCCTGGGCACTGGCGCTCGAGACGAGGATTGTCACCATCAGCAACAAGGTTCGCATGGTCGTTCCTCTCAGTGACGACCGTGAAAGTTGAAGCCGGTGAGCATACTCACCCGCATGCCGTCCTTCGACGGTACGAAGGCGAACGTCATGGGCACGTTGAGTGCCCCGGACCGGAACGTGACGCCGCCCGCTATCGCGAGATCGACGCCAGCGGGTGTGATGTTCGGACCGATTCCAAACTCCGCGCCGCCGGGCGAGCGCAGACCAACCCGAGTCCTGAGCCAGCACGGGGCTGGCAAGCCCCGCAACGATTCCAATCACAAAGGCAGCAGCGCGCATAGGCACCTCCATGACTCGATGGTGCGCGCCGCCTGTCGATGAAGTCTTGACGCGAGTCCTGAAAAACCCTGATCGATGAAAAGTCCCGCCAATACGGGACGCCAATGACGCGCTAAGCCGCGCGCGTGCGCAGACGGGCAAGCGCCGGCGCCCACACATCAGGGTGTCCGGTCACCTGCAGCAGCGGCTCGATCGGCAGCAGCCAGCCGGCGTTGCCCGCAGGCGCCAGCGCCAGCGCGTCATCGACCAGCCGCGCGGCCTCGGCGTGATTGCCCGATCGCACCAAGGCCGCGGCGACGATGAACGCGGCGTCGACTGATTCGGGGCGCGGCAACCCGACCGCGATGGTGCCTGGAGGTCCCGGTGCACTCGACCGCGATGCGACGAAGGCGAGACGATGCTGCGGCACTCTTTGCAACGCCTGGCCGAACCCTTCGCGCGCGCGATCGAGCTCGGCGTGGCGCAGGTGCAGCGCCCCGATCGCGTACCAGGTGTTGGCGCAGCACTCGCGTGCGTACAGATGTCCGCTGGCTTCGAGTGCGAGCTCGCGCTCGAACGACGCCAGCGCCGCAGCATCCTCACCGCGCGCCATCAGCAGCAGACCGTGAAGCCAATGCAGCGCGACGCTGCTGAATTTGGAGACGGGCACGGTGGCGGCCGCGACGCCCGCCATCACTTCGCGCTCCGCCTCGGCAAGCGCGTGACGGGCGACATGCACGGTCGCCGCGAGCCAATGCGCCAACGGAAACGCGGGCATCAGCGCCAACGTCCGGTGAGCCTCGCGCAGTCGCTCCTCTCCCCAACTCACGTACGCCAGCCGGAAGTGATGCCGCCAGTTGTCCGGTTCGAGCGTAATCGCCCGGCGCGATGCCGCCAGTGCATCGACGCGATGACCGCTGCGCTCGAGCACGAACCCGAGCGTCGCCCATCCTTCTGCGTAATCGGGAGCGAGACGACACGCTTCGCGCGCGTGATGCGCGGCCGTTGTCAGCGTCACTGCATCTGGCTCGGCGTCGGTGCGGGTCATCTCGAATTGCAGGATGCAGGCGTTGGCCAAGCCGACGTGCGCGGACGCCTGATCCGGTGTGCTTGCCAGCACCCGCTCGAAGGCGCGGCGCGCTAGGACGATCTGATCGCCTTCGAGCGTTTCGATCGCCGCGCGCCCTTCGATCCACGCGCGGTGCGGTGCCAGCAGCTCGTCGAGCGCGTCATCGCTTGCGCGTGCCGCGCGGCGCGTCACCGTCCCCGCGAAGCGATAGCCCTGACGCGCCACCGTCTGAATGCCTGGCGCCTCGTCTGCTCCCTTGCCGATGACGCGGCGCAGCGCGGAGATGGCCTGTTCGAGACTGTTGTCGGTGACGGCGACGTCACGCCACACCGCTTCGATCAGCGCATCTTTCGAAAGAATCGTCCCGCAGTTGGCCACGAGGTGCAGCAGGACGTCGAGGTGTCGATCGGGCATCGGCACCACGTCGCCCGCGAGCGTCAGCCGCCTCGCGGATGCGTCGAGCTCAAAGCGCCCGAAGGCGTAGACAGTTCGTTCGGCCAACGCATCAGATTGTACGGTGGGCCACCTCGAGGACGGTGGGCCACCTCAAGGTGGCCCCTACGTGCTATGGAATGGTGCGTCAGGCTTCAATCCGATCTCCAGCTTGTCCTTGAGCGACATGGTCTCCCCTCATGGTCCGGCTAAACCGTTCACGGTCCGGCTAAAGCCGGACACTACGTCTGAGCACGTGCGTCGTGCAAACACGAGACCGATACACAACGCGCGCGGCCGTGTCAGGTTCGTGTTCAACCTCGAGCGAGCAAGGAAACAGTGGCAACGATATTTCGATCGGGGCACATCAATTGCACCGCAGGCATAGCGCTCCTACGGTGATGTTCCGACCCGCCTCGTACTCAATCGACCGGGTGCCAATCTCAGGAGGATGTAAGAATGAGCGCAGCGCCTGCGGTCAAAGCAGACGTCGTGACACTGCCGTCGATCGCCGATCGACCGTTGAAGATCGGCTCGCTACGCAAGCGACTGCGAATCGCGCAGGTGGCGCCGTTGAGTGAGAGCGTGCCTCCCAAGCTGTACGGCGGCACTGAGCGCGTGGTCGCCACGCTGGCCGACGAGCTCGTGCGGCAGGGCCATGACGTCACGCTGTTCGCGACCGGCGATTCGAAGACGGATGCGGCGCTGGTGGCCGCGTGTCCGTCCGCGCTCAGGTTGAGCCACTGTCCCGATCCGCTCGCGATTCATCTGAACATGATCGAAAAAGTGGCGCAGCGTGCCGACGAGTTCGACGTGATCCATTTCCACGTCGCACCCCTGCATTTCTCGGTCGCGCGACGACTGCGAACGCCGCACGTGACCACGCTGCACGGCCGCCTCGATCTGCCGCCGATTGCGCCGCTCTACTCCGAGTTCGATGAACTGCCGCTGGTCTCGGTCTCGAACGCGCAGCGCGCGCCGCTGCCGAATCAGAACTGGGTCGCCACCGTGTATCACGGACTGCCAGCCCGCGAGCTGACGTTCCGGCCCGAGCCGGGATCGTACCTGGCCTTCCTCGGCCGCATTGCCAAAGAAAAACGGCCCGACCGCGCCATTGCCATCGCACGAGCGTGCGGCTGCCGACTGAAGATCGCCGCGAAGGTCGATCCCGCCGACGTCGAGTACTTCAAACAGGACATCGAGCCGTTGCTCGACGATCCGCTCGTCGATTTCATCGGTGAGATCAACGAAGCACAGAAGGGCGACTTCCTCGGTCGCGCGCGCGCGCTGCTGTTTCCGATCGATTGGCCCGAGCCGTTCGGTCTCGTGATGATCGAGTCGCTCGCATGCGGCACGCCGGTGGTGGCCTTCCGCGGCGGCTCAGTAGGCGAGATCATCGAGCACGGTGTCACTGGGTTCGTCGTCGATACACTCGATCAGGCGATTACCGCTATCAAGGATGTGGACGCGCTCGATCGCCGCGCCTGTCGACAGGCCTTCGACGAACGGTTCTCTGCCGCACGCATGGCCGACGACTACCTGAAGCTCTACAACCAACTCGTGGGCATGGCCGCCAATGTCGGACAGTGATTCCGCTCCCGCCATCGACAGTCAGCTCGCTTTTCACGATGAGCAGTTTCCAGTCATTGTCGGCCCCGAGCGGCCGGTGGGGCCGTCGCGTGTTCTGAAGCACGGCGACTGCTTCGGCGTGTTCGATCCCCGCGGCAACATCGTGCCGAGCGAATCGGGTGATCGCGGCCTCTACTATGACGGCACGCGCTTCATGTCGTGGTTCGAGCTGCAGCTCTTCGGCCACCCACCGATGCTCCTCAGCTCCACACTCGGCGTCGACGATGCGGTGTTCGAAGCCGACCTGACCAACCCCGACGTCCTGCGCCAGGGTCACATCGCGGTCGAGCGCGGCGAAGTGAACGTGCACCGATCGCGGGTGCTGTGGAGTCCGCACTGCATCGAGCGGATCCGGGTCACCAACTTCGGCCTCACGCGCATCGAGGTACCGCTGGCGCTGCGCTTCGACGCCGACTTCGCCGACGTGTTCGAAGTGCGCGGCACGCGCCGGGCCAAGCGCGGCGAGCGTCTGTCGGACGTGCGTGGCGAGGACAACTATCTGATGCGATACCGCGGTCTCGACGGGGTGGAGCGCCGCGCCCGCATTAGCTGGAGCCGTCAGCCCGATCGTCTGGTCGCCACACGCGCGCAATTCCTGCTGGCACTCGAGCCACGTCAGACGATTGCGATCGAAGTCATCGTCACGTACGAGTGCGACGACGTGACCTCGACCGCGAAGCCACCCGGATCGCTGGCCGAGGTGGTGTCGCGTACCCGCACGTGGCGCGCGAAGCAGAGTGGCACGAGCTGCCGTGTGCTCAGCTCGAGCCCGATGTTCAACCGATGGCTCAACCGCTCGGAAGCCGATCTGCAGATGATGGAGACGGAAACGCGATACGGGATCTACCCGTATGCGGGCGTGCCGTGGTACAGCACCCCGTTCGGGCGAGACGGTCTGATCACCGCGTTCGAGATGCTGTGGTTGAATCCAGCGGTCGCTCGCGGCGTCCTCGCGTTTCTCGCCGGCACGCAGGCCGACGCGACCAACGACGCGCGCGAAGCGCAGCCCGGCAAGATCCTGCACGAGATGCGCGGCGGCGAGATGGCGGCGCTCGGTGAAGTGCCCTTCGGTCGGTACTACGGCAGCTGCGACGCCACGCCCCTCTTCGTGATGCTGGCCCACGCCTACTACGAGCGCACCGCCGATCGTCCCTTCATCGACAGCATCTGGCCCAACATCGTCGCCGCGCTCGAATGGATGCGCACCAACGGCGATCCCGACGGCGACGGCTTCATCGATTACGCGCGCAAGAGCGGGTCCGGTTTGAGCAACCAGGGATGGAAGGATTCCCACGACGCAGTGTTTCACGACGATGGCGCGCTGGCCGACGCGCCGATCGCACTGTGCGAAGTGCAGGCCTATGCGTATGCGGCGTGGAAGGGGGCGGCCGCGCTCGCGACCGAGCGCGGCGATGAGGCGAGCGCCGACGAGTGGGCGGCTCGCGCCGAGCAGTTGCGCGATCGCTTCGAATACACGTTCTGGTGCGAAGACCTCCACACCTACGCGCTGGCTCTCGATGGGCACCGACGTCCGTGCCGTGTGCGCACATCCAATCCCGGCCACGCGCTGTTTGCCGGTCTCGTCGCGCCGGACCGGGCCAAACGCGTCTGCGAAACGATGATGACCGATGCGTTCTTTGCCGGATGGGGCGTGCGCACAGTGGCGGCAGGCGAACAGCGCTATAACCCGCAGTCGTACCACAACGGATCGATCTGGCCGCACGACAACGCGATGATTGCGGCTGGATTCGCGCGCTACGGCTTCACGGGCGCCGCGACGCGGATTCTCACCGCGATGCTCGAGTTGAGCAGCGCCGTGGATCTGCATCGCCTGCCCGAACTGATCTGCGGCTTCCGGCGCCGCGGCCGCGAACCAACCCTCTATCCGGTCGCCTGCGCGCCGCAGGCCTGGGCTGCAGGGGCCGTCTTCATGCTGCTCAGCGCCGCGCTCGGCGTTCACATCGACGCCCCGGCGCGCCGCATTTCGTTCTCACGCGGCCAGCTGCCAGAGTCGATCGACTGGGTTCGTCTGAGCGATCTCACCGTCGGCGACGCCCAAGTCGATCTGCAGCTCGAACGCCATCCGCACGATCTTGGAGTGACGGTGATTCGGCGAGAAGGGCACGTGGAGATAGTGACGGTGAAATGAACCGTACAAGTGGAAGAAGTGGAAAAGTGGAAGAAGTGGAAGAAGTGAAAGTTATGAAGTAGCTAAGTAGCAAAGTGGAGCGAGCTGGATCGCGGCGTACTCAATCGCGAGCTGAATTGCGGTGCACTCGCAGCTGGCCCCAATCAGCTTGTTGTACTTGACGACTTCGCAACTTTTTCACTTCCACTTCTTCCACTTCTTCCACTTTTCCACTTTTCCACTTGTATTCCGCCTCAGGCCTTTTCCTGCACTTCCCTTGCAGCTCAGCCCCCGTGGAGGTTCGCGACAATGCTCGAGACAATCATCGTCGTGCTCGTCGTGTTGTGGCTGCTTGGAATGGTCAGCTCGTACACCATTGGCGGCTTGCTTCATTTGCTGCTGGTGCTTGCGGTGATCGTGCTCATCATCCGGTTGCTGCAGGGGCGCCGCGTTGTGTGACGACCGCAGGGCATGTCAATTGCTCCTATGTCTAGCGAAGGAGGCAAGGTGATGCATAAATGGCTCACTCTTCCGGTGGCGATGCTGAGCCTGGCTGTAGCCACCACCGCGTGCGCAGAGCGCGCGGGAGCGACATCCACGGACAGTACGCCACCGCAGGTCAGAACTCAGGCACCGACTCAGCCTGAAACCGTCAACAGCGGCGAGCCGGGGACGATCCCCGTTGGTCAGGAGCTGGATGTCCGGCTCAGGACTCCGCTCAACTCGGACACGGCTCAGGTCGAACAGCGATTCGAGACGACCACCGTCGTCGACGTGATGCAGAACGGGCGCGTGCTCGTGCCTGCAGGATCACTCGTCGAAGGCGTCGTCAGCGGCGTCGACAAGGCGACACGTACCGATCGCACGGGGTCGATGACGCTGACGTTCGATCGGATCAGGGTGAACGGGCAGCAACACC
>Ga0075434_100000041_pt1 | contig 59536 bp, 49 predicted proteins | sample RhiMethybrSRZTD3_FD_75298 | JGI IMG/M metagenome (GOLD analysis project Ga0075434, IMG submission 75298) | Populus rhizosphere microbial communities from Tennessee, USA - Rhizosphere MetaG P. TD hybrid SRZTD3 | ecosystem: Host-associated > Plants > Roots > Rhizosphere > Soil | place: USA...
TTTTTATCTGGCCAGCGGGGCTGCTGCGGAATCTAATCGCTGATATGGCAGACAATCTCTTGAAACGCTATCTATTCGCCAGTGATTTCGATCAAACACTGACATTCAATGATTCGGGCTATGTTCTGGCCGAACTGGTGGGAATTCCAACTGTGGAGTTTGAGCGTAAAGCGAAAGGAATGGCGAAGCTCAATCTGGTGCAGCAGGGTGCGGAGCTTGCTTACTTACTGCTCCACGATCCTGAATTTCGCACGAAAGTGCGCAAGGAACATTTGTATCAAGTCGGCGAGCGAATCCGCTTAAAGGAGAATATCGAACTGCTTTACCGCGTTCTCAACGCGGGAATTGATGGATTTCAGTTCGAGTTCTATGTGCTCTCGGCAGCGCCGGTAGAGGTGATCCAATCAGCGCTGGAAGGAATGGTGCCTGCGGATCACATCTATGGTACTGAGTTCCGGTACAGCGCAGGGGGCGAAATAGAGAGCATCGTTCGTGCCACGGCAGGGTACGGTAAAGTTGCGGCGCTTGATCAGTTGCAGGCTGAGTTGCAGATCGGGCCAGATCACATTGTTTACAGCGGAGACGGCAGCTCGGATGTCCACGTCATGCTGCATGTGAATTCGCGCGACGGCTTCACGATTGCGGTGTCGGAGGCCAAACTGGTATCACAGGTCGCCAGCAGAACCGTGCTGAGCAGGAGCGCGGTAGCTGTGCTGGTGCCGATTCTGGAGGATATCGTTCATTGGGACCGGTTGCGGATCCGGCAGTTTTTTGAATCCTATGGACTGCTGATCCAGGAGTGGGACCGGGTGCGGACCGATTGGCTGACTCTCAGGCCCGCCCTGGTTGATGCTGAATCGCCAGCCAGTCCTCCGGTGAAGAAAGTTCCGGACGATCTGACTCTTCAATAAGATCTTCACATGCTGAGAGACAAGAACCTGATCCCGCTTTCCCATCAGCACCAGCATGCGTTGGCGTTGTGCGTGCGTCTCGATCGCGCGCTGCAAGCCGGTGAGGTAGACGCTGCAGCCTGGCAAGCGGAGATCCAGCAGATTTTCGAGCAGGAAATCGCACTGCACTTTGCCACGGAAGAGAAGGAAGTGTTTCCCGCGGCAGTGCGGTTTCACGAGTTGCAGCCGCTAATTGAGGAACTTCTGGCCGAGCATGTAGTGCTGCGCGGTCTATTCGCGGAGAGCGCCTCGCGCACCCTGGGCGTAACCGGGCTGCGAGTGTTTGCGGACCGGCTTTCGCGGCACGTCCGCAAGGAAGAGCGAGAGCTCTTCGAAAGTATGCAGCGGCGTATGTCGGTCGATGAACTGGCGGCGCTTGGGAGGGCACTGGAAACCGCTCTAAACGATGCCTCGAATGCGTGTCTGATTCCGACGGAAGCCACCCGGCTGCGGCCGAAGACCCAGTGAGGCCTCAGTCAGACTTTTGCAAACCGCGACTCCCCCACAAACCTCTGGTACTTTGTTTTACTCCCGTATAATTGGGCTTTCGGAGCTGCATGGATCCATCCGTCGCTACACAAAGCCCGATTTCCCACGTCAGCGCCGTTCCTCCTCAAACAACCCATCGAACTTCTTCTCTAGTCATTATTTTCTTGTCATGGGTCTGCATCTATGTGGCAGGCATGTTCCACCCAGCCCTTCTGGACGATGCTGACACGGTGCACGCGGAAGCCGCGCGTGAGATGGTCCTGCGCCACGATTGGGTAACGCTCCACGTGAACGGCATTCGGTATCTGGAAAAGGCGCCGTTGATGTATTGGACTGTGGCCGCCAGCTATCTGTGGTTCGGAGTTTCGGAGTGGAGTACGCGGCTGCCGCTGATGCTGGGTATTTTGGCTTGGCTGCTGGTCGTGTATAAATTCGGAACCTATGCGTACGGGGAACGCGGAGGATTCTACTCCGCCTTGGGGTTGGCCACCGCACTGGGCCCGTATTTATTCACCCGCTTCCTGATTCCCGACACTCTGGTGGGCCTGTGGCTCGCGCTGTGCTTCTATTTTTTTATGAAATCGCTGGAAGAACAACGACCCTCGCGTTTTGTGTGCTGGGGCATCGCAGCATGTTGCGCACTCAATGTGCTGGCAAAAGGATTGATTGGTCTAGTGTTCCCGGTCGCCGTAATGGGGCTTTATCTATTGCTGACCAGAAATCTGCGCCACCTATTGCGACTGAGACTCTTCTCCAGCACGCTGGTTTTTTTAATCATCGCAGCCCCGTGGCACGTATTAGCTGCCGTGCGAAACCCAGATCAGGGCTCAATCCGCGGGTTTCTCTGGTTTTATTTCATTAACGAACACCTTCTCCGATATCTGAACAAACGAGTGCCACGGGATTACGACACTGTGCCACTGGTATTGTTCCTGGCGCTTGCGTTTCTTTGGATTTTTCCGTGGCTTGCGTTCTTGCCGCAGGCATGTAGAAAAGCGTTAACACGCTGGCGCGATTTAACATCCAACCTCGATACCGCGAGCCGGGCTAATTTGCTGTGTCTGTTGTGGGCGGTTGTAATTATTGTTTTCTTCAGCTTTTCGACGCGGCAGGAGTATTACACCATTCCCGCGGTTCCCGCATTTGCATTGTTGATCGGGGGTTGGCTCAGGCAGGAAGTTGAATCACCAGCCAACAGCGACGAACGCCGAGCAGGCAAGGTTTCGGCCGTTGCTCTTTTTGCATTGGGCTGCTTCATTTTTTCCATCGCGATCTTCTTCCTGCTGTCTTCGAAAGCTCCACCGCCTGGCACCGACCTCTCCCAATTGCTCACCAAAAATCCCGAGGAATACACTCTCTCCTTCGGGCACATTCTCGATCTAACTCCGCAATCCCTAGGCGCCTTCCGTGGCCCTTTGCTGGGATTCTCGCTGGCGTTTCTTGTGGGCACCGGTCTGAACTGGTTCTTTCGATCGCGAGGCCGCCCTGCACACGGCAATCTGATTCTGGCCGTGATGATGGTTGCGGTGCTTGCGTGTGTTCACGCCGCCTATGTGACTTTCTCTCCAATCTTGACTTCCAAGCCGCTGGCGCTGGCAATCAAGCAGCATACCCAGCCTGGAGACGTTGTCGTGGTGGGCGGTGATTACGCTGCCGCCTCCAGCATCAATTTTTATGCGTCTGTGCATTTGTTGGTATTGCATGAGCCCAATGCGATCCTCTGGTATGGCTCGCAGTTTTCGGATGCGCCACATGTTTGGGAGACGCAAGCTTCGTTTGAGTCCTTGTGGTCGGGGCCGAAGCGCGTTTTTCTGTGGACCGATCAACAGAGCCCGCGGGAACTAGGAGCCGCACCGCGCTATCTGGTGGCGCAAAGCGGCGGCAAATCCGTTCTCACCAACAAGCCACTCTCCAGCAGTCTCTGATAATTGCCTTTGTGCCCCCCAGATATAATCGGCTGCTCTAATGAGTAACACCATCCTCTTGCTCGGGCGAGCGCTCTTGGGCATTGCCATCGCGGGGAGCGTTAGTTCCAGCATCTATCTTTTTTTAGTACTGGCTGCCGTATTACGCTTCCGCCAAGTCTCTCGAACAGCTCGCCAGCAAATAGCGTTTGTGCCGGCGGATTCGTTGCCTTTTGTCGCGCTGCTGAAACCGGTGCACGGAATGGAACCTCGCCTTCGGCAGAATCTCGAAAGTTTTTTCCAGCAGGATTACCCCAATTACGAGATCGTGTTTGGAGCGCGTTCCCCGGAAAATTCCGCAGTTGCGGTGGTAGAAGAGCTGCGCAAACAGTTTCCGCAAGTGAAATCCAGGGTCATTTTCTCTGGCCATCCTTCCTGGCCGAATGCCAAGGTGTTCTCGCTGGACAAGATGATTTCCACTTCTTCCGGCGAGTTCTTTGTAATCACTGACAGCGATGTTAAGGTCGGCTCGGATTTTCTCCGGAAAATCATCCCCACATTACTCAAGCCCAAGGTCGGACTTTTAACCTGCATGTACCGCGGTATGCCGGCGCAGAGCTTCTGGTCATCGCTTGAGGCGCTGGGATTGTCGGTGGAGATGTCCTCGGGAGTCCTGGTAGCCGACATGCTCGAGGGCATGCGGTTCGCTTTGGGCGCTGTGATCGCGGTCAGGAAGGATGCGCTTGCAAAGATTGGCGGGCTCCGCACAGTCGCGGAGTACTACTCCGATGATTTCGAGCTGGGCAATCGCGTCTGGAAAGCCGGATATAAAGTCCAGCTCTCACACTACGTCGTTGATCACGTGCTGATCCCGAGTTCGTTCGCGCGCACGTTTGGCCACCAGCTACGCTGGATGAAAAGCACTCGATATTCGAGGCCTCTTGGTCATCTGGGCAGCGGTTTGACATTTTCCATGCCGTTTGGACTGTTGGGATTTTTCTCCGCAATTGCGCTCGGTTACGGCTGGCTAGGATTGGCACTGCTGGTGGCCGCGGTCGTCAACCGTGTTGTGCAGTCGCTGGCGGTTGGACGGGGAGTAGTCTGTGACCGGCGGGCGTTGTGGCTGTGCTGGCTCTATCCTTTGCGCGATCTGTTCGGATTTATTACGTGGGTGGCGAGTTACACGAGTGCCACGTTTTTGTGGAGAGGAGAACGGTACAGCTTCAGTTCGGGAGGAAGGATCATTGCACGAGAGCGCGCTACCGAGATCAGGGATTAGGTTACTTTCGCCAGTTTGCCGCGGCTAACCACAAACCGATCTCCACGCCATGTCACGGTGTTTCCCAAAAAACTGGCGAACCAGAACAGCGGCCCAATCAGGTCACGCAAGGGGAGCAGCCACATCAGTCTTTGTATATGCCGGTCCAGCAACACTCCCCGTCCAACCAGCAGCATCATTGCTGTCCTCAGCAGGAGCACCGCCACCAGCAACACACACGCCCAGGTTGCGACTCCGCTCAATAACAGCGCCAGCAAGCCCCAGAAAAGGCCAAATGTAATCACGAAGCCGGAATACCCTCGCGGACGGGAAGTGCGCACAGTTCTCGCCCAGCGCAGTTGATGCGCGATGAACTCACGCAGCGTGTATGCCGGCAACACAGTTTCTACAGTCACGTCCGAGAGCTTCACGGCAAGCTGCCTTTGCACGATGCGTTGACCTAGTTGGTAATCGTCAGCCAGATAGTTGACCAGAGCCTCGAAGCCGCCGATCGCCTCCAGTTCACGGCGGCGGAATGCCAAAGTCGACCCCAGGCCGAAGCGCAGACCTCCTTCTACCCGACGAGCACTCAGCACCGCAGCACAAAAATCAACGATGCCGAGAGATTCAATACACGAAGTAAGCCTGGAATTTGCGATGGCACGATAAAGGCAAGTTACCAAGCCGATATTCTCCTGCTCGAGAGGCGCTATCACTCGGCGCAGATACTCACGATCCACGCGAATGTCGCTGTCATTGACAATCAAGAAGGAATATTTGGCCCTCCGTGCCATCTGCAGGAGATTGCTGACTTTGATATTGGGGCCGACACGCTCACGGCAAACCACCAGGTGAATGGAACCGCCGGGAAATTCACGCTTCAACTGCTCCACCAGCGGTATTGCCGGATCGTCATGGTCACTGACGCCAAAGATGATTTCGTACTCCGGGTAATCCTGAAGGCAATGAGTGCGGAAGTTTTCGTACATCTCGGGATCGGTGCCCTTGAGTGGCTTGAGGACCGAGACTGGGGGCGTGGCATTTGTGGAGCCGGGGCTTCTGTCCGCGCGCGCTCTCTCGCGCAACAATTCCAGTACGCACACAATGCAGAAACAGTAGTAGCCCATGCTCGAAATAGTTCCAAGCACGGCGATCGCTTTGATGATCTCGATGGCGGCGCGAATCATGAATGGCACGAAGAATAAGCTACTCGTAGCGCAGCGATTCGATTGGATCCAGATTCGCGGCCTTCCACGCGGGATAAATTCCGAAAAGTAAGCCTTCCACTGCCGCGGCGCCAAATCCAAAGCTGGCCCAGAAAACGGACATGCTTGCCGGCAAGGAACTCCAGATCGCAGGGATAATCCAGGTGATAACCGCGCCGAATAGCACGCCGATAATTCCTCCCAGGGCAGTGAGCGTAATCGCCTCCAATGTGAACTGAAGCAAGATATCGCGCTTGCGAGCGCCGATGGCTTTGCGCACACCGATTTCACGGGTTCGCTCGGTAACCGATACCAGCATGATGTTCATCACTCCCACTCCGCCAACGATCAGGCCCACACTCGAGACCGCAAACATGAAAATAAAGACTGCGCCCGTGATCTGGTTCCAGACGTCGGAAAGGGAATCCTGGGTGAAGACCGCGAAATTATCCGGCTTGTTTACCGAGACACGGCGGCGGCGACGTAAAAGCTCCCGCAGTTCGTCGATCGTTTTTGGCATGTCTTCGTGCGAGGTCGCCTTGACGCTGATCCAATATTGTTTCTGTTCGGGATGAAGTTTGCGGAATGTGCTGAGCGGAAACAGCACGATGTTGTCCTCCGGATTTTTGCCAGCGGCGAATGCGCTCTTGCGCTTGGCGGCCACTCCGATAACAGTGAACAACTGTCCGTCAATGTTAATTTCCTTTCCGAGTCCATCTTCGTTCCCGAACAACTCTTCATTGGCATCCGCGCCTAGAACTATCACCGGCGAATGATGCAGATCGTCGATTTCGTTAAACCAGCGTCCGGACGAAACTTCGAGATCAAAAACGTCCTTCCAGTCCCCCGTATCACCTTCTAGAATTGTGTTCTTCGTCTTGCGGTTTCCATATTTCACTACATAGGTCCCGGTGCCGAACGCCGGATTCTGATAGCGCAAGCCAGCAGTTACAGCTTTTACATGAGGCAACACCTTCATCGCTTGGGAGTCTTCCAGGGTCAGCTCTTTGCGAGTGCGCATCTCCTCAGTGGGACGGCTAAAGGAAAATGGGTAAATGTGGAAGGCGAATATAAGGTCCGAACCCAAACTTTGAATCGAGGCGCTCACGTTAGTATTCAGTCCGCGCACAACGGAAGAAATACCGATGACCACGGCCACACCGATCACGATGCCCAACACCGTGAGTGCCGACCGCATCTTGTTGCTGCGGATCGTGTCCAAGGCCATCTGGACAATCTCACGGTAGTCGTGTCTGCGAATCATCGGGATTGAGTCCTTGAATCATTGACGAATGGAATCATTAAAGCTCGAATCGCAAAGCTGCAATTGGCTCTAGTCTCGCCGCCCGTCTCGCGGGATAAACACCGAAAAATACCCCAACGCTGGTGGAAACGATCAATCCCGCTGCCACGGCCCACAACTTGATGGCCGAGGGCATCCCAATCATCGCCGTGACGCCTTTGGCGAAGCCGATGCCAAACACCACTCCTATGAGACCGCCGACCAGGGCCATGGTTCCAGATTCGATCAGAAACTGCAGCAGCACATCGTCGCGGCGTGCCCCCATCGCTTTGCGAATACCGACCTCGCGCGTTCGTTCTGTGACCGAAACCAGCATGATGTTCATGATCACAATCCCGCCGACTACAAGCGATATTGCCGCGATTGCGATCATAGCAATAAAGAATGTGTCACTAAGGTTTGCCCAGATGCTCAAGAAGCTGGCGTTGGTCTCGGCGGTGAAGCTGTCCGGCTTACCTGGGAGATCGTGACGGCGGGCGCGCAGGATCGCTCGCGCTTCATCAATCGCACTGTCCAACTGGCTTCCTATGCCATTGGCCTTTCCTGAGATGCGGATGCTGTTTCGGGTTCCAAATTGCTTGAGGTACGCGCTGATTGGCATGGCAACGTAGTTGTCGCGGCTTTGGCCCAGCGTCTTTCCCTGCTTTTGCCCGACGCCTATGATGCGGTAGATCTGGCCTTCTACTCGAATTTCCTTGCTCAGAGGATCTGCTCCGGGAAATAGGTGATCGACGATGTCGGTGCCGACCACCGCGACATTAGAACGATCATTCTGATCGTTTTCATTCAACATCCGGCCAGCCGCCACGTCGATGTCGAAAATCGCGGTCATGGAGGGCGTCATTCCTCGTACCCATACGTCATTGATCGCCTGCTCACCGTACTTTACGTGGCCGGCGAAATTAGTGAGCGAAGCGCCGACCAGAGTGCATCGGCTGCAGCTTTCGAGCACGGCCTGATAGTCCTCCATCGTCAGATCCTTGCGCTTCTCGCCTTCCAGCAACTGATCGATATTGGTGATAACCGGCGACATCTTGCTGATGATGAAAACATCTGCGCCGAGATTAAAGACCTTCTCGGCCACATACCCATTGATGCCATTGACAAACGTAACCACCGCGATGACTGCCGCCACACCGATCACGACGCCCAGTAGGGTCAAGGCTGAGCGCAGCTTATTTGCCCACAGCGACTGCAGGGCAATGCGTATGGCTTCCAGGAAGTTCATTGGATAGACGTTTTTCGTCGCTTACGCGAAGGAATCCGGTTCAAGTCTAGCAAAGGCGGTGACAATGCAGGGCCCCCGCGCAAGGGACCGCTTCTCACCCCAGCCAGTGCGGATTTTGCACCGTGCCATCGAAATTGTGCGTAGTCTTGTACTGTTCGTACTCGCCATTGGCGGCGACGGGCGCTGTCTTGGCGAGCAGGGCCGCAGTCTCCTCTGAGGACATAGGCTTAAAGCTGCGAGCAACATCCAACGCCTGCTGAAGCACTAAAACTGAATCACAACCGGTAATCACGACACTTGTCGGCAAACTCATCGCATAGCGCAGACACTCCAGCGGGCTCACGGCCTTGCTCTGCAAGATAATGCCTGCTCCCATCGGTTTCATGCCCAACACGCCGATCTGGCGTTTCACTAATACAGGCAAAACTTTCTTCTCGAAGCTGTTGTAATGTGCGTCCATCACATTCAGCGGCATTTGCACCGTGTCAAAAGTGAAGTTGCGGGCGCATCCGGTTTCCAGCATCTTCAGGTGAATATCGGGGCTCTTATGTCCCGTGAACCCGATGAATCGAATCTTGCCCTGCTTCCTGGCTTCCAGCGCAGCTTCCATGCTGCCGCCTGAACCGAAGATCCTGGCAGGATCGGTCTCGCGGATCACTTCATGAAATTGCAGCAGGTCGAGGTGATCGGTTTGCAAGCGGCGCAAGGACTCGTCAATCTGCTTTGCCGCGGATGTTTTTGTCTGCCCGTCAATCTTTGTCATGAGAAAAGCCCTTTGACGGTAGCCATCGCGAAGCGCCTTACCCATGCGCACTTCGCTCTTGCCATCGTTGTAGTCCCAGCAGTTGTCGAGGAAGTTGATGCCGTTATCGAGCGCCGTGCGGATGATCCGGATGCTCTCCTGCTCATCGTGCTGCGTGCTGAGGTGGTACCCGCCAACCCCGACGATCGACACCTTTTCGCCAGTGCGGCCCAAGGCGCGATATGGAACAGAAGCTTCAGCCGCTTGCGCAAACTGTTTCGCCACTGACCCAACAACACCGGCAGCCCCAACTCGTCTCAAGAAATTGCGTCGATCCATGCCTCACCTCGTCCGGCTGGTTACCAGCCTCATGAGAACACCGGCGACCTCTTGGATGCAAAAGCATGCGCCTAGGAAATCACGGAGCTGCCGGCGACCATCCCATTCTCTTCCTCAACTCCGTGATATGGGCGACATGATGGCGCCCATGCCAGGAATACAGAACGAGATTTTTCTCGAGTGGCAGGAGGCCTAGCTCCGGATGTTGGAAAGTACGTTTCCAATCGCTGGGTTCAATGGAGCGTAAAAGACGAACCCACCGGTCATGTAATGAATCCATCAGACTGAGTGATACCTCCGGCGGGGTGTTTGTTGTGTCGGCCAGTTTCGCCCAACGATCTTCCATGTAAGGTTTGATGGTGGGCTCGTTCTCCGTCAGCGCCAGCTTGAAACGGATGTAGGCATTCATATGGCTATCGGGTACATGGTGAACAACCTGGCGCACTGTCCAGCCACCATCGCGATAAGGAGTGTCGAGTTGTTGTGGCGAGAGTCCGCGAATGGCTTCCCGCAATCTTGATGGCGCTTGCTCGATGTCATCGATCAATTTCTGCCGTTCTTCTGAGGTGGGTGGAGTTTGATATTCGAACTTCCCGATCGGATAACGCGGATCGCTCATCTTGGTCCTCCGGTGGCTTAAAGATGAACGCGCGAACTCCGAAGCTGCAGAAAATCGTTACAAAAGGCGGATAGACAAGTGTTGTTATCAGACAGGAAGAGACAATTTCCTAGCGCAGGAGGGCAATGAGTCTCACGGGACCATGCGTGCTCCCCCGGAGCTTGGCCGGAGCTACCATAACGACTGCTCCACTGGCGGGAACACGCTCCAGACTTGCGACGTTTTTCAACACATACACACTGTGCGATAGCGCATATTTATCTACTAGGTCATGGTTTGAGCGTCGACTCTCGAGATTATCCGTACCCAAACCGGTAACGGCCCGTCCTTCCACGAGAAATGCTTCGGTGTCGGCAGAAAACGTCGACAAGAGCGCAGTCTTTTTTTCAGAGTTGGAGTGCTGTCCGGTGCGTGCAATTACGACCGAGCCGAGCGGGATCTGACCATTAGCCCGTTCCCAACGGGCAACATCGTCTACAGAAATCTGGTAATTAGGATTATGTTGCGTCTTTTCGGAGACGTCGAGAACCACAAGCGGCGCAATCAGCCGCTCGGCTGGGATCTGATCTATAGTCCAAAGGCTTTTGGCGAAACGGGCGGGGGCATCGATACCTGTACCCACGTCGCCGGCTGATACCGTCTCACCAGCCTGCGTCAGGTCCACCACACCACGAAGGCTGGAAGCTTGAGCTGCTTCAGGACGGTGTTGGGCAAATAGAAAGAGGGCCAGCACCAATATGTAGGCGACCACAAATGTACGAATTCTTGTCACTTAAGCACTTTCTGTTTTGACCTGAGTTAAGCTTGGGGAGAGCCGCCAAAACAGGGGGATGCAGACTTCTTCTGCCGAAGCTGCTCACCCCTATTTTGATCCGTAAGGGAACGAGCAACAAGGACCCTTAGGCCATGACCCTTCGTGTATGACGCGGTGCCTACGCCAGCAGAACTGCGGCGATTGCCGCGAGCAGAGTGCCGAGAAAATTCACGGCATTATTGTTCAATATGCGGCGCTGCTCTAATAGGGCTCCCAAGAAACTGTCGGCGAGCATACCCAAGATGCCTGCGGATCCTGCGAATGCCGCCCATTTCCAATTCAGCAGCCCGGAAGTGGCGCAGAAGAGGCTGACGACGGCAGCGGCTGAGATACCGGCGAGCGTTCCCGGAAGACTGATTCCGCCATTTGTGCCTGCCGGAACCGGTCCCCAGGTCGTGATCAGATACGCATGGTTGCGAGTGGCCTGGCCGAACTCGCTCGAAACCGTGTCCACGGCCGCTTCAGAAAAGGCAGCAGCCATCGCCAGCAGAAAAACAGGGCGATTACTCATTGCAAACAAACCTGCGCACCCAGTCGCCACCCCCAGATTTGCCAAAATCTGAGAGGACGTTCGCCCAGTGCGCGCCTCGGCGGTCCCCAACATCTGCTTCTTGGCGTATCCGAAACGCGTGCTGAGCCAGGTCAAGATAAAGACGATCAATAGCACTGCTAAGGCGCGCGGTCCAACGGTTCCGTAGAGTAAAAAGCAGATACACGCGCCGGTAATCGCACCGGAACGCGTGACTCCGCGGATCGTGTATGCCACGACCGCGAAAGTCACAGAAGCCGCTACAGCCAGCCACCAATTTCCCCAGGTCGTTTGCGCTATCACAGCAAGACTCGTAGATACAGCACCAAGGAATCGAGTTTCAGACGAACTACGATATGTTGGATTCAGTGGAAGAAGACCCCCACGATTTGGGCTTTAAGTTTGGATGACCATCTTCTCCACGGTGCATCAAAATAGCGTAGGTAGTCTAAACTCACTAGGCTGGCGCGGCTCTGGCGCTAAATTACATCGGGGTGAACTATGGCGGCTTCCGTCTGGTCTGGTTATCTTACCTTTGGCCTGATTTCGATGCCGGTGCGGCTCTTCTCGGGCGCACGCAGTTCGAGCATCTCCTTCCACATGCTGCACCGCGATGATATGAGTCGCATCAAGCAGCAGCTCTATTGTCCGAACGACAACCGCGTGGTCGAGCGCAGCGAAATCGTGAAGGGATACGAATTTCGCAAAGACGAATATGTGGTTGTCGAGGCGGAAGAGATCAAAAAGATCGAGCCGAAGACCGCCAAGACCATGGAGATCCTGGAATTCGTCAAAGAAAGCGATGTGGATCCGGTGTATTTCGAGTCCTCGTACTACATGCTCCCAGAAGAGGCAGGCCGCAGACCATACGCCCTGCTTACCAAGGCGCTGGAAGAGAGCGAATACGTTGCCATCGCCAAGCTCACCATGCACAACCGCGAGTACACCGTATTCTTGCGCCCGCACGAAGGCGGGATGATGTTGCATACCATGTACTACGAGGAAGAAGTGCGCAAAGTCGAGGGTTTCGGCGCGCCGGACGTTGCGTTGAAAGACGCCGAGGTGAAGGTTGCGCATCAGTTGATCGAAGCGCTTGCAACAGATTGGGAGCCAGAGAAGTACCACGACACATTCCAGGACAATCTCAAGAACCTTATACAGACCAAGCTCGAAGGCGGGAAGATCCAGGAAGTGGAGAAGCCGAAGAAACTTGCTCCGGTCGTGGATCTCATGGCTGCTCTTAAGCAGAGCCTTGCCGAAATGGAAGGCAAGAAGAAACCGGCGGCAGCCGCGCGTCCGGCAGTCGCTTCAGGGAGAAGGGCACGGCACAGAGGCTGAGCTTGATCCAGTGCGTCCGCTAGCGTCTTTTGCGCATTCCCATTTAGAATAAGACCCTTTCCAGGACCAGCTCGCTTTCATGCAATTTTGTTCATCGAAGTGCCTGCATCGTCTCGTCCGCGAATTTCCAGTGTTGTTGCTGGTCCTGCTCTGGGCAAGCTGCGGAGACCAGTTTCGCCCAGTCGCTACCCCGCTCACCCCCCCTCCTCCTGACCCACAGGCCACTCACTTTGTCTTTGTGATCGATGCCAATGGGTTCGCGACGAATGCCAATGGAACGGTCAATGCTGGCAGCTCTACCCGCATCGACGTTTCGGGGGATACGAACATTGGTATTGCCCAAGTTGGACTAGGCCCGGTCCATGCTGCGCTCTTGCCCAATGGGACGCGTATTTACGTGGCAAACAGTCTGGAAGACACAGTTTCGTCCTACGCCCCGACCAATGCCACTGCCGTCACAACGAGCAGCCTTAATGCCGGGTCCGTTCCGATCTTTGTTGAGACGACCGAAAGCGGCTCTGTGTACGTCGCCAACTTCGGGAACAACACGGTGTCGGCGATCTCGGTTGCAAGCAATGTGGTCAGTAAAACGATGACTGTGGGAATCGCTCCGGTCGCTCTGGCTGAAACTCCCAATGGCCAGAAAGTCTATATCGCCAATCAGGGCAATAACGGGACGAACGGATCCGTCAGCACCATCAACACGGTTGATAAAAGCGTAAATTTAACCATTGCGGGGACCACTTGGCTCTCACCCAGATCAGTTGCTGTTCGTTCTGACAGTCAAAGAGCCTATGCTCTGGATACCGGCAACAGCACCATTACTGCGATTGACACTTCAACGGATGCTGTAACCGGCATTGTTCCGGCATCCGGAACTGGCACGGGCGCCGATTTCATGCGCTACGACGCGAGGCTGAATCGGCTTTATGTGACCAGTTCGACGGGAGCCACGGTGTCGATCTTGGACGCCTCTGCAGATCCGCCAGCCCCGTTGACGGCTGCTCCGCTCACAATTTCAGCAGGCTTGCCTGCATCCGGCCAGACGGATCCTTGCTCGGGGGCGGCAGTGACACCGGTGTCTGTAGCTAGTCTGCCTGACGGCACCCGGGCCTACGTGGGGAGTTATAGATTTGTGGCGTCCTCCAGCGCCCTTTGTTCACAGATTTCGGTAATTAATACTTCGAGTAATACCGTCATCGCGACCGTGTCTCTCGGATCTACAACGGTAAATACGGCAAATCCAAACCCCACCGGCTGTAACACCGCCGCGAGCATCCCTGCTACTCCGCCGTTTGCGCGTTTTAGCGTTTCGCTTGCTGCTTCCGCTGATAGCTCCCGGGTCTACGCCGCCAATTGTGATGCCGGACACACGGCCATTGTTAGGACCCTGGATAATGCGCTGGTTCTGAATTTGCCGGCGCCGCTGAGTAACTTCAAAACAGCCAATGGCGCAACACCACCACCTCAGAATCCTGTATTCATTCTGGCAGGTCCTTAAACTGCTTTTTCTGAGTGAGGCTTACACCCCGGCCACGGCGGTGTGCTCGGGGTGACGGCGCCGATTGTAGCGCAGCGCGATATTCATGAAGATGTTTCCGGTTGCAGTTTCAAAACACATCACCAAGGCTTCCGTGTCTTCGCTGCTCTTCGAGCCAACTTCCGCCGTATGCAGGACCGGGGGATGCACCCGAAAATGAAATCCCTGGTCGTTAAGCGCGGTAATCGCATTGCCTGTGACCTGGTTCGCCAGTTCGCAGACCGTTTCCCAGACGAGAGAATCTGATTCCGGTAACTCCGTGCCCGCGAATTTGCTGGCTACCCGCACTGCAGTCGGGGAATCAAGATCGAAAATCACACGTCCTTCAATGTCGCCGGTGACGTAGATGAGGGCCGCTACACCTCTACGCCGATATGCGTCTTCTTCCATGCTCAAGCTGCCGATGGAGATCGGGGAATCCAGCCCTTGCGCCAAAACGGCATCCGCCGAATTGATGAAAGGCTGGATCAGCTCCATTCTCATGGCTAGACTCCCGCGCCCGCCGCGCTAGTCACGGTGGCGTCATCGCCAAGCACGTATTTGATTACTTCGTACAGGACCTCCGGCTTAACCGGTTTCTGTACGAAATGGCGTGCGCCACGCTGCAGCGCGGCGACGATATTTTCCTGATACCCGACGGAGGAAACCATTACGATGCGGGCCTCTGGATGCTGCACCACGATCTTTTCGGCGGCCGCGATTCCCTCCATCTGCGGCATAGTGATGTCCATCAGTACGATGTCGGGCTTGGTTCTTTCATATTCGGTGATGGCGGCTACCCCGTCTCCCGCTTCCGCCGCCACCTGTCCGCCAAAAGTTTGGATAATGCGGGCCAAATTCTTGCGTGCGAATACGGAATCATCCACCACGAGATAGCGGATGGGTTGACCGTCCTTGGCACGTTTTACTGGCGCAAACTGCTCCATACCGTCCTCCTGCTCTTTGGCGCGCACTGCCCTGTGCTCAACCGCTTACCAAGAATGCTGTGGATTCCATTATTTCGTCTCTTGTCGCCAACTTCTAGTTACCTCCGGCACCAGCGGCACGGTTGCTCTCAGCCGGGTCCGGAGCCAAGCCTTTTCGATCCAACATGCACTGCGCCAGCAGAGTATTAGACAGGGCATCGAGGGCAACCACCCGCAGGACATATCCGCGCTCAATGGCAGCTTTGGGCATGCCGTATACAACGCAAGACTCCTCATTCTGAGCTATCGTCATCCCGCCCGCCGCCTTTACGGTCCCCATACCGGCCGCACCGTCGTCTCCCATGCCGGTCATCAGAACAGCGATACCCTTGGGGCCGAATTCCTCCGCCATACTTTTGAATAGAACGTCGGCAGATGGCCGATGTCCGTTTACCCGCGGATCGTCGCTCAATACAGCTACGTCCCCTAATGGAAGGCGTTTTACTTTTATGTGACGCGCTCCCGGACAAATCAAAGCCCGTCCGGCGAGCAAGAGATCGCCGGACTGCGCCTCCTTTACCGCCATTCCGCAGATCTCGTCCATGCGGCGCGCGAACATTTCTGTGAACCCTTCCGGCATGTGTTGCACGATGACAATGCTGCCGGGAAAATCCGACGGTAATTGCGACAGCACGTATTGCAGAGCATGCGGGCCCCCGGTCGAGACTCCGATCGCGACGATCTTGCTCGGCATGGATTTTGCCTGGGGCGCAATCTTGTGCGCGGGCCGGACCACCTCCGCGATAGGCTTTACCGGTACTCCCCGGCTAAGCGCCGCAGCCTTGATCTTGGAGATTAGCTCCTGCGCAATTTGCGGCATGTGCGCCGCGACATCCTGTGGCTTAGCGACAAAATCGAATGCCCCTAGGGATAATGCCTGCAGAGTGACGGAAGCGCCTTGTGTGCTATGGGAGCTCACCACGATCACGGGCATCTTGTGCCGGCGCATGATTTCCTTCAGCATTTCCAAGCCGCCCATGCCGGGCATCTCGAGATCAAGCGTGATCACTTGGGGCTGCAGTTCTTCAATCTTTTTTAGACCGAAGTTGCCATCCATCGCAGTGCCGACAACCCGAATCGAAGCATCTGTCGCCAGGATCTGCGGAATGAGCTTACGCATGAGCGCTGAATCATCCACCACCAGGACGCGCACGGGGTTGGCGATCACGATTGCGCCTCCACTATGGGTTGGGCGAGTGGAAGATCGGCAGCAGGCAGCAGAAATCCTGAGGCCACAGTTCCTGGTTGCAGCGGTCGTGATCTGCTGTGGCGTTCAATGACAGCGGGAAGATTCACAATGAGGACTACGCGCCCATCGCCCAAGACGGAAGCCCCGCTGATGAGGTCGGTGGAAATAGAACGGTCATCGAGCGCTTTGATTACCAGTTCTTCTTCGCCTACGAGAGAATCCACAATCAGCCCGAACTTGCGCTCTCCCGTGCTGATGACCAGAACGAAGATTTTCTGTGCGCTTTGAGCTGTGGCGGAGGGGGCTGATCCGAGACGGATCAGCGGCAGCACTCGGTCGCGAAGCTGAAGAACCTCAAGCTGGTCTACAAGGTGCAAATCAGACTCTGTGGTGCGTGCAATTTCCGCCACCGCATTCAATGGAATGGCGTAGAGGCGATGCCCAATGTGAAAGAGTAGGGCCTTGATAATTGCTAGGGTCAAGGGCAGTTTCAGCCGGAATGTCGTGCCTTTGCCGGGTTGAGTTTGTATGTCGGCAGAGCCTTTCAGGCGCTGCAAGACTGTGCGCACCACGTCCAGACCAACGCCCCGGCCAGCCACCTCTGTGACTTCCTCCGCGGTGCTAAACCCGGGACGGAACACGAAATCCAAAATCTCTGCTTCGCCAAGCCGGTTCGCATCTTCAACAGTGATCAGGCCCTTTTCCAGTGCCTTCGCCTTCACTTTTTGGGAGTCGATCCCGCGGCCATCGTCGCTGATCTCGATGATGACCTGATTACCCTGATGGTAAGACTTAAGCCGGATCGTTCCCCGGGCTGGTTTGCCGGCCACAGTGCGTTCCTGGCCGCTTTCGATGCCGTGACTCACGGCGTTACGAACTATATGAGTCAGCGGTTCAGCGATCCCATCCAGGAGTCTTTTATCGAGATCCGTGTCCTGACCCGAAAGCACTAGTTCCACGTCCTTCCCACATTCCCTAGCGACGTCCCTCACAATACGCGGAAATCTGCGAAACAGCTGCTCAACCGGAACCATGCGGATCTTCATCACGGAACGCTGCAGATCGCTTAATACGCGGGCCTGAAAGGACATAGCATCGAGAAAGCGCCCGCGGATTGCTTCTTTGGGAAAGCGTTGGCCGAGTTCGTGAAACGCTTGTTGCAGCATCGACTTGCCAAGTATGAGTTCACCAACCAAGTCGAGCAGGCTGTCAATGCGTTCTGCGTCTACTCGAAGGACGTTGTCTCCAGGATTGTGACTTCCTGCCTGGCTGGGAGGATCTGTGACGGCGAGACTAGATCCAGTGTCGCTCTGGGCGATGGTTGCCTCAGTTCGCTTCCCGTCTGTTTGCCGACTGTTTTCTCCGGGTCGAAGCTGTGGACTAGCCACAACTTGAACGCTCACATCGGGAAGCGTGACAGTTGGAATACGGCAGCGACGCGCCAGTTCTTCTGATGTCTTCTCGGTGGCAAGCAGCACTTCGAGTTTCTTGCCCGGTTTCTGCGACGCTGTTTCGGGACGGGTGGCGAGTACCTCGCCCCAGCCTTCGAGGGCCTTGAGAAGCAATTGCCGGGCCGCGATCGGCATAGCACACTGAGGGTCAATAATCGCAGCAACATGAAATACATGCTTCCCCTTCGCCGAAGCGTTCTGGATTGCGAGCTGTTCATATTCGTTCCAGAGGGCTGGCCCGGTAGACATCGCGGAGGTGCGTTCTTCAGAACGTTTCTCCGAATCGGAATCCTGAGCCGCCTTCCGCAGCATCTTCTGCAGAGACTCAGCTGAGGGCGCGTCCGTGTTGCGTTGGTACGCGGCAATCATTGCAGCGAAGGTGTCTGCGGCAGTGAAGGCGATCTCAGCAATGCCGGCATTGAGCGGTGTTAATTCCAGAGCCAGCGCGTCTTCCAATGCGTGGGCAGTTTGGCTCAATTCGCGGAACCCGCACGCCGCGGCATCCCCTTTGAGGGTATGCACAATCCGCCGAATGCTGCGGACACACTCGAGGTCGGCGGGATTTTTCTCCAGCTTCAGGGCTTCGTCGTTGAGAGACTGCAGCAGCTCCTGAGATGTTTCAAAGAAAAGCTCCCGCATCTCTGCATGGCGATCGTCGAGGCTGCCGGTCATACTCTCCGCTCGACTTTCTGGTAAGCAGTGCCGTTGTCGCGATGCACCAGCGTGAATCTCTCCGTCAACCCGAGAAGACTCTCCGCATGTCCGACGAACAGGTAGCCTGCGGGATTTAAACAGCGGTGGAATTTGTCAATCAGGCGCTTCTGCTCGGCCTCGTCGAAATACATCATCACGTTGCGGCAGAAAATAACGTCATTTCGCTGCGGAAGGTATTCGGTCTTCAGATTGTGGAAGTCGAAATGGACAATCTCTTTCAAGTTCTTCTTCACGGCGTAGCGTTCGCCCAGCTTGTCGAAATAGCGAAGGCGATAGCTGTAGTCCACCGAAGCCATCTGGGTTTCGCTATAGATGCCCTCCTGGCCGGTTCGCAGGACCGAGTAACTGATGTCGCTCGCCAGAATCTCTACTTTCCAGGGGGGCGGAACCAACGGTTTTGGAGAAGGCATTTCGATCGGCAGCGGATTGCGAAGGTAGTAGTACCCCAACGCATCTGCCACAAGCATTGCCAGTGTGTAAGGTTCCTGGCCGGTGGAGCAGCCTGCGCTCCAAATGCGCAGCGAACAGTCGCGATGATCCTGCTTGCGGCGAAACAATTCCTCCAGAATGTGCTTGTGAAATAGCTCGAGTTGCGACTTGTTGCGGAAGAAGCTGGTCTCGTTGACCGTCAGATTTTCCAGCAGGCGGGAAAGTTCGTCCTTGCCCTCCCGGCTGATCAGCAGCCGGTAGTAGCTGTAGAAAGAATCGAGTTGACATTCCTTAAGACGTCGTTGCAGACGGTCCTGCAGGAAATGCGAGCGGCGCTCATCGAAGTGCATTCCGCACTCCTGATAGACGAGAGCCTGCAGAAGCCTGAGTTCGGCTTCGCTAAACGCCGCCGGTACGCTGGGGGTGCTCATGAGCGTGGTCCTGGTTTCAGAGCTCGTGTTCTGTCACTTCGTTGCCGCAGCGCCTGCTGCCGATGCCGACGCCGGGTGGTTCTCAACTGTGCATTCCTGGTTGCTGCCTTTGCTCCTGCTGGATTCCAGCAGTTTGGCCATATCCAACAAAATGATGAGCCGTCCCTTCCATTTTCCAAGTCCGGTAACGCAATTTAGGCCGCTTTCCTGGAAGCTCACCAGAGAGTCTTCTACGTCACCAGCGGGAATTTTCAAGACTTCGGAGGCGGAATCAACGATAAGTCCCACAAGTTTGCCCTTGTGTTCGATCACCAAAATACGGTTGCGGCGCGCAGCCGTCACTTTGGTGACGCCGAAGCGTTTGCGCAAGTCGATTACGGACACGATCTTGCCCCGAAGATTGATTACCCCTTCCATATAATCGGGCGCGTCTGGAACAGCCGTGATTTCCGGTACACGGACGATCTCATGTAGCGAGGTAATCGGTACGCCATAGGTCTCCCGCCCGATCTGAAAGCCAACGATGTGCAATTCGCGGTTCATCTATCCCTCAGGCGTGTGCGCCCGCAGCGGCCTGCCTCGCGGCCTTGGCTTTCTCTTCGTGACGCAGGCTGTTGCGCTCGTCCAAAGCAAAACGATTCATAGAATCCAGCAGATCACGAGACATCTTCGACATCTGCTCCGCCGAGGCCGCCAGTTCTGTGGACCCGGAGGTCGTCTGCTGTACAAGCTCACGCATCCGTTCCATGGCTTTGACCACAGCTTGAGCGCCCGAGGACTGCTCTTCGACCGCCGAATTGATTTCATGTGTAATTTCGTTCAGGCGGGTCGTGGCGCGCGCGATCTGTGCTGACCCGTGCGACTGCTCATTTGTGGCGGCTCCGATTTCCTGAGCGAACTTGTAAACCTCCGTCACGACATTCGAAATTTTCCGCAATGCCGCATTGAGCTCCTGGCCAAGCCCCAGTCCGTCATTGACGATTGCAGTGCTGCGGTCCATGTTGTCGACAGCTTTGCGCGCCTCCTTCTGAATACTCTGGATCAGATCGGAGATTTCCTTCGTGGACTGCGCCGATTTTTCCGCCAGCTTTCTGACTTCGTCCGCGACCACAGCGAATCCCAGGCCATGCTCACCGGCACGCGCAGCCTCGATAGCCGCGTTCAAAGCCAACAGATTCGTCTGCTCGGCAAGATCGTCAATTACCTCGATGATCTTGCCGATGTCATCCGCTCTTTGCCCGAGCACGTCTATAATTTCGCTGGAAGACTGAATCGTCGTATTAATTTTGTTTAAGCCGTCTGTGGCTTTATCCATGGTCGAAATCCCGCTGTGCACCTCTTCGCGAGAGCGGTTGGAAATGTCGAGCAGCACTTTTGCGGTATCTGCGACCCGTTGGATGGAGGCCACCATTTGGTCGATGGATGCCGAGGTCTCGCTGACACTCGAGGCCTGCACTTGCGTACTCTTCACCATGTTCTGAGTGTTCACGCTCATCTCATGCATGGTGCTGGTGACTTCGTCGATGGCGGAAGCTGTTTGCAAGCTGATTTTGGCGGATTCGTCGGACGCGCCGGCAACCTGGCCGGAGGCACTTGCCACCTGCGAGGCTGCGTCACGAACGTTCTGCACTAGTTTTCTCAGGCCTTCAATCATGCGCGCGAACGCATTGCCCAGCGTGTCATTCTTTGATCGGGGTGTAACCTCTACCGATAGATTTCCCCCAGCGATGGCCTCTGACACCGCAGCCATTTCTCGGAGGTACAACACCATGTTCTTGAAAGTCTTGGCCAGTTCGCCGATTTCATCCTGCCGCTTAACGTCAATTTCATGATCGAGGTCGCCTGCGTTTGCGATCCGTTGAGCAACGTTCATCAAATTGTTCAAGGGATGGGTGATCGACTTCGCTGACGTGTAAGCGATAGCGCCACCTAGAGCAAGCGCCAGCAGAGTGCTGATCAGAGCGATCGCGATCGTGGCTGTGGCTGCCGTCTCGTCGGACTTGCGGCGCTCTTCCAGCAGTTTCTTGCTTTCCTGATCGGCAACATCCAGATATTCGGTCGCACTCTTCACCCAGGAAGAAGCGTCCTTCTGCAGATAAAAGATTTGCAGTTCGGCAACCGTCGCATTTCCGCCGTCAACATCTTTCCTTTTCTCGATTAGAGGTGCGGCAAACTCGCGTCCCCAGTTTTGCTCGCTCTGCTGTACCTTTTCCAAGGCGGTCCGCTGTTGTTCCGAGGCAGCCAGGTCCTGGCAAGTGTGCAACCTCTCCTGCAGGATTCGCATGCCCTCGGTCATGCGATCTACTTCGCGGCTATCGCCACTTAGCAAGTAGTTGCTCAGGTACAGGCGGTTTTGCATCATCTGGAACTTCACTTTGTCGGTGGCTTCGGCGAGTTGGAGGGCGTTGGAAGCGGCGGCTTTGGCGCTATGCTCGCGGTAGACAGCGGTGATGTTCACAAGGAAGAGCACCAGCACCATCAACAACACAAGGCCAAAATTTATGTAAAGCTTCTTGCCAATCGTCATTGCCACTCCTCTTTTTGCCCGCCGCGATGCACGATTGGGGTTCTCCTCAGTCCTGCGGCGCAAACTTGATTTCCACCACGCCGGTGCTCTCCGACGAAGCGCTTTCGAATCGCCATTTCTTGACTGCATCCACAGCGGCACTAACCAGAATGGGATGCCCGCCGATCACCTTGGCGCTTTTGACGGCGCCTGCCGGCGAGACTACGACCGATACTTTCACTGCACCGGTGATATTCATGCGGCGCGCGATCTCGGGATAAACGGGAGGTACCCTGACTTTGACTTTGCGACTGAGTTCTTCCGGCGCGGTTTCCTGGGCGAGCATCGCAGGTGTCAGAGAGGGAGCGGCACCACTGCAAGTCGATATCAGCAATGCCCCGGCCAGCACCTGCCGAATCTTTGCGAAAGACACAGCTCCTCCTGAGTACCCTCAACTCACAATGCAATGGCCGTGCCAGCAGGGCAGAGCGCGGTACGCGTTTGCTATAGCTGCTGTAAACTACTCCGGTTCAGTGAGTTACATGGACTCGCGACGTCTACTTTGCCTCCTGAAAAGTGGTTAGAACCGTCTCATTGACCCGCGCCCCTCTCAATTTGAGACCGAATTCGACGAAAGAGGACAGTTCTCAGCTGCATACCCCTTGCGTTTATTGTCTTGACTCAAATTGAGAATCCAAAATAATCTCCTTAATATTCAATCACTTGTGTTTTGTTAAAGCAGTGCCTACTCAGGCTATGTCAGCTGGCGACATGACCGCGTTTCAACTTCCCTGCGTCGAGCAGGCTGAGTGTTCTGAAGATCTTCTGCTAAGCGAATTGCCTGACCGGCAGGAACAATTAGGAACTTGTACGACTCTTCCGCGGGCACTGGGGGCAGCACCTGACATCGGCACTGTTCTGCAGGTCGTCGCTGACCATCTCCGGGCGTTATTGCACACCCGGTTGGTTTGTATTCTGTTGCGCCAGCAAGAGACCTTCGAGTTGCTTGCAGTTGCCGCCGATACGCCACAGCTTGCGGGCTCCGTTTGGGCCCGCCATAACGGAAAAAGCCTGCGATTCTCGGCCGATCTGGCGAAACGTGCCCTTGCGGCAGGAGAACCGATCAGCGTCTCGATCGATCCATCCACCCACGTACTAGCGGATCTGATTCCCGCCGGCATGCTCATCGCCGCGCCGTTTTGTACTTCTCAGGCTCAAGGCGCTGCTCTCGTCTACCCGCGTCCAGGAGGCAATTTCTCGGCGGAGGAAAAATCGTTAATTCAGGCCGTTTTGGAACTAGGCGCGGCCCTCGCCAACAAGGCGATTGATGGCGATATGCATGGCTCTGCGACAAATTCAAGCTACTCGCGATCCGCCACGGCATTGGCCCTCGATCTCCACTCACAGCTGCCTCTCCCCGATTTTGCGCGACGGCTGGTCTTGGGGGCTGCGGAAATCATGGCGGCCCACTCCGGCTTTCTCGCCCTCAACCAAGATGCTACGCTGGAGGTCTCTTTTCTGTTCTCTGCCACTGGTGCAACAAGCGATCAAGATTTGCGAGATCGTTTGGGCTGCGCCCTTCGCCAGTTGCTGTCACACCACCACGAACCGATTATTAACGGCAGCGCAGTCGAGTTGTTTGGCGAGACTCTGGGTAAGTTCTTCGGGGCCCACAACTGCACAGTGGTTCGCCTTTCAGGAAGGTCAAGGGAACCGGTCGGGGCTTTGTGTCTTGCAGACCGACATGAGCCGTCAATAGCTTCCGATCGGCACCTATTACAAACAATTGCTGCTCATGCTTCGATAGCCCTGGAAAACGCACTTCTGTTCTCGCGAACGGAGGACGCCAACCGTCACTGGATCGAGATCTTCGATGCCATCAGCGATTTCATCGTCGCGCATGACGAGTCAAACCGGGTCTCGCGGGTCAACCGCTCCTTCGCTGACTTCATCGGTGTACCGCCAAAGGACCTCATAGGAATGAACATGCCGGACCTGCTGGCAGGTAACGACGCTCGGCCGCCCGAGGACTCTTGTCCTTTTTGCAGGGGCCAGAACAATGAGTACCTCCATCCCCTTCTGGATCGCACCTTCCTCGTCTCTACTTCAGGCGTCGGTGGGGCAAATAGCGACGGAATCCAGACGGTCCATGTGCTGAAGGACATTACGGATCGCCGCGAGGCAGAACGGCAATACCGTGAGCTATTTGACAGCATTCAGGAAGGACTTTTCTTTGCCACGCCCGACGGACACTTTGTAGAAGTCAACGATTCTCTGGTGCGAATGCTGGGCTACGGCAGCCGTGAGCAGCTGCTGCAGGCCGATGTTTCGACCCAGATCTATCACTCGCGAGAAGCCTACCAGCATTTTGCAGAACAAATGGCGCAACATGGCTTGATTCGGAACCGGGAGGAGACTCTGCGCCGCCTGGATGGTTCTCCCGTTTACGTACTGATTAATGCAGTCGCGGTACGTGACGCGCAAGACAGAATCATCCAGTGCCGCGGTCTTATGCTGGACATCACCGAACTGAAGGGCTTTCAGACGGAATTGCAGCGTGAAAGAGATTTTTCGGGAAAAATTCTAAGCCACACCCAAAGCCTGATTTTGGTTGCGGACACGGCTGGGCTGATCAGCTACGCAAACCGGCGCTGGCACGAGATGGGCTACGAGCAAGACCAGCTTCTCGGTCTACCGCTGGAGCAACTGACCGCCCCTTCACGGCGAGACGCATTGCGTGAAGCCCTGGCTGCGATTTCGTCCGGGCGGCAAGTCGATAACCTCGATTTACAAATACTGCGCGGTGACAGCAATGTCCGGCAATTTTCCGTGAACCTCAGTCCAATGCGAGATGAGCAGGGCAACGTCATCAGTCTGATCGTTGTCATGAGCGACGTCACCGATGCTGCCACGCTGCAATCCAAACTCATGCAGGCGGAAAAAATGGCCGCGGTGGGCCAGTTGGTCTCTGGCGTTGCTCATGAAGTGAACAATCCGCTCACTGCCATCCTGGGCTTCTCTGATCTGCTGTTGGAAAACCCCGAGATTCCGGAAAGCGCGCGCAAAGATTTGCGCGTCATACAGCAGGAAGCGCAGCGCACAAAACAGATCGTTCAGAACTTGCTGAGCGTTGCCCGGCAGACGCCTCCACAGCGCAAGCCGGTTCAGGTGAATTTTATCCTGCGGCGTACGCTGCAATTGCGCGCCTATGACCTTCAGAGCCATGGCATAGAAGTTATCGAGCGGTTCGATCCGGACCTGCCGAATGTGATTGGCGACGCGCACCAGCTACAGCAGGTATTTCTGAATATTCTGAACAATGCCTACGACGCGGTAAGGGAGGCTGGCCTCACGGCCCGGATTGAGATCACGACCGCTAAACGGGCCGGTTTCGTCGAGGTCTCGTTCCGTGATAACGGCCACGGCATTTCCAGTCCGGAGCGTGTTTTCGATCCCTTCTTTACTACCAAAGAAGTGGGAAAAGGAACTGGGCTCGGCCTGAGCATCTGCTACGGCATTGTTCGCGGGCATGGAGGCGAGATCACATGCCACAACAATGCGGATGGCAAGGGAGCAACCTTTGCCGTCCGCCTGCCGGTCGTACTCGAGCCTGCACCGGTTAGCGCTAGTGCTGGAGTCTTGCAACCATGACCTTGTCTGCAGCTAAATTGCCGTCTGCTCAAGCTTCCTTACCGGTTTTGCTGATTGAGGACGAACCCGCAGTAATGGAACTGCTTCGTACGACCCTGGAGCGCAGCGGTTACACGGTCATGTGCTCGGGCTCAGGGGCGGAAGGCCTGCGCCTGCTGGAATCCGGAAAATTTCTTGGCGTAGTCTCCGACATGCGAACGCCGGGCGGCGTGGACGGCGCCGATGTGCATGCCTGGGTTGTGCAGTACCGGCCTGATCTGGCGTCAAGGATCGTTCTGATTACCGGCGACATTGCAGATGAGCAGACCGTAACGAAGCTCGCCAAGACCGGCGCTCCCTGGGTCGAGAAGCCATTCGGGGTTCAGCAACTCATTTCCGTAGTCCAGCAAACTATGGGGAAGGCACTGTGACTGAAGATCTGCGTATTCGTCTGCTGGTCGTGGATGACGAGCAGAGCATCCGGCAACTTTGTACGACTGTTGGGGAGGGCCTGGGCTTCGTCTGTATGGAGGCCGATGGCGGCGATACGGCATTGGCACTGCTCGAGGAGCAGCCCGCGCACATCATCCTGACTGACCTCGTGATGCCCAGAATGTCGGGACTCGAGTTCCTGGAGAAAGTAAAAAAGCTGCTGCCGCAGACAGAAGTCGCGGTCATGACCGGCCACGGCTCAGTGGAAACAGCGGTGCAAGCGATGAAGCTGGGCGCTTACGACTACATCGGCAAGCCTTTCTCCCCGCTGGAGGAACTTCGGCTTTTCCTGCGCCGCATGGCCGAGAAGGTCCGGCTGGTTGAAGAAAATGAGTTCCTTCGCGAGCGCGCTAACACCGAAAGCGAGCTCCACGGTATTGTCGGCGCGTCGGCCAAAATTCAAGATGTGCTGCGCATGATCACACGCCTGAAAGATACGCACACCCCGGTTTTGATCATGGGTGAGAGCGGAACCGGGAAAGAGCTTGTCGCTCGCGCCATTCACTCCCGCGGAAATTATGCTAAGAAGCCTTTCGTGGCTGTCGATTGTGGTTCTTTGGTTCCGACACTCATCGAGAGCGAGTTGTTCGGCTACGAGAAAGGAGCGTTCACCGGAGCGCTGAGGTCCAAGGCCGGCTTGTTCCAGTCTGCCAACGGAGGCACGGTCTTTCTCGATGAAATAGGCGAGCTCCCATTGGAAATGCAAGCCAAACTGCTTCGCGTCTTGCAGGAGAAAGAGGTGCGTCCAGTGGGAAGCAATCAATCGGTGAAAGTCGATGTGCGGGTGATTGCGGCGAGTAACCGCGACCTGGAATCTGAATACCGTAAGGGCGCATTTCGCAAAGACCTGTATTTCCGCTTGAATGTGGTTACTGTACACCTGCCGTCATTGCGCGAGCGCCGCTCGGATATCCCGATGCTGGCGCACTGGTTCCTGGAACGCTACGCCCCCGGTGCTTCGGTGCAGATCACGACCGCCGCCATGAAATCACTCTTGCAATATGACTGGCCGGGAAATGTACGGGAACTGGAAAACTGCATTGAACGAGCTGTGGCTTTGGGCAGTGGCCGTCTCATCGACGTCAGCGATCTGCCTCCCAGTCTTGCAGAGGTTTTCGCCTCGCTCGATCGGCCGGGGGATTCGACCGGACCAAACCCTTCCTCGACCGATCTTGAGGACATTGAAAAAGCAACCATTCAAAAAGTCTTCGATCAGGTCAAGGGCGACAAGGCGATGGCGGGGAAAATGTTAGGAATCAGTCGAGCCACGTTATATCGGAAACTGAAGCGCTACAACATAGGATCGCGAGCCGGGCTGCCTCCCGGCAGTTCGGCACTGCAGTGATCGGGTCATAATGCGAAACCGCCACCTCTTTTGAGACAATGTATCACTCTGAGACGGCTTGCGTCCTGAATCCTATTGTCCGGCGCCCGCCAGACGTTACATCAGCTCTGAATTCTTAGACTTAGAATCAACATCCCATACCGGAACTTTGGCGTAGGTCGTGCACATAGACGTCTACGACGCGGTCCGGGCGCCCTCGCCTCGGCTAACCGGCCGGATGGGGCCCAGACCGCGTCGATCTCGATGTTCGAGGAATTGCTGTGCCCAGCCAGGCTACCAGCAGATCGCGCCAAGTGGGCGAAAGCTCCACCGCCAAGCTGGCCAAATTTTTCGGTGACGCAAGTCCGCTGCGTATCCCTATACGCCTCACCCGAGTTGGTAGTGAGGACCAGGTTAGCAGCGAAAGCACCGTGATCGAATATGGCACGCCCCGGGAGGTGCTTTTTGCTTCTGGCCTGCCATTACAGTTCGCCGACACTGTCCGTCTTCAAAACTCCGATGGCACACTCGATGCGGAAGCCTCGGTGGTGGCCCTGCAATATGCCGGAGGCCGCATTACGGTCGCTGCCCGCTTCACTAAAGAAGTTGCAAACTGGATCGTGAAATCATGACTCGCAACGCAAACGCTTACGACCCCACGGGCGAATGGTACTCCGCCCGCCTTCTGTACCGTCTTTACACTGCTCTGGCGCGTGAATTCGTCATTGACTTGAATCCCTGCAGCGATCTTGAAAGCGGGGCTGACCCCGCTTCGCAGACCTCGATCGAATCAGTTCGCAAATGGTTCGAAGAGATCGATCAACGTATCCAGGTGTACCAGTTGCGCCAGTTTCTGCAAATGACAAGCCTTACCAGCGAGGAAGGACTCGCCACCTGGCTGCAGCACCACTTAAGCAAGCCGAAGCGGACAGACTCGGATCGCGACAAGATCGATTTCCTGCTCGTTCAACTCTTTGCCCACTGTGCGCCACCCCGGCTCGAGGACCCTGATGTCACCTTGGCTTACGTGGGCCAGCTCCTTGGCCCGGTGGTCGGCAACGTGGAGATGACGCTGCCCAAATCTCTCAAGCCGCTGGAACAATTTACGCAATCGTCAAACAGTTGCCAGAGTTTGAATGAGCTGCTCAGCAGCGGCATTTTGGAGCAGGAACGTAAACTGAAGGCTTCGGTTGGAGAGAAGTACTTTGAACCCATCGCGATGGTGGCGTTTGCACGCTTCAACTTCCTGCTTCGGCGAGTCTTTTTCCGGCTCATGCACGAGGACTTGAATGCCATCCTTGATGGATTGCGGGATCTGGAGCTGAAAGGCGTGAGCACATTGGATTGCCGCTCGGCACAATTTGCAGGTGATGAACAGATCGCACGTTTGCGCATGATCTGCCAGTCCTGGAAAGTCATGTTCCATGCCGAGTACTCGTCCGGCCAACCGCTCAAAATGCTTGTGGATCTTCGCAAGGTAGTTGAAGCTGCTCTCGGACATAATGGAAAGAACACCGAACAAGCCACGCCTGGTTCGGCAAAGGCCATGACCGCAGCAGCCGGCGCTCAATCAGCAGCGAGCCATTCCTCCGTCCCGGAGTTCGAAGTGGTCAGTGCACCGCCGGATGCCGACGCCGACAGCCCTGACAACGCCGTTTGAAGATGCGGACACGGGAGCAAACAACACAGTTCCGTGGAGATGAGTAAGTGGATCACGATACCGCATTAATCGTCTCAGATGACAGCCAACTCTCCCGTGCCATCGTAAGCCGATGGCAAGCGGAGCCATCGGCTCCTGCATTCACAATTATACGAAGTGACGTTTGCAAGGACTTGAATCCCGAGTCTTACGATTTGGCAATTGTCGGAGGTCTGCGCCACGAGGTTCTCTCTCCAGTGCTGGAGGTCCTTGCGGCAAGTGAACGCCCAGTGTTGCTCGTGGGAGAGGACGGCCGTTGCGAAGGTGTCATCTCAGGCCATCCATCGATGAAGCTTCTGCCTCGAGACCCGAATTGGCTGGACACTGTGGTGCTGGTTTCCACAGAAACACTCAAGTTCGCTCAAGCGATGAAGCGTTTGCGTCAGACCGAGTATGCAAATCGTGTACTCGAACGCCAGGCGGCGCTGGGGCGTTATCTCTTGGAAATCCGGAATGCACTGAATAATTCTCTGACTTCTGTTCTCGGAAACTCCGAGTTGTTGCTCAGCGAGCCCGAAAATCTCTCCCCTGCGGCCGCTTTGCAGATTGAAACCATCCGTAACATGGCTGTTCGGATGCACGAAATGCTGCAGCGCTTTACGTCACTGGAAAAAGAATTGAAACTTATCGAGAAACAGGAAGTAACTGAAGCCGAGACGAGAGCTCAACAAGTCAGCGCCAGTTCCTGACGACAAGAATCAGGACTGAAGCTTGCCGCTAGGGGGAGAGATAACGCCATCTCTCCCCAAGTCGGCCTGAAAACTTTTCCCACATCCAGGACACGTAATCTTTCCATTATGCTCGGCAATCTCCCGCAGGAAAGCGGAAAACACCTGACCACAACCTTTGCACAGGAAATCCAGTTTCTCTTCCGTCATGTGGTTTTAGTATAGAGATTCCAGTTCTGATTCAGAGCAAAGATATAAACTCTTTAACATGCACGTTTGCTCAGGTAGGCTGTGTGTGCTGCGGATTTCATCCGCGAAAACGAGCTGGGGACGGAAGTACACCCTCCTCACGGTGAGATCCATACAGGGAAGGACTTCCTGGTTCATCTGACGATCATTACCCTAGGTTTGCTGATTGCGCTTGGCCTAGAAGGAATAGTTGAGTGGGCGCGGAATAAACCTCTGGTGCATCGGGCGGAAGCCAGCTTGAAATCCGAGTTGCGCGAAAACCGCACGACGTTAGCGGACGCGAGCGCTACCGGTTCTGAGTAGTGGCAGCAGACCAAACCAGCGTCTTAAAGCCCCATCTCGGGGGTTCCCCGTCCCAATTCGCTGCAAACAGTTCCTTTGCTCACCCAAACTCATTGCGCCCCTGCTCCTTCTTTGGTAGCTTTTAAAGACCGCAAGATGCCGGTGTTTGGCCATTGAATCCCCTGCCAGACGTCCAGATCGCTTGAAGGAGAAGTCCTTTGTCAACGAATCGTTATCTTTTCACCTCTGAATCCGTAACCGAGGGTCATCCCGACAAAATCGCGGACCAGATTTCCGACGCCATCCTTGACGCCTGTCTCGCCGAAGACCCATCCAGCCGGGTGGCTTGCGAGACTCTTCTCACCACTGGCCTGGCCTTCATTGCCGGTGAGATCACCACTAAGGCCTACGTTGACTTCCCCTCCATCGTTCGCGGCACCGTCAAGGCTGTCGGCTATACCGACGCTACCTACGGCTTCGATTCCGAGACCTGCTCCGTCATTTCATCCATTCACGAGCAGTCTCCCGACATCGCCATGGGCGTCGACCCCGGTGGCGCCGGCGACCAGGGCATGATGTTCGGTTACGCCACCGATGAAAACCCCGAACGGATGCCCACCCCGATTCTCCTTGCCCACAAGCTAACTCAGCGCCTATCCGAAGTTCGCAAGAGCGGGCAATTAGATTTCCTCCGCCCCGACGGAAAGTCCCAGGTCACAGTCGAGTACGACGAAAATCACCGCCCGATGCGCGTTGATGCGGTCGTAGTCTCCACGCAGCACTCCGAGCTCGTCGACAATAAAAAGCTGCGCGCTGAGGTTCTACAGCACGTAATTCAGCAGGCCATTCCCGCCCACATGCTCGATGCCGATACCAAATATCACATCAATCCCACCGGACGTTTCGTGGTGGGCGGGCCGATGGGCGACACCGGCCTGACCGGCCGCAAGATCATCGTCGACAGTTACGGCGGTATGGGACGTCACGGCGGCGGATGCTTCAGCGGCAAAGATCCGACTAAGGTCGATCGCTCTGCCGCCTACGTGGCTCGATATGTGGCCAAGAACATCGTAGCCGCAGGACTGGCGAACCGCTGCGAAGTTCAGCTCGCGTACGCCATTGGTGTTGCAGAACCGGTCAGCGTGTTAGTTGACACCTTCGGCACCGCCAAAGTCGACCCGGCGATCATTCCGGAGCTGGTGCGCACGCACTTTCGACTGACTCCCAAGGGCATCATTGAGTCGCTGAACTTGCGCCGGCCGATTTATAAGAAGACCGCCGCCTACGGCCACTTCGGCCGCAAGGATCCAGACTTCACCTGGGAGACTACTGATAAATCCGTCCAGCTGGCCAGCGACGCCGGTTTGCGCGAGCCCGTTGCACAACCCGTAGGCAAGTAGCAAACGAGTATGCGAGCACCAAGGAGCTTTCCCTTTGTGTTCTTTGCGCCCTTTGCGGTTAATGAATTTAGTTCGGAATCACACATACTAGAACTTATCGAAATGCCACCTGGAGAATTATGTCGACGACTACTACGCAAATGAATTGTGACGTTAAGAATCTCGATCTGGCCGATCAGGGCAAGAAGCGCATTGACTGGGCGAACCAGTCGATGAAAGTCCTGCAAATCATCCGTAAGGAATTCATCAAGAACCAGCCCTTGCGCGGCATCCGCGTCGCCGCCTGCCTGCACGTCACCGCCGAAACAGCTAACCTGGCCGTTTGTCTCCGCGACGGCGGTGCCGACGTAGTACTCTGCGCCTCCAACCCGCTTTCCACACAGGACGACGTCGCCGCCAGCCTGGTGCGCGACCACGGCGTTCCCGTTTTCGCCATTAAAGGCGAAGACAACGACACCTACTACAACCACATCATCGCCGCCACCGAGCACCGCCCCCACGTCACCATGGACGACGGCGCCGACCTCGTCACCGTCCTGCATACCAAGCGCCAGGATTTGCTCGACGGCGTAATCGGCGGCACCGAAGAAACCACTACTGGCGTGATCCGCCTGCGCGCCATGGCCAAAGAAGGCGTGCTGCGCTACCCCATCGTCGCCGTCAACGACGCCGATACCAAACACTTCTTCGACAACCGTTACGGCACCGGCCAGTCCACTATCGACGGCATCGTACGCGCCACCAATTTCCTGCTGGCCGGCTCAAAGTTCGTCATTGCCGGTTACGGCTGGTGCGGACGCGGCCTCGCCAGCCGCGCGCGTGGCGCCGGCGCGGAAGTGATCGTCACCGAAGTCGATCCCACGAAAGCCCTGGAAGCCGTCATGGATGGCTTCCGCGTCATGTCGATGTCCGAAGCTGCTCGTATCGGCGACGTCTTCTGCACCGTCACCGGCAACAAAAACGTGCTCGCCAAAGAACACTTCGAAGTCATGAAAGACGGCGCGATCATCTCCAACTCCGGCCACTTCAACGTTGAAATCGACATTCCGGCACTTGAAAAGATGTCCTCATCCAAACGCATCACCCGCAACTTCGTCGAAGAATACGTCATGCGCGACGGCCGCAAGATCAACCTGCTCGGCGAAGGCCGCCTCATCAACCTCGCCTCCGCCGAAGGCCACCCCGCCTCCGTCATGGACATGAGCTTCGCCGACCAGGCCCTCTCCGTCGAATACATGGTCAAGAATTACAAGACTCTGGAGAAGAAGGTCTACAAGGTCCCCGAAGATCTCGACAAGCGCGTCGCCCGTTTGAAGCTCGAATCCATGGGCATCAAGATCGACCGCCTTTCCCCCGAGCAAGAGGAGTACCTCGCCGGCTGGTCCGAGGGTACCTAGAGGGTGGTGTGGCGCGGGCGCCCTCGCCCGCGCGCATTGGTACTCTGCAGCATTCCCGGTATTGACATCCGCCACTGTTCCAACGCAGAACCTACTCTGGCTTGAGCGCCGGTCGGCTTTGGCATGATCTTCCCCGCCACGACTCGCCTTGGGACCTCACATTCAGGAGGCAATATGTCCAGCAGCGCGTGGTCTCGCTTCGTTCCGGTAGCAGTGATCCTGTTTGCCCTCGCTCCTCACGCCCAAACCCAGATGCAAATCTACGGTGCTTGGCACTGCGGCAACGACGCCTGCACCTGGAGCACCGTCCGCGACATGACCGACTTCGACACGAAAAACCACTGGATCATCGAGCGCGCCGACGGCTCCGGCCTTCCCTCCGTCAACCTGGTAATTCTCAGCTTCGTGAACCCGCTCCGCCTGCTCAACAAAACCAACGACGCCCAAACCGTCAACGGCGCCCCCAAAGGCATGACCTCCTCCATCGTGAACTATTTTGCGAGCCGCAACATCCGCGTCATGCTTTCCATCGGCGGCATCACCTACACCAAAGACTGGGACACCGCGCTCGACGCCAATCCCACACAGCTCGGCATCAACGCCGCCGAACTGGCGCATCAGCTGGGAGTGGGAATCGAAATCGACTACGAAGAAAACAGCAGCCCGCGGCTCTCCGCTCTGCAAACTTTTATTACTGCCTACCGCAACTACGTCTATCCCGTCGACGGCAAGGGCACGCAATTCGATCCCACCGGCGCAAACCGCGCCTCGCGCCTCACCATCGACCTCGCCGCCGGAGACCGCTGGCTCATAGACATCTGTCGCCAGGCCGCTAGCACCTGGCTCACCACCACAGCCCCGGTCCTCGACTACGCCAACGCCATGGTGCCCAACAAACAGCCAAACCCTTCCGGCGCTGAAACCAGCTGGCAGGAGCACATCGATGGCAAGCCGCAATATTCGCCGCCTATTCCGCCGCTTGCCCCCGCGAAATTTACCGGCAGCCTGTACATCGTGACCGGCAACCACCCCGTGCCCGAGTGCACCAATTTCAGCGCGTCACTCGAAAACAGCACCGGATCTTACGTCCGCACCGTTGTTCCCAACGGCGCCGGCGTCACCTCCGGCATGCTCGGATACATGTTCTGGGCCGCCGAATGTCAGGGCACGCGCACCATCTGCACTACGCCTCCCAATACGTGCCAGGGCGGAGTGGGCATCGGGGCGAAAACCTACAACATCCCAATACCGATGCCTCCCCTCCGCCCAAACTGAGCGTGCTGGGATTCCGCCCTCCGTGGTTGTCGGAGGGAGGAAACCGCGCCCCGCGTTTGCTCCTCTTCCTCGCTGCGATTATCCTGAGCGGTCCATTGATACCTTGAGGAACGACAGATGCGAGGACTCACCGGCAAACGCGTGCTTATCACCGGCGGCGCAAGCGGAATCGGCGCGGCCACAGCGAAGCGGTTTCTGGAAGAAGGATCGGTGGTCGTCGTGCTCGACCGCGATGCACAAGCGCGGGACCGCATTCGTCATGAACTCCCTCACATGGCAGGAACGGTAAACGCCGACGTTTCGAACCTGAAGCAGGTGCAGACCGCGTTCGATGATGCCGTCCGCCTCATTGGAGGTGTCGACGTCCTGATCAACAACGCCGGCATCAGCATTCGCCACAATTTCCTCGACATCACTCCCGACGAATGGGACAGGGTGATCGCCGTGAACCTGACCGGCGTGTTCTACATGGCCCAAACTGCCGCAAAACACATGTGGGAGCGCGGCAACGGAGTGATTCTGCAGACCGCCTCGACGAACGGCATCATGGGATATCCGTATTACGCGGACTACAACGCCACCAAAGCTGGCGTGATCGAACTTACGCGATCGATGGCGCTGGAACTTGCACCTAAAGTTCGCGTGTGCGCGGTTGCGCCCGGATACGTGCTCACGCCCATGCAGCGCGCTGAATACACCGACGAGATGTTGGAAGAAGTGAACCGCAAGATCCCTATGCACCGCCACGCCAAGCCGGAGGAGATCGCTTCCTTGTTTGCCTACCTCGCATCAGATGATGCCGCCTTCGTCACGGGCCACGTGTATACGATTGATGGGGCCGAGACCGCAGGGGGCCTTGCCAGCCGATAACCACTGTTCGAAGAGAACGTTCTGTCAATCGCCTGCCCTCTGGAAGGCAAGCAGTGGTGTCCCCGGCTGAACCATGGCATGGGGAGAAGCGGCTTCGTTCTGCCGCTGTCGACACGACAGGCAAATCGAGAGCGTCCGGTTGTTTTCCACACCTTGGCGAACGAGATCAACTCGCAATTGAGCAACTTCGGGCAGTCAGCCGCCATCCTTTCATGGGCAGAAGTGGCATCGCCCACTGAAGCACAGAAATAATTCAGGCTGGCGAAGTTGCAATCAAGTGAAAACAGGAGAGCACAAAATCGCAATGGAGCCGACCGCCCATCCCAAGTTGCCGAAACGACTCACCATCCGCGAGCTTCTGAAACCCCACACCGCTTCGCTGCTGCTGGGCTTGCTCGCTGTAGCCGGCGAGGGCGCGGCAAATCTGCTCGAGCCCTGGCCTCTGAAGATTGTTCTGGATGACGTCCTGCGTTCGCGCCAGAGCCATGCCTGGATTATGCAGCGCGTTCATGGCTTTCTCGGGACCGACAAATTAGCCACGCTCAAGTTCGCATGCGTCGCAGTTCTCACGATCGCTGTGCTGGATGCTGTCTGCACCTACGCAGAAAAGTATCTCACCACGAGCGTCGGACAGTGGGTGACCTATGATCTCCGGCGAGCCATCTATTCCCACATTCAGCGGCTGTCGTTAGCCTTTCACGATCAGAAGCGCACCGGCGATCTGATCAGCCGGGTCACGAGCGATATTGATGCCATTCAGAGCTTTATTACCTCAGGGCTGTTAGGCGCGCTGATCAATGTCATCACTCTGCTAGGCATGGTTGGCGTGATGTTTTATCTGAACTGGCGATTCACGCTGATCGCGCTTTCCGTTGCGCCCGTGCTATTTGCCATCGTTTACATCTACACGCGGCGCATCAAGAGCGCGTCCCGGCAGGTACGCAAAAAGGAAGGCCAGATCACTTCCGTGGTGGAGGAAGTGCTGTCTTCAATTCGCGTGGTGAAGGCATTCGCGCGCGAAGACTACGAGGTGAAACGTCTCGAGGAAGAAAGCCTTGAGGGAGTGGAAATCGCCTTGCGCGCGCGTGGATTGAAGGCCAAGCTTACGCCCATCGTTGACATCATTGTCGCCGTGGGCACTTGCCTGGTTCTTTGGTTCGGCGCCCGGCTGGTAATGCAAGGGTCGCTGTCCGCAGGATCATTGGTCGTATTCATTTTATATCTCGGTAAGATGTACAAGCCCATGCAGGAACTCTCGAAAATGACCGACACGTATTCCAAGGCGGCAGTCGGCTATGAGCGCATTCAGGAGATTCTGGAAACCCATAAGGAAATCAAAGACGTGCGCGGTGCACGACCTACTCCACGTTTCAAGGGCGAGATTGAGTTCGATCACGTTTCCTTTTCCTATACCCCGGAAACCCCGATTCTGATAGACGTGAGCTTTAAGGTTGAGCCGGGACAGGTTGCGGCGATCGTCGGGCCTACTGGCGCAGGAAAGACAAGCATCATTAGTCTGATTGCGCGTTTTTACGATCCAACATCTGGCGTCGTGAAGATCGATGGGACGGACATCAAGCGCTTCCGCCAGAAGAGCCTTCGCCAGCAGATCAGTTTTGTGCTGCAGGATACCATGCTTTTTCATGCTCCGGTCTGGCAGAACATCGCCTATGGGAAGCCGGAAGCTTCAAGACAGGAAATCATTAAAGCCGCAGAACTGGCGAATGCCAGCGAGTTCATCGATAAATTGCCCGAAGGCTACGACACCGTTCTGGGAGAGCGCGGCATGACTCTCTCCGGAGGCCAACGCCAGCGAATAGCAATCGCGCGCGCGGTCATTCGCAACACACCGATTCTTTTGCTGGACGAGCCCACGTCCGGGCTGGACTCTGCTTCGGAAAAGCTCGTGTTCGAGGCCCTTGACCGCTTGATGAAGGGGAAGACGACCATCGTGATCGCGCATCGCCTTTCTACGATTCGCGGTGCGGACATGATTTTTGTAGTTCAGGACGGAGCTATCGTGGAAAGCGGGAATCATGAGCAGCTGCTGCAACGTGGTGGCCTCTATGCCGAACTCCACAACCTGCAGTTCAATCCGGAAGAGGGCGTGGAAGCCCGTTAATTCCCCAGAAATTACAAACGATATTTCATCGGCAATCTCGTAGAGCTTTCAGCCGTGGACTGCGGCGGCCCGCTTTGTAGCGTCCCTCGAGGATAAAACTTGTTCTAGCTGTGCGTCAGCGCGGCTGAAACGGACCCATCCAGCAGGCCTGTCTTCTTTTCCAGGGTAGGCTTTGCTATCCGAATTACAGCGCATTCGTCTAGAGCTGTTAGGTGAAGTATCCGCATTTGAGTGCGATCTAGCGCCTTCGTCTCTCGAAGTGCGGAAGCGGATAACTCCACGAATGACCAACTGCGGGACCGTTCGCGAAATGTCCGATGATTCGGACCGGAGGATACAATCCATGCGCCTGATATCTTTCAGCCGTTGTTTATTGGCCGCAGTCGTCGCATCTGCGCTGGCCACGAGTGCGTGCAACCAGACGAAGAATCCGAGTTCGACCAGTGCTTCGTCCGAGACCGGAAAGATTCCCGTAACTACAAAATCGGAAGAGGCAAGAAACGAATTTTTGCAAGGGCGCGCGCTGGCAGAAAAGCTTCTGGCGCAAGACTCGCTGGTGCACTTTGATCGCGCGATCAGTCTGGATCCTGAGTTTGCCTCCGCAGAGTTGGCTCGCTGCAATGCGTCCCCGACGGCCAAGGAATTCTTTGAGCATCAGCAAAAGGCCGTCAACCGCGCAGACAAAGTTTCAAAGGGGGAGAAGTTGCTCATCCTTGCCAACGAGGCGGGTGTGAATGGCGATGCGGAGAAGCAGAAGGAATATCTTGAAACAGTGGTGCGGGACTACCCGAACGACGAACGCGCACATTTCAACCTGGGCGGCTACTATTTCGGCCAACAGGAGTTCGGTCAGGCAATTGAGCACTACCAGAAGGCCACCGAAATTGCTCCTGATTACTCCCCCGCGTACAACATCCTGGGTTACGCGTATCGGCAACAGGGCGATTATGGCCATGCCGAGCAGGCCTTCAAGAAGTACATCGAGCTGATTCCGAATGATCCCAATCCCTACGACTCGTACGCGGAGTTGCTTTTGAAGATGGGGAAATTTGACGACTCGATTGCGCAGTACCGCAAAGCATTGTCGGTTGATCCGCATTTCATCGCGTCCCACTTCGGAATCTCGGCTGATCTTCTCTATATGGATAAGCCGCAGGAGGCGAGCGCTGAACTGCAGAAAATCATCGATCAGTCGCGCAGCGACGGCGAAACCCGGCTGGCGTTGTTCGGTTTGGCTGTGGTCGCCGCCGACGGCGGCAAGTTCGACCGCGCGGCACAGGAGATCGACAGGGAATATGCCGTCGCGCAAAGGAAGAACGACGCGGGCGCGATGGCGGCCGACCTCCAAGCGAAGGGCAACATTCTGCTAGCGGCTGGCAAATTTGCTGACTCGCAGAAGGCCTTTGATCGCTCGTTGCACGTGACAGAAGATTCCGGCCTGTCGCAGGAGATCAAAGACAATGCCAGGCGACTGCATCACTTCAACCTTACGATGATCGCGGTGGGCACGAAGGATTACACGACGGCCAAGATCGAGGCAGAGGAATTCCGAAAGAGCGCAGAAACTTCGAAAAATCCCGCGCAGGTCAGGCAGGCACACGAATTGGCCGGAGTGATCGCGCTGGCTGAAAAGAATTACGACAACGCGATTGCGGAACTGGAGCAAGCCAACCTGCAAAACCCGCAAAACCTGTATCGCCTGTACGAGGCTTATCAGGCGAAGGGTAACAACGCTAAGGCACAGCAGTACCGCTCCCAAGCGGCCACTTTCAATCCCCTGCCGCAGTTGAACTACGCCTTTATCCGCACGAAGGCACAGAAGGCTGAGAGTAACAAGAAGGGCTAGAGAGACTCTGTTTTCAAAGATTTTGCAGGGCCGCAATCCTCGCCTGCACCCCGCTTACATACGCTTCCACTTGCTCAGGTGAGTAGCCACCCGCACGAAAGGCGTCGCGAAGTTGTTCAGGGGACAGTTGTGCCAACAGGTTCCCCACCCACCTCACGTCTGCGCGAGGGATATGCCTGCCAATCCAGCGGTTGTGGAGTTGGTGGAAAAAGAATGGGAAACTGACAACATAGATGAGAGGGGGACGAGTGGGAAAATGGAAGTCCACGAAATCGCGCGTGATTTTTGAGATGAACCTGGACTTACGGTATTCGGCCAGATTTCCTTTGGACTTGCTGTCTTGGCATCTTTTGCCCGGGGCCCCAAACGAAGATCCTAGATCAGTCACTTCGTAATATTGGCGTCGGGTTGTGGTGTCTTCGTAAATGGCGTTGTTTTCGTCCTTGAGGTCCCAATTATTGACCAGCGCCATGGTTACGCGCAGACCATTGAATTCGCGCGTACCAGTGAAGGGATTTTCCTTCCATTTCCAGGTGCCGACTTTCTTCTCGGGGCCTGGATGCCTCTGCAGGCGAACTTTTTCCACTTCGCTATCTGTCCTGATGAACTTTTGACCACGCTTCAGGTGCGACGGGAGATCTTCAACCTTCAGTTTCGAAAGAAAATAGTTTTCGTTGGTGTTGTATCCAATTGCCCACAGCAACCGGTTTGCTACTGGTTCCGGTTGGGCTTCCAACCCGAGTTTTGCTTTCCACTTGTGGCCGGCTCCATCTTCCACAATGAACTTGGGACTGTTGCCCTCCCGATCCTCCTCGAGAAATCTGGTGGGGAGTTGCGGTTCGTCCTTCTGGCCGCCAGGGCCGTAATACAGGTCACGAGACTTGATGTTTCCGGGATCGCTCCACAGAACAACTGTCTCCGCCGTTGCTGCTACGGCGGGATGCGCCTGCTGCGCACCTAGACACTCAGAGCAAACGATGACCGTTACAACCATCCAGCAAAAGCAACGGATATACCGACGCATCAGCCATGAATGGCCGTGGTCCAAGCCGGTTATCGGGTGATCTCCCAAACATACTGCGGAGTTTATATGTCGCCCCAGCAACTCTGGACTTGGATGGCGATCTCCCCGAGGCGGTTGTAAGCTAATGAACGTTGTCGCGAGTGGCAGATCTGCATCCAATCCCAGTCGAGAAGGAGGCGCGCACAAAATCGTGAAACTGCTCATCCAGCCGGGAGATGGTGTAGAGAAGTTGGTCAAGGGGATCGATAAAGCGAAGAAGAGTGTGGAGATCGTAATCTTCCGCTTTGATCGCGGAGAGATTGAACGTGCGCTCGTGGACGCGGTTGAGAGAGGCATTTTTGTGCACGCGCTGATTGCGTTCACCAATCGCGGCGGCGAAGAGAACCTGCGGAAACTGGAGTCGCGTCTGCTGGAAAAGGGGGTCACCGTCGCGCGCACTGCCGGTGACCTTGTGCGATATCACGGAAAGATGATGATTGTGGATCACAATGAGCTATATCTTCTCGCCTTTAACTTCACGCATTTGGACATCGATCACAGCCGCAGCTTTGGGCTGATCACTCGTAATCCAAAGCTGGTGCAGGAAGCGTGCAAGCTGTTCGAAGCCGATACCAAGCGACAGGATTATGTTCCCGGCCACCCAAGGTTTGTCGTAAGCCCGGCGAACGCGCGCAAGGAACTCGCCGCTTTTATCAAGGGTGCCAAGAAAGAACTGTTGATTTACGACCCAAAAATCAGTGATCGTCCCATGCTGCGTCTCCTGGAAGAAAGAAAGGAAGCCGCTGTCGAGATCCGCATCGTCGGGGGAGTTGCTGGCGGACGCTTGCCATCGCGTGAGCTAAAACGAATGCGCCTGCACACGCGAACCATCATCCGCGACCGGCGGCAGGTTTTTCTGGGTAGCCAGAGCCTCCGCCAGCTGGAGTTGGACGCCCGCCGGGAAATTGGCGTGATTTTTCGGGATCGGACGGTTACCGCATCGTTGCTGCGAGTGTTCAAGGAAGATTGGTCCTCGGCGGAGAAAGTGGAGAGTGACCAAGACAGACCCGCCAACCTTTCGGTAGCGAAGACAGCGAAGAAAGTAGCCAAAGCAGTGAGTAAGAAACTCGAGGTCGATCCTGTGGTGAAGCAGTTATCCAATGCGATACGCCGGAAGGCCAACTCCAAATTGGACGAGGAACAGGTGGAAGAAACGGTTAAAACTGCGGTTAAGCGGGCTGTCAAGGATAGCGTCAAACAGGCCACCAAAGAGGCTGTTAAGACGATGGTTAATGGGGCGGAAAAGCCGCAGGAGGCCAGCGCGCGTTGAGCAATTGGCATCTAAGTTATAGGCGAAAACGAGATGCTACTCCGCTCAATCATCGGCAGTGGATTTGGCGTGCTTCTGGCATTAGGCAATGTTCTATCGGAATCAGGTAATAGTCAGAAACAAGATCCAATCCTGAAGGATTTCGAAGCTCGGGTTAACAACTACTTGGAGCTTAGAAAGAAGGAAGCAGGATCTCCTCCGCGGCCTACCAATTCAGCGGACAAGCTTGCACAAAACCGCAGTCAGATGGCGGGGAAGGTCCGCGTAGTCCGCTCGGAGGCAAAGCAGGGCGATATTTTCACTCCTGAAATCGCCACCTATTTTCGCCATCAGATATCGGCTTCTTTTTCGGGCCCGAACGGCCAGAAGGTTCGTTCCAGCCTTAACCACGCTGAGCCCGTGGATGGCGTCGCTCTCAAGGTGAATGAGCCTTATCCGCAGGGGATACCTCTGCAATCGATACCGCCAACGCTGTTATCGACTCTGCCGCGGTTACCGAAAGAGCTGCAATACCGAATCGTGGGCAGCAATCTGGCGTTGCATGACACCGCATCGAATCTGATCGTGGATTTCATATCAAACGCCATTCCAACATCGTGAATTGGATATGCGAAAGTACTTCATTGTTCTATTTCTGCTTTTCTCATTGCTTGGGTATCGTCCACACGGAACCTTTTCTTTAAGCCCCACTACATTCCCGGAGCAAACCGCTTCTTTGTTTGTCTCGCAGGCGAGTGCGCAGGCTCAAACCAACAAACTTGACGTAAGGCTGCCATTGCAGCAGCACTCAGTCCGCTTTGCGGTGATCGGGGACAGCGGCACCGGTGACCGCCCTCAGTATGATGTAGCGCAACAGATGGAGTTATATCGGCAAAAAGTAGGGTTCGATTTTGTGCTCATGCTGGGGGACAACATCTATGGCGGGCACCGGCCCAAGGACTTTGTGAACAAGTTCGAGCGCCCGTATAAGCCACTGCTTGATGCTGGCGTGAAATTCTACGCAGCGCTCGGAAATCATGATGATCCCAATGATGAGCGCTTATATAAGCCGTTCAACATGAATGGGGAACGCTATTACACCTTCAAGAAAGGCGACATCAGTTTCTTTGCCTTGGACAGCACCTACATGGACCCCAATCAGCTGGACTGGATTGAACAGAACCTGAAGAATTCAAACTCCAAGTGGAAAATATGCTACTTTCATCATCCGCTGTATTCCGATGGGAAAAGCCACGGTCCTGATCTGGACCTGCGAGCGCGGCTGGCGCCGTTGTTCAAGCAATACGGGGTTAGAGTGGTGTTTTCCGGGCATGAACACGTTTACGAAAGGCTGAAGCCGGAAGACAACATCTACTATTTCATCCTCGGCAACTCAGCAAAACTCATGACACATGATTTCAAGTCTTCACAACAAATGGAGAAATCCCTGGATACAGAGCAAGGTTTCATGCTGGTGGAGATTAGCGGAGACCAGCTTTACTATCAGGCAGTATCGCGCACGGGTGAAACCTTCGATTCGGGAAAGCTCCAGCCGCCGCCGCGCTCATCGCTGGCAGCCGCGCAAGCGCAATGAGAATCTTCTCGAGTATCAGAAATTCCCTGCCATCCACACATTGCGCTGTCCTGTCAGCGCGGGAAGCGCCACGTATTTTCCATTAGGCGAAGGAATAGCCCAAAGAGCTGGGTCCCATTGCTTTTCCAGAGCTGATGCGCATTACCTTGCAAGTCGACGTACAGCAGAGTGAACGAGCGCCCCGTGGGATTGCTGGAGACAAACATGCCTTTCCCATCCGCGCTCCAATCGACGGTTACGAAACTGTTCCAGTTCTGTACCGTAATTTCACGAGTTGACACATCCGAAAGTGAAAGTAGCCGGATTCGATTGTCGGTGGCGCTCCATAGCAGCCATCCCACGAACCAGCAGAGGATCAAGGCCGCCGCGGATTCGGCGACTGCACAGGGAGGGGTAGTTGCGGATACACGCGTTGAGATGTGGCCGCTCTCCGTATCGCGCTTCAGCCTTTTGAGATCGGCTCTGAGTTCGGCTGCTGACTGGGAGCGGACGTCGCGGTCTTTCTCCAGCGCTTTATGGATTATTTCCTCGAGTTTGAGTCAGTACGCGCGTCTAGATCTTTTCCCTTGGCCTGCTCGGGGCTCATGTAAGCCATCGTTCCTACCGCGGTGCCAGGACTGGTCAGATGATCCTCTAGTGTGAGAGTCGGTTGCGACGGGCCTGCAGACATGCTTGATTTGAGAGCAAGCTTTGCCAGACCGAAATCCAGTATCTTGGCCTGTCTTCGGCCAGTAACGAAAATGTTCGCCGGCTTGATGTCACGATGCACAATACCCTTGGAATGGGCCGCGTCGAGAGCATCCGCGATCTGAATCCCCAGCTCGAGCCCTGTTTCGATCTCCAGCGGCTTCCCCATAATCAGCTGCTTCAAAGTCTGTCCTTCGAGCAGTTCCATGGCGATAAAGGTGCGACCCCTGGATTTCATCAATTTCGTAAATCGTGCAAATGTTGGGATGGTTCAGGGCCGAGGCAGCGCGAGCTTCGCGGCGGAAACGCTCGACGCTCTGATGATCCTCAGCTACCTCGTCTGGCAAGAATTTCAAGGCCACGAAGCGGCCCAGGCGTATGTCCTCGGCCTTGTAACGACCCCCATGCCGCCGCCACCCAACTTGTCGACAATCCGATAGTGCGAGATGGTTTCGCCGATCATGGAATGCGAAATGTTAGGCGGGGGGGAGAAGGCAAGTCAATGAAAGTCGGCTCACTGGGTTCACTGGGCTCACCGCTGCTCACCGGGCTCACCGGCGTTGCCGATTGTATTACTCGTGAATAAAATGTCTTCTCCATCGGAGGTGGCTCTATGCGTCGTCCTCAGCCGTTGCGCCTGCTTGTCTTTTTGCTATTTGCCTCTTCCTCATTCACGCTCGCACAGGCCCCATTGATCCCGCGCTCCGTGCTCTTCGGTAATCCCGAGCGCAGTTCCCCTCAGATTTCTCCTGACGGCACTATGCTTGAGTACCTGGCGCCTGACCAAGGCGTCTTGAATGTCTGGGTACGTACTCTGGGAAAAACCGACGATCGCGTAATTACTAATGACCGCAAGCGCGGCATCCGTATTGCTTTCTGGCAATACGATTCCAGGAACATCCTTTACGCCCAGGATCAGAATGGAGACGAGAACTGGCGCATTTACCAGACCAATGTTGCCAGTAAGCAAACCAAAGATCTCACCCCGTTTGAGAAAGTACGCGCCGATGTTGTGGCCTTGGAACCGGATCATCCCGACACTCTGCTGATCCAGCTGAACAAGCGCGATCCGAAGGTGTTCGATGTTTATCAGGTGAATCTAAAGTCGGGAGAATTGGCGCTCGATACGCAAAATCCCGGCGACGTTGCTGGCTGGCAAGCAGATCACGATCTCCAGGTGCGAGCCGCGCAGGTAACCACCCCCGATGGCGGCACCCTCATCCGTGTGCGCGACGACGCAAAGTCAGCCTGGCGCGGACTGATGAAATGGGGACCTGAGGAAACGCTTGGTAATGTTTTTAGCTTCGCACCGGACAACAAGGCTCTTTGGGTAATCACGTCGCTCGATGCCAATGCCGCGCGCCTGGTCTCTGTCGATGTGGCATCGGGCAAGCGCACAGTTGTTGCCGAGGACCCGCAGTTCGATGTCGCATCTGCCATAACTCAACCCAGGACTAACAACCTTCAAGCTGTCGTATTCCTGCGCGAACGCCGTGATATTCAGATTGTGGATAAGGACATTCAGGCTGACTTCGACGCACTGCATAAGATCCGGGATGCCGACATCAGCGATGTAAGCCGCGATCTTAAGGACGATCAATGGATCGTCACCTTCGAAGGCGACGACTCTCCCGTGTATTACTACCTCTACGATCGCGGAACGAAGCAGGCCACGATGTTGTTCAGCAATCGGCCCGCACTGGAAAAATACAAACTTGCCAAGGTCAAGCCGATCGAGTACAAGGCGCGCGATGGCATGACGATTTATGGCTATCTCACTACTCCCGCCGGAGCGGATCCAAAGAGCCTGCCCATGGTCGTGTTCCCGCACGGCGGCCCTTGGGGACGCGATTTGTGGGGTTATGATCCCTATGCGCAGTGGTTGGCAAACCGCGGCTATGCCGTACTGCAGCCAAATTTTCGCGCCTCCACTGGTTACGGCAAACAATATCTGAATGCCGGCGATCGCCAATGGGCAGGTGCCATGCACACTGATCTCCTGGATGGCAACGACTGGGCCGTGCAGCAGGGGGTTGCCGATCCGAAAAAGATCTGCATCATGGGCGGCAGTTACGGCGGGTACGCCACGCTCGCCGGGATTGCATTCTCTCCGGATGCATTTGCCTGCGGCGTGGACATAGTGGGTCCTTCCAACTTAAACACTCTGCTCAAAACCATTCCTCCTTACTGGTCAACTCTGCTGGCCATCTTTCACAAGCGCATGGGCAATGACGAAGCTTTCCTGAAGACCCAGTCTCCTTTGTTTAAGGCCGATCAGATCAAGGCTCCGTTGCTCATCGGACAGGGAGCGAACGACCCGCGAGTCAACAAGGCCGAAAGCGACCAGATTGTGGCAGGTATGCGCAAGAATAATAAGCCGGTCGAATACTATGTGTTTCCTGATGAAGGGCACGGCTTCGCGCGACCGGAAAACCGTATGGCTTTCAACGCGGCTTCAGAGGAATTTCTGGCAAAGTACCTTGCGGGAAGATTCGAGCCGCCCACGGATGCGGAGAAGAAGTTGCTCGAGAGTGTGAAACAATAGACGCATCTCGGCGATTTCGCTGCCCTGATGATCACTGCTGGAATCTGAGAAGGGGGACCTATCGCAGCCGACTGTACACATCTCGATCAAATCAAAATTACGAGCACAACGAAGCACGTCTGCGAAGACTGCATCAAGACCGGAGATCGCTGGGTGCATTTGCGGATGTGCCTTGAGTGTGGCCACATTGGCTGCTGCGATTCTTCAAAGAACAAGCACGCGACGAAGCACTTCCATTCCATGCAACATCCGCTCATGCGTTCCATTGAGCCTGGTGAAAGTTGGGTATGGTGCTATGTCGATGAGATTGCTCCGGGAGAGTTGCGCGGTAATACTTTCATCGCAGCGTGATCAGGTCGGCGCGAAACCGCCTTCACAAACGACAAGCCACCCGTAAAGGACGGCTTGTCGGTCAACGACCGTTCTACATCTTCACAGACCGTTCTACATCTTCACAGTAAGAGGCTCGGAGAGCTTGAAGCTGAGAGCGGACTCGGCGGGCAGCACGATTTCCTTGTTGCCAGTATAAGCAGCGCCCGCAGTTCCAGCGCCAGCTCCAACAGCTGCGCCGATGAGTGCGCCTTTGCCGCCGCCCATTAGACCGCCTAGGAGCGCTCCACCGCCGGCTCCGCCGCCAATCATGGCTGCGGTGCGCTTGCCTTTACCCTTCTGATATCGGCTGACTGCGCTGGTCTTCACGTCATATGGGTCGCCGTTGATGGTGACCGAATTCAAGGCCAATTTCAGCACTGCGGCGCCCTTGAAATGTCCCTGCGACACGGCCTCGACAACTTTACCGGAAGCCTCAGCGCCGGTTGGCACGACCACTTTGCCGTCCACTTCTACCGGTGTTGCGACACTCGCGCTGAATGGGTCTCCGGAGTTGCTCAGCTTGGAGCCGACTGCTTTTCCAAGTCTGACTGTGATGACCGTACCTGCCGGCAGCGTCACTTCGCTCTTGCCAAACAGGCTGGATGAGGTACGCGGGGCACTTTCATCCAGGTTCTGGTCGGTGGGCTTACTCGAACAGCCGATCGAGAGGACGCTGATCAGAAAAACCAATGGAGTCACAATTGCGAAGCGACGATGCACGATGCCCTCCTGTTTTTGGAAGGTTGATCGTACCTTGTACTTTCTCCAGGCCGAAGGTGCAGAAAGTGTAATGCGGAGTGTGGTCGATAGTAATGAGGCGATGAGGTAACCGCTACAGGTTCAGCACTATCTTGGTGACAGAAGCGGGCCGAAAACTGTCAGTGACCGTGCCGCCGCTCATTTCCAAAGGCTGAGTCTGCGGGCGGACCGCATCCCGCTCTTCGAATGAATTATGAGCGTGGATGTCGGAGTGAGTAAGTACTGTGACCGTCCCTGAGCTGATAGTCGCTCCACGAACGTTGATTGCTGCAACTCGCGGTTCGCTCACGCTTGGGTTCACGACCGTCAACACGAGAGCCTTATCCCGTACCGACGCCGAACCTTTCAACCCCCAGAACGAAGCTGGTCTCCCATCACGTTCGTAGTTGATTTTTGGGGTGGAAAAGATGGTTCGCAATGACTGCCCTCCCTGGTGTGCGGAATACATATCAAAAACGTGGCCCACTGGCGTTATGCAGAATTTATCCTCATGCGCCAAGTAGAGACTGTTCAGGCAATTGATCAGTTGGGCGCAGTTGGCCATGGCGATCTTTTCGGGATGCTGGTGGAAGATGTCGAGGGTCATGGCGCTGAATACGGCATCGCGCAACGTGGGCATTTGCTCCAGAATATCTCCAGGAGTTGCTTCGCTGCCCGGACGGTACCAGGGGCCCCACTCGTCGATCACCAGTTTGACATGGTGTTCATGATCGAACTCGCCCATGATCTGCCAATGGCCCTTGATGAGCGAGTCCATGACCTCGGCATCGCGCAGCAGTTCGTACCAGTCGACGAGGTCAAATTTCAAGGCGTCGCCCTTTCCCTCGTTCCAGTCTCGCGTGCGGCCGCGGCTCAGATTCCAGGTGTAGTAATGAAGGGCGAGCCCGTACATCTCTCTTAACTGCCGCGGGCTTTTTCGGACGATCTCCTCCAGAAAGCCTCGGGTCCACTCCCAGTTGTCGTCGTTCGGCCCGGAAGCGATGAACGCCAGTTCCTCGCCGAAGCGCGGCACCCAGGTTGTGAACCGGCGAAACTCGACTGCGTAATCTTGTGGGGTAAAGTTGCCGCCGCATCCCCACGATTCATTGCCTACACCCCAGAAGCGGACATGAAATGGTTCGGAGTATCCGGCTGCGCCGCGGGTTTCGGCCAGTGTCGTGCTTCCCGATGGCGCGTTGCAGTATTCCACCCAGCGATAAAATTCCTCGGCCGGAAGACTGCGAACATTCGCCGCCAGATACGGCTGGCTGCCGAGCAATTTGCAGAAGTGGATGAACTCGTTGGTGCCAAACTCATTGGGTTCATATTTGTGGCTGGAGGGAGAGGATGGCGATTCGATATCGCTCCAGAAATTACTTCTCCGCGGACGCTTATCGACTGGGCCAATTCCGTCGCGCCAGTCGTAGCTGTCAGCGAAGCAGCCGCCGGGATAGCGGACCACCGGAGCCTTGATTTTGCGCATATGGTCGACGAGGTCTTTGCGGATGCCATCCACATTCGGCACCTTCGAATTGCGGCCCACCCAGATTCCGTCATAAATCACGCCGCCGAGATGTTCGGCGAAATGACCGTAAATGTTGGGCGAGATCGTCCCCAAAGGCTGCTCCAGCAGGATCTCGATGCGTGAGTCAATGTCGGAATCGGCGGCAGGGACGGCCGCTAGGTCCCGCGTGAACGAAAATACGCCAGCGCTAATCGCGCTATTCCGCAAGAATTTTCTGCGACTGATCATGGGGATCTCGTCGTTCGTCAATGGTCGTTCGCAACAACGAGCATCAACGGGCAACTACGAACTGAGTTGGGGAAGCTCGGGGCGAGATTTTAGCATCTGATTGGCTGTGTGGCAGAACTACGTTTCTTTTAGCCACGACAAAAGGCGACTTTTTGCGCGTGCAACGCGGGCGAGGGCGCCCGCGCGATTAAAAGCTACCGCAGACCAGCTTGCATAAACCGGTCGCATCGAGCTAAATTCTCACGTACCTTCACCGCCCAGTATTCCGGGTTCGAAGTCGAGAAAGATCTTATGGCTAAACAAAGGTTTTGGTTGTGCTTGTTCACGGCACTGTCGTTCTTGGTCGTGCCAGCTCACTCCGAAGAATGGCAGCAGCTCTTTAACGGGAAGGACCTCACGGGATGGAAGCACGTGGGTCCGGGGGGAGATACCGTCGAGAACGGGTTGATCCGGACGCACGGGGGCATGGGATTGCTTTACTGGACCGGAGGTAAGCTGGGCGACTGCGTGATTCGCGTTACCTATAAGATGCGCGATCACAACAGCAATTCCGGTGTGTTCATCCGCATCCCCGAGGAGCCGACAGAAGAATGGATGCCGGTGCATCGGGGCTATGAAGTGCAGATCGACAATGAGCCAGAAAAATCAGGCGAGGATGATTACCACATAACCGGCACGTTGTATTCGTTGACCAAGCCTTTGGCAAAGCCCGGAAAGCCAGGGCCTGAGTGGAACACGATGGAGATCACATTGGACGGGCCACGCACGATCGTGTTCCTGAACGGCGTGAAGGTTACTGATTACAAGGAAGGCGATCCCGTACCGGAGAAGAAATTTGACTTCGAACCAAAGCGCGGACCGCGTCCGCTGGAAGGTTACATCGGGCTGCAGAATCATAGCGACAATGACATCGTGTTCTTCAAAGAGGTTGCGGTCAAAAAGCTAAAGAAGTAACCAAGAGCACCCAATGGAAAAAAACATGAACAAAGATTTCTCACGCCGTAGGTTTCTCGGAATGAGTGCTGCCGTCGCAGGGGCTTCCCTTGCCGCCAAAACTGTATTTCTGAATCCTGAGCCGGTCTTCGCGGGTCCGGTTGCAGCCAGCGACCGCGTACGTTTCGGCATGATCGGCGTGGGTATGCAAGGATCCGGGCTGCTCACGCAGTCGATCGAACTGCCAGGAATCGAGTGTGCCGCGGCCTGCGATCTATATGATGGCCGGCACACGCTGGCACGAGAAATTGCCGCGAATCCAAGTCTTCCTGCAACCCGCCGCTATCACGAACTCCTGGACAACAAAGAGATCGATTGCATCGTGGCCGCGGTGCCGGATCATTGGCACAAACAGGTCGTCGTCGACGCGGTCACCGCGGGCAAAGATATTTACTGCGAGAAACCGATGTCGCACAGCCCGGCTGAAGGTGTCGAGATGGCGGACGCGGCCAGGAAAAACAATCGCATCGTACAGATCGGCTCGCAGCGGGTGAGCTCGCTGATTTGCGCAAAGGGCAAGGAACTGATCGCGCAGGGAATGCTGGGCGACATGATGCTGGTAGAAGGATGGCTGGGGAGGAACGATCCAACCGGGGCGTGGGAATATCCGCCGCCGCCTGATTTATCGCCGGCGACTCTGGACTGGGATACCTGGCTGGGCACGGCGCCGAAGAAGGCATTCGATCCGTACACTTTTGCGCGCTGGCGTTGCTGGAAAGAATATGGAACCGGTGTGGCGGGTGACCTGCTGGTTCACCTGATCAGCGGAATGATGTTTATGCTGGGCATCAATGAGCCGCCGAAGCAGGCAATGTCCGTGGGGGGAATCCTGCGCTGGAAAGACGGCCGCAACATGCCTGACGTGCATGCTACGAATTTCTATTACGGCGACCTGCCGGTTTATATGCGGCTGAATCTGGGCACCGAAATGCCCGAACTTTACCGTTTCCAGGGCTCGAAAGGTGTTTTGGAAGTGACCGAATTCGGGCTCAGCTATACGCCGCAGACCGGTAAAGACTCGGCGCCCAGCTATTATGCCTCGGGGTTCCCACACGCCATGCGAGATGCGTATGAGAAGAAATGGCGCGCCGAGAACACTCCGAAGCTGGGACAAGAGCCCATGCCGGAGACGATATCGTTCAAAGGACCGGATTACGACGATATGAAACCGCACTTGTGGAACTTCTTCCAGGCGGTGCGTTCCCGCAAGCCGGTGGTCGAAGATGCGGTCTTTGGGCACCACGCAGCGCTGGCATGTCACATGGCGAACGAGTCGTACTTTCGCAAAGCCGCTGTGCGCTGGGATGAAGCTTCAAAGAGCATAAAAACCTAGCGGAATCTCTCATCAGGAGGAGCGTGGTCGCTGCTTCGGCTCCGCTTGTGACAGGCTCTCGCCGGTGAAAAGCCTCTAGGTGTTCAGCAATTGGCGAGGAGTGCTTGGCCAATCGGCTGAACCAAACTGCTACATGTCAAAGGCGATTTACCACAGAGGCACACAGACTAAGCTTTCTTCTGCAGGCAGTGGAGTGATGCCTGCAACCATCCCCAAATCGGTTTTATTGTACTCTCAGTGTCGTGGCACAGGATTCCGGAGGTGCCAGGCAAATGATGTCATCTAGTGCGTAGCTTATTGGACGAAGTACGTGCCGTTTCCGGGACGAACGTGATCGGGGCCGTGGACATCGGCGGGACCAAGATAGCAGTTGGGATGGTTAGTGGGAGCGGGAATGTATTAGCAAAAGTCGAACGCCCGACTGACACTCATCTGGGGTATTCGAATGGGTTGGACCGCATTTCCGCAATGTTGCGGGAGGCCGCAAGAGATGCGGCGGTAGAAATCTCCGGTGTCGGGATCGGATCCACGGGACCTCTCGATGCCTTAACGGGCGAGTTTGGCGACGTTGATTTTCTTAGCGGATGGGCAGGAAGGAATCTGGTCCACGATCTCGAGCGCATCTTTGATGTGCCAGTGGCCATCGAGAACGACGCTGACGCGGCCGCACTAGGCGAAGCACACTGGGGAGCGGGGAAGAAGAAGTCTCGGCTGGTTTATGTAACTATTGGGACCGGGATCGGTGGGGGCATCGTACTGAACGGCCAGGTGTACCGTGGCGTGGATGGATCGCACCCCGAGATCGGACACCATGTCGTCGATTCATCAGGCCCACTCTGCTCCTGCGGTTTTCGCGGATGCTGGGAAGCGCTGGCCGCGGGCCCCGCTATGGTGCAGTGGGTGCACAGCCAGGCGCCGAACGATTTTCCGCACCGTCATGGTCTTACTGCCAGGGGAATCTGCGAGCTGGCTCGCGAAGGCGATGCCTTGGCTGAACTTGCGGTCAAGCGGGAAGCTTATTACCTGGGCCTTGGGCTCGCAAATCTGATGAATGTACTCTCGCCGGATGCGATTGTCCTAGGCGGGAGCGTAATGAAGAGTTCCAGCCTGTTTTTTGACGGTATCCGCGAGACCATCCGCCAGGGCTGCCGCTTTGTGCCGTTCGCAAAAATGGAGATAAGCCTGGCCTCATTAGGAGAGGATGCAAACCTGATCGGCGCAGCCATGGTCTGGCACCACCGCTTCAGCGAAGGAACACGGCTTGGCTCCTGACTGTCGGATGCCCCGTCGCTACTGGCACTCGCGACGCGGTTGACGTGCGTTCCTTCTTGTGCTCTTTGAAAGCTCGTTCCTCAGGTGGTGACAAATGCAGTCAGATTGTGGGTGAATAGGTACAAAACAGGTACAGTGATTTTCGCTTCCCATTTACTTGAAAAGCGCCCTAATCCACAGCAACCTTCTCGCACACTGCCAGGCATAATATTGGGCATGTACGCCGCCGTTTCGGATCGCGAGCTTGAAAGGAGAAGAGCCACGACACTTCTTGACCCCGCATCCGGTGTCCGCTCTGTCGCTGGTCACCTCGGAAGGAAAATCTCTGGTCTTGTGACTGCGGACACATGTGGAACACATTCGACACGGGAGGAGTTTGCCCCACATGTCTGCATCGTTGGACTGGGACCCATGGGAGTTCGAGTTCCCCCTTTTCGCACCATCTTTGATTGAGATCCCTCGCTGCGCTCAGGATTTCGACTGGGGGCTCACGCTCGTCTCCTGCGGAGACTTCCTCACGCCCGCAAAGCGCCTCAACTTAGGATGTGGCGGGTAAACCCCATCGGGGGCGAGTCCCCCTTTTCTCGCCAGTTCTCACCGAGATCAGTACCGGCTTCTACGGACATTGCTTTACCGTCACGGTTACCTGCTGGGAGACGCCATTCATAGTGGCATCGTTCACACCGACAGTGCCGTGAAAAGTGCCCGTCACTAACGGGGTTCCGGTGAAGACTCCGGTTGATTGATCCATGAAAAGCCCGAGCCAGTTGTTTGAGATAAAGCTCCAGCCGAACGGAGCTATGCCTCCCGAGGTTTGGACCGCAAACGTGTACGGCTTATTCACACAGGCATCAGGCCAAGTTGGAGGACTGGTGATCTGAACCGGGTCCACGACCTTGATTACCACTGGAGCGGTTGCCGTTTGTGGCGGATTGCCTGCATCAGTCGCCTTGATGCTAAACGAGTACGTGCCGTCTGTCGTGGCCGTGCCGGTAATCGTGCCGGAAGAATTGAGCGTGAGACCTGGAGGCAGGCTGCCACTGGGAATGCTCCAGGAGACTGTGCCAATACTGTTAATAGCCGTCAGCTGCTGTGAATACGAGAGGCCGCGCGCCGCGGGCAGGACCGAAGTAGTCTGAATGCTGAGCGGTGCAACCACGCCGAAGACCTGGAGGCGGTAAAGCATGTCTGGTCGGGCATCTCCTCTCCAATCGAGCACGTGGACATAAAACGTAGAGGGCGTATTAGCTGGTCCGGGCACTTTGAAATCAAGGGCTGAATCCAGGATAGGTGGATCGCCGCCTATATCGTCGCTGATGCATGCGGATGAGAAATTGGTGTTCGTTCCAGCGGGGACGTTGCATGTCGATTCTCGAGTACCGCTCCCGTCCACAATCTCCAATACCGTATCCAAAGTAGCGCTGGCGAAGGCTCTTTCTGCAAAAGTTTCAAGATGAACTGTCGACCCTGAAAGGGAAACCACTTTGTAGTAGTCATTGTCCGCCGCAAGGGGGGCGCCATCAGGTGGGTCGATATAGGGAGAAATCGAACCTGAAATTCCTGCGTTGTCGAGCGGTGTAGCCGTGGCGATGCTATCGTTCCTCCCCAGCGGGTTGGTTACGTTGACCGAGAATGAACCAAGCGCAGATTGCGCTACGTCGCTGGAATCGGTGACGCTTACGTCGAAGCTATAGCCCCCAGGAGTTGTCGGCGTGCCATTGAATTGTCCACTGCTGGGATCAATAGCGCTGAGGCCTGGGGGCAACGCTCCAGAGGTCTTAACAAAGTGATAGGGAGGAGTACCTCCAATGGCGATGACCCTGCCGCTGAAAGGACGGTTGAGCAGCATCTGCTGAGGGATGGACGGCGCCACTGAAAGCGGAGCTGGATTCACTTGAAACGTGACTTGTGTTGTAACCACCTCCGGAGGAGAGTACGAGTCCCGGATGGTTATTGTGGCTACGAAAATTCCCAGGGCGGTAGCGCCTCCAGCGATAATCCCGCTTTGGCTATTCAGCCTAAGTCCGTCTGGGAGCGAGCCACCGGTCACGGCGAAGATTAAGGGTTGTACACCTTCAATTGCATTGATACCTATGGCGATAACGTCTTGAAACTCTCCTACGGTGTACGTCTGTGGTGCAGGCGCCTGCAAAGGTCCGCTTGCGGTGATTGAAAAAGTTTTTGTGGTCGTGCGAGGTTGCGAAGAGGAATCTTTCACTGTCGCAACGAAGCCCGCCGTACCCGCAAAGGTCGCGGTTCCTGAAAGCACTCCCGTGCTCGGATCAATCGTAAGTCCGTCAACAAACAACGTGGTCGATGAAATGGGAGCGATTGACCACTTGAGAGCGCCTACTCCGTTCGCGGCGTGAAGAGTCACACTATAAGGGCGATTCTGTAGCGTACCGGGGAGAATAGAGTCGTTAGTAATCGTTAAGGCTGGAGGCGGAGGTTCGGTCACAACGTCCCCGCCTGAGCCACCGCCTGACCCGCCACAGGCCGTGAGCAATGCCAGCACGAGCAAGCCTATAGGGCAGCCGAGTTGTTGCAACCCCTTGCTCATGCCCGTGAGTCCTCAACAAACAACTCCGGAAACAACATGGGCGTTACGAACAACTCCCCGCCGTCCTCGTTTCGGTCAAAACGCTGAAATGGAGTGTTGAGGATGATGTCTGTGTCTGTAACCTTGTCGCCCGCGTGGACTGTAATTGTGCTTCGCTGCAGAGGAAAATCGAATGCCGATTCATCCGTGTTCCAGAATTCCGGGGACCCAGGCATAACAATGGGAGGATTAAGGGGACCGACGCCGGATCCGCCAACGAATTCAAAGAATACCGATTCGACCTCTACGGTATACGTGCCAGGCGGCACCGCAATCTGGTAGTAGCCTATGAGGGCAGGATTCCGTGAGCCGTCAGGATTGCCATTAGTGTTGTTCTCAAACGATTGAGGCATGCTCGCCGTCACGCTTTGCCCCGGATTCCCGGTGAACAAATAGCCGGACACGGCAGAGACCGCTACTCGGCGGGATTCATCCTCGGCAGTGCCTGAATCATCTACCAGCCTGGCAATTACGTTCGCTCCCTGGACTGGGGTCACGCCATCAGGAAAGAAGATTCTGCCGCTGATAGTTCCATAGTTGTTAACTGTGTTCGCGTTTGGATACAGGCTCGAAATCCAGGCGGTGTCATCGGGCGATAGCACAGGCAGACCAGCGTCCTTCCTCGCCTGGCAAAGGGCGAAGGGGAACATCAGCGGCAATCCGGCGAGTTCATCCACATCGCACGACGATGTGAACTGAAACAGAAGATCGAAATTGATCTGCGAATGATCGAGCCCGGAGAAGTGTCCAATCTCATGCGTTATCGCTTCGTCAAAAGCATTTGCGGTAAGTTCGAGATTGATTCGCGTTGACCCTGGACTATTAATTCCGTCCTGGAACTGGCCATTCATCACGATAGCCGAACTCAAGAGGTACCCGTTTACGGTATCGAGCGCGCACCCAGAGTTGAATCCAATAACCTCCGGTGGAAGGCCAAGGCTGACGAGAAGCCTGCCGTCAGCGTCGAAAATAACCGGGTTCTGCTTGCCGGCCTTACACGACCCCATTACGTCATTGAACTGCTGCGCGGTCTTCAGATCTCCGCCTGTATAACTTCCGGCCGGCAGTAAGGGCCCGGCATTCGAATACGAAAGCGTGGCCGTGGAGACGCCCTGCCACACCGCGAACATGTTCTGCACTCTCTGCACGCCGGCATTGTGATCAATGACTGTCGTACCGCTGGGAGTTACGACCATCGGACCGGGATCTACGCGGTATTGGATGGGCATCTTGGCCGGGTTCCAAATAAACGGCTCGCCATCTTTTCCGAACGCAGGACGACTACCGACAGCTGGGCCGCCGACGATTAGCGGACCTCCGGCAGTCGCGAACGGCGAGGCCAGAAACAGCAAAATCAGCACCGTGAATTTCGGGTGAATACGCATTAGTGAGTTCCGGCAAAAGAACGGATCGCATTTTCCAAATCAGCGAGAGGCAGTGGCCCTGCCTTTTGCTGACGAACGATTCCCATCGTTCGAGCCGAAAGTTTCATTCCACGGGCCTGCGCGCGTTGTTCAACAGCCTCGAAAAGACCCAAATTCCCTCTCCCGTTCACCGCCACTTTTTGGCCCGCTTTGTCCCGCGACACTCGAAATCGTCCCTGCTCCAGCCCCACGGGACTGCTCAAACCAAATTCCGAAACCGGGCCCATGAGCAGAACCAGTTCCTGTCCTTTTCCGTATTCGGCCGCAGCATGGCGCGGATCCCAGACGTATTGTCGGAACGAGAATGACTTCTGCGGCTTGCCTTTGTACGTATCGTTCACGGCCATTGAGATCACAATGGTCGTCAAATTACGAAGCTGCGGGTGAGGCTCAATTCTGGCGGAGACCACACGCCCGTGAACGATGATCGCGGCTTCTTCGCTCAACTGATCAAGAGAGCGCGGGCGGGTGCGTGCTCCAAACTGGGCAAAAGCCTTAGGCTGCAAACAGAATGATAGGAGTGAACAAATGCACAGAACTGTAAAATAGATACGTCTCATTCTACCGGCCAGAGTAGCGAAGGATACGAGGGAGAACCGTAAATCAGCCTGTGAACTCTACCACAATGTAAGTAGATGTCCAGAAATTTGTGCAAAGTGAACTTTTCTGCAACTGAATGATGGCTTGAGGTGTAACGAGGACGTAAGGAGTTTATTCTTCAAATTCAAGATGTTTATGGCGTTTCGAATCGTGCCGTACGAGCCAGTTTCACAACTCTCCAACGAGCGAATTTATGCCGCGTGCTTTTGAGCTGCGGCGTCTTGCAGAATTTGCCGGGCTCGCTCCGAGCCATGATGCCCCAGGATTTTTCACGTTTACATCGCGCACTTTCTGATAGTTGACGAAGAAATCCTTGATCTGTTTCAGTACGGTCGGATTCAGTTCATCAAGCTCCTCGATGTTGCAATAGAGCAAACTGGGATCGGAACTCCTCGGCGGCTCGTTTCTCCAACCTCAGCGCGGTCTGGGCGTCCAGACCATCTGGGGAGGCAACGAGGCTGAGTGCTTCACGAAGCTCCTCTTGCGGGAGGGTTGACATGCCAACGATTAGGCGACAGCAAGCCCCCTCTCCACCCGGCCGCGCGTCTACAAATTCATCGACGAGCTTCCCGCCGCGGAGGTTGAAATAACCGACGCAAAAGTCCACCCGATCAGAGATTTTGCGGGTGTCCGTGAGGGCAGGATGAAGATGAAGATCGATATTATCGAAGATTCGTGGCACGCTAGGTCACCGAGACTCAAAAACTTACCACCCGGGGCAGCCAGTTGGATATTCCCAAACAACGCCACGCCACCCGTTAGACAACTTGACCTGTCCGGCATGAGTTGGTAGGGAGTCAATGGTTGTGCCACATCGATACAGCGTTTTGGGCGCGGGTATTTGTCGAGATGCTTTTCACCCTGGGATGGCGGAAATCCGAAGTCATTAACCTGCGGGTCTCAAGTGTCAACCTGCTGGAGAACGTCATCCGAATAGAGCGCACGAAGAATGATGAGCCGCGAGAGATCGGGTTGAGTAATGATCTTCGCATACTGTTGCAGTCGCTTTATAATCGGAAAGAAGCCTGATGACTGTCTGTTTCCAGTCAAAGATGTGCGTTATGCGTGGGGTCGAATCTGCAAAGCGGCTGGTGTGGTTCCTGGTCGCAAGGGATTCATCATCCATGATGCACGTAGGACATCGGCAAGGGCTAAACGCGCCGCTGGAATCGACACATCAATCACAATGGCTGTTATGGGCTGGAAAAGCGAGGCGATGTTTCGGCGGTATGGGATCGTTGATGTCGCCGACACCCGTGCGGCGCTAGAGCGTCAGTCAAAATGGGAAAAGGCACTTTCAGCGCCAGGACAGCTACAGTCAGCCCCACTTCCCGCTGTAACTGATTGAGGGCGCGTAGCTCAAGCGGATAGAGCATCGGATTTCTAATCCGAGGGTTGCAGGTTCGAGTCCTGCCGCGCCTACCAGGCCAACTGATTAAGCCTAAGGTAAGTTACTGCACAATCTGGCGAGAGCCATCAGCACTCTTTAACCCCTCGGTGGCAGTTGTGGGGGCACTTGGTAACGTACCGACCAATTTTTCTACTGCTGCCTGCTGGTGCCCTGGGGCGAGATGAGCATAGCGGCAGGTCATCGCGATGTTCTTATGTCCGGCCAATTCCTGAACGGTGCGTAGGTCAACTCCCGTCATCACCAACCGGCTAATGAAGGTGTGACGGAGGCAATGCCAAGAGAAATCTCTTACTCCTGCTGCTTTCACGGCTGGATCAAACCAACTCCGTGGACTGCGAATGGTGAATACATTCCCTGCGCAGTCAGCGTCCTTCAACGCGGAGAGGATCAATGCGGCACGCGAGTTCATGTGCACGTATCGAACTTTACCGTGTTTGCTCTTAGAAATGGTGATAACACCGTTCAGCAAGTCGACATCTTTTCATTGCATGCCGTACTGCTCCGAGCGACACATTCCGGTATGCAGGGCGACCTCAAAACTCTGGCATGTGTTGTGGGCAGTCACGCAAAATAACGGCCCGCAGGGCGCTCTCTTCGTTCTCGTTCAGAGTTAGCCAGAGTTCGGCATCTGCGTGACGTGAACCTGATCGACGTTGGCCCTGCGACTTTTGCGGCCTATTCGCAACTTCGGTTGCGGTGCGAAGCC
>Ga0075434_100000048_pt1 | contig 57433 bp, 51 predicted proteins | sample RhiMethybrSRZTD3_FD_75298 | JGI IMG/M metagenome (GOLD analysis project Ga0075434, IMG submission 75298) | Populus rhizosphere microbial communities from Tennessee, USA - Rhizosphere MetaG P. TD hybrid SRZTD3 | ecosystem: Host-associated > Plants > Roots > Rhizosphere > Soil | place: USA...
CCCCACCTCTGTCGTTAGCCCCCGCAGTCGACGTAAAACGCCGCGCCTTAAAGCCTAAAAACGCACCCATTTGCACCCACGACAAGGAGCACTTTTAGGCAGTCCGGACGGACTTCTTCCTCTTCATCCGCAATTTTCAGCCAATTTTGCGATTGACTTAGTCCTCCTTGTGGAAGGATAATCCGCGCCGCTTTAGCAGAAGCCGCTCCTCAACACTCGCGTTGTTCAGCGACCTGCCCTTTGCTCGGCTAGGCTGACCGACCATTCCTAGGGAATTGTTTACAGAGAGGTGACCTGTGAAATTCAGAACCCTTACGTGCGTGATCATATTAGCTGTGCTGACGATTCCGACTCAACTGACCGCACAACAGATTCGCTACAAGCTGATCGATATTCCGACATTGGGCGGGCCTGCCGCCATTGGGCAAGTTGATGGCCAGGGAATAAGCCAATTCATCAACAACCCGGGAGTCGTTGTGGGTGGCTCAGATATAGATGTGCCGGATCCTTTCTGCCTCAACCCCGGTTGCTTTACTCCACACGCTTTTCGCTGGAAGGATGGAGTGCTTACCGATCTTGGCTCGCTTGATGGTGCGAGCTTCAGCCATGCAACCTCGGTCAATGCACGTGGCTGGATCACAGGTGGTTCGTTCATGTCCGACTTTGATCCCCTCAAGAAGCAGCCGGTGGAGCATGCGGTTTTATGGAAAGACGGCAAGATCAATGATCTTGGCACGCTAGGCACGGGACTGGAGAGCGCAGCGTTGTACGTCAACAACCCAGGGGAGGTAGTTGGTTTTTCCACCTTCGACACTACGCCCGATCCGTTTTCGTTTCTCGGAGCCGCGATTCATGCGTTCATTTGGAGACATGGAGTGATGCAGGACCTGGGCACGTTGGGCGGTCGTGATTCGTTTCCCGCTGGCGGTTGCAACAATCAACGCGCTGGTCTGGTAGCGGGAGCCTCGACCACCAGTTCTGGCGAGTCGCATGCGTTCTTGTGGGACAACGGAACAATGACAGATATCCCAACGCTGGGCGGAACTTCCGCAGTCGCGCAATGTGCCAATAATGCCGGTCAAGTGATCGGATTCTCGAATCTGACAGGAGATGAAGGTTGCAACACCGACAATGGTTGCGCTGTCCATACTTTTTCGTGGGATCACGGAACTCTGCAGGATCTAGGCACACTGGGCGGTACCTCTTCCATACCAGTCTGGCTCAACAATAATGGCGAAGCAGTAGGCGGGGCGTTGACAACAGGCAATGAGGAAGTCCACGCCACTTTATGGAAAAATGGCCAGATCACGGATTTAAACAGGGATGGTGATTGTTTCAGTTTTGCGACCGGAATTAACTCACATCACCAGATCATCGGGAATACGTTCAACTGCGAAACCGGCACCTTTCGCATGGTGCTCTGGCGGAATGGCTCAATCATTGACCTGAACGCAGCGACCGCCTCCGACTCAAAACTATTTTTAATAGAACCCGACAATATCAATGATCGAGGAGAGATCGTAGGCCGAGGCGTACCTCCTGGTTGCGATAATCTTGATTTGTGCGGGCACGTCTTCCTCCTGATTCCATGTGACCATGCTGGCAATCAGCAATGTGAGGAACACTCTGATAGCGCTCGAACAGCCGCAACAAAACAACGCCATGCAGCACGGGAGTTTCTCGATTTATCGCGTGCTCGTTTCCGTCAGCCGCACCAAGTGTCTCGGGCGAGGCAAGGGAATTACATCCTGTCACCGAAATGAGTGATGCCGGTCGGAAAAGCTAGTAAAAAATCCGCCTCCGTTCAAATGCAGTCCGTCCTGGTATTCTGAAATAGAAGCATGACGATCCAATTCCAGCCAATGCCGCTCCAGAAGCGGCGTTTACCCGGATTTATGATGTTCCTGAGCAGTCCAATCTCCCAAAAAGGAAAGCGAGGGTAAGCTATTGAAGGTGCTAGGGGCGGGAAGGCTTTTGCTCAACCTGCAGACGATACTCGGCCTTGCTTACTACCCGTCCAGCGCAGTGCAAGTGATCGCACTTGTGGTCAAAACGCAGGTGCAGAATCCTTTGCATGTTAGCGAGCTCGGCTAACTTTCGCGCCTTATCGGGATCGGTACCTGTGTGTAGCATCACTTCTGCGTAATCAAGAAGATTAGCGATGTCTGCGGCGGTGAGGCCCTGCGAAGCCACTGGAGGATTGATTTCCAATGGCGGTAGGGGCTTCGGCCGGGCTATGCCCGGTTGGGGTTTCATTTCTCTATGATACGGGCAGATGCAAAACTGAGTCCGCCGACGTGGGACGGAAAAAGAGGCTGGCAAAATGCAACCTCCGATTGCGACCGCCTTGGATGCTCGCCTTGTTTGCATCGTGCCAAGTGAGCCGCCCGCGGACCCCGACCTTTATGCCTCGGCCAGGAGTCCGTGCAGCTGCGTTCGCGTCAGGCCAAGTCGCTTTTCTACTTTCGTGGTGCGACGGGTAAGGCTCACGCCGATCATTTGACGCAGTGCCACCGAGGTAATTTCCACTGTGCATGATGGTACATTTTGCCCTGCTGTCGTACAATCGCAACGAGATGCGACGTGGTTTGCTACACGCACTGGCGGTGACCGCCCTCCTGCTGATACTGGGCGGACATATTACTGACCAATTCGGCTGGGACCACGAGTTTCAAACTGGCAGAGAAATTGATTACACAGTAGTGTTCGTTGCAGCTTGTGGAGCTGCCGTGTTCTTGGCGCTGGCCGCGGTTCGTCTCTTGAGCCGCCCCTCACGTAATCCCCTGGAGAGTCCAACTGTTGAAGCGCTGATGGTCGTGTGGTTCTTGCCCGCTCCGAGCTTGCCCTCCCCCTCTCCTCCTGCACTCAGAATCTAAAACGCCCTGCAACTGACACCGAAACCGTCATCCCGCGGTCTCGTGACTGTTCATTTCTGTCTGTCTCGACATGAGGGCGTATGTCATCTTTCCGCTTTGTGTTCAATTTATTTGTTGCAATAGGCCTGCCCGCTAGTGTCCTGCTTGGGCTGTCTCATCCAGCAGGCGCCGCACAAACAGGCCAGCAGCCCATCCAACTAACCACGCAGACCGGCACTACTGCCGGTCAGTCAATTTCTGCGACCGGTGTTGACCTCGTTCGTCGCGCACTACAGGCGAATGGTGAATTAGCGGCGGCGCGACTCGAGCTGAACCGCGCCCGAGCACGGCTGCGACAAGCAGGCCTGCGTCCGAATCCTACCCTCGACGTGCAGCAGGCGAGCGGCAAACTCGCCAGTTCCGAGGACGAGAGGGACTTCAGCGTGGGGGTAGCCTTTCCGCTGGAACTGGGCGGCAAGCGGCAGCGACGAATCGATGTCGCGGAGGCTGAACTGGCCGCCACCGAGGCAGAAGTGACTGACCGCGAGCGCCGCCTTGTGCAGCAGGTACTGAGCTCTTATGCAGATGCATTGGCGGCGGCGCGAGAACTCGAAATTACCAACAGCGTGCAGGATCTCGACAACCAGACAGTGCGCGTTGTTCGGACCCGCGTCGAGCAACAGGATGCGTCTCGGCTTGAACTGAACTTGCTCCTGACAGAGGTTGCACGCCTGCGGTCGCAGCGGGCGCTCGCCGAAGGTCGCCTCAATGCGTCGCTGGGAACGTTACGCACTCTCATCGGCGCATCCCCCACCGAGTCGCTGACGCTGGACGATCCCCAAACGACGCTCGCTTCCGAGCTGATTACGATTCCGGCAACGTTGGATGTCGCGATTACTACCGCACTCCAGATGCGTCCCGATCTGAAGCTGGCGCGCCTGAACGAGCTCGCAGCTGAGGCAGGGTTGCGGCTGTCGCGGGCGGTAGCGAGACCGGATCTTACGATCTCTGCAGGCGTCACAACCAGTCGGCAGTTCCTGTCGCCGGACAATGCTGCCATCCCGATCTTGGACCATGACAGGGCGATCACGCTCGGTGTCTCTGTTCCGCTGCCTTTCTTTAATCGCAATCAAGGCGCGATCTCTGAATCACAAATAGCAATCCAGCAGACGCGCTTGCGCCGGGAATTTCTGGAGCAGACCGTACGCACAGAGGTGGCAAGCGCATACGAACGCGTACGTGCCACCCAGTCAGCCGCGGACATCTTCCAGCAGAGCGTGACGACCCAGGCTTCAGACAATCTTCGCGTCATACGCGCGGCCTACGAGATAGGCGAGTTCAAGATCACCGACGTTATTACTCAGCAACGTCAGTTTCTCGATGCCGAGCGTGAGTACGCTAGTGCCCTGGCAGAACGGTACCGCGCTACGGCAGATCTGCAGGCTGCCATGGGCACGATGACGGGAGGGCGGCCATGAATGACGATGCGAATCGCCGCAGGTTTGCAGGCCGCGATGCCATGCTGGTTGTCAGTGGAGTCATTCTGGCGCTGCTGGCTGTCTTTGCCTGGAGGATGTGGAGCAGTCCTGGGAACAACGCGAGACCGGCAAAAGAAACGGCAGGCCAAGCCGCTACCGCAGAGGAGGTCAAGCTCTCGCCCGAAGTGGTGTCAAAGGCCCAAATCGAGACGGTCGCGGTTCGCGCGGAGCCGCTGGTTGACCGCCTTCAGCTGACAGGAACGGTTCAAGCAAATCAAGAGCGACAGCAGCAGGTTACGCCGCTGGTCGGCGGGCGAGTCGAACGAGTTGATGTTGTACTTGGTGACCGAGTTCAAGCTGGCAGGCCGCTGCTGACACTCGCGAGTCCACAGATCGCGGATCTACGGGGTAGCCTTCGTGCGGCAGAGGCGAAGCTGGCCGAGGCGACAGCGACTCTGAACAGGACGCAACGGCTCGTTGATCTTGGAGCCGGTGCGGGGAAAGACCTTGTCGCCGCGCAAGCCGAACAGCGCACGGCAGAAGCACAAGTCGCGCAGCTTCGACACAGTCTGCAGGCGCTCGGAGTCACGCCACCAGACCATGCCTCTGACAGTACGACGACCTCGACAATAGTAATTCGGGCTCCCATCGCCGGGACAGTGATTGAACGGTCGGTGAATGCCGGCACCTGGACCGAGGCCGGGAAGCCATTGGTCACGCTGGCGAATCTCGGGAATGTTTGGGTGATCGTAAACGTTCCGGAAGCTCGGCTATCTACCGTGCGCATCGGGTCGCCTGCTGTGGTTCTCGTTCCTGCGATTCCCACCACTCTCAAAGGGAGGGTCAGCTACATCGATGCTGAACTCGATCAACAGACGCGCACGGCGCGGGCACGGGTCGAAGCGCCGAATCTGCACGGTGAACTAAAGATCGGCATGTTTATGACTGTGATTGTCAAAGGTCTGGTGAAGCAGGGTGCAACCGAGTTGACCGTGCCGGAGACAGCCGTCCAGCAGATCGGTGAGCGCAAGGTTGTATTCCTGGCCACGCAGGATGCTGGGCGGTTCGAAGTCAGAGATGTAAACGTGGGAGACGAGGTCGATGGCCGACGAGTCGTGCTGGCGGGCCTCACGCCGGGTGATCGTGTCGTGGCACGGGGCGCGTTCACGATCAAGTCGCAACTGCTCAAGGGACAGTTCGGCGAAGAGAGCGAGCTGGGCGAAAAGGAAAAGCAATGATTCAGGCAATCACTCGCTTCGCCGTAAAGCAGCGACTGCTAGTGCTCCTGCTGGTAGGCATCATGATCGGCGCTGGCGTTTACAGCGCAACGCAGCTACCACTCGACGCTGTTCCGGACGTGACGAATGTTCAAGTGCAGATTCTCACGCCCGCGCCGGCGCTCTCGTCGCTGGAAGTAGAGCAGCAGATCACTTTCCCCGTCGAAGTGGCCATGTCCGGTCTGCCGGGAATCACCGACATCCGTTCGGTTTCGCTTTTCGGTCTCTCGGCGGTCACCGTAGTCTTTACCGACTCGACTGATATTTACGGGGCACGACAATTGGTGATGGAGCGATTGGCCGCGGCGCGAGAGCAGATCCCGGCATCGATCGGTGTGCCCGAAATGGGTCCGATTGCGACCGGACTCGGTGAGATCTACCAATACGAGCTCCGAGCCGCGCCAGGCAATGCCTACGATCTGAAGGACCTTCGCACCATTCAGGACTGGAGTGTCCGGCGTCAACTCCTGACCGTCCCCGGTCTCACCGAGGTTAACAGTTTTGGCGGGCTGGTGCTCCAATATCAAGTTCGCGTCGATTCCGCGAAGTTACAGGCCTACGGCCTAACGCTGCGCGAAGTCTATGAAGCGGTGGCACGCAACAATGCGAATGTCGGCGGAGGTTACATTGAGCACGGTTCCGAGCAATACGTGCTTCGGGGTGTTGGCCTTGCCACATCGACGCAAGACCTTGGCAGCATTGTTGTGAAGACAGGTACGGCTGGTGTCCCGGTCTACGTCCGCGACGTTGGCGAAGTCGTGGAGGGAGCCGCACAACGTCAAGGCGCGCTCACCGAACAGGGGAACGGCGAAGCCGTAGGCGGGATTGCAATCATGCTGTTAGGGGAGAACTCCCGCGCCGTCGCCCAGCGGGTTCGGCAACGAATCGACGAAATTACGAAGACACTACCGAAGGGCGTGAACCTCATTTCGTTCTATGACCGGACGCAGCTTGTGAGCCGCACCGTTCGGACCGTACGTCACAATCTCCTGGAAGGAGCGGTGCTAGTCATCCTCATCCTGCTTCTGCTGTTGGGACATTGGCGCGGCGCGCTACTGGTGGCAATCATCATTCCGCTTTCAATGCTTTTCGCAGCGATCCTGATGCGCATTTTCAACGTGTCGGGGAACTTGATGAGCCTGGGAGCGCTTGACTTCGGTCTGATTGTGGATGGAGCAGTCGTCATGGTCGAGAATGCCGTCCGACGAAGAGCAGAAGCGCTGCACGAAGGCTCGAACATATCTCCAGAGACAACGATCCTCGACGCCTGCATTGAAGTTGGCCGCCCGGTCGTGTTCGCCGTTGGAATCATCATCGTCGTTTACCTGCCGATCCTCAGCCTCGTGGGTATTGAAGGAAAGATGTTTCAGCCAATGGCGCTAACTGTTGTGTTTGCACTTCTCGGATCGCTTCTCCTCTCGCTCACTTATGTACCTGCTGCGCTGACGTTTGTGCTGCGTGGCCAGGTTAGCGAGCGAGACAGCCCATTCATGCGGATTGCGCGGCGATGGTATCGACCGAACTTGCGGTCCGTGATGCGGCACCGCGGCATCGCAGTGGCTTCCGCAGTGGCACTGCTGGCCATCAGCATCGCAATTTTCCCGCTGCTCGGGGCAGAGTTCATTCCGCGCCTGGATGAAGGATCAATCGCGATCGAAGCTCGGCTGCTTCCCAGTGCGTCGCTGTCGGAAGCAATCCACGTTTACTCTGCCGCTGAACGTTCGTTGCGGAAATTTCCTGAAGTGACGAATGTCGTCAGCAAGATTGGGCGGGCTGAGATTGCCACCGATCCGGTCGGCGTGGATGCCGCCGATATTTTCGTAGATCTGAAACCCCGCGATCAGTGGAAGACCGCCTCCACGCGCGACGAGCTAGTGGCGAAGATGTCGGAAGCACTGGAGAGCGACGCACCGGAGGCCAACTTCAGCTTCTCACAGCCGATTGAAATGCGCATGGCCGAGCTGATCTCCGGCGTACGAGCCGACATTGCTATCAAGATCTTCGGAGACGACCTGCAGACGCTCCAGCAGCTCGCGCAGCGAGTCGCAAGCGTCGTTGGTAAGGTGCCCGGGGCGGCAGACGTCAAGATCGAGCAAACCGCTGGGCTGCCTCAGCTCCAGATCGTGCCGAATCGCGCCACTATTGCCCGTTACGGGCTCAATGTCGAAGACGTTAATTCATTGGTGCAGGCAATCGTCGCGGGCGAGGACGATGGAGTTGTATATCAAGGCGAGCGCCGCTTCGGCTTGGTTGTACGCTTCAACGAGGCGACCAGTCGCAGCATCGATGCTATCAAGAACCTCACGGTTCCAGCGCCGAACGGCGCACGAGTGCCATTGTCTCAACTCGCCGATATTTCAGTGGTCCAAGGACCAGCGCAGATTTCTCGGGAAGACGCTCGCCGACGGATTGCAGTCGATCTCAACGTGCGTGGACGCGATCTGCAAGGCTTTGTCGCCGAGGCTCAGCGGCAGATCGCGAAACAAGTCGAGCTTCCGTCGGGTTACTACGTTACATGGGGCGGACAGTTCGAAAACCTGCAACGTGCAACGGCCCGCCTGCTAATCGTGGTTCCCCTGGCGCTGTTCCTTATCTTTGTCCTCCTCTTCACAGCGTTCGGCTCGGTGAAACAGGCACTCATCGTGTACACCGGCGTGCCGTTCGCGGTGGTCGGCGGGGTCTTCGCATTGGCTGTTCGGGGGTTGCCATTCTCAATTTCAGCCGGTGTCGGCTTCATCGCGCTGTTCGGCGTGGCAGTCCTGAACGGAGTTGTGATGGTGAGTTTCATAAACGACTTGCGCGCCCAGGGGCGATCTCTGGATGAGGCGGTCACGGAAGGAGCCGAAACGCGGCTCCGACCAGTGCTGATGACCGCGCTTGTTGCGAGTCTCGGATTCGTTCCCATGGCGATCGCTACATCGGCCGGAGCGGAGGTGCAGCGGCCACTGGCAACGGTCGTGATTGGTGGACTGATTACCTCCACCATACTGACCCTGCTCATTCTTCCAACTCTTTATCGGTGGTTGGAACGCGAGCGACCGGAAGTGGAGCTCTGATGCGTGAAATCAAGGCGATTTGCAACCCGAGAGACTAGAGCACGTCCTGCAGGCGATGCATGCAATTCAGGCTGTACCCGGCTCAACTGTGTCCCGTGTAGAGGGCGTAGGTCGGTTGCATGGTGAGATGGCAGCAACGCCAACCTTTGGTCGGTGCGAGATGGCGAAGGTCGAGCTCGTTGTTCCCGATGGGTTGGCTGACCGTGTCATCACTGCAATCGAAAAAGCCGCGAGGACGGGCCGTCCTGGCGACGGCAAAGTCTTCGTCGTCAGAGTCGAGGAGGTACGCAATGGGGATTGCCCACGTTCGGCGGCGTTGGGGAAAAACGCGATTCGAACATCGTCGGACGTGGGTGGAGGATTGGACTTAACAAAAATGACGGATTGTTCAGGGTCGGGAGTAGGCTGCCGCCGCTGCGGGAAACAGAAGCATCCGGTGTGCTTCGCGCCCGGAATGCTCAAAAGACCCTACCCCGTCTGTATTCAATGCTGCCGCGAAGACTACCAGCGGCGAAGGCCGCGCCAAGCGACGGCTGATCCGGAAACAACCGTTCAAACGGGCGGGCGTTGAATCGGAAAATTTGTTGAGGCAAACTCCGGCAGGCCCCCGCTTAATTTTTTGTGACAAAGTGTGACAAGGTTGGACTACAGAGTGGCTGTAAGTGCTTGAAAACATGGTGGAGCTAGTCGGGATCGAACCGACGACCTCATCGTTGCGAACGATGCGCTCTCCCAGCTGAGCTATAGCCCCACGCGGTGTAAGAGGATTTTATCAGCCTGCTCCGCAAAAGCGTCAAACTGCGGATTACGCCACAGTCCGCTGATTCCTCTGTGTCCCCTGTGGTTCACCGCGCTTTTCCTAACCAGAGGACATAGAGGGTCACAGTGTCCTGAACACATCTGCAGCTGCCTAAGACGCAGAATTCAAAACTTCGGTCTGATTCCCCACTCCGACCCAGCACGTTTTCACGTTTCGCTTTCATCAGGCTGAGATACATTCGGTTAAACGATCGGGCCAACCCTTCGATCCGGCCTTTAAAAATCTGGTTTGTAGGATTTCGCCTCCTCCAGCGTGACCCGTTGCTTTTGTCGGTAGGAGAGGTTCGCCATGTGAACTGCCATTGCAGAACGGTAGCCGGTTTCGACCGGCGCATTGGGCGTCTTGCGCGTGCGCACGCAATCAATCCAGTTCTTCATGTGATTCTGGTCCCGAGTCTCTCCCTCGAGACGCGTTCCGTTGGGTCGATTCACTGCTTCGGGATAATAATGTGTGACCTCCTCCGATTTCACCGCCACCATCTCGCTTGCCCCCTCTATGTGCTCAATGGTGCCGTCACTCCCCAGGATGCGCTCGCCCAGTCCATAACGTTTGTTGCTGAAAGTCGACTGCCAGGTCACGACAATGTCTTTAGGAAAATCCAGAGTGACCGCGATCGTATCCGGCACCTCTCGCCCGTCTTTCTCCGAGAACACGCCCCCTGACATGTATGCCGCGGAAGGAAGTGGAAGATCAAGCGCACTCATAATCCAGGAGATCTGGTGCACCAGGTTCTCGGCCACGTTCCCGCCGGAGAATTCCCAGAATAATCGCCAATTGATGAACTTGTTGGCATCGAACTGCGAGCCCGGGCGGTCGTCAAGAAAGGCCTTCCAATTCACATTTTGCGGGGTGCAGTCGGGTGGCACGGGTCGCACCCATTGGCCTTTTCCGTGAGGCGTGTTCCGGCTCATCCATGACTCGACGTGCGTGACCTTGCCAACAATTCCATCTTTTATCCATTTTCTTGCATCGGCCAGCGCGCCTGAGCTCTCATGCTGCAGCCCGATTTGGATTACGCGGTCAGATTTCTTCGCTGCCTCCAGGCACTGCTCTGCTTCGGGAATCGACCAGGTCATCGTCTTTTCGCAATAAAGATCCTTACCCGCGGAAATGGCGTCGAGGAAATGCCGCGTGTGCAAATGTAGAGGGCTGGCGACGATGACGCCATCAATGTCCTTCATTTCTAGAAGCCGGCGATGATCATCGAATACCTGTGTTTTCCGTGCCTTTTGCCTGGCCTCTTCGCGGCGTCGGGAATAAGCATCGGCGACCGCCGCAACTTCGATATTTGGAACTTCGAGCACCTGCTCCAGTAGCTCTCCGCCGCGCCCCCCCACCCCGATCATGCCCACGCGCACGCGGTCGTTCGCGCCCAGCACTCGAGCTGATGGCATTGCCAGAAATGCTGTTGTTCCTACAGCCGTTCGCTTGATGAAATCGCGCCTTGTGTTATCGGTCATTGCAGGCCTCGGTTGATCAGGATCTGCGGGTGCTCTGTGGTCGAGCGTCCCGGAAGTACTGCGTCACCGCTCGGGCATAATCCGCGATCGCGACTTCGGGCTCCTCGATCTCGGGATGCCAAACCTTCTCCCATTCAAACGAATAGTAACCACGGTAGCCGATCTTTGTGAGCTCCTCCACCTGTCGTTTGACCGGTACTGTTCCGCGACCGGTGAGCACGTAATGGACATCATTGCCTTGTGGAACTGAATCTTTGAGGTGCGTGTGCCGGATATATTTCCCGAGCTGGCTGACCGTGAATCCAGGATCTTCCTTGCCGCTGACAAACGTGTGATGCGCATCCCACAGCAAACCTACATGCGGAGAATTTGCCGATTCGAGAATTGCACGCAGAGTTGGCGAATCGGTAAAGTCGCCATGCGATTCAATCACCACCGTGACATTTTTCTGGCCTGCACAATCTCCGAGCTGCTTCAGTGCCTTGGCGATACGTTCGATAACCTGATCGCGCGGCCCCACGATCTCATTGCCGAAAACACGAACGTAAGGAGATTCCAGCGCAGAAGCCAGATCGATAAAGCGTCGCGCATCCGCAAGCTGTTGTTCATGCTTTTCGGGATCAGTCTCGTGCAGATGTGCCGAACTGCCCAGGCAGGAGATCCGTAGACCATGCGCCGCAACCTCTTTCTTTGATTGCGCGATCCGATCCGGCGCAAACTCGGGCCGCGTCGGCAAATCCATTGTTCCCAGTAAGCCGCGCAGCTCCACCGCTGCGAAGCCGTGCTGCTTGGCGAAGCTAAGGATCTTGAGCCAGTCCCAGGCGGGACAACCGAGCGTGGAAAACCCGATTGGCAGCCGCTCGTCGGCAGACCTGTGTGTTGCTAAAGAAGAAGATGAAAGCGCCGCTATCGTCGAACTCTGGATGAACTGCCGCCGGGTTAAAGCAGACATCGCATTCTCCGCCATCCGCTTCAGGAAAACCTCGAGAGGCTAAGTGGCCAAATGCTCACAGCGCTCCAGCACTCTGCAATTGCTTTTTCATCCCCGCCCAACTCTGTTCTGTAGATGCTTCCTCCGTGCCGGTGCCGCGCCAATGCGTCTCCAAACTGACCGCCTGGCGATAGCCGTCCCGTTTGAGTGCCCTAAACTGCCCGATCCAATCGATGATTCCTCGGCCCATGGCAGCCCATTCATACTTCTGCCCGTTTCTGGTTACGTCCTTGCAATGGCAGTGGCCGATGCGATCTTTCGGCAGCCGGCCATAACCATCTGGGTAAGCCTTCTCGCCATGCGCCGCCGCATTTCCCGGATCCCAATTGAGCATCAGAGAACGAGAAGCAACAGAGCTCAACACGTTCGCCGCTTCCGCGCCGGTGGCCGTGTTGCAGGAAGGCTCATTCTCCAGAACCAGGATAATGCCCTGCTTACCTGCCTTCTCCGCCGCATCCCGCAGAGTTTCATTGATTGCAGCACGGTAGGGCGCGGGATCATCGAGACGCCAGAAATCGAAGCAGCGCACGCGCTCCGTGCCAAACATTTTGGCTACTTCGATGCCGCGCTCGAGCACTTCGCCCTGCTGGTCAAATGTGAAGTCGGCGTTGAACTGATCCTGCTTCGGGCTGAACTTCGATTTTGGTGCGCCCTTCCAATCCACTTTAAAAAGAGGACTGGCAATGTCTGTGACCCGCAAATTGTTCTTCTTCAATATACGCTGCGACTCGCTGATTTCGTTTGAATCCAGCTTAAGGATGTTTTTGTTCCACATGCCCCGCAATTCGATCCATCCCATGCCGAATTTTTGCGAAGCGACTTCGCACGCGCGCCCGAAATCCTGCGAGATCTCGTCGTTGATCACGCTCACTTTGAAGACCGACTTCGAGAGCGATGGCGTGAATAGCGCAGGACCACTAAGCGGCCACGGCCCGGCGACTGCGAATGCACCCACGCCAGCTAAAAACTCACGACGCGCAGAGTCCAATTTGCATTTCTCCAGCGAGGCAACGTTACCTAGGAGGAGAAGTATATAACCTCAGTGAGTGACAGCTAGCTCATGACGGGAGGACGCGTATACTTTGTGGTCATTCTTTCGGCTAAGGAGCAGAATGCGTATGCGTTTCTTGAAAAGCGGAGCCCTTTGTTTGCTGCTGTCATTGCACCCGCTCACGGCCGCAAGCGGATGGCAGAGCGTGGGAAATGTTTCCGCAATCGAAACCTTGCCGCAAGGCGCCGAACTCAGAGCAGGCGCAGCACGCGTTCGTGTGGTAGCACTTTCAGCGAAGGTTGTGCGCGTGCGCTACGCGCCGCAAGGATCCTTCCAGCCTGAGCACTCATTTGCAGTTCTGCCCAACGCATTTCCGCAGCCTCCGAAAATTCAGGTGACGCACTCGGATGACGAAATAAACTTTAGCACTGGCGCAATACAGGTAAAGATTCTGAAGGCGCCGCTTCGCATTTTATTTCTCGATTCAAAAGGCAGCGTCATCTCTCAGGATCAGCCAGGCTATCCCGTATCGTTCAACGGAGCCGCATTTCGCGTCTGGAAGTCGATGCCTGAAGACGAGCACTATTTTGGCCTCGGCGACAAGAGCGGCCCACTCGATCACCGCAATCAGTCTTATACGATGTGGAACACGGATGCCTATGGCTGGCAGGAATCCACCGATCCGATCTATAAAAGCATCCCGTTTTTCCTGGCCATGCGAGGCGGCTCTGCATACGGCATTTTCTTGGACAACACTTACCGCAGCACTGTCGATTTCGGCAAGGAATCCCGCGATTTCTATTCGTTTGGGTCAGACGGCGGCGAACTCGACTACTACTTCTTCTACGGCCCCAATCCCAAAGAGGTGATCAGGGATTTTACGTCTCTGGTTGGGCGAACCCCGCTACCGCCGCTCTCCACCCTGGGATATCAGCAATGCCGCTACAGCTATTATCCCGAAGGTCGCGTGCGTGAAATTGCCGCCGAATTCCGCAAGCGAAAAATTCCCGCCGACGTGATTTATCTCGACATCGACTATCAGCAAAATAACCGCCCTTTCACCATCGATCGTGAGCGCTTTCCTAACTTCGAAGGAATGGTGAAGGATCTCAAGAGCGAGGGTTTCAAGCTCGTCGTCATCACTGATCTTCACATAGCGAAGCTGCCGGGGTACAAGCCATATGATGAAGGCCTGGCAAACGACTACTTCGTCAAAAATCCCGACGGTTCCGTTTACGTGGGAAGAGTCTGGCCCGGCGACAGCGTTTTCCCCGACTTCACGCGAGCAGCGGTGCGGCAGTGGTGGGGTTCGCTGTACACCGACTTCGTGAAGCTCGGTATCCGTGGCTTTTGGAATGACATGAACGAGCCTGCGGTCTTCCTGCGCGCCGACAAGACCATGCCACTGGACACTGTGCACAACCTTGAGGGTCGCAAAACCGATCATCGTGAGATCCACAATGTTTTCGGGATGGAAAACGTCCGCGCAACCTATGAAGGCATGCTGCGATTGCAACCGGATATCCGCCCCTTCGTGCTTACGCGCGCCGCGTTCGCGGGAGCGCAACGCTACGCCGCCACCTGGACGGGCGACAACCGAAGCACCTGGAACCACATGCGCATCTCCGTGCCGCAGATGATCAACCTGGGACTCTCGGGGTACCCATTCGTGGGCGCTGACATCGGCGGTTTCGCTGGAAGCCCCCCACCTGATTTGCTGACGCGTTGGATGGAGCTGGGCGTGTTCAACCCCATATACCGCAACCACGGGGAGAAGGGCTCTCGCAATCGGGAGCCCTGGGTGGATGGCCCTGAGCACGAAGCCATCCGGCGACGGTACATCGAAACCCGTTATCGCTTGCTGCCTTACATCTACACGAGCATGGAGGAAACCTCCCGCACAGGAATTCCCCTGATGCGGCCGATGTTTCTGGAATTTCCGGGCGATGCCAACCTGCAAACCACAGACAACGAATACATGTTTGGATCTGATTTGCTCGTTGCACCTAGACTCACTGAGTACTTAGGCCCGTATGAAGCCAGGCTACCGGAAGGCGCCTGGTACGATTTTTGGACCGGTGAGCAAGTGCAGGGTCAACTGCAAAAGCTTGACCCGCCTCTCGACGCGCTCCCCGTTTTCGTGCGAAGTGGAACGATCCTGCCGAAGGCACCGACCGTGCAAAACGTGGACGAAGTTCCACAGGGCCCGCTTGAACTCTCGATCTACCCCGGCCCGAGTTGCAAAGGCTCACTCTATCAAGATGACGGAAACACGATGGCCTACACACGTGGCGAGTATCTGCGCATGCAGTTCACCTGCGAGACGCAGCCCGACTCTCTGCGTGTGAATCTCTCAAAGCCCGAGGGCACCTACAAGCCGTGGTGGAGTGCTCTCAAAATCATCGTGTATGGAAATACCGATGCTCCACATGACCTATCGGTAAACGGTAAACCCGTTCCCGACTCGCAATTCGATAGCACCCGTAAGACGGTTACTTTCACAGTGCCCGCGTCCAGTTCACGCATGGAGATCATGCTGCACAGGTGATGTCAGGGCAACCATCCCTGATCTTTGCGTTCTTTGCGTCCCTTTCTTTCTGAACTTTGCGGTTGCCTTTCTTGTTCTTCCACACGGCATTAATCTATAGCGCTCTCCTTGTCTGCTCTGACTTGAATTCCTCTGTCTGGTGGAGTAGCGTCAATAATGGCGCTTCAGCCGAAACCAATATTGAGGCGGTTCCCCACGAGTTACCAGCGCCAGCCAAGAGCAGCCTTATTTCCAGGCTGCACGTTTCTGAACGGCACTTTTAATAAAGGAGCAGAGATATGGCAACCGCATTGTCCAGCCCAGCGATGAATCCTGAGGTATCCACCTTTATAAGCCGCAAACAAAAACTTTTCATCAACGGCAGATGGGTCGACGCCGCGTCCGGCAAAACTTTTCCCACTTACGATCCGGCAACCGGCGAAGTCCTCGCCCAAGTCGCAGAAGGAGACCGCGAGGACATTGATCGCGCTGTGAAGGCTGCTCGCGCGGCTTTCGAGACGGGCCCCTGGTCGAAAATGTCACCGGCAAAGCGCGCCCTCCTGATCTGGAAACTAGCTGACCTGATCGAACAACACTTGGAAGAATTCGCCGAATTGGAATCACTCGACAACGGCAAGCCTCTCAGCATCGCCCGAGCCGCTGATGTCCCGGTCGCTATCGAACACATGCGCTACTACGCCGGATGGGCGACGAAAATTGAAGGCAATACGATACCCCTCGTGCTGGCCCCACCTTCAAAATTTCACGCCTACACCATACGGGAGCCCGTCGGCGTTGTCGGGCAAATCATCCCGTGGAATTTTCCACTCGTCATGGCAGCATGGAAGCTAGGCCCAGCTTTGGCAGTGGGCTGCACCTGCGTCTTGAAACCCGCTGAGCAGACTCCGCTATCCGCCCTGCGTCTCGGAGAACTGATTCAGGAAGCCGGATTCCCCGAGGGAGTCGTGAACATCGTTCCCGGATACGGCGAAACCGCCGGAGCGGCACTCGCCGCGCATCCTGATGTCGACAAGGTGGCTTTCACAGGCTCCACCGAAGTCGGCAAACTGATTCTGCACGCTGCGGCTGGCAATCTAAAGAAGGTGTCACTCGAGTTGGGGGGCAAATCACCCAACATCGTCTTCGATGACGCCGATATCGAAAAGGCCATTCCCGGCGCGGCCAGCGCCATCTTCTTCAACCACGGCCAGTGCTGCTGCGCGGGCTCCCGCCTGTACATCGAACAGAAGGCCTTCGATAAGGTTGTCGAGGGCGTCGCCCAGCAGGCCGAAAAGATCCGGCTCAAGCCAGGTTTCGAGCCCGACAGCGACATGGGTCCGCTCGTCTCCGAAGAGCAATTGAACCGGGTATGCAGCTATCTCGAGTCAGGCTTCCAGGAGGGTGCAAAGGCCGTCGCTGGCGGAAAACGCCACGGCAACCGCGGCTACTTCGTCAAGCCAACCGTGCTGGTTAATACGAACGAGAATATGAAAGTCGTCCGGGAAGAGATTTTCGGGCCGGTGGTAACGGCCATCCCGTTCAGTGATCCGAAAGAAATTGTGGCCAAAGCAAATGACACGATTTACGGCCTCGCCGCCGGAATTTGGACTCGCGACATCAAGAAGGCGCACTCCGTCGCGTCCAAGCTGCGGGCGGGAACCGTGTGGATCAACTGCTACAACGTCTTCGACCCGGCGCTGCCCTTCGGCGGATACAAGCAATCCGGCTGGGGCCGCGAGATGGGGCACGAGGTGCTTGAGCACTACACGGAAGTAAAGTCCGTGTGCGCTGCCCTGTAGGAGAACGCTAAGGGGCCGAGGCTCTCGCTTCGGCCTTTTCCATACGGAAAAACTATCAGCAGTTTTCCATCTACTAAATTGTGTGTACCTCCTTACCGTCGCGTTACCTCACCCAAAGGGGCGGGCCCAGGCGCTAATCGGTACACACCGCGATGTGTGTTGCTGGTCGCGAAACTCGGCTCGGAGTGAACTGGAAATCTAGGTCTCTAAAGTAGACAAACATAGACACCCAGCTCGAATCAGGAAAACACGACGCTGGGTACGCTACATCTATAAGCCATAGCGATTTTGATAAACCTATATCGGAAGGCTTAGGGTGAAGAACTTCGTGATGTTCGGCCCATGAAGTTTGAGCGTTCGGTAATAATTCTGGCGTGTAAGTTCTGACCTTACGGCTGTCGTTTGGTACGCGTGGGAAGTCATGACCAGTTGCGGGCCATGGATCAATCCAATAAGCTCAGTCGCAAAACCTTTGAGATTGGTCAGCGGTCATACATTGCTTTGGGCAGAAAGAACGGCATCTTAGCTGAATTGAAAGAAGAGAAACAGCCAGAGCAATGGCCAGTCATGTTGCTTTGTGCAAAATGTTGGACGGTTGCTAGCTTCTGCGGCATGCATCGTTACAGATATTAGAGCGGAGCCAATTCTCTAAGATGCACCTTGGACACGGTGATCGGGGAAACTCCACCCTCACAAAAATGTGGGTGATTCCGATACGGCAGATGTCTTCAAAGCGATAGTTGGTGCTACTCAGAAAGTTTTGTAAGCGCCACGCATCTATTACCAGAATCTCAGCTACGTCGCATGCGCCGAATCGCGGAACCGAAGCTGCAGGATACCGTGGCCAAAATGGCAGATATGAGCCGTGCTCTGGAGTTCCACCAAACCATATTCGAGTGCGAAGTCATGAGTTACTTCAGTACTGTTGACCGTTCCCGTTCTGAACCTAGAATGAGCACGACAATCAAGTCGCAAGCCACGTGCACTTTTGTTTGTACTAACGAGGTCATATGCGTTGGATGTTGCAGTGCCGGGTCCTGAGGTTGCCGCTGCTAACGATTGTTTTTGCAGTGGTTACTGTCCAGCCTAGTTTGCCGCAGTTAAATTCGAATGCATCCAACGTGACCCTGACCGCAACGCTAGTGGAATCACTCACAGTTAGTGCCATCCCGAGCGCCGTGAGCTTCAACCTGACGAATGGGACGACGGCGGATGGTTCCAGTGCGGTTGCCATAACCACAACCTGGGTGCTGAGTCCCACGCGGACAAGCGTTAAGCTTTATGGGAATTTTAGCTCGTCAACGGCTGCACTGACTGATGGTGGCGGCAATAACATTCCGTCAGCAGATGTCTTGGGGCAGGTCGCGACTGGATCACCGACTAGTTTTACTGCCTTTACGCAAACTGGTCCGTTCGGAGCCGCAAGTGCCAGCTTGTTGCTGTTCAATCAGAATATCACCGCTCTGAATCTTATTGGCAATCGTACCGACAACCTGAATCTGCGAATTGATTTGACCAGCCTTTCACTGCCGGCAGGTGTGTACACCGGGACATTGCATATCCAGGCACAGGCATTGTAGAAGCCAATGAGGTTTCTTTCGCACTTTACACCTGCTTCGCTTCTGGCAGTTGTTGGCATAACCCTTTTGGTTGAAAGTGGCGCCTGGTGCCAGACTGTTCGCCCTGTCATTGTTGAATATCAGTCGACAGCTAAGGGAAAGTTCGAACTGGTCAATGACGGGCTGACTCCGCTTAGCGTGGTGCTCGAACCGAGGAGCTTCACTATTACGGACGATGGCACCGGAGTTTATAGCCCGCTCGAAGGCAATGTTCATCTTCAGCTCTCGGCAATGAGTTTTCGGATTCCTCCTAAACAGAGCCGGTTCGTCTTTTACAAGGCCACCGCGGACAGATTGCCGGCATGGTTCGTGATTTATAGCGTGTGCAGCGGCCGTCCGGCGCGGTCGGGTTTCAACGTTGAAGTCGATCTGCCGCATACGGTGTACTTGCGACAGAAAGCCTCGCTTGAAAAACAAGATGTGGGTGTCGAGTCTTTTGAGTATTTACCGGAAGAGAAACGAGCCGTAATTACCGTCTCCAATAGTAGTGAGAAACTGGAGCGCGCCCTGGAATGGCGGTTGAGTTCGAAGGCCACGAAAATTTCAGGAAATGGTTTTCCACTTCTCCCTAAGGGCCGGCGACGACTGGAGGTGGATTGGGATTCGGCAAGTCCTCCGGAAGTGTTCTCGGTCCGTTTCCAACACTTCACCTTTAAACAGGATTTAGGTGCATTGCGACAATGAGAACCTGTTCTTGTTTGGGGAGCGGCTTGCAGCCTTCCTGAGGGAGTGTCGCTGGGTCTTATCACACTCCGTTGTTTTTCTCGTATTCATTCCATTACCCGCAGCAGTGGGCCAGGTATTTCAGTTGGAGGGTGGTTCGTCTTCATTGTTTCAGGCCCAGGGCGGTTCGGTGCAGGTTCGCACCTTGGGCTTCGAGGGCCTGCTCGGCGGTGGCATGCTGGATGGACAGCTGCGGCTCGGAGGGTTGTTTCGCAAGAAATGGCACAATTCTATTTTGGCAATCGGTGACGATGCCATTTCCCTCCGCCTACCCACAGATCTCTTCGACAGCAGCCACTATGTAAACGGACGGGGCGCCAGCATCTCGGCAAGCAATGATCGAATCAGTATCTTGGGATTTGCGGGAGCGACTTCGACGGGTTTTGGCACACCCTTTTTTCGAGGCGCGGCCGCGGAACATCCTGCCGGAGCGTTTTTTGTTGATGCGAAACTGTCTTCAAAGTGGCGGCTGTTTTCCCGCAACATTGCTTCAAACCATCAAACGAGTATCAGCGGGGTGGAATGGCAACCGTGGAGAACATTTAAGACGGCTATCGCGGGGGGAGTTGGCAGCGATCAGGGTTATCTCAGCGCCAGCCTGTCAGCGGACACGCGATTTGTTTCATGGAGATCGACTTACATCCTGGCCGGAGATGCATTTCAGCGCGTTAGTGTCACTGCGCCCGTAAGTTCTGAGAATGAGAAAGAAAATTTCCTTCTCACGGTTCGCCCTGTGCGCGCTCTCGAGTTTGTGGCGGGACGATTCAACCTCTTGCAGGTTGGCGCGCCTGGCGAGAGCGCCCTCTCTGCAAACGTAAACCAATACTCAGTTACTATGCGGTTCGCGGGGGCCATAGCCGCTGGGTCTCTGTTCATGTCGAGAGCGGGAGGAATGAGCAGCGAAGGCACCTCGGTCTCATTAGCAGGAAATCTGATGCGGTGGCTTCAGGGCGGTGCGTATCTGTACCATAGCCGCTCCAATGGATTCCCGAGCTCTACCTCGATAACGACTATGTTTCAGGAAGTAGTCTCACCTCGTTTAAGCCTTCTTCAGCTGGTAAGCCATTCCGACGGGGGAACATCGCTCTCCTGGGGAGGACAGTTTTTTGCTAATCCTTTCTCGGTCGGGGTCGAGTACCAGACGGTTTACGCTCCCTTTCGGCCGGGGAATCCTTTCAGACAAGTGTTGCTACTTAATCTTCGGATTCAACCCTTATCGTTTTTTCAGTTGAACACCGGAACCTATGTTGCTCCTGGAGGATTTGTCAAGTACACGACGTATGGGCAAGCACTCGCATATCGGGACACAAGTGGCTTCAGTGGACCGGAAAGCTACAAATTTGGAAAGTATGTGATCCGTGGGAGGGTTACCGACGAAGCGGGAAATGCAATCAACGGAGCCGCGCTGCGTGTGGGCCGTGACCTCGTCTTCACCAACGTAGAGGGAAAGTTCTTTGTGCGTAAGAAAAAGGATCGCCCGGTCACACTCGATGTAGCGCTCGAGGAATTTCTTATACCCGGTGTATTCGAAGTAGTGGACTGCCCTCGCACGGCTGTTCCAAGTCTGACCAATGCTGAAACACTCGTACGTGTTGTCGTTAGAGAGCACAGGAGTCCTATTCCCGAAAACCTCTGAGTAATCCCGGCAGTGATCTGAGGTAGTGCTTTAGGAACTCTTCATGCGCTGAGCCACTTTTCTCTAGTACTAGTTCGATTCGCGTGCCGTCGCTGAGCCAACTTCTTTCTCGAAGAAAAGCACTCCTAAGTTCATATAAAGAGATTACTTGCGCATGGACGCTGGAATTCGCAATGATTTTCACCCCTTCGGCCGGCCGTTCATCGAGGAAAGGAAAACAAGGCCCATAGCAACCCTCGTGATGTTGATCCGCATATTTCTTTGGGGCTGTCTCGCATTCCGCCTAATGCACGTAGTCTCGTTTCTTATGCTGTTAGCAACCCAAATTCCAGTCATATGACTAAGGAACTGGTGTCACGATTAAGGTTTTCTCGCAGGGCGAGATCTTTACGGTACGTATCGATTTGGAACAAACTTTCAGAATCTACACAATGTCTCGGCGCATGCCGGGATAGGCCCGCTAACCCTCTTTTCAATTGACTGGGTGGAAATTGGCTCCCACCGGGTCTTTACTCCCGATGCAAAACGAATGCAGCAGGGGCGGGGGGCGGCATCACGCTGTGTCGCTTCTCTTCTCTTGTTCTTTACCATTGCTGCTGCGCTCCTTGGAGATCCTCATAATACCGACTGTTTGGGTCTGAGCAATTGAAATCATCATCGTGGAGCTCAACTGAAACACGAGTACGCCGCATGAGATGCTAAGTTCCGCGTTGCTCCTGATTTTGCGATGAGCGTAGCTTTTGCTGTTCCATTCGAAGAGAGTTTGCACCGTGATTCCCTGTGATTACTGTGGTCATCTTCTCGATGCTCTCGGTGGTGCGTAAGCTAAAGTCCTGCTCTATGCGATCTCTCGGTGTAGCAGCATTCTGGTGCTTGTGTTTAGCAGTCGTGCTTCCGCTTAGCTCTCTCAGCCAGGAGGACGGACCAGAAAGCGACCGCAAAGTCGTAAGCCGGGTCAGCCCTATATATCCCCAGTTGGCTCGTGCAAGCAATCTAAGGGGCACTGTAAGGTTGAATGCTCTCGTCGCGTCCAACGGCACTGTAAAATCCGTGGCGCTTCGCGGAGGAAATCCAGTATTGGCGAAGGCGGCCGAGGATGCTGTCCGCAAATGGAAGTGGGCTCCGGCCACGCATGACAGTCGAGAAGCGGTTGAAGTGAGATTCGATCCCCCCTAATCCGCTGCGTCCCGAATTGATCGCAGATTGTTTTTGGGTGCAATGCAGCAGCTCTCTTTGCACTCCACTCCATCTAAAGTCTGGGATAATTCCAAATTTGAGTTCTGACAACTGCTTCACGTATCGTGACCGGATGCTTGTACCTTCTGAAGTCCGGCTTAGGCAGCTGCTGCAAGTGATTTCAATCTGCCTCTGTATTACGCAGACTGTTCACGCGGGCACAGTCTCCGTCAAGGTAGGCGTGGCGAAAATTGCAATCACACCATACGGTCCTAATCCGGATTGGCACGGACCGGTTACTGTAAGTGGGATTTGGGGGGAGCGATTTACCGACGCGAATAACAATGATCGTTGGGATGCCGGAGAACCTTTCGTCGATGACGACAGAAACAATGCTTTGGATCCCCACTCGAAGGACAAGTATGACGGCATCTATCTCGCGGGTTTTGGTGGGCCGGGCGAGGACCGCCTGGCAACGGGCAGGCACGATGATCTGTGGGTGCGTGCTCTGGTGCTTGACTCCGACGGTACCCGAATCGCCATAGTATCTCTGGACCTGATCGGCTACTACCAGCGTTCCGGCTACTACGGCGTGGATGAGGCCCGCAAACTGCTGGACCCCGGGCTGGGCATCCGGGAGCTCTTAGTCGCCAGCACCCATAACCACGAAGGACCGGATACGATTGGGCTTTGGGGCGGAACAGCCAACAGCGACGGCAAGTTTCCGCTTTACCTCCACTTTATAGATCACGAAATCGCGAAGGCGGTCAGCTTGGCCGCTCGCTCTGTAGTTCCGGTCCGCATGAAATTGGGCGCGACTGGGCCGCAGCTTTCTCCAGCACTTCAGAACCTCCAAACTCGCACCGCGGGGCGGCCTCCCAAATTCTTCGATGAAGAGTTGCGTGTGATGCAATTCATCGGTACAGAAGGAGAGAAGAAACATAAGGCGGTGGCCACTCTCATCAATTGGAACACTCACCCGGAATCGCTCGAAGACGAGAACACACTTCTGACATCCGATTTTCCAGGCGCTGTGCGAGAAGCAATTGAACAGAAATTTGGTGGGCTGGCCATCTACATCTCAGGCGACCTCGGGGCGGTGGAGATAGTGGGGGACAATGGCCAAGGCACGCGTACGCGATTCCATGGCCGCGACTTCCCAGTCACCAAGGACAACAAGTCCAAGACGTTCACTTTTGAGCGGATGCAAGCCATCGGTCACGATGTGGCCGACGCAGCCGGGGAAGCGATCGCGCGCGCCGAATGGAGCAGTGTTACCGGTATAGAGACTAAGAAAGCCGACATGCGAGTGCCGCTCGACAACTTGGGCTTCCAGTCCCTGTTAGCTAAGGGAATCCTGGGAAGGATGCCGGGAATGGACGCTCTCGGTGGTCCTGATGTAATGAGTACGGTGCACGTGATTCGTATCGGCGATGCCCAGATCGTCACCGCCCCAGGAGAACTGTTTCCGGAGGTCTTCTATGGAGTTAAAAAGTATAGTCGCCGTGATTGCCCCAAGGCAAACAGTGGACGACCGGCCGAGCCTTCGGTTTTCAGCGCCATGACCGCCAAGTACAAGTTCGTGTTCGGCCTATGCCCCGATGAACTGGGTTATATCGTTCCAGGATACGACTTCCGACCTCCGATTTTCGATGAGAAAGGCGGCGTGAAGGAGGCCGATGACGCTTGCATGGCGGACGGCGTACCGACACATTACCACGAGACCAACTCGGCCAGTTCACAACTTGCCCCAGTTTGGGCTTGCACCGCGGCACGCCTGCTGGGAGAAAATACGTCGCAAGAACCGGCTTGTGCGGCGCTGCCACTTAAAGCCAGGCCATAGCTACGACCGAGGTGAATTAATCTTCCGGCTGTTCCAAAATTGCAGATACACGTCCTGCAACTCTGTTCGTCCAACGCAAGAACTCTTCTTCACAGTGGAAATTTACAAATGGTTCTCTCTCCCGGTGGCAGCGCCAATCGGGCCGATCATAACTTTACTGTCTTGGCAGGTCAGTACCGAACCGCCTATTATTTTGGGAAGGAAAGCCCGGCTCGTCTGGGAGAGCTCTTGAAAATTGTCAACACGCGCGTGAGGGAAGCCACTTCAAGCCCGATTGCTGACATCCTGCTCTCACGTTTGATAGTTGGTGGTTTTCAATGCCGTGGTGAAACGTGCGGTTCGAAACGTGAATCGGTTGATTACGGTTCAGAGCAACGGGAGGGTCAGACTCCGTAGGGGGCGGTGGCAGGGGTACAATTTAAGCGCTCATCGGCCCGTTCTTCAGTGTAGCTGGATCCATCAGGAGGAGTCATGAGCGAGCTCAGTATCAGAGGGCACGATCTTCCACGGAACCCAGCCAACTTTGCACCTCTCACACCACTGACGTTCATCAGTTGGAGTGCTCATGTCTGTCCGGACCGTACAGCTGTCGTCCACGGGTCTCGCCGTTTTACCTGGAAAGAAACCTACGAACGATGCCGCCGGCTCGCTTCGGCGTTAGCCGAGCGGGGCGTCAACGCCGGAGATACGGTTGCCGCGATGTTGGCGAATACACCCGAAATGTATGAATGTCACTTCGGCGTGCCAATGCGAGGCGCTATTCTAAATACGCTGAACACCCGTCTCGATGCGGATGCGATCACATTCATGCTCCAGCATGGAGAAGCGAAGGCGATTCTTGTTGACCGTGAGTTCTCCAGCACAATTGCCACCGCGATCGGGAAGCTGGGTCGAAAAATGATCGTTGTGGACGTAGACGATCCTGAATATGGGGGCCCCGGCAGCCGCATCGGAGATGTCGAGTATGAGGCGCTGCTCGCAGGCGGGGATCCAAAATATGCATGGTGTCCTCCGGCGGACGAGTGGAGCTCTATCACGCTCAGCTATACCTCCGGCACTACCGGAAATCCGAAAGGCGTGGTTTACAGTCACCGCGGCGCTTACCTGAACGCTCTCGCTGAGATCCTAACCTGGAACATGCCTCGACATGCGATTTATCTTTGGACCTTGCCGATGTTCCACTGCAACGGCTGGTGCTTCCCATGGACGATTGCCGCGATTGCCGGCACGAACGTCTGTCTGCGGAAAGTAGAGGCGGCGAAGATCTTGGCGTTAATGGCGGAGCACAAGGTGACGCACTACTGCGGCGCGCCAATCGTGCACAACACGCTGGCAAACGCGCCGGCTGAGTTGCGACAGGCGATCTCGCACCCTGTCCACGCAATGGTCGCCGGGGCGGCGCCCGGGGCGGCGATGTTTGCCGCGATGGAGCGGATCGGCTTCAAGCTGACGCACGTCTACGGCTTAACAGAGGTGTACGGCCCGGCGACGGTTTGCGTCCCCCAACCCGACTGGGCCAGCTTGACGGTTGAGGAACGCGCCGTCCTGAACTCGCGACAGGGCGTGCGCTATGTTCTGGAAGAAGATGTGGCTGTGCTCGACCCACAGACGCTTCAGCCGGTGCCGTGGGATGGGGAGACCGTCGGTGAGATCATGTTCCGCGGCAATATTATGATGAAGGGATACCTGAAAAATCCCCAGGCAACCCAACAGGCGTTTGCCGGCGGATGGTTTCACTCGGGTGACCTCGCTGTGGTGCACCCAGACGGGTACTTTAAGATTAAGGATCGCGCCAAGGATGTCATCATCTCGGGCGGCGAGAGCATCTCCTCGATCGAGGTGGAGGAGGCTATTGCGTATCATCCCGCGGTACTGGCCGTTGCCGTCGTTGCAAAATTCGATCCGGTGTGGGGCGAAACGCCCTGTGCCTTTGTCGAGCTGAAGTCCGGCGCGCAAGTGACCGAGACCGAGATCATCGAGCACTGCCGGTCACGGCTCGCCCATTTCAAGGCTCCCAAGACTGTTATTTTCGGGCAACTTCCTAGGACGTCAACCGGAAAGGTGCAGAAGTTCGTCCTTCGTCAGCAAGCCAAATCGGCAACCGCCATTCAGTAGAGTGGCCAGATCCGTGACTTCCTCGCCGGTGGGCGGTCTTTTCGATTGAAAGGAGATCATCGATGTTGCGCAACGAACACTCCAGCGAGCCGTTGGTCATCACGCATCGGGATGGAGGCGTCGCCTGGCTCACTCTAAATCGCCCCGACCGTTTCAATCCGCTGTCGCTAGACATGATCCACGCGCTTGGGGCTGCGTTGAGTGTCGTTGCCGCCGATGTGCAGGTCCGTGTGGTCGTGCTGTCGGCGAACGGCAAGGGGTTTTGCGCGGGCCACGACCTGAAGGAGATGCGTAGCCACATAGGCGATCAGGCCTGGGAGCGACGACTGTTCGATTGCTGCAGCCGCATGATGATGGCGCTGACCGAACTGCCGCAGCCGGTGATCGCCCGCGTTCATGGCGTCGCAACGGCTGCCGGCTGTCAGCTCGTCTCGATGTGTGACCTTGCGGTCGCCGCCGACACTGCTACGTTCGCGCTTCCTGGCGTCAATATCGGCGTCTTCTGTTCGACGCCTGCCGTCGGTGTCGCTCGCAACATCGGACGGAAGCGCGCGATGGAAATGTTGCTCACGGGGCGCCTCTTCGATGCACAGACGGCCCTGGCGTGGGGGCTGGTCAACCGTGTCGTTCCTCTGTCGGACCTGGACAAGACGATTCAGCTCTACACGGACGTCATACTCGCGCGCAGCCCGGCGACGATCCGCCTCGGAAAGGCGGCCTTCTACGCGCAGCTCGAGCGCCCACTGATCGAGGCCTACGACCTCGCGAGCGAATCCATGGCGCGCAACCTGATGCTCGACGATGCAGCTGAAGGTATGGACGCTTTTCTGCAGAAACGTCAGGCCGCATGGGTAAAGACTTGAAGCGACTTGACTGAATCGTTCTCCATTCAGGACATGGTCGTTCCGGCGGATTGGACGGGAAGACAAAAGGACGCATAATCTCCAATTATGGTGCTGAGAGCCGGAGTCTTCGTTTTTTCGCTGCCTCTTCTCTTGTCGGCTGTCTTGTCGTATGCAGCTCAGTCTCCTTGGTTTTTAGCATCAGCAACGCAAACGGTCAGCGCCACGATAATTGATGCCGATTCGGGGTCCGCCCTTTCCAATGTCCACTTGGAGGTGCAACTGTTTCCGCCTGAGCATGGCGGACGCAAATTCCTTTCTCTGCTTTGTGTACCCAGCGACAAGGCTGAACCACTCTTCTCCTCTACGCCTACGAACGATCCGAACGGTTCGTTCAGCCTCACCGCACGCGGCGGCGATTACCTCGTCAAGGTTGCGATTCCCCAGCGGCAGCCAGTCTTTGGTTGCATTCACATCGACACGGAACCAGAAGTACGATCATCTAGCGCTCGACCCTTGCACCAACACTTTTTTGTCCGCATCGCAACCTCGATTCCCAGCTATTCCGGCGATATCGTCGACAATTCGGCCTGTGCCCCATATCAGCCCTCTCCTTGTGATCCGCTTCGCGTTTCTAATCTTGTCAAAACCAAGAAGATCGAGCTAATCGATTCTGTAGGCAACCCGATGCACGACACACGTTTGGAATTCCAGGAAAACACTAAGGGAAAGGGGAAACTGGTCGCCAGCGTCACAACAAATGCAACCGGTGTAGCTGACGTGTCCAGCTTATTAGCAGCGGGTGGATTATTGCGTATGCTCGTAGAGTTCGAACCTGTTCCGGCGAATTTCTTATTCAGTTCACCAAAGGCGGGACATTGGGAAAGCAGACGATTAAGTTATTCCATTGGCGCTGTAGGAGCAATTTGATGCAAGGTGCGCTGGTTCAACCCTTGAACCTGAAGCCTTTACAGTTGCCTCACTGCAACGATAGAACACCAACCTCCGCTCATTGCAAAATCAGGAGCAACGCTGGTACCTATGGGCTCGCGGGGAGGAAGGGTGAAGCCTGCCATCGAAATGAAGGAGAGTTCCCGGCAGCACTATATTTCCGACTCTCTCTTTGCGGAGGCCATACATTGGGCTGGACGAACTGGACGAAAGGATGAAGCAATGGCATGGCCTGAACGCGCTTACGAAGAGCATGACCAGTGGATGGTCTATCGCTATCCAGGCTGGGACGATTTGCGTTTCAAGCCGCGATTTCCGGATTGTCATCTATAGGAATGGGACCTTATAGCAGCATGAACAAAAGAGCTTCACCTGACAGTCGACTTCGCACGCGTTGACGGAGATGACAGGACAAAGGAAACTGCGGCTCAATGTCCCTTGGGCGGACGCCTTAAGTTGGGGCTGATCCATGCGAAATAGACCACCCCACAACTCACGAAGAGGAACAGAATTGCGGCGACTATCTCAGAAAGAACATGCATGAAAGCCAGGACGATCAGCAGAACTACAAAGGCGAGCAGCGCGTACAGCATTTACCACTCCCACCAGAATAATCCACCAGGATAAAAAGGAACTCCGGCAAGCGATGGGGGTAGAGCCAGAGTTCCGTCTTCGCGTATGTCTTGAGACCCTATTCCTGAGTGCCGTGGAATCCAAGCGCCAATTGACGCCAAATCTGAGTTTGAGTGTTCGTTCCTACCTCCCGTAGAGCTACGAATGCGCGCATCGAGCCTCGTTCATCAATTCGTCAGCGCATGGAGGAGACCGAAGAAATACGCATACGCCCTGCAAACGTTGTTGGCAAGAAAACGATGCGCCTAGCCCACTCTGCTATGTTCCGTAGTTCTCACTCGTAACAGAGGCAGTCCATTTTTTCCGTACTTTCTGCGCTGTATACTCCGCAAAAAAATCGCGCGCTACTCTTTCAAATGTCGCATCGAAGGTCCTGTTGTCTCCACGATTGAATGAAAGTTACTCATGGCGGTGCGTTAATACGAAGGCTGGTTGAGAGTTTGTCGACCCCTTACCTTTGATATAGCGATAAAAGCGAGGTTGGCCTCGTCGCTTCCAATACGGTGCGTCATAGCTATCAATTCCCAGGCCCGAGCGCATGGCGCTGAAGAAAATGTGTTGCGCAGGATGAACCACAATTCCTACATGTCCTCGCCAAACCACCAAGTCTCCAGGCTGAGGATCTGTGACGCGCTGAAATTCATCGGTTCCGGCATAGAGATCAGATGAGCGCACGTAAGTGTATGGGAAGCCAGCACGAGCATAGATGGCATGCACGAGGTGCGAACAGTCGCGTTTGCCAGTCAGGCGCATGCGGCCGTCGAGTGCCGCAGCGATGACGCTCAAACCGTCGTCTGCGCTCAATGGCCCGGGTGTCTGTTGATCGCCCACATTATTACCCTGGACCTGTGAAGTTTGCTTGGAGGAGCCTTCCGGTTTCCTAACTTCTAGTTGTGCGAGCGCGGAGCAGGAAATCAATCTGCACAAGACTATCGCGCACCCAAGCCGTTTGGCATTGAATTGCATAGCTTGTTATTGTGAGGTGTTTTGAGAGGACTTACAGATTACGCTGGTAGTGGAACCGAGGGACCGCTTGCTGGCCGGCGCTGAATTGCATCATCGTCGAATGCTGTGATCTATACGGAGCGAGTCATGCAACGAATTGACGATCTTTTTCCGCCACCGCGCATAGCAGCATGAGGAATCTGCTATGGTCCATCATGACGGGGACTGCTGTTCGAGGCGATTTCACCACAAGGCCCTCGGCTTACTCCTGAATGTTTGCCTGAACCAGGGTGTGCGGGTGAGCTGGGTGCTGCTGGCAGGTCGGCACGCATTTCAGATTCGCTCAAACGGGATGAAGCGATCAGACGAGAAGACCGAACCCGAAGCAATTGGACCTCAGTATTGGGTAATACTTTGGTATCAATGAGAGGACGGGATCTCTCCCGGCTGATTCATGGCATCGCAAAAAATCCGGTCCGGGCAAAGGACTGACAATTCAATTGGATTACACACTGGAGCCGCGGTCCGACCCTCTGCCACTGCGTTCCAAGTAGACGCTGTTGGCGTCTCTGAATCTGGACTTCCCTGAGGGGCTGCTCTTGGTGCGGCAAGGCCAAGCCCGCCAAAGGTAGAATGGAACTGGTCTTAATTCAAGAAGTTTGCGGAGTTTTGAAGCCATTCATTTTGAGCCGATCATATCGGAATACATCATGCGTTTCGTGCCAGCAATTTGCAAGTTGTAGATGTGTCCTATGTACGGCGTGGATCGAGGCCAAAACAGCGAACAGTAAGTTAGGGCTAGAAGGAAGATCTCGAAGTTGCGATGCTGATTGCAGGTGACATTGGCGGTACAAAAACAGATGTGCCCGCTCATTGCGGGTCAAGTGAGGAGCCACTGCAAACACCCAACGTTAACCCTTAATAGAAGCCCTGAATAAACGATTGAGAGGAATTTCTATGAGTGCCATTGCCTGGGCGAATCCCGTCAAGCTCTCTGCCATCCACGAGCCCCTTTCTCCGGAAGAGTTGAACAAGATGAACGCGTATTGGCGCGCAGCCAATTATCTTTCGGTTGGACAAATTTACCTCTACGCTAACCCGCTGCTGCGTGAGCCCCTGAAACTTGAGCATGTGAAGCCGCGGCTGCTAGGGCACTGGGGCACGACACCCGGACTGAATTTTATCTACGTGCACTTCAACCGCCTTATCAAGAAGTACCACCTCAACGTCGTCTACATTTGTGGTCCGGGGCACGGCGGGCCCGGAATGGTAGCAAACACATATCTTGAAGGTACATATACCGAGCTCTATTCGAGCATTCAACAAAACGAAGAAGGAATGAGAAAACTATTCAAACAATTTTCCTTCCCGGGAGGCATTCCCAGCCACGATGCGCCTGAAACGCCTGGCTCGATCCACGAAGGTGGAGAACTGGGGTACTCGTTGGCGCATGCTTACGGAGCCGTGCTCGATAATCCCGATCTTGTGGCGTGCTGCGTGGTGGGGGATGGCGAGGCTGAGACCGGACCGCTTGCCACAAGCTGGCATTCCAACAAATTTCTCAATCCGGCGCGTGACGGAGCTGTTTTACCGATTCTGCACCTGAATGGGTACAAGATCGCAAATCCAACGGTACTTGGCCGCCTCAGCGACGACCAGCTAATTCAGCTCTTTAGCGGTTACGGGTACAAACCGCTCTTTGTTGAGGGGCAGGAACCGGAGGCGATGCATCAACTGATGGCGGGCACACTCGACACAGTGATCGAAGAAATTCATAGCATTCAGCGCACAGCCCGGAGCAGCAAGTCGTCCACTCTTCCGGTCTGGCCCATGATCATCCTACGAACACCGAAGGGCTGGACGGGTCCGAAAAATGTGGACGGCAAGCCAGTTGAGGGGACGTGGCGTGCACATCAGGTGCCAGTAGCCGACCTTACGACCAAGCCGGAGCACTTGGCAATTCTTGAAGATTGGCTCAAGAGCTATCGGCCTGAAGAACTATTTGATGAAAGCGGAAGGCTGATCGCAGAACTGGCGGAGCTCGCTCCCAAGGGTGATCGCCGTATGGGTGCCAATCCGCATGCCAACGGCGGTTTGCTGCTGAGAGACTTATTAATGCCGGACTTCCGCCATTATGCGGTTTCGGTTGCAAAACCAGGCACGCAGCAGGCGGAATCCACCAAAGTGTTAGGCACTTTCCTGCGCGATGTCATGAAGCTGAATCAGCAGCAAGCGAATTTTCGCGTCTTCGGCCCGGATGAGACCGCCTCCAACCGGCTGGACGCAGTCTATGAAGTTACAGATAAGGTATGGATGGAACCCATTCTCCCGGTTGACGAACATCTTTCGACCGATGGCCGCGTAATGGAAGTCCTGAGCGAGCACATGTGCCAAGGGTGGCTGGAGGGCTACCTGCTTAGCGGCCGTCATGGTTTCCTGTCCTGCTATGAGGGCTTCATTCATATCGTGGATTCGATGTTCAACCAGCACGCCAAATGGCTCAAGACCACGCGCGATATTCCATGGCGACGCCCGATTGCTTCGCTCAATTATCTTCTTACTTCTCACGTCTGGAGACAGGATCACAACGGCTTCACTCATCAGGACCCGGGGTTCATTGATTTTGTGATGAACAAGAAAGCCGACATCATCCGCGTGTATTTGCCGCCGGATGCCAATACCTTGCTTTCCGTGGCGGACCACTGCCTGCGCAGCCGTCACTACGTAAACGTGATTGTGGCCGGTAAGCAACCCGAGCTGCAATGGCTGGACATGGAAAGCGCCATTGCACACTGCACCGCCGGCATTGGCATCTGGTCATGGGCCAGCAACGATCAGGGCACCGAGCCCGACGTAGTGATGGCTTGTGCGGGGGATGTCCCGACGCTCGAAACACTGGCCGCTGTTGATCTTTTGCGACAGCATTTCCCCGATCTCAAGATTCGTGTTGTCAATGTTGTGGACCTGATGACACTGCAGCCGCAAAGCGAACATCCGCATGGTCTTTCGGATCGCGAATTTGATTCCATATTCACCACCGACAAGCCGGTAATCTTCGCTTATCACGGATACCCGTGGCTTATTCATCGGCTGTGCTATCGCCGCCACGGTCACGACAATTTCCACGTCCGTGGCTATAAAGAAGAGGGCACGACGACCACCCCCTTCGACATGACGGTGATGAACGATCTGGATCGCTTTCATCTTGCCGGTGACGCCGTGGACCGCGTGCCGAAGTTGCAGCGCATCGGGGCACACTTCCAGCAGTTCCTACGAAATAAGCTGGTAGAGCACACGCAGTACACGCGCGAGCACGGCGACGACCTGCCGGAGGTGAAAAATTGGGAATGGACCTACTGACCCATGAAGATCCTGGTGCTCAATTCCGGGTCGAGCAGTCAGAAAAGTGCCCTGTACGAGATTGACGGGCCTCTTCCTGAGGATCCTCGGCCTCCCCTCTGGGAGGGCAAGATCGAGTGGCATGGCGGCACGGCCGCAGCTCAAGTGGAAACTTCGGGCGGGGGGGCGCAAGAACATAAGGTCAAGGTTTCGTCCCGCGCTGAAGCGGTTGAGCACTTACTGAGCACGCTATGGGAGGGCAAGCAAGCTGCCATTGCATCGCCGGCTGAGATTAGCGCTGTGGGACATCGGGTCGTCCATGGGGGCCCGAAATATCAAGAGCCTTCGCTGGTCACTTCCGAAGTGAAAGCTGGAATTGCCGAGGTTTCTGTGTTTGCTCCGCTCCACAATCGGGCTGAACTGGAAGGGGTGAAGATCGTTGAAGACTTGCTGGGCTCGGTTCCTCAGTTCGCAGTTTTCGACACTGGCTTTCATCGCAGAATTCCCCAGGCAGCCGCTGCCTATCCCGGCCCGTATCAGTGGTTCGAAAGTGGGATTCACCGGTACGGATTCCACGGCATCAATCATCAATATTGTGCTTGGCGTGTCGCGCAGCTTCTGGGACGGAACTTGAACTCGCTCAGACTAGTCACTTGCCATCTCGGCAACGGCTGTTCTTTGGCTGCGATAGAACAAGGCCATAGCATCGACACCACCATGGGGTTTACTCCTCTCGAGGGTCTCATGATGGGCACTCGTTCGGGTTCGATTGACCCGGGGATTCTCACCTACCTTATGCGTGAAGGCCGACTCCAATCTCAACAGATTGATGATGTCCTGAACAAAGAATCAGGTCTGCTGGGAATCTCGGGTATTTCCGGAGACATGCGCGAGATTCTCACGGCGATGAAGCAAGGCAATTCACGAGCAAAGTTGGCATTCGACATGTACGTGCACCGTCTCCAGGCCGGCATTGGCGCTATGGTTGCCGTGTTGGGCGGCCTTGACGCGCTAGTATTTACGGCTGGAGTTGGAGAGAACTCGGCCGAAGTCCGCGCTGCGGCTTGCGAGAAGCTCGGTTTCCTTGGGGTCAAACTCGACGCGGTCGCCAACGCGAACGGCCTGCCTGACGCAGACATTGCAACTCTCGATTCGGCGATTCCCGTCCTGGTCATCCGAGCGCAGGAAGACTGGAGTATCGCAACACAATGTTGGCGGATCATGCAGGTTTCCTCGATGGCGGCCCCGAGTAATTCTGCGTGACGCCGTTTGTCGGACACGCTGCATAAGGCTGTCACCATCGAAGCAGGCTTCGTCATAGTGTGCGTCACAAATCAGGCAAGTTGCACCAAAATCAACAGCCCTGCCGCGACATAAAAGGTGGTTATGGTGACCGAATCTGCGGCTGTACGCTTCGCGCCCGGTGGTCCGGGGATCGAACCGCGGTGGACGCGAGGTTCCCTGCATCATGATGTCGGTTTCCCAAAGTGAATGCTCGTGTGCAGGGTAGGAATGCGCGCTTCATCCTTTCAGCCTCATCCCTGGTCCCGAACCTTAATCGCCAACTTCCTTAATTATCCGGCAAGGGTTGCCGACTGCGACTCGGTTCGCTGGAATGTCTCGCACGAGTACACTCCCGGCTCCGATCACGTTGTTGTTGCCGATGGTCACACCGGGACAAATGACACAATGCCCCCCAAGCCAGACATTGTGCCCGATGTTAACGGGTTTTGCCGCCCCAGTCCGCTGCTCCGAATCTCTGGGTCAACCGGATGGAGGGCCGTGGAGATATGAACGCCGGGCCCAATCTGAGCGTCGTCCCCAATGATGATGAGATTACAGTCAAGGAACACACATCCCTAGTTGACGAACCCGTTTTTCCCAATACGGATGTGTACGCCCTAGTCGCAACTGAACGGTGACTTGATCTGGGTGCCGATTCCGATGCGCCCGAGCATCCCCTGCATTACCTCGAACCGCTGCTCAACAACTTGGTTTGGGATGACGCGCAAGCGCCGCAAATGCTGCTGGGCTTTTGCCATCTCGGCTTGAGGTTCGGGGTCCGTTGAGCGGTAAAGTTCCCCTGCCAGCATCTTCCTTTTTCGCTAAGGTTCATCGTCTGTGGTTCATCCAGGTTCGTTTTCGGCGTCAATCCTATGGACAAGTGAACGTTAGGCGCCAGGGTCTAATTCCGTAAGCTCCGTGAGACGAACCTGCAGGGCCTGCAACCCTGGGCAAGAAAAGTACCGATCCGGCATGCCGAGTCCGCGGACGAACCGCAAACGCGGCGACCCTTAGGCGATGTCCACACAGTTGCATGCTGCACCAGCGTCGCCTTCCCCTCTTGCTGCTGTCATAAGAATACAGGTCGCATTGTCCGCACTTACATACACGGTCGCGGGCCTCGTCCTATGCAGATTTCTTGGCGGGCACGCCTGTGAATGCGATCGCCTTGCCGCGGTCATCCATCGGAACCCAACGCTGTTTAGCTTTGTAGCTGTGCGGTACGTAAAACTCGATCACTCTCGCCCTAATTCACCCCTGAATTGAAATCCGCCTCGGCGACGCTTTCAAGCCGATTTAGCGCTCGTCTCGTTTCATGAGACTGCGATCGCAGCAAAACGTGACGAACAGACCTCGCTCACTCAGTTCGTCACCTTTTCCCTGGTCACGAATCAGACAGCCCGCAACCCAACAACCTTTCCAGGAGAATCAGAAATGAAATTTCTATCTAGCACACGCGCTGCTTGCAGCCTGGCGCTGTTCGTGTCCTGTTTATTGACGGGGGCAATCGTTGCGCAGAATGCGCATACCACAAATGAATTCCATGGCGTGAAGGTCGACGCGGGAACGTCACGCATTCGAAGCAGGGCGACCGCAACATCCTTACCCTTTCTGAAGATTTCAAGGTGCCCGAAACACCCGATCCACACTGGCAGGTAGTCGATTCCAAAGGCAACGTGTACACCCTTGAGCGCCTGCAGGCCAAGAACGACAAGTTCAATAAGTCGATCGCATTGCCGGCTTACATTTCAGACGTCGCGAAAGTACAGATCTGGTGCGCCTTTGCAGAGACGCTGCTTGGGGAAGCCTCGTTCAGTTCGCCGGTCATGTGAGAACTCAAACCGGCTGGTCACGCGAGCGGCTCGCAGCGCGATGCGCCCGTGAAGATCAGCCAGAAAGGAAAAGATGATGAAAATACAAATCGCAATTTCTCTCAGCTTGTTACTTGCGGCGCTGTGTGCCGGTGCGGCAGAGGCGCAGATCGCAGACAAAAAAGTTCTAACCCTCGATGGCGCTACGCGTGTGATCGCAGCCGCCGAAGCTCACGGAAGACAGGTTAACGCTCCCGGAGCTGTGATCGCCGTTGTCGATGACGGCGGCAACCTGATGGCACTCGAACGCCTCGACGGCACATTTTCCGCTGGCGCCAATGTCTGGATCGGCAAAGCGCGCACGGCAGTGAGATTCAAGAAGCCTACACGGTTTTCGAGGAACTGATTAACTCGAGCGGCAAGGGTCGCACCGTAATGGCGGCTTTGGATGACTTTACTCCGCTCATCGGTGGAATTCCGATCATGGTTGACGACCAGATCATCGGGGGCGTTGGCGTGAGTGGCGCTTCGTCAGCGCAGCAAGACGAGGAACTGGCCATTGCTGGTGCCGCAGCCGCCAAAGACTCTGGCAAGACGGCGGTTGCGTCCGCAACGATCACTTATTTCGACACCGACCAAGTCAAAGCCGCCTTCGCGAAGGGCACGATCTTGCTCGATGGGAGCGACAATCGCAATTACATGATCCACGCGAGCCGCCGCGATACACCCGGCATGGCGGAGATTCACACCAAGGATAGCGACATCATTTATGTCCTGGGCGGCATCCGAAGTTTGGGTGGATGGCAAGCTGCCGCGGATTCTGGGACAGCCTGGCGGTCCGGTGATCAAAGGCTTCAATGCACCGAACCGCGTGATTATTGCTCGCGACGTGAAACCCGGCCAGCGCATTCAGTTGGCAATTTTTGGCGCTAACGGGCCGATCTCTTACGCTCCAGATAATTTCATCTGGATCAAGTCTGCAACACTCGACTTCTACAAAGCACCTAAGATAGGCACTGAACAGAAGACGGAGATCCTGCGGGCTGATGCGGCATTGGACGAAATCGTTACGCCGGGTACGAAGATCGAAAAACTAGCAGGGGGCTTTTTGTTTACAGAAGGGCCGGTCTGGGTGCCGCGCATTCCTGATTCCGACGGCTATCTTCTCTTCAGCGATCCCAACAACAACGTAATTTACCGTTGGACCCCCGATGGTCAGCTCTCGATTTACCGAACAAAGAGTGGCTACGCGGGCAGTGACATCGGTGAGTTTGGCCAGCCGGGATCATATGGACTCACCCTCGACAGAGAAGGGCGCCTCACCCTTGATCAGCATGGAAACCGCCGAGTGGTGCGACTTGAAAGAAATGGCCAGCTGACCGTGCTGGCTGACCGATACGAGGGCAAGCGGCTGAACAGCCCGAACGATCTCGTCTACAAATCAGACGGAGCGCTCTACTTCACTGATCCGCCATTCGGCCTGCCTGAGTTTTTCGAGGATCCTCGGAAAGAACTACCGTATAGTGGCGTGTTTCGCGTCTCGCCCGAGGGAAGACAAGTTCGGTTATTGACGACAGAACTGAACGGACCGAACGGTCTGGCATTCTCCCCTGATGAGAAATACTTTTATGTGGATAACTGGGACGAGAAGAAAAAGATCATCATGCGATACGAAGTCAATGCAGATGGGACGCTGTTCAATGGTAAAGTTTTCTTCGACATGACAAGCGCCCCTGGCGAGGACGCGCTTGACGGCATGAAGATCGATCAGAGGGGGAATCTCTATGTATCCGGACCGGGCGGGCTTTGGATTATCTCTTCCGGAGGCAAACATCTGGGGACGATTGTTGGACCAGAACATCCGCATAACTTTGGCAGATGCATTCGCTTGGTTATTGCACGTCATTTGAGTTGATGGGAGAAGAGAAATGACGCAAGAAGAGATTCGCCTTCAAGAATCCCAGCAGCGCAAGAAACACTGGAAGCGTTGGGGACCCTACCTGAGCGAACGGGCTTGGGGCACCGTCCGCGAAGACTACAGCCCACACGGCAACGCGTGGGAATACCTTCCGCATGATCATGCCCGTTCCCGAGCATACCGCTGGAACGAAGATGGACTCGCGGGGATTTCGGATCGTCATCAGCTCATTTGTTTCGCGCTGGCTCTGTGGAATGAGCGTGATCCCATCCTCAAAGAGCGTCTGTTCGGATTGACGGGCAACGAAGGCAATCACGGCGAGGACGTGAAGGAATACTACTTCTACCTGGACAGCACTCCGACGCACTCTTACATGAAGTATCACTACAAGTATCCCCAGGCAGAGTATCCTTACGCGCAATTGGTCGAAGAAAATCGCCGTCGCGGAAAGGACGAAGCGGAATTCGAACTGCTCGATACCGGCGCGTTCAAAGATGATCGCTATTTCGACGTTTTCGTCGAGTATGCGAAGGCAGATGTCGAAGATATTTTGATCAAGATCACCGCAACGAACCGCGGGCCGGAAACTACCCCGCTTAGACTCTTACCGACGATCTGGTTTCGGAATACCTGGTCGTGGGCCATTGATGAGGCCCGTCCGGATATGCGGCAGGTGCAGGGCGGCATTGAACTCGACCATCCCACTCTGGGGAAACGGTGGCTCTGTTGCGAAGGTTCGCCGGAACTGCTCTTTACAGAGAACGAAACCAACCACAAACGCCTGTTCGGAGTCGAGAACTGCTGTGCATGCGTAAAAGACGGAATCAATGATTACGTAGTGAACGGGAAAAAAGATGCTGTTGTCCCTGAACCCATGGGAACCAAGGCGTCAGTGCATTACGCCTTACAGATTAGTGCCGGTGCGACGGTGACGCTGCGTCTGCGGTTGACCGATATCGAGTTTTCTGGAGTCTCTGAAGCCGCATTTGAAGGCTTCGATCGCCTATTCGCTCTCCGGAAGAGCGAAGCCGACGACTTTTATCGCACGGTCATTCCGCAGGATCTCTCTGCGGATGCGCAGAACGTCATGCGCCAGGGCTTTGCCGGGATGCTTTGGTCTAAGCAGTTCTATCACTACGCCATCAAACAGTGGCTTGAAGGTGATCCGGGCAATCCGCTGCCTCCCGCTGAGCGGAAAAAAGGTCGCAATAACCAGTGGCCGCACCTCTACAACGCCGATGTCATCTCCATGCCCGACAAATGGGAGTATCCCTGGTATGCTGCCTGGGATTTGGCATTCCACTGCGTGCCGTTGGCGCTGGTGGATTGCGAATTCGCCAAGGAACAGCTTGTGCTGCTACTGCGTGAGTGGTACATGCACCCCAATGGTCAGCTCCCGGCTTACGAATGGGCGTTTGGCGATGTGAATCCCCCCGTTCACGCCTGGGCCGCGTGGCGAGTTTATAAGATTGACAAAAAGCGCAGTGGCAAAGGTGATCGTGCATTCCTGGAGCGCGTGTTCCACAAATTGCTGCTGAATTTCACCTGGTGGGTTAACCGCAAAGATGCCGACGGGATGAATATTTTCCAGGGCGGCTTTCTCGGGCTCGACAACATTGGCGTGTTCGATCGCAGCGCTCCACTACCGACCGGCGGCTACATCGAGCAGTCGGACGGGACGAGCTGGATGGCTATGTACACGCTCAACCTGCTCGCCATCGCGCTGGAACTTGCCGGCGAAGATCCTGCGTATGAAGACGTCGCCAGCAAGTTCTGGGAACACTTCATGTACATCGCCAGTGCCATGAACCATCGCGGCAACGATGGTGTTGGACTGTGGGACCAGATGGACGGGTTTTTCTACGACGTGCTGCGCTTCCCTGACGGACGCAAACATCCCATGCGGATCCGCTCCATGGTCGGACTGATCCCGCTGTTCGCGGTTGAGACACTTGAACCCGAACTGCTCGACCGCTTGCCCGGATTCAAACGTCGTCTTGAATGGTTCATCGACAACCGACCTGATCTTATCGGTAACGTGGCCTGCATGCGGACTCGCGGCAAAGCGGAAAGACGATTGCTGTCCATTGTCGGCCGCGACCAGCTGCGCCGCCTGCTTCAGTTCATGCTTGATGAGAACGAGTTCCTGTCACCATACGGAATCCGAGCACTTTCCCGCTATCACAAGGAACATCCGTACACGCTGGCGGTGAACGGAATGGAATATCGCGTCAATTATGAGCCGGCCGAATCGAGCACCGGGCTCTTCGGAGGAAATTCCAACTGGCGCGGTCCGATCTGGTTCCCGGTGAACTATCTGCTGGTCGAATCGCTGCAGAAATTTCATCACTATCTCGGCGACGATTTCAAAGTCGAATTTCCTTCGCACTCTGGAAACATGCTCACATTGTGGGAAGTGGCGGCCGAGCTCTCGCGCCGGCTATCTAAAATCTTCCTGCGCGACGACAAAGGCGAGCGGCCGGTGTATCGCGATATGCCGAAATTTCAGACCGATCCCAACTGGAACGATCTCATTCTCTTTCACGAGTACTTCCACGGCGATACCGGCAGGGGCGTAGGCGCAAGTCATCAGACTGGCTGGACCGGTCTTGTTGCCAAAATGCTGCAGCAAAGCGGCGAGTCAAGCAAACGCAGAAAACGCGAACGAGCTGCTGGAATCGCGTTCGCGGACTAAGACTATCAATCTGAACGGAGATATGCGATGAAAGCAATTAGTGTATTTCCCGGCAAAGCCAACAGCGTTCATCTCGCCGACTTGAACAAACCATCAGTCGACGAGGTTCCCAATGGGCGGGGAGTGCTGGTCAGAGTCCTTTGCGTCGGAGTGGACGGCACCGATAAAGAGATTAACGCAGCCGAGTACGGCGCAGCTCCTCCGGGATACAACTTTTTAGTCATCGGCCATGAAGGTTTCGGTCAAGTGGAAGCGGTTGCTCCGAATGTGACTGAGCTGAAGCCTGGAGATTATGTGGTCGCTACGGTTCGCCGTCCGGGGCGAAGTCTCTATGACCTGATCGGCACGAACGACATGACCACCGATGACACTTATTTCGAGCGCGGCATCAACCTGCGCCATGGCTTCCTGACCGAGTATTACGTAGATGATGCCGAATTCATCGTGAAGGTGCCGCAAGGCTTGAAGCACGTCGGCGTGCTGCTCGAGCCGTTCACGGTTGTTGAAAAGGGCATCCACCAGGCTTACGAGATCCAGCGCCGGCTGAAAGTGTGGCGCCCTCGTCGCGCCGCTGTCATGGGCGCGGGAACCATTGGTCTGCTCGCAACCCTGGCGCTCCGTCTGCGCGGAATTGACGTCACCACGTTCGCTCGGAATCCCAAGCCGAATCTCAATGCCGAGCTTATTGAGGCGGTCGGCGCACGTTATCTCATCACTCAGGAGGTGCCCATTATCGAAGGCGGGAAGAAGTTCGGCCCCTTCGACTTGATTTTCGAAGCCACCGGCAACTCCGGCGTGGTTTTCGATAGCATGCAAGCCCTCGGAAAGAACGGTGTTCTCGTTTTGTCCAGCGTGACGGGTGGCGATCGCATGGTTCAGGTTCCAGCCGATCGCATCAACCTGGAATTCGTCCTCGGAAACAAGGTGATGGTCGGAACCGTAAACGCCAATCGCGAATATTTTGAGATGGGCGTTCGCGATATGTCGCAGGCGGAAGCCGAATATCCGGGCTGGCTCAGCCGACTTCTCACCGATCCCGTTCGCGGACTGCAAAACTACACCGAGCTATTCAAGAAGCTCACAAACCCAAACGGCTCGATCAAGGTTTTTTGTGAAGTAGCTGAGCTGTAGCTTGCGCTGGTGAGAGGATTGCTATGGCTGAACCAAAGAAAACTCGGATCATCATTCTTGGCGGCGGCTTCGCCGGGCTGCACGCGGCCATCCACCTGGATGACACTTTGGCCCGCGATCCCGATGTCGAGATCACGCTGGTGAACCGGGATAATTTCTTTCTGTTCACTCCTATGTTGCACGAAGTTGCCGCCAGCGATCTCGATCTCACCAACATCGTGAATCCCGTGCGAAAGCTTCTGAGGCGGATCAGCTTTTTCGCGGGAGAAGTTGAATCCATCAATCTGGAACGCAAGCTTGTGACCGTGTCTCACGGATTTGATCATCACCATCACGAGCTTCCATACGATCACCTTGTTATCGGGCTTGGATCGATTACGAACTTCTTCAATCTTCCCGGACTCGAACAGAGGGCGTTGACGATGAAGTCCTTGGGAGATGCGATCCATTTACGAAATCGGCTGATAGCGCATCTTGAGGAAGCCGACAGTGAAATGCTCCGCGGCAGTGCGGCGCCCTTTGCTCACGTTCGTGGTCGCTGGTGGGAGTTTTGCCGGTGTCGAGACCATAGCTGGAATAAACGATTTCATTCGCGAAGCGGTTCACTTTTACACAAATCTTCGCGAAGACATGCTGCGGGTTGTGCTCGTGCATCCCGGCAATGTGATCCTTCCCGAACTCGGGCAAAAGTTGGGCCGGTACGCCGAGAAGAAGCTTGCCGAACGAGGAGTTGAGATTCGCATGAACACACGTGTGATTGTCGTTACTGACGGCGGTGTTCAGCTGAGCACTGGCGAACAGCTCGAAAGCAAAGCTCTGATCTGGACCGCCGGGACGTCGCCGAATCCGGTGCTCGATTCGCTTCCCTGTGTAAAAGAACGCGGACGTCTGAAGGTGGACGAAATGTTGCGCCTGCCGGATTGGCCTGGGGTGTGGGCGTTAGGCGACTGCGCGCTCGTCCCCGACCCCAAGACCGGACAATACCATCCGCCGACCGCTCAGCATGCCTTGCGTGAAGGAAAGACTCTCGCCAAGAATCTAATCGCGAATGTCCGAGGCGGAACTCTTAAACCATTCTCGTTTTCCACCATCGGACAACTGGCCGCAATCGGACGCCGCACTGGGGTGGCCAACATATTCGGAATCAATTTTTCGGGATTCATTGCCTGGTGGATGTGGCGGACGATTTATCTAAGCAAACTACCGCGATTCGAGAAAAAACTTCGGGTCGCGCTGGACTGGACTCTCGATCTCCTGTTCACAAAAGATCTCGTGCAGTTCCAGACCTTTCGTGCTCCAACTATCTCGCACGCAGATGAGGGTGAAAGCAACTCGTCCTTGTCAACTTCTGCTGTAACTGCGGAGCGTGCACTGGAGAGCGGGTCATGATCCGATTCGGAGAAGAGATTTGTACTAACCTCGATGCCGCGCTTCGTCGTGAATGGCTGGAAACGAATGGGATCGGGGGCTTCGCGTCGGGTACCGTCAACGGATGTAACACACGTAGATACCACGGTCTTCTAGTCGCCGCGACAAAGCCACCGGTAGGCCGAGTTGTTCTGTTGTCGAAAATGGAAGAGACTCTGATCATCGACGGGCGAAGGTTAGAGCTTGCCACAAACCGTTACCCGGGCGTGATACATCCTCAGGGCTTTCACTATCTCAAGCAATTCCGGCTTGATCCTTTCCCAACTTTCACGTTCAGCGTAGACGCCACTGAAATTGAAAAAACGCTGTTCATGGTGGAAGGAGAGAACACCACTGTCATCCAATATCGGGTTAAAGCAGCAGCCAAGGTCCAGCTCGAAATTCGGCCCCTGATCGCGTTTCGCGACTACCATAGCCTGACTCGCGAAAATGGGGCGCTCGACGGCAGAATCGAGCAGCAATCGAGCCAGATCAGTGTCTCTCCTTATGCTGGCCTTCCTGCCCTTTATTTCGCGAACAATGCCGATGAGATCGAGAGCACCGGGCATTGGTACCGTAACTTCGAATATGAAGCCGAGCGCGAACGGGGGCTCGATTTCACGGAAGACCTGTTCAATCCCTGTGTGCTGCGTTTTGATCTGAATTCAAAGCCAAAGGCCACGATTGTCGCCTCCGTCGAACCGCACAATGTGAGTGGGGCTGAAGAATATCGAGAACGTGAGATCTCGCGACGAAAAGACGATGCGCAGCGCTCGCCGGTCGCCGATGACTTTGTAAGCTCGTTGACAGCTGCGGTCGACCAGTACATTGTCTTCCGGGGCGAACAGAAGAGCGTGATCGCCGGATATCACTGGTTCAGCGATTGGGGGCGCGACACTATGATCGCGCTTCCGGGACTGACTCTTCCTACCCAACGCTACGACGTCGCTCGCAGTATTTTGCGTACGTTTGCCAGGCACGTTGATCGCGGGATGCTTCCAAACCGCTTCCCCGATGCTGGCGAGACACCCGAGTACAACACTGTCGATGCCACACTCTGGTTTTTTGAAGCCGTACGGGCATACCTCGCATATACAGGTGATCTAAATTTCGTTCAGCACGAGCTATACAGTGTCCTCAGCGACATCATTTCCTGGCATGTGCGCGGAACCAGGTTCGGCATCGAGCTTGACCCAGCGGGTCTGCTCAACTCGGGCGAGCCTGGCGTGCAACTAACCTGGATGGACGCGAAGGTCGGCGACTGGGTCGTTACACCACGACGCGGTAAGCCGGTGGAAATTCAAGCACTCTGGTACAACGCGGTTTGCACTATGGAGGATATTGCGAGACGCCTCGGTGATGAATCCGCGCGGAAGCGATACAACAACATGGCTGCTCTCACCAAGTGGAGCTTCAATCGACTGCTCTGGAATGAGAAGGGCGGTTATTTATACGACGTGGTCAACGGTGGACCGCCCGACGCTAGTATCCGTCCGAATCAGATATTTGCGGTGAGCCTGCCGCACTCCATGCTCAGCCCCGAGCGGGCGAACCAAGTTGTGAGCATCGTGGAGCAACATTTACTCACGCCTTACGGCCTACGTAGTCTCGCTCCGGACGATCCGCAGTATCGAGGCCGTTACACCGGAGATGGGGGCAGTCGCGATGGTGCATACCACCAAGGCACCGTGTGGCCGTGGTTGATGGGTCCTTTCATCAGTGCATACATAAAGGTGAACGCCGGAAGCGAGCCGGCACGCCGTCAAGCCGAAGCGTGGTTAGGGCCTTGGAAGGACCATCTGACCGACGCTGGCCTTGGCCACATTTCGGAGATTTTCGATGGAGATCCGCCGCATCGGCCGGTTGGCTGCATTGCGCAAGCTTGGAGCGTGGCAGAGGTATTGCGGGCAACCGTGGAGGACATCTTCGGAATTCGACCTCAAGCCGCAGCATTCTCGCAAGGAACTACTCTGAATCAAACGGTAAAAGAAGCGATCGGCCAAAGTGCAGCCCCATAAAGGAATCGATGGAGCCTCGATCTCTTTACATCCCGGTGATTCTCGGCACCACGCGCATGGGCCGAATGAGTGCTCACGTGGCGCAATTGGTTAAGGAAGAAGTCTCGAAGCAGGCGGGAGTCGAAACCGATCTCATCGATATTGCGGGCCTTCCATTGCCCACGAACGACGCTGGAGAGGCTATCAAAGAAGGCGCGTTTTCTTCGAAGATGGATCGTGCCGACGGGCTCGTGATCGTGGCACCCGAGTACAACCACGGTTACAGCGGATTGCTAAAACATGTTCTCGACAGCTGTCTAAAAGAGTACATACACAAAGCGGTCGGGATCGTTGGCGTTTCGGCGGGACCATTTGGCGGAACTTGGGTTATCCAGAACCTTTTGCTCGTCATGCGAGAACTCGGATTGGTCACGATCTTTTGGGATGTGAACTTTTCTACAGTGCAGAATTCGTTCGACGGCAACGGAAAGCTGCTCAATCCCTCTTACCTTCGGCGCGTTGACAAGTTCCTGAAGGAACTGATTTGGATGTCAAGAACTCTCCGATACGGCCGCGAGAATGTTCCGGTGTAGCCCATGACAGTCACCAGCGAAAAAATGAAATGCCCGCGATGCGCGGCTGACATGAACCACCACGCAGACAAAGTGCTGCCATCCGAGTCACCAGAAGCGGATCTTGATACTGTGTTTGGAGCGAGTGTTGTCGAGCTTCACAGTTGCCCGGCCTGCGGCGCGGCAGCGTCGCGACATTCTTCGTAAGGTGATGGCAAACCGCGATCATGGTTGTGACCTGCCTGCTGAAAAACCAAGCGAATCGGCCGGCTCAAAATGATCTCAAGTGGATTGGTGAACGGATGTTCCTCCATCCCGCGATAGTGGTAGTGAGAACAGAGAGCACTTTCAGCAACTTTGCCCGTGACGTGGGAATGTACAACTATTAGGTCAGTCCATGCGCCGCAACAAATCGAGGTAGCGGGGATCAGACTGCAAGGGCTGGAAGAAATCTTCGTCCGCGCCACTTCGTCCGCGGTGCGGAAGTCCAGATTGTTGCCACAGCCACTTCCCTTTGGGGTCGACAACCCAGATCTGTGGCACGCCAAACTCCCCGAGCAGGTCACTCACGTAGCCATGAGCCAGTAGAACAGGAGGTATACCCATGCTGCCTAACATTTGGTTCAACTTTGCCCACCTCCTCGGAGAGGATTGTGATGCTAAAGAAGCGAAAATCAATTCTGAAGAAGGCAGCGAAACGCTCCACCCATACTCCTGTCAGTGGCACATCAGGAGCTGGGAGAAAATCGTATCTCGCGAGAATGGTGAGGGACATGCTAAGTCGGGCGCGCAGTTCGGAATCTTAGATTCTCTCGGAGAGATGGCTCCACAACTTCGCAAAAGAGGCCAGGGAAGCGAAGCTAGGCAACCCACACCCAACTAAGACAGCTAACGCCGGTTTCGATCAACGCGTACCGGAAATATCAAGCTCGGGAGAGGACTTGAGTCCATCAGCGCAAAGCTGGCGGAGCGGCAGCAGCGAATGGATCGGCAACATTCTTTACGAACTCTTTATAATTTTTTATTCCTCGCTTGCATCTCACCCGTTGTAGCGAAAAAATTCCATTGGAGTTGTATGAAACGAATGCTGTCCCTCGCGTTTGCGCTTGTAATGGTTTTTTCATTCATGGTGGTGCCTGGTCTACGGGCGGATGAATGGGATCAGGCAACCAAAGTGGAATTTAGCCAAGCGTTAGAGATATCCGGTTCTGTCTTGCCTGCCGGTAGTTACTGGTTCGTGCTGGCAAACAGCGACGGGGATCGCAACATTGTGCAGATATTCAGTTCAGATTGGGCTGTACTCTATGCCACCCTGCATACGGTCCCAAAGGAACGGGAGCGGGTAACGAGCGATACCGCTTTCACCTTTGCTGAACGGCCCGCACACCAACCCGAGGCAATACTCACTTGGTTTTATCCCGGCGAGACGACCGGAGTCGAATTTCTATACTCTCGCAAGGAAGAGAAGGAATTAGCACGGGATCTGCATCAAAACGTGATCGCGGGTTTTGTTGGGTCTTTTGCTGGCGGACACTGAGCCGCTAGCTGTGAAATGTCGCGTGATGGCGGAGGCGGGCAAGTCTGCTTCGCCTCCCTGCGCGGCCGCTGAGACTAGCATAACGCTTTTTTTCAAGCTCACCACAAATCTCTCAGAAAACACTGTCGATTTCGCATCGTCTGGTTCGACTATGGGACGAGGGAGTTGTTACAAAACCCTGAACCACTTTCATCCATGTTTCGCAACTTCACAGACAATGCGCGATGAAAAGAGGAACGGCGCCATGTTGAGAATCGAGACCCAGAGACTGGGGAATATCAGCACATTTCGTTGTACAGGACGAATCATCGGCCGAGACGGACAGACCTTGTGGAATACCGTCAGTCAATCGTGTGCCCGAGCCGTAGTGCTTGATCTGGCAAACGTACGTGCCATTGATGCGGGCGGCCTGGGCACCCTCGTCTCTCTACGGATGTGGGCCCAAGCTTCAGGGACAACGCTTAAGTTGATGAATTTGACGCCATTCGTTGAACAGATACTGGAGCTCACACAACTGAGAGGGATGTTTGAGGTCTGCTCGGTCCCAGAAAATGCTCGACCTGCTGTGTCGTGCAGCTGCTCAAACACCGCAACCAAGCCCGGCGATGTTTCGAATGCATCCGTGCTCCACCCCCCTAACTTCCGGGCATTCAGGCCCGTGAAGGCGCCCGACTCAGTATTGCAGAATTCGTAACCCAAGCCTCACGAAGAATTTGAGACCCGACCACACAAAATTCGTGACCTCTAATTCCTACTGAACCGAACTCGCCACAGAAACGCAGGAGCCGGTGAGGAAAAGCGAGGGGGCCAATGACAGACACTAAGAAACCGATTCTCCAGTTCACGAGAAGACGTTATTCGCATTCGTGCCGACGAGCCGGATCGTGCCTACGACAAGGACGAGAATCAGCGCCAACATCACCGCATACTCGGCAATGTCTTGGCCCGTTTCGTCTGTCGCTAATTTGAGCAAAAAATTAACCATTACAAATCCCTCAAGGCAGAGTTCTTGCAGAGGTCTTTGTTAACAATCTCGCTTGTTGAGGCGTTGGCATGGAGGGTGACCACTCCAGCCAACGCCACTCGTTTTACCTTCCGAATTTCAAGTTTGTTCCTGGTGCCACAGGAGCATAATGGTGCGCTTCGCGTCTTCGAGTTTCATCACCTCCTCGAGGTCAGGCCCTCCATCAAAGCCTGTCTCTAGGAGCCGATCCTCTATTGCCGCCTGTGCAGCCGCTAGTTTCGGTGGGAGAAATCTCGGATCTAACTCCAACACCGCGTCTTTGAACGCTTCTGTCCACATCGTTTGATTACGGGCGTGCGTAGCTTGCATATATTCTCCTCTTGAAATTGAATTGCAGACGAATTGGGGTTCTGCGGAGCTAGCCTGTGCAGGTTCCGCAGCTCAAGTTATGCGTGCTGATGGGTCTCAGCAAAGGAGAACGCAAGTGGAGAGAGCTACAAGGATAGGAGACAACATCCTCATTTCGTAGCTTCGAGAGTATGTGCATTTGCTGGAGGTGGCGAACTGTGGAGAAAAAAGGTGTTGTCGATCCGTAGGATGGAGAATTGTCTGCGACGCCCCTTTCAACGTGTCTCGCTGGGCATATGAGACTTCGTATTCCCAGAGATCGTCGGGGTAGACAACCAGAAAAGCTCCGAAGGCGGCAAGAATTACTACGAGCCTCCGGATGAACGCTTTTCTCATGGCTCTGCGAAAGAGATCATGTAAGTCTACCAATCAATACCCAGACGTAGCCACCAAAAATCAGCGATGATATCGCGCGATATTGGGGGAGCATTGACAGCGGGAAGCACAGACACCTCTCGCCTAACCCTCGCTACGCCTTCGGTTTGGACAGGAGTCGAAACGAGTTTAGAAATGTAGAACAATTTTCTGGCCGACGCACACTGTTCCGGACAAACGCGTGCAGCACATATAACCGTTGGCCCACGAAGTAGATGGTAAGTTCCCCGCTTGTATTCTGTCCGATGAAGCGGATCCATTTGCCAGGGGTAGCCTTCGACTGAGGTACGCACTTCATTTATCGCTGACCCACCAAGCCACAATTGAATCCCGCTCGCGGTTCACCGCCTTTTCCCAATCTGTCTCCGGCGCCTGATCTGCGTCCTTCAGTCCGTAAGACTTAAGACTAATGTCCGGTCAGAGATAGCTGCAACTAGATTGGGAGGGTTTGATCAGTGGTTTTCCAAGGGTACGACGTGCCCCGGCGAGAGCAACAAATGAAATATTTGATTGGCCTGATACTGTTACTCGGGCCGAAAGCCCGCTGAACGCCCTGTTCGGTTCTGGCTCGAAGGAAAGCAGTATGAGGTCGAGGCCGTGCTCGATCAGTGGTCCGACCCAGATGGCATCTTCTACAAGGTTCGATCCAACGACGGGAATGTCTATATTATTCGACAACAAACGTCGACGCCCGAGGGAACGTGGGATTTGGTTTCATTTTGCTGAACGAATGTGGGAGCGCTGACCAGATTTGCCGGGCATGCAACGCAAGGTTCAAAGCGCATACCAATACACCTGCTACCGTCAGAACGGTTGCAGAGACATCGGGGTAGACAAGCCGGTCAAGATAGTGCAGCAGAAATCCGCCCTCGTATGGCACGACGCCTGACCTGGCGTCAAGCCAGTTCTCTAACAGAGTCAAAGGGCACGGCCACGGAAGCAGTTCCGTAAGGATTCCCCAGACAAGAGAAGCAATATGCAACCAGCGAAGGATCGGGCGTGAGCGTACCAGTAGAGCGCCGAAGATCACCCAAAAAATGAACAGCCCGTGCAGGAAGAGGACGGCAGTCGCGAGCACAGAATAAGGATTCAAGGCCAGAAGGACTGCATACATCTTCTAGAATCTACTGCTAGCGGCAGAAAAAGGCACACCCACGGTTCCTGGATGTCGTAAGGCGCGACTATATTTTTCGAGTTCATAATGCGGAAAATCATCCACGTAGACATGGACGCGTTTTACGCCTCCGTTGAGCAACGCGATGATCCGCAACTGCGCGGCAAGCCCGTCATCGTTGCCTGGCTCGGTAATCGCTCGGTCGTATGCGCGGCTTCGTACGAAGCCAGGGCTTTCGGCGTGCGTTCAGCCGTGCCGGCAATACGTGCAGAGCGTCTATGTCCAAATGCGGTATTCGTCGCACCTGACTTCACACGCTATCGAGCTGTCTCCCGCGACGTGCGAAATATCTTCCAGCGGCATACGGATCTGATCGAGCCACTGTCCCTCGACGAAGCCTACCTAGATGTTACCGAGAATAAGACCGGCTTGCCGACAGCCACGCTTGTGGCGCGTACTATCCGCGAGCAGATTCGGCAGGAGTTGAATCTCACTGCCTCTGCGGGGGTAGCGCCCAACAAGTTCTTGGCAAAGCTTGCGTCTGACTGGCAGAAGCCTGATGGACTTTTCGTCATCCAGCCAGAAGAGGTAGACGCGTTTCTCCACCCGCTGCCCGTTGGACGCCTGCCCGGAGTCGGCAAGGTCACCGAAGAGGCACTAGCGAAACTCCGTATACACACTGTTGGCGAGTTACGAGGCTTGGCGTTATCCGTGCTCGAAGACGAATTCGGGCGCTACGGTGTGCGCCTGTATGAACTTGCCCGCGGCATCGACGACAGCGAAGTGGTGCCAAACCGGCCCACGCAATCGATGTCCGTCGAGGACACCTTTGAAAAGGATGTGCTATTGCTGGAAACCGAGCCGATGATCCGACGACTGGCGGAAAAGCTTTGGTCTGCTTCGCGCAAGGAACCACGAACCGCACGCACCGTAGTTCTGAAGCTGAAGACAAGTGAATTCAAGATCCTCACGCGTACCCATACACCAGATTCTCCGCCATCGTCCTGCGAAGAGTTGACGGACATCGCCCTAAAGTTGCGCGAACGAGTAGACCTTGGTTCTCAACAACGCTTTCGCCTTGCAGGGGTCGGTCTGAGCAATTTTCGCGAACCGGAAGAGACTAGGGCGCAACCAGCGCTCTTCGAATGAAGATACCTCGCTACCAGTAAGGTAAGCACACATGAGCTTTCAAAACCAGATTTTGCTGAATACTATTTGCTGAATACTAAAGGTCACGGGGAGATGAAAGACATCACCGAGCAAGTGGCCGCCGTCGTGAGCTCCTCGGGTATCAAAACTGGAATTGCCAATCTCTTCAACATCGGCAGCACAGCGGCGGTCAGTACGATTGAGTTCGAGCCCGGGTTGCAGGGAGACATACCGGCCATTCTGGATAAAGGGGTTCCGCCCAGCCGGAACTACGGCCACGAACAAACCTGGCATGAGGGCAACGGCCATTCCCACCAGCAGGCAACATTGCTCGGGCCGTCACTGACTGTGCCGATCGCGGATGGGAAAGCTGGTTCTCGGCACCTGACAACAGATCTTCCATCTCGAATGCGATGTTCGCGGGCGCAAACGCACGGTCCTGGTGACGGTGGTTGGAGATTGAGGACGTTGAGGCGGAAACTGGAGTAGAGTTTTCTGCTATGGTCACGCGTGCACCGGCCCGGCGGCCTCGCAAAGCCAAACCTGGCACGAAGGGCCTCGGCCCAGCGGAATGCCGACTCGAGCAGCCGACAGGAGCTGCGGCCGAGGCTGCAGAAGCAATCGCCAAAGCCGGCGGCTGCGTTGTTGGATCGTACAAGGAACCGCTCGCCGGTGATCCGGTATTGCTGGGCGTCCTGCCGATCGATGCCGTCGAACCAACGCCCTTCCAGCGAGATCTCTCCGACGCTCACCACAAACGGCTAGCTGATGTCATCAATAAGACAGGGCGTTTTCTCGACCCGATTATCGCAGTTCTCGCCCCACGGGGCGGGTTCTGGACTCCCAACGGTCGGCATCGCCTCGAAGCCATGCGCCGCCTGGGGGCGAAATCAATCACTGCGCTCGTTGTGGCGGACCGCGAGATAGCATGGCAGATCCTCGCACTGAATACGGAGAAGGCTCACAACCTCAAGGAACGCTCACTGGAAGTCATCCGCATCTACCGTGGTCTCGTGGACGAAGATGCAACGCGTCCCGAGTCCCAGTTCGCGTTCTACCTCGACCAAGCCGCCCTAGTCACTCTTGGCGTCTGCTATGAACGCCTCCCGCGCTTCGGCGGTGGCGCTTACCATCTGATTCTCCGGCGGTTGGAGGTCTTTACCGATGAACCGCTGCGTACTGCCTTCAAGGATCACGAGAAACGGGCCACGATGGTGCTCGATCTCGAGGAGAGGGTTGCGGCAGCGGTGAAGAAGCTGAAAGAACGTGGTCTCGTCAGCCCATACCTGCGCTCGTTCGTGGTGGCGCGCATCAACCCTCTGCGTTGGATTAAGGGTGAACCGCCTCCACTCGAAGAGGTGCTCAAGACGATGCGTGAGCGGGCGGCGAGATTCAATGTCGAGAAGATCAAGCCTCAGGATCTCGCCGGCGCCGCAGGTCCGCCCGATGAAGAAACGTAAAGAAAGCCACGAATGATAACCTCATCCAGCAGAAAACATGCCGGGCCTGGGCCAGGGAGCGACCAGCCTCCGGTCCCCGAGCCTACTTTCGCGGAGCGGGCGCGTACGTTGTTGTATTTGGGCCGCATGGGTAGCCTATCAACCCTGTCGCGAAAACAGCTGGGTTTCCCGTTCGGTTCGGTGATGCCCTACGGGCTGGACGATCACGGCCGTCCCATCTTCCTTGTCAGCACAATGGCCATGCACACGCAGAACTTGCAGGCCGACCCCCGCGCCGGCTTGCTTGTTACCCAGGAAGACACCGAGGGTGAACCGCTCGGCGCATCGAGGGTCACACTAGTAGGAAATGTTCTGCCGGTACCGAACACCGAGTTGGTGGAGGCGCGCAAGCTGTACCTGGAGCGTCACGCCAATAGTAAGTATTGGGTAGATTTTGAAGATTTTTCGTTCTACCGCATGGAGGTCATTGATGTGTACTACGTGGGCGGCTTCGGCGTGATGGGCTGGGTATCTGCATCCGATTATGACCGCAGTCAACCAGATCCCCTTGCTGACTCAACGGCCGAAATCATTCAGCACATGAACGCCGACCACAAGGATGCGCTCGTCTTGCTTGCCCGGACATTTGCTCGCATTGAGTCAACGGAAGCAACGATGACTGCAGTCGATCGCCTCGGTTTTCATGTCCGCATGAAGACCCCGGATGGCTTGCGTGGTGCCCGAATCGCATTCTTGAGAGAGGCATGCAATCCGGCTGAAACTCGGAAAGTGTTGGTGGAAATGGTGCAACAGGCACGCTCGCAGGCCAGGTGAAACTGTGCATTTGGCACACGGATTTACCAAGCCCAGCAAACCGGCTTTAGACTCACTGCCAGTCAGTCCGTTCTAGTTGTACGAAAGGCATATCCGAGAATGTGAAGAGGCTTGCCGCCAGTTTGGGATTCGCACTCCCAGGTGGAATGAGATGTTGCTGGCAGAATACGTGTGGAAGGTACTCAAATCCGTCGAAGAGTATGTGGATAAAAAAGAGGAATCAGGAAGTGAGCAACGGAGTATTATCGCAACCGAGATTACGAAGTTAGAAACTGACAGAGAAACTCAAACTGCAGAGCTCGACTTAAGTGCAGCATCATTCGAAGCCCCAATTGCCGACCTCAACCCGAGGGTCGACTACTTCGAGCATTTAAAGCAACAGTTCGGGTCGGCATTCGCAAGAGTTTCGCTGCAGACTGAGATTACAAGACGGCGGGCGTACGCATCCTGCAAAAGAGTAAGACGGGGTCGTAATACACGGGCAACGGATTACGTCGTTGGAGTCAAGCAAAAATCAAGATTCTCGAAGACATTTATCGCCGGCTGCACCAACTGGGCCCGGATGCGGGTATAAAAATGCGCAGACAAAAATGACGTAGCTGCTCACCTCGCCATGTAGTGCCTCAGTTAGCAAATCCCTTCCGAAAATCCCAGCATCAAAATCGGGCGCTCATCGTTTCTTGGCGTTGCTTGTTTGTTGCTCAAAGTGTGCCGCCGAAGTGCTTTTTATGGGGTTTGTGGGGGTCTACGCAGCGTATATATGTCATAGGGGAAGGGTGCGAGGAGTTGTTCGAGCGCGACCGGAGCCGCGAGCGAGCTCCGGGCTGGCATTCCTGCGACCTGGCATGTGCTCTTCTCGAGGCGTAATCCACCGCGAGCGAATAGATGGGGATAGCAAAGCGCAGGAAAGTTACGGCGGCGTGGCACGGGAACTTAGAGGTTAGTTAAACGCTCCGCCGTGGTGCCTTCGCTTGCATACGCGACAGTACGCCACGGACTCAGTATTGTTCACCCGGTGCTGGACGGGCGTGAGCGTTCGCAAAAATGCAAAGATGGCCTTCAGGTCTTCGTCTGTCATGTGACCGAAAAACCACCACGGCATGATGGGATTGAGCTTCCGCGCACCCACCTTACCCGTGTGCATCACTCTCAGGAATAAACGTTCGTCATAGTAGCTGATCCCGGAAGGATCAGGCGTTAGATTTGCGCTCGTCACTTGAGAGAACGGATTAGTGGTTATGAAATCTCCGCCTCCAAACTCAAGGCCGGGGAGCGGCTGTCGGTTCTCGTCTCGCAACGTATGGCACCACTGACAAGCCCCAAGCTGGGCCAAATATGCGCCTCGCTTAACTCGGGTGGAAACGTCCGGTGAGGGAACCGGCGGCATAGATCGGAATGGCAAAGGGAGCGACGATGTGGTCAGAGGGCTTCGATGCAGGCAGGGGGTTTCGGATGGGGGGAATGGAGCGCAGATAAACAATGATGGAAGCAAGATCCTCGTCGGACATCGCGCGATAAAATTCGTAAGGCATAACGGTCGGGTCGAGGAGATGGCCATCGTGGCCAACACCTTCGCGGATGGCGCGGGCCAGCATGTCGTCGGTCCAGTTGCCGACGCCGGTCTCACGGTCTGGCGTAATATTGGGCGCTGCTGGTCCAGGTTCTCCCGACGAAGTGAAATTGGGGTAGCCGGAACCCTCTTTTCCACGCGCCGGCGGCCAACCTAGGCGTTTGAAGTCGGACGGCCCATGACAGGCGAAGCACTCGGCGATACCATTCACGAGATATCGGCCGCGGATCAGGCGATTAGCTGTTCGCTCGAACTTACGATCGGCCAAGGGACGAACCCGCGGACCGGGCTTCGAAGGAACTGACGCCTTCTCGGAATGTTGCACGGGCCAGGTTGCGCGACCCGAGTTGCAGGCCACGAAAAAGGCAAGCACCGCGGCCAGGAGAAGCTCAGTCCTGAGCGCTATCCCCATAATGCGGGAAATCTGCCGATTGGCCAGGTGAGTCATCTCTCGAAGAAAGAGCGAGAGTCCCTTAGGCGAGCATCCCTGCGCCTAAATCCGAGCTTCGTTTACTTCGCGCGCCGCGCGAATCCCTGAAAATAGTGCACCCTGCATCCAGCGAATCCATGGCGAAGTGTGGTCACCGGCAAAGTGTACGCGTCCCTCCGGGCGCGCAACATGTGGCCAGAACTCCTCCATCTGGCCGGGCTTGTACCACGAGGACGCACCGCGCTCCCATTCATCTTCGTCCCAGCATTTCGAAATGCCCCCTTCGAAGTTCTCGCGAATTCCAGGAAGCACTTTCTCGGTCTCCTCGAGAACAAAACTGATTCGATCCTGCTCGTTCATAGCACAAATTCGCCGGGCCTGCGGTCCATCAGCGTAATTCTGCAAAATGCCGCGCGGACCCGGCTGCCCGAAGGAGATCTCCCTGAGACTGCCCATCGCTAAGTCTCCGTAGGCCTCGCCCGTAAGGCCCTGCTCTATCCAGAATTTCTTTCTTGACTGCAAGCAGACTCGGGCCACCGAATAGTAAGGAAGTTGCTCGATCACCTTGTGTTTTTCTGCTGAGAAGCGTGGGGACACAGCAATGCGTCGAAGCACTGAAAAAGGAATCGCGATGACTAGGAAGTCTCCGGCAAGTATGTGGTGCTCGGCGCGCTGCTGAAGGACAACCCGAACACTGCGCTTGTCATGTTCGATTCTGACAACCGGAGAACCGTAAAGAATCTTTTCCTTCAGGCGAACGGCGAAAGCCTTAGGGAGGAGGTCATTTCCCCCACGAATGTGGAAGTCACTTTTGGCCGATTCGAAGGAAGCGTCATCGCGCAGGACCATCAAAGCAGAGACAGTTTCTAACCCGTCTCCCCAGATGCCAAACACCGACATCCGGGCAATCGCTTCCGGAGACGCACCGCGGCTCCTCAAGAAGTCTGTGTACGACATTCGGTCGTACTTCCAGAGCGACGCTGGCGGCCAGTTCGGATCAGCAATGTCCCCGATCTCCGCATACGCAGGAGCCGCATATTTCTTGTACAGGCCTGCGCGCCCGAGTTTCTTTTCCTCCGCCGGCAGATTAAATGGCAGATCTGGTTCAATGCCTCGTGTGCGCCGTACAAGCCGCCCGCGAATGTAAAGGATATCTTGCAACTCCGGCGACGGGTCCCAAGAATCTAGTTCTAAGCCGAACAGACGAGCGTACTTAAGCGTGAGATCGTTTGTTTCCGCAATCCCGGTCGCTCCGGCTTCCGCATATAAGCCATCGGAAAACGGTTGCCGTATGCTGCAAGCTCTTCCGCCCGCGCGCGTCTGAGCCTCTAGAATCGTCACATCGTGACCCGCCTGGGTGAGCTCGAAGCCTGCGGAAAGTCCAGCAAGTCCGGCGCCGATCACGATGACTTTCTTGACTGGACCCCGAGGTTTCAATTGGTCCGGGAGTGCCCCGGCCTCTCGCGGCAATAAAGTCATAGCTGCCGCAGTCTTGACCGCGCTGGCCAAGAAGTCTCTGCGAGGAACAGCACCTGTCACAATTTTCACCAGTTGAGGAAGGATTCTAACTCGTGATCCTATGGTCGGCTATTCGAAAGTGATCGCCTTACTCCTGGTAAACGGCAACCGGACATGTTTGTACTAGCCTCGACATGTACGGTAATGCGACTCGTAGACCCCACCGTTGAAATAGTCGTTTCTGTTTGAGTCTGGCTCGAGGTG
>Ga0075434_100000049_pt1 | contig 57417 bp, 57 predicted proteins | sample RhiMethybrSRZTD3_FD_75298 | JGI IMG/M metagenome (GOLD analysis project Ga0075434, IMG submission 75298) | Populus rhizosphere microbial communities from Tennessee, USA - Rhizosphere MetaG P. TD hybrid SRZTD3 | ecosystem: Host-associated > Plants > Roots > Rhizosphere > Soil | place: USA...
GAACGAACCAGTTTGACCCGCCTGACTTGATCATGATCGGCTAGCCGCGAGCCCCGAGCGCCCAGCCCCTGCCGGTGCGCTACACTCGCCCCGAGTGCCGAAGCTCTCGGTCACCATCATCACCAGGAACGAATCGGCAGACATCGAAGCGGCATTGACGTCCGTCGCGTGGGCCGACGAGATCGTCGTCGTCGACTCGCGCAGCGCCGACGACACGGCCGCCATCGCGCGGCGGCACACCGATCGCGTCGTCGTCCGCGACTGGCCGGGCTACGGCGCTCAGAAGAACTACGCGGCGTCGATTGCGGCGCACGACTGGATCCTCTCGCTCGACGCCGACGAGCGCGTGACGCCGGAGCTCGCGGCCGAGATCCGCGCGCGGATGGACGCCGCGCCGCGCGAGGCGGCGTTCCGCATCCCGCGCGTCACGTGGCATCTGGGCCGCTGGATCCGGACGACCGACTGGTACCCCGACTACCAGCTGCGCCTCTACGATCGCCGCGCGGCGGAGTGGACCGGCGCGTACGTGCACGAGGCCGTCGCCGTACGCGGCGCCGTCGGGCAGCTGCGCGGGGAGCTGCAGCACTACGCCTACCGCGACATCGCCGATCACCTCGAGACGATCGATCGCTACACGACGCTCGCGGCGCGCCAGATGCACGACGTCGGACGCCGCGCGGGCATCGGCGCCTTGGTCGTCCACCCGCCTCTCGCCTTCCTGCGCAACTACGTCGCGAGAGGCGGCTGCCGCGACGGCGCCGCCGGCTTCATCATCTCGAGCATGAACGCGTACTACGTCTTCCTGAAATTCGCGAAGCTGTGGGAGATACAGCGGCGGGAGTGACGGCTCGTGAATTCTTCGCGTGTTTCGTGGAACTTCGTGACTTCGTGATAGATCGTCACTCGACGTGTTCTCGCTGCACATCGACACGGCGCGCACGTGGCGCGGGGGGCAGAATCAGGTGCTGCTCACGGTCAACGGCCTGCGCGGGATCGGCGAGCGGGCGGCGCTCGTCGCGCATCCCGGCGGCGAGCTGCGCCGGCGCGCCGCCGAGGGGCTCGAGCTCATTCCGATCGCGCCCCGGACGGAGATGGACCTGTCGGCGGCATGGCGACTCTCACGGACGATGAAGCGGCTCGCCCCCGACGTCCTCCACGCGCACGATCCGCACGGCGTCGCGATGGCGGCGCTGGCGCTCTCGCTCGGCGCCGGCGCCTCGCGCGGCGGCGGCCACGCGCCGGTGCTCGTCGCCGCGCGGCGCGTCGACTTCCATCTGAAGGGCAACTCGTTCTCGCGGTGGAAGCACCGCCAGGTCGACTGCTTCATCGCCGCGTCGGAGGCGATCCGCGAGATGCTGGTCGCCGACGGCGTGCCGCCCGAGCGGACCGTGACGGTCCACGAAGGCATCGACGTCGATCGCGTCGTCGCCGAGCCCGCCGTCAACATCCACGAGGCGTTCTTTCTGCCGCACGGCGCGCCGGTCGTGGGAAACGTCGCCGCGCTCGTGCCGCACAAGGGCCAGCGCTATCTCGTGGACGCGGCGCATCTCGTCGTGCAGCAGATGCCCGACGTCCGCTTCGTGATCCTCGGCGAAGGCGAGCTCCGCGAGCACCTCGAGCGTCAGGTGCGCGACCACGGCCTCGAGAAGCATGTGCTCCTTCCCGGCTTTCGCACCGACGTCGTCGGCTGCATCAAGGCGCTCGACCTGTTCGTGATGAGCTCGGTGACCGAAGGGCTCGGGACGTCGCTGCTCGACGCGATGGCGGCATCGCGGCCGATCGTCGCGACCAAAGCGGGCGGCATTCCCGAAATCGTGGCCGACGGCGTGAACGGCCTGCTCGTCCCGCCGCGCGACGCCCGCGCGCTCGCCGACGCGATCGTGCGCGCGCTCCGCGATCCGGCGACGGGTCGCCGCATGGGCGAGGCCGGCTTCGCCCGCGTGCGCGAGCGCTTCACCGTCGAGCGGATGGTGGCCGCGACGGCCGCCGTGTACGCGCACGTCGCGCGCCGCGGCCACGTCGCACGCGTCGGCGAGCGAGGCTGAACGCCGCGTCTCCGCACGTTCGACGCGCGCTCAGAACGCCGGCATTCAGCGCGACGCCGATGCCCGTTCTCAACTGAAGAGTCGCCTCGGAGGTGACGGCCTGTTGGCGAGCCCGCACGCACGACACTGCGCGCAAACGGTGAGGAAGTGATTATGGCGTGGGTATCAACGACCGCGCGTCCGCCTTCGCCGCTTCGCGGCTACGGCGCGACAGCCTTCGCCCGCCGGCTTGCCGAGCCGAAGCTTGTCGGCGAAGTCAGCAAGCGAAGGCTGGCAGATGCCGCGCAGCGGACACTGCGCGTCGCGCTGCGCGCGGTTGAAGCCGCACGCGTTCATCATCCCGAGATGGCAGAGCGCGAAGTCGTACTTCACGGGATCGTCGGCGTCGAGCGCGCGCAGCGACGCCGTGATGTCGCGCGCCATCGGCCAGCCGGGGCTCGTGTAGCGCGTGAGCCGCAGGCAGCGGCCGACGCGGATCACGTGCGTGTCGAGCGGCACGACGAGCTTCGCGGGCGCGACGCGGCGCCAGACGCCGAGATCCAGCGCGTCGCGGCGCACCATCCAGCGCAGGAAGAGATTCAGCCGCTTGCAGCCCGATCCGGCGGAGGGACGCGGGAAGAAATAGCAGACGCCCCCGCGCGCCGGCACGCGGCCGTACGCCGACTTCAGGTCCAGCGCCATCGCGCGCGTCGAAAAGCGATCGAGCGCCGCCTCGACGTCCGGCGCCGACTGGTCGTAGCCCTCGACGAAGAAGCCCTCGAGCGATCCGGCGCGATCGATCATCTGGCGCATCAGCCAGACGAGCGCCGCGATGTCGCGCCCCCGCGTCCAGCGGTGGACGATGTCCGCGAACGCGCGGCCGTCGCGGCGAACGTCGAAGCGGCGGACGTAGGCGGCCGGCGATGGGCCCATCACCGCGAGCACGCGCTCGATCGACTGCAGCACGCTCGCCACGCGCCCGAACGCGAGCGACGCCGCGACGAACCCGACCACCTCGCGGTCGTCGTCTCGCGCGTGGCGCCGGACGATCTGAATCGGATCGGCTGCCGAGTCGGGATAGTTGAATTCGGCGTAGAGGCGGTCGAGCAGCTCCTTCAGCTCCGTGCCGCGCGAGACGCGATCAGCAATCTGCAAGGGGAGTGAGTATCATTCTGGCATGCGGCGAATCTGGCCGAAAGCGCTCGCGGCGATTCTGGTCCTCGCGGCGCTCGCCGGCGCCGCCGGCCTGCATTACCTGCGCCGCTCGCTCCCGCAACTCGACGGCACGATCCGCGTCGCCGGCCTGACGGCGCCGATCGAGATCGTCCGCGACGCCGACGCCATCCCGCACGTCTTCGCCGCGAACAAGGCCGACGCGCTGGTCGGCCTCGGCTACGTGCACGCGCAGGATCGCCTCTGGCAGATGGAGCTGCAGCGGCGGATCGGCTACGGCCGGCTGTCGGAGGTGCTCGGCGAAGCGGCGCTGCCGCAGGATCGTTTCCTGCGCACGGTCGGCTTCGGCCGCGCCGCGCGCACCGCCTGGGAGACGACGCCCCAGTGGGCGCGGCAGCAGATCGAGTGGTACGTCGCCGGCGTGAACGCGTTCATCGCGGCGCACCACGGCGCGGGGCTGCCGCCGGAGTTCACGCTCCTCGGCTTCGAGCCCGAGGCGTTCACCGGCGCCGACGTGCTCGTGTGGGTGAAGATGATGGCGTGGGACCTCAGCGCGAACTATTCGTTCGAGCTGCTGCGCCACGATCTGCAGAAGGCGGTGGGCGCCGAGCGGCTCGCGCAGCTGATGCCGCCCTATCCGGTCAACGGGCTCTCGATCACGGACGTGTCGCCGCTCATGGGATCGGGCGAGCCGGGTGGGTCAGGTGGGCCAGGTGGGTCAGGCGGGTCGGGCGGGTCGGGCGGGTTGGCGTCAGCGCAAGGAAGTTGCCCAGGTTTTACGACCTCTGTGGCCTCTGTGACCGGCCCGACCTGCCAGACCTGCGCGACCTGCCCGGCCTACTCCGCGGCGCTCGTCCGCGCGCTCTCGCCGGGCATCCCCGCGGTGCGCGATCTCCTCCTCGGCGGCGCGCGGACCGAGGCGATCGGATCGAACAACTGGGTGGTGGACGGGACGCTGACGGCGAGCGGCAAGCCGCTGCTCGCCAACGATCCGCATCTGGGCGCGCGGCTGCCGTCCACGTGGTACCTCGCGCACATCACAGGCGGCGACTTCGAGATCATCGGCGCCACGCTGCCTGGCGCGCCGGCCGTGGCCTTGGGCCGGAACCGCTTCATCGCCTGGGGCGCGACCAACGTCGCCGCCGACGTCGAGGATTTCTACCGCGAGCGCCTCGACGCGGCCGGCGAGCACGCGGAATTCCGCGGCGTGCAGGAGCCCATCACGGTCGTGCCCGAAACGATCGCCGTGAAGGGGCGCGCGCCGGTTCGCGTCGACGTGCGCATCACGCGCCACGGCCCGCTCGTCTCCGACGCGCTCAACGCGAACAGCGAGGCGTCGCGCGAGCCGGGGCCGAAGGCGCCGCCGGTCGAGCCGCTCGCGTTCCGCTGGACGGCGCTCGATCGCGAGGACACGACGGTCGCGTCGTTCCTGCGCCTCAACGAGGCGCGCAACTGGACGGAGTTCACCGCGGCGCTCCACGACTTCGTCGCGCCGTCGCAGAACTTCGTCTACGCGGACGTCGACGGCCACATCGGGTACTACGCGCCGGGGAAGGTGCCGATCCGCGCGTCGGGCGACGGGTCGATTCCCGCCGACGGCTGGAGCGGCGCGGCCGAGTGGACCGGCTGGATTCCGTTCGACGATCTCCCGCACCTCTACGATCCGCCGTCGCACGCGATCGTGACGGCGAACCACCGGCCCGAGGCGGCGGGCTCCCGCTATCATCTCGGGCTCGAGTGGCCGGAGCCGTACCGCGCGCAGCGCGTGATCGATCTGCTGCACGCGATCCGCGCGCGCGGCGATCGCGGCTTCACGCCGGACGACTTCGCGCGCATGCAGGCGGATACGCTGTCGCTCCATGCGAAGACGCTGCTGCCGCTGCTCGTCGCGCACGCGCAGCCGGAGACGCCCACCGATCGCGAGGCCATCGATCTGCTCCGCCGCTGGACGTTCGACGCGCGCGGCGACAGCGCGGCCGCGGCGATCTTCAGCGCGTGGTTCCAGCATCTCGCGCCTGCGCTCGTCGGCGACGACCTCGGCGACCTGCTCATCGACCGCTACAAGGATCGCTACTCGTTCGTGACGCGCTTCGTCGTGCAGACGCTGACGAACGACGACGCCGCGTGGTGCGACGATCGTCGGACGCAAGAGGTCGAGACGTGCGACGACATCGTCACGCTCGCGCTGCGGCAGGGCGTCGGCGATCTGGAGCGGCGGCTCGGCAGCGACATGGCGCGCTGGCGCTGGGACGCCGTGCACCGCGCCGTCTTCCCGCACCAGGGGCTCGACGCTGTCGCCGCGCTGCGGCCGCTCCTCAGCCGCGCGGTGCCGAACGGTGGCGACTGGAGCACGCTCGATGTCGGCCCCGTGGACGCGCTGCACCCCTACGAGCAGCACAACGTCCCCGGCTACCGCGAGATCATCGATCTCTCGCCCGCCAACGACAGCCGCTTCCTCGACGCCGTCGGCGAGTCGGGGCATTTCCTGTCGCCGCACTACGACGACTTCCAGCGCGACTGGCACGACGTGCGGCACAGAAAAATGCGCATGTCGCGCGCGGAGGTCGAGGCCGGCGCGATCGGACACCTGCGGCTGACGCCGTAAAGGCCGGGCGGGTCAGGCGGGCCAGGCGAGTCTGGCGGGCACTCCGCGTCCCTCTTCAGTCTTTGCGACCTGCCCGACCGGCCCGGCCCGCCTGACCTGCCAGACTCAAAAGCGCGTGATCGGGACACCCGCTTTGCACAACGGACACTCGTCCGACTTGAAGTTCTCGGGCGTGCGATATTCCGCGAGCGCGACGTTGGGAACGCCGAGCTCGGCGACCGCCTCCGCGCGGTCGTAGATCTCGACGGTCGCGACGACCTCGCCGCGCGCCTGCTTCACCAGGTCCGCGCACCGCGCGAACGTCTCTCCCGTATTGCGCACATCGTCGGCGAGCAGCACGCGTTTGCCGGCGAGCTCGCGGCGGTAGAAGGCGCGCAGCGTGAACCCGCCGGCGGCGTCGTAGTTGAAGGGCGCGAAGATGCAGGGCGGGTGCGTAAGGCTGCGGCGGCTGTCCAGCAGGCCGGCGATCGTGTGCGCGAGCAGCGCGCCGCCCGTCACCGGGCCGGCGACGACTTCGGTTCGCTGCACGAGGTCGCCGGGCATCACGTCGATCAGGTCCTGCGCGAAGCGCCAGATCGTCGAGGGCGTGCGAAACAGCCGGTGCGGGTTGAGGTACACGCGCCCGTGGTAGCCGTTGCCGTAGTCGAAGTGCCCGTCGAGCATCAGGACCTCCGACTGCTGGAGATCCTTCAGCGCCTTCTCACGCAGTTCCGCCCGCTTATCCACGTTTTTCCCCCAAAAACCGCGAATGGTGCCAGGGCACCTCTCAGACACCACGGAGGGCCAGCGGCGTCTGGGCGTTCACGTACACCACGCGCCCGCCGACGATCGTCGCCGCGACGCCGCCGCGCAGCGTCCACCCGTCGAACGGCGTGTTCTTCGACTTCGACCGCATGGCCGCAGCGGCTACCGTGACGCGCAGATCCGGCGCGAGGATGGACACGTCGGCCGGCGCGCCGTCGCCGAGCGATCCGCCCGGCACGGCGAGGATGCGAGCCGGGTTCACCGCCATCAGCTCGACGAGCCGCGCGAGCGAGATCACGCCGGCGTGCACCAGCCGATCGAAGGCGAGCGACACGGCCGTCTCGAGGCCGGTGATCCCGAACGGCGCGCGATCGAACTCGACGTGCTTCTCGTCCGCGTGGTGCGGCGCGTGGTCGGTGGCGACGACGTCGACGCTGCCGTCGGCGATCCCGGCCAGCATCGCGTCGCGATCGGCGGCCTCGCGCAGCGGCGGGTTCATCTTCACGTTCGTGTCGTAGGCGATGGGCGCGCGCAGCATCTCGTCGGTCAGCACGAAGTGGTGCGGCGTCACCTCGCAGGTGACGCGCGCGCCGCGCGACTTGCCGTAGCGCACCGCGTCGAGCGTCTGCCGCGCGCTCATGTGCGCGATGTGGACGGCGCCGCGGGTCAGCTCGGCGAGCGCGATGTCGCGCAGCGCCATGATCGACTCCGCCTCGCCCGGAATCCCGCGCAGCCCGAGCGACGATGCGTGGAAGCCTTCGTGCGCGACGCCGTCGCCCTTGAGCGTCTGCTCCTCGCAGTGCTCGATGATCGGCATGTCGAACATGCTCGTGTACTCGAGCGCGCGGCGCATCAGCATCGCCGTCGCGACCGGCCGCCCATCGTCGGTGAGCGCCACGCAGCCGGCGGCCTTGAGCTCGGCGATGTCGGCGAGCTGTTCGCCGCTCTGCCCGCGCGAGACTGCGCCGATCGGGTAGACGCGCGCGAGCCCGGCCTCCGCCGCCTTCTTCAGGATGTAGCTCGTGACCCCGGCGTTGTCGTTCACCGGCGACGTGTTCGGCATGCACGCGACCGCCGTGAATCCGCCGGCGACCGCGGCCGCCGTGCCGGTGGCGATCGTCTCCTTGTGCTCCTGCCCCGGCTCGCGCAGGTGCACGTGCATGTCGATCAGTCCGGGACAGACGACGAGGCCGCGCGGGATCTCGACGACCCTGGCGTCGTCGGCAGGCAGGCCGCGCCCGACGCGCGCGATCCGGCCGTCCTCGATCAGCACGTCGAACTCGCCGTCGCGCCCGTTCGCCGGATCGACGACGCGCCCGCCTTTCAAGAGTAGTCGCATGAATCGTTCATCAAGGGGAGTGACGGGATATCACGAAGACACGAAACTCCACGAAAACACGAATCCGATTTGTACAAAAGAAATGTCGTGTTCTTCGTGGACCTTCGTGATTTCGTGAAAAGTCGTCACATCGTCACGCTAGTCGCTCTCGCTTCCGCCTGCCAGCAGATACAGCACCGCCATCCGCACCGCGACGCCGTTGGCGACCTGCTCGAGGATCACGGAGTACGGGCCGTCGGCGACCTCCGACGCGATCTCCACGCCGCGGTTCATCGGCCCCGGATGCATGATGATCACGTCGGGCTTGGCGCGCGCGACGCGCGCCGGCGTCATGCCGAACGTCGTGAAGTACTCGCGCAGCGAGGGGATGAAGGCGCCCTGCATCCGCTCCTGCTGGATGCGCAGCATCATGATCGCGTCGGCGCCTTCCACCGCTTCGTCCACGCGCGGCGAGACGCGGACGCCGAACCGCTCGATGCCCGCCGGCACGAAGGTCGGCGGGCCGCTCACCCAGACCTCGGCGCCGAGCCGCGTCAGCAGCAGCACGTTCGACCGCAGCACGCGGCTGTGCAGCAGGTCGCCGACGATGGCGATTTTCAGGCCGGCGATCCGCTGCTTGTGCTCGCGGATGGTGAAGGCGTCGAGCAGCGCCTGCGTCGGGTGCTCGTGCATGCCGTCGCCGGCGTTGATCACGCGCGACCGGCAGATGCGCGAGAGCAGGTGGCCGGCGCCCGAGGAGGCGTGCCGCACGACGATCATGTCGGGCGCCATCGCCTCGATGTTCATCGCCGTGTCCGCGAGCGTCTCGCCCTTGAGCACGCTCGAGGCGGCGACGGCGATGTTCAGCGTGTCGGCGCTCAGGCGCTTCTCCGCGATCTCGAACGACGTGCGCGTCCGCGTGCTCGGCTCGTAGAAGAGGTTCACGATCGTCTTGCCGCGCAGCGTCGGCACTTTCTTGATCGGCCGCTGGCCGATCTCGCGCATCGCCTCGGCCGTGTCGAGCACGAGGTGAATCTCGTCGGTCGTGAGGTCGTCGATGCTCAGGAGATCCTTCTTCATGATTCCTGGATCTCCACTTCGTCGCGGCCGTCGATCTCGCTGAGGCGCACCTGGACGCTCTGCGAGAGCGAGGTCGGAATGTTCTTGCCGACGTAGTCCGCCTTGATCGGGAGCTCGCGGTGCCCGCGGTCCACGAGCACGATCAGCTGAATCGCTTTGGGGCGCCCGAACTCGATGAGCGCGTCGAGCGCGGCGCGGATCGTCCGGCCCGTGTAGAGCACGTCGTCGACGAGCAGAATCCGCTTGTCGTCGATCGAGAAGGGAATCTCGGTCTTGCGGATGAGCGGCTGCGCGCCGACGGCGGTGCGCATGAGATCGTCGCGGTAGAGGGTGATGTCGAGCGCGCCCGTCGCGACGTCGTGGCGGCTGACGTCGCGGATGATCTTCGCGAGCCGGCGGGCGAGCGGCACGCCGCGTGTCCGGATGCCGACGAGCGCGAGCTCGTCGACGCCGCGGTTGCGCTCGAGAATTTCGTGCGCGATTCGAGTGAGGGAGCGGCTGATTCGGTCCGCGTCGAGGACGACCGGCATGAGGCCTCTTCGCGTCCTCGCAGGGACGCGTTAAAGAGTTTCGACTGCGCGGATTATAGCATCACGTCACGCGCCGATGTCCACCCGCGACGATCAGAAGCGTCCTGCCGCGACGTCGCGCACGAACGTCGTGACGCCGTCCATGTAGGTCTGCTGATCGTCGTACTGCGCCAGGTGGCTGCCGTTCGCGCAGAAGAGATACCGTCCTCTTTTCACCTGGCTCGCCATCTTCTCCATGTGCGCCGGGTCCATCGTGTCGTACTTCGCGCCGACGACGAGCGTCGGGACGGCGATCCGGCCGAGATCCGCCGTGCGATCCCAGTTCGCGAGCTTGCCGCTCGCGCCCAACTCGCTCGGCCCCTGCATCGGCACGTAGACCTTCTCGTTGAGCCGCTTGAACGCGCGGTTCACGGGATCGGGCCACTGATCGGGCGGCATGCGCATCCATGTTCGAGATGACGAGCCCCTTCAGATGCTCCTGGTACTTCAGCGCGTATTCGATGGCGAGCAAGCCGCCCCACGACTGGCCGAGGAGGAAGAAGTTGTCGCGATCGAGGCGGAGCGCGCTCCGCACCTGTTCGACTTCCTCGACGAAGCGCGGCAGCTCCCACAGCGAGTCGTGTCCGGCTGATCGCTGAAGGCCGATCCCAGCTGGTCGTAGTAGTAGTACTCGATGCGCGACGCCGGGAAATAGCTGTCGAACGCTTCCATGTACTCGTGCGTCGCGCCGGGCCCGCCGTGCAGCAGCAGCACCTTCATCGTCGGGCTGTTGCCGACGCGCTTGGTCCACACCTTGAAAACGCCTTTCGGCGTCGTGATCGGAATCATCTTCACGCCGCCCGCGAGCACGTCGTCGCGGCCCGCGTTGTCGAAGTACGCGTCGCCCGCAGGCGGCGCCGCGGCGGACCGATTCCCCTGCGCGCACGCGCCGGCCGCGAGGATCGACAGCAGACAGATCAAACGTCTCACCGCATCCTCCAGAACTGCGCGTCGTAATTCCAGACGGTGAAGGCGATCTGCTTCCCGTCAGGCGACCACGCGGGCTGCGTCTTGTGCGACGGATCGGTCGTCACCTGCGCGGCGTCGCCGCCGGCGAGCGCTCGCTGAAACAGCTGGAAGAACCCGTCCGCCGCGGGCGCGACGAACGCGACGCGCGAGCCGTCGGGCGCGACGGCGACTCCCGGGTTGTCGTGCTCGGACGCGAACCGGTGGACGACGCGCGCCGCGCCGCCGCCGCGCGGCACGACGAGGATCGCGTGGCGGCCCGGCGCCTCCTTCGCGATCGCGACGATGCGATCGCTGCCCGGCAGCCATTCGGCGTGGCCCATGTCGCCTTCGAACCCGTCGATCGCGACTGCGGACGGCTTCGCGGTGACGCCGCCCGTCTCCTGATCCACGCCGGCGACGAAGAGCGACGTGCGCCCGCGCTCTCGATCGAAGCCCGAGAACAGCAGCCAGCGGCCGTCGGGCGACCACCGCGGCCAGCCGGTTTCCGCGCCGCGGCCGAGGAAGCTGATGCGCCGCGCCGCGGCATCCTGGTCGGCCGGGCGCAGCCAGATGTCGTCGGATTGATCCTTGTGCGAGTGGAACGCAATCCACCTGGCGTTCGGCGACCAGCAGAGCGACTGGTCTTCCGACGGCGAGGTCTGGATCGCGCGCGTCACGCTGGCGGCGGGCGCCGCCGCATCGCCGTCGATGATGCCGACGTCCTGCGCGATGTCGGGGTAGTTCGCATCGTCGACGACGCGGCGCCAGCTGCCGTACGTGATCCCGATCGAGCGCCCGGAGGGATGCCACGAGGGCGTTTCGCTCTGGAACGTCGTCAACGGCCGCGTGGCGCCGCCGCCGGCCGGAATCGACGCGACCACCGTGCGATAGCTCTGCGTCTTGAAGACGACGGCGCCGTCGCGCGACACGGTGGGCGCGTAGGTGTCGCGCGCGAACGACGAGAGGCGCGTCGCGCGGCCGCCCGCCACGGGCGCGCTCCAGAGATCGAGCGTGCCCGACGCGTTCGCGCCGCCGACGTAGATCGTCGCGCCGTCGGGCGAGAAGGCGATCGGCCCGTAGACGTCGAGGTCGGGCTGGAGCGCGATCGATCCGCCGCCGCACGGGATCGTGACGCGCGGATGCCCGTTCTCCGCCGCGACGCAGGCGACCTGGCCGCCGCGCGTCCATGCCGGAAACGCGATGCGCGCGCCGATGCGGCGCGCCGACGCCGATGCGCCGTCGGCGGCAATCGTCCAGAGCTCCGCGCCGCCGCGCGCGTTCACGATCGCGGCGACGGACGTGCCGTCCGCGGACCAGGCGAGCTGGCGCAGATCGGCGATGCGCGCGTCCGACGCGTCGCTCGTGCCCTCGAGCCGCGCGCGCAGCGGATCGTGGTCCGCCCACAAGCCACGCCGCGTCCGCTCGACGCGGTCGTACAGCGCCCAGCCGGACGGCGTGCGATACCCGTCCGCCGCGATCGAGCGGCTGTCGGCGGTCCATGCGATGGTGCGAATCTGCGCCTCGTTCGGCGGGAGATCGACCGCCGGGCCGCCGTCGATCGGCCGCACGCGCAGGAATCGTCCTTCGGAGTACGCGATCCAGCGGCCGTCTGGCGAAAGCGCGCCGGCGGGGTCGCGGTAGCCGACGGGCCCGAGTTGATGCGCGTCGGCGACCCATGCCAGCCGCGGCAGCGGCGCGGCGTCGCGGAGCCGCAGGAACGGGACTGCGGCGAGCGCGAGGATGACGAGCGCCGTCAGCACCGTCGCGCGAACGTTCGAAGGTTGCACGCGTGGATTCTAGACGAACCCGGGGAAGTGACGGGAAAGCAACCGCGGAGATCGCCGAGCTCGCAGAACTTCTTTTCGGAGCGCGCTAATCGACGCGCCGGCAGCGAGGATCGTGCGGTGACCCTGAGGCTTTCAGCCTCGCCGCGCAGCCGCTGATATCGCGAGCGCCCTCGATGTGACTCGTTACCACCGTAACGCCGCGATCGAGATCGAGCACGGAACATTCTCCTCTCTGTGCTCTGTGTGCTCCGCGGTTGCTCGTCGTGACAGGTCAGGCAGCGTGCGGTCGCAACTGATCGGAAGAGTGCAGTTTGGTCGTGTCGCGACGTCCGGCACCGTCCGCTCCGCCGCGACCATAGCGCTTGGATTAATGCTCTGCGATCTCCGCGTGCTCCGCGGTTGCTCGTCGTGACAGCGTCAGGCAGCGTGCGGTCGCAACTGATCGGAAGATCACTGCGCGGCGCCGACGAGATACTTGTCGCCGGTCGGCGCGGGGACGCCGCCGTCGGGTTCGATCGTGACGGCGACGGCCACCGGCTCCGGGAAATCGCCGCGGCTGTCGACGAGACGGCGTACGCTGCCGGCCGCGTCCGGCTTCACGAGGCCGATGCTGACGGGCGCCGCGCTCGTCACGAACCAGACCTGATACGTGCGGCCCGGCGGGAGCGCCGGGAGGTTCGCGGCGGTGAGCACCACGCCGCGGGTGCGGCTCCAGAACGCGCGGCCAGAGGCGCGCGCCGCCACCGGCTGGCCCGCGAGATCGATGCGGCGCACGTCCGGCGCGGTCAGCACGGCGAGCGGCGATTCGGCGTCCGCGGCGGCGCGCAGCGCGACGGCCACGCGGCGCTCGCCGTCGGTGACGCGATCGAGCGCGACGCGCAGCTGCGCCTGCAGCAGGCGTACTTCCGCACGCAACGCCGCCGCGTAGAAGCCGGCGCCGATGGCGATGAACAGCATCGCCGCCGCGGCGAGCCAGGGCGCCCAGGCGCCGATCGGACGGCGCGTCGATGCGCGATCGATTACCGTCGCCGCCCCGAGCACGCGCGCGCGCAGCGCCGCGGGCGGTTCGTGCGGCGGCACGATCTGCGCGAGCGCTCCGGAAACAGCAGCGAAGGCCGCGAGCTCGGCCGCGCATTCCGCGCAGCCGCGCAGGTGCGTCTCGACCACCGACCGCTCGTCCGGCGGCAGCGCGCCGACGGCGTAGAGCGGGATCTGCTCGCGCACGGCGTCGTGATCGAGAGACGCCGTGCTCATGACGCGTCCTCCGCGAGCGCGTCGCGCAGCCGCAGCAGCGCCTGCCGCATGCGCGTCTTGATCGTGCCGAGCGGGACGCCGAGCCGCGCCGCAATCGCCGACTGCGACAGCCCCTCGTAATAGCCGAGCTCGAGCGGGACGCGCTGCGGCTCGGGCAGCGCCTCGAGCGCCGCGCGCACGCGCGCCGCCTGCTGCGCCGTCACGAGCCGCAGATCCACGGCGGCGCCCGGATCCACGACGTCGATCGACGCCCAGTCGACGTCGGCCGCCGGCGCCTCGCCGCGCTCGCGCCGCAGCCGGTCGAGCGCGCGGCTCCGCGTCAGCATCACCAGCCAGCCGGCGACGGTGCCGCGCGACGTGTCGTAGCGGCCGGCCTGCCGCCACACCTGCGTGAAGACTTCCTGCAGCACGTCTTCGGCGTCAGCCTGCCGCCCGACGATTCGCAGGGCGAGCGAGTACAGAAGCCGTCCGTGCCGGTCGTAGACCTCGGCCAGCGCGTCGGGGTCGCCCCGGACCATGCGCTGGAGCGCGAAGCGGTCCGCGTCGGCCGCCGACGCGTCCGCAACCGTCGAGAGGACGGCAAGCCACATGACGATCTACGCAGCCGCCGTGGATTTGGATGTCATACGCCGCTATCGGTCGTAGGTCGGGATGAAGGTGATCGGCCGCCGTTCCGTGAACGACCGCTGAAACATATCCGTGCGCGCGTAGCCGTCCATGTCGCGCCCGATCGGCAGGCCGAGAAAGTACAGGATCGTCGGCGTGACGTCGACCACCGACGCCGGCGTCGGCTCGCGCCCGCGCGCCACCGACGCCCCGTACGCGAGCAGGAAGCCGTCGGGCGCGCCCTCGTGCGTGCCGCTGACGTCCGGATCGCCGATGACGCGCTCGATGAGCCGCTTGCCGAACGCGAGCGGCTCCATGCCGTACGCCGACACGACGACGAGCAGATCGCCGGGGCCGAGCGCTTCCATCGCGCGGCCGATTGCGTCGTCGATCCAGGCATAGTGCCGCTCGAGCACGGCGCCGAGCCGCCGCCGCTCCTCGTCGGTGACGTCGCCGAATTCCGACGGCAGCGCGTAGCGCAGGTAGTAGTGGCCGATCGGATCGAGGCTCTGGTAGCGCGTGAGCGTGAGCTGCGCCGGCCGCCGCCGCGCCATCGCCTGCGCGATCGCGCCGTAGATGCGATCGGTGCGCGTTGCCGCGCTCTCGCGCGTCTCGCCGCCCGTCGGCACGCCGTCGAGCGACGCGTTCATCACGGCGGGCGCATCGGCGGTTGCCGCCTCCATCGCCGCGAGCGCCTCGTTCTGCAGCTCGCGCGGATACACCGCCGACGGTTCGTCGATGCCGATCGCCGTGTTCGCGATGCGGTGGTACGTGTCGGCCACGAGGTAGCCGCGCACGGGCGGCGCCGGCTGCGTCAGCGGCCAGCCGACGACGCCCACCGAGAAGCCGTTGGTGCTCGCGATGCTCCACAGCGTCCGCGTGCGAAACGTCGCCGAGGTATGCGGGTGCTCGATGAGGAAGCCGAATCGCTGCAGCCCGTGCGCGAAGCAGTCCACCGGCAGGAGTTGCAGCGCATCGTCGCCGCCGGCGATCTGGTAGATCGCGGCCGAGCGGATGCCGTTCTTCTGCGGCAGCTTCCCGGTGGCGACCGCCGCCCACACCGCTTCGGCCGACGTCGGGTTCAGCGTCGCGAGGTGACGCACGGCGCCGGCGTCGAGGATCCGGCCGAAGTTCGGGAGGCGGCCTTCGGCGGTGGCGCGCGTGATCAGATCGAGCGACGCGGCGTCGATTCCGATCACCGTGACGCGCGGCGACGGCTCGCTGCGCGCGCTCGCGAAGGCGGTGTCGATCGGACGCGCCTCGAGAAAGGGCGGCGTGCCGCGGCCGCGCAGCGCGACCGGCGCGGCGGTCGTCGCGGCGGCGACGATCAGAAACATCGTCGCCCACAGCCCGCGCGCGCGCGGCGCCGCCCGCCGCGTGAAGCCGACGAGCGCGAAGAGGATCGCGCCCGCCGCGAGCACGACGGCGCTGCGCTCGAGCGCGAGGCCGGTCGCGCGATCCGTCACGAGCGCGAACGCGTCGGCGTTGTTCCACATCAGCACCGCGCCGGCCGCCGACGCCATGCCGCACAGCACCGTCAGCACGCCGACGCTGATCCACGCGGGCGAGAAGACCTCGCGCGCGAGCAGCTGCCAGATCGCGAGCAGCACGTAGAAGATCACCGTCAGGTGGACGACGTAGTACAGGCCGACCGTGGCGACGATCGTCGAGAGCCGCGCGGGATGGAGCGGCAGGTGCGGGTTCAGTTGGAGGAAGAGCGTGAGCACGTACGCCGTGGCGATACCGGCCGCCGACATCGAGTTGAAGAGCATGCGGAGGTAGCGCACGGCGACCCAGTATACTGGCGGCGTGCCGATCGATGTCCCGGCGCGCGTGCTCGCGAACCGGCGGCTGTCGGACGACTACAACGTCCTCACGCTCGACGCGCCGGCCATCGGCGCCGCCGCCGAGCCCGGGCAGTTCGTGATGCTGAAGCCTGGCGCCGGCGCCGATCCGCTGCTGCGCCGCCCGTTCTCGGTCTTCGAAGTGCTGCGCGACGATCGCGGCGCCGCCGCCGCGATCACGATCCTGAGCAAGCGCATCGGCCCGTCGACCCGGCTGATCTTCGACGCGGTGCCCGGCCGGCGCGTCGACTGCCTCGGGCCGCTCGGCCGGCCGTTCACGCCGGTCGCGCCGCCGTCGGACGCCTGGATGATTGCCGGCGGCGTCGGTCTGGCGCCCTTCGCGACGCTCGCCGAAGCGCTCGCCGCGCGCGGCGCGGCGACGACGTTGTTCTACGGCGCGCGGCGCGGGGACGAGCTCTTCTACCTCGATTTCTTCCGCGCGCTCGGCGTCGAGCTGATCCTCACGACCGAAGACGGCAGCATCGGCGAGCGCGGGCGCGTCGTCGCGCCGCTCGAGCGTCGCCTCGCCGAGCGGAGCGCGGGCGCGGCGCTGATGCTCTACGCGTGCGGCCCCGAGCCGATGCTCGCCGCCGTCGCGCGAGCCGCGGCGCGATACGGGCGGCCGTGCCAGATCTCGGTCGAGCGGATCATGGGGTGCGGGCTCGGCGGCTGTTACAGCTGCGTCGTGCCGATGCGCGCCGACGACGGGGCCGTGCACAACGTGCGATCGTGCATCGCGGGGCCGGTCCTTGCGGCGGATCGCGTCGTGTGGGGATGATCGGGAAACCGTAGCCAGATGGATCTCTCCGTTCGCATCGGATCGCTGACGCTGAAGAACCCGCTCGTCGCGGCGAGCGGCTGCTTCGGCTACGGCGTCGAGTACGCCGAGGTGGTCGATCTCTCGACGCTCGGCGCGATCGTGTCGAAGGGCCTGTTCCTCGAGCCGCGCGAGGGGCATCCGGCGCCGCGCATCGTCGAAACGCCCGCCGGCATGCTGAACGCGATCGGGTTGCAGGGCATCGGCGCGCGCCGCTTCGTCGACGAGAAGCTGCCGGAGCTCCGCGCGCGCGGCGCGACCGTCATCGTCAACGTCTGCGGCACGACGCTCGACGAGTACGTGGAGGTCTCGCGCGTGGTGTCGGACGCGGAGGGCGTCGCGGCGATCGAGCTCAACATCTCGTGCCCGAACATCAAGGAGGGCGGCATTCAGTTCGGCTGCAGCTTGAACGGGACGTTCGATGTGGTGAGCGCGGTGCGCAAGGCGACGCCGCTCCCCGTGATCCCGAAGCTCACGCCGAACGTCACCGACGTCGCCTCGTTCGCGCGCGCGGCCGAGGACGCCGGCGCCGACGCCGTCTCGCTCGTCAACACGTTCCTCGCGATGGTGATCGACGTCGAGAGCCGGCGGCCGAAGATCTCGAACGTCGTCGGCGGGCTGAGCGGCCCCGCCATCAGGCCGATCGCGGTCCGCATGGTGTGGGAGTGCCGGCAGACGGTAAAGATTCCGATCCTCGGCATGGGCGGCATCGCCGACGCGCGCGACGCGCTCGAGTTCCTGATCGCGGGCGCCAACGCCGTCCAGATCGGCACCGCGAACTTCGTCGACCCGTTCATCTGGGGCAAGGTGCTCGGCGGCATCACCGACTACATGGAGCGCCACCGCGTCGCGCGCGTCGCCGATCTCGTCGGATCGCTCGACGCGCGCGAAGAGGCCGCCGACCCCACCAGGCCGGCGAAGAGCGTGTAAGACCGCGTATATGGAGCAGCTGATCGTCGCCCTCGACGTGGACACGGCGGCGGACGCGCGCGCGCTGGCCGATCGGCTGCGCGGCGCCGTCGGCGGCTTCAAGATCGGCAGCCGCCTGTTCACCCGCGAAGGGCCGGCGCTCGTCGAGGAGCTCGCGTCGCGCGATCGCGTGTTCCTCGACCTGAAGTTCCACGACATCCCGAACACGGTCGCGGGCGCCGTTGCGGCGTCGACGCGGCTCGGCGTCTGGATGCTCAACGTCCACGCGTCGGGCGGGCTGGCGATGATGCGCGCGGCGCGGGAGGCGGCCGCCGAGGAAGCGGCGCGCGGGTCGCGGCCGGCGCCGCTCGTGATCGCCGTCACGATGCTGACGAGCCTCGATCAGCAGGCGCTCGGCGAGATCGGGCTGCAGGCGAGCGTCGCCGATCAGGTCGGCCGCCTCGCCGCGCTCACCGAATCGGCGGGCCTCGACGGCGTCGTCGCGTCGCCGCAGGAGATCGAGATCATCCGGCGCCGGTGCGGGCAGACCTTCGCGATCGTGGCGCCCGGCATCCGCGGCGCCGCCGACGAGCGCGGCGATCAATCGCGCACGGCGACCGCCGCCGATGCGCTTGCCGCCGGCGCGACGTATCTCGTCGTCGGACGGCCGATCATCGCCGCGGCCGATCCGCGCGCCGCCGCGGAGAGGATCGCGTCCGAATGCCGAGCAGGTCGGGCAGGTCGGGCGGGCCAGGCGGGTCGGGCGGGTCGGAAACGACGGGCATGACGATCACGATCTACTCCCGGCCGGGATGTCATCTGTGCGACGAGATGAAGGCGGTGGTGACGCGCGGCCTTCAGCGCCTGAACGCGGCGGCACGCGTCGAGGAGATCGACATCTCGACCGACGCCGAGCTCGAAGCGCGCTACGGTCTCGAGATTCCGGTGCTGCTCGTCGATGGACGGAAGGCGGCGAAGTACCGCATTACGGAGCAGGAATTCGTGCGGCTGCTGGACGCGCGAAACAGAAGCGGGGCAGAAAAAATCCGCCGCACTTCATCGAAATCTACCTGATTACCCCGCTTCTGACCTGCCCGACCTGCCAGGCCCGCGCGACCCGCGAGGCCGCACGACGCGCCAGGCCCGCCCGACCTGCCAGGCCCGCCCGGCCTATTTCGCCGTGATCAGAAAATGCCCGCGGCGGTTCTGGGACCAGCAGCTCTCGTTCTCGTCGGTGCAGACCGGCTGTTCCTTCCCCTTGCTGACGATCGTCACCCGCCCGGCGGGCACGCCGAGATTCACCAGGTAGTCCTTCACCGCCGACGCGCGGCGTGAGCCCAGCCCGAGGTTGTACTCGGCGCTGCCGCGCGAGTCGCAGTGCCCTTCCACGGTCACCTGCGTCGTCGTCCATTTCTTCAGCCAGTCGGCGTCCTTCTGCAGCGCGGCGCGTCCTTCGTCCTTGATCTCCGTCTTGTCGAGCTCGAAGTAGACGTCGCCGAGCGGCCGCTCGGAATTCAGCTGCTCGACGGACTTGCGCGCGAAGATCTCTTCTTCGGTGAGCGGGCGCGGCGCGGGCGCCGGCGCGGGCGGCGGCGGCGGCGCCGGCGGCGGCGGCGTGGGCGGCGCGGTCGTCGGCGGCGGCGGCGGCGGCGCGGGCGGTGCGGCGGCGACTTTCTTGTGGCAGCCGGCCGCTGCGATCGTGACGGCCGCGCACAGGGCAATCATGGAAACCCATCGGCGAGCGCGAATCATCGTGTGCTCCTCGGTTGCCGCAGCTTACAAAGTTGATCTGGCAGTGTCAATGAACCACGTTGCGAAAACGATACAATCCGCCGCGTGGAACGTCTGCTGCGCGCGACCGCGAGAGCGGAAGCGCGGCATTTCTGGTTCCGCGGCTTCCGCGCCTTCGTCGGCCCGCTCGTCGAAATCGCCACAGCCGGACGCCCCGCGCCGCTCATCCTCGACTGCGGATGCGGTACGGGCGCGAACGTCGAGTGGCTCGGCGCCCGCGGGCGCGCGTACGGCTTCGACCTGAGCGCGGCCGGCCTGCGCCTCGGCCGCGAAGCGGGGCGCCGGCGCCTCGCGCGCGCGAGCGTCGTCGCGGCGCCGTTTCCCGACGGCGCGTTCGACCTCGTCACGTCCTTCGACGTCCTCTACTCGCTCGACGCGGTCGACGAGCGGCGCGCGATGGCCGAAATGGTTCGCCTGCTGAAGCCCGGCGGTTACGCCATCGTGAATGTCGCCGCGATGCCCGGGCTGCGCGGCGATCACTCCGTCCTGAGCCAGGAGGTCCGGCGCTACCGGCGCCGCGAGCTTCGCGCGCGTCTCGAGGCGGCGGGCTTCACGATCGAGCGGCTCACCTACACGAACGCGACGCTCGTCCCGCCGCTCGCGCTTGCGCGCTACCTGCAGCGCCGACGCGGCCTGCGCGAGGAGCCGCGCGAGATCACCGTGCCGCCCGCCCCGGTGAACGCGATCCTGTCGGCCGCGCTGCAGGTCGAGGCGGCGTGGGTCCGTCGGTTCGACGCGCCCTTCGGGAGCTCGCTTCTGTGCCTGGCGCGGAAGCCGTAGGCGTATCGGGCCCGATTCCCGTCATCGCAGCTCGCACGTGAAGATGCGCAGCCCGAGATGGCGACGATCCTGCGTGCGACGGCTGCGCTCGGCCGGCACGTAGGCCTGATCCGTCACGAGCACGATCGAGTCGGGAGCGGCGGCGCTCCGCGCGTCGATCGGCACGTCGATCGAAAAATCGGCGTCGAGCACGCGGTCGAAGACGGCTGCGTCGTGGAAGCGCACGACCAGATGCGATCCGCGCGAAAAATATTTGCGCGGCGACTCGCCCTCGAGGTGCAGCGTCTGCGACGGTCCGCGCGGCACGATCTTCAGCTCGCCGCGCTCGCTGAGCCACCGCCACCGGACGCCCGTCGTGGGATTGAGCTCCGGCTCGTGCCAGCCGGCGCCGAAGCCGATGAGCGGACGCCGCGTTGACGCGTCGAACTGCTCGATCGCAGCCGCCCCGCGCGGCGTCGTCTCCATGGAGAGCGCCGAGTAATCGCCGGCCGAAGGATCGCGATCGCCGGGCGCCGCGCGCATGAACTCGAGGAAGCCGCCGGCGGCGAGCGGCCGGTCGAGGAGCAACCGGCCGTCGATCGCGGCGCGCAGACGAGGGCCCGACTGATCGAAGACGCGGCCGCCGATCATGATCGTGCCGCCGCCGGACACGACCGATCGCGCGATCCCCGCGTGAATTTCGCCGTACGCCAGGCCTCGATGATCGGCGGCGGCGACGCCGGCTGCTTCCGGCGTGAGCGACCATCCCTCGCCGACGTACCACTCGGGACGATCGACGCGGTACCAGTCCATCTCGTCCGGCCGCGCGCCGCTGACGAGGACCGGGTACGGCAGCGGCCACCGATATCGCACGGGCTCGCCATGCTGCACGAGATCGATTGCCGCGCGCTTCGGGTCCACGACGAACCAGACAGGCGCGCGGCCGCCGCTCGTCCAGTACTTCACCGGCTCGAGCCACTCGTGCTGCGGGGGCGCCGCGAGCGGCGTCGGCAAGCCCTCCCCCGCCCACACGCGCGGCCGCCGGAAGTCGAACCAGTTGCGGCGATCCATCGCAATCGCGGGCGGCGGCCGCAGGCCGCGCGCCGCCGTCCGCATGTCGTCGAGCAGCCGGAACGCGGGCGCTCTCTGCCGCGAGTACGCGGCGATCGACGTCCCGCCGACGTGCGCGTCGAACAGCGCGATGGCGATCGCGACGGCGATGCCGCCGCCGCGCGGCAGCCACCGCGCGCCGGCGACGGCAAGGAACGCCAGCGGGACGACCAGCGGGAGCGCGTACCGTCCGGTGAACGCCTCCTGGAACAGGAGGTCGAACACGAAGTACGGGCCGAACGCCGCCGCGAGGAGCGCGAGCGCGCGCGCGTTGTGGCGCCAGAGCCAGACGAGGCCCAGCGCCGCGAAGCAAAGGATGAGGATCGCGACGGTCCACGTCGCCCACGGCGCCACCAGCGCGTAGTAGAACGCGTCGGCGACGGCGCGGACGTTGTGCGTCGTCCACAGCATGGTGATGTTGCCGAAGTCTTCGGCGCCCTGGTTCGTCAGCGCCAGAAAATACGCCGCGGGTCCGCCGGTGACGACGACGAGCGGCACGAACCACAGGAGCGCGCCCGCCAAGAACGCGGCGACCACGGCGGCTAGGGGCTTGGGGCTAGGGGCTAGCCGTTGCGATGCGGCGAGCCGTCGCGATGCGGCTAGCGTCCAGCCCCCAGCCCCCAGCCCCTTGACGATCAGCAACGGCAGTGTCAGCCACAACACCTGCGAGCGGATCCCCGTCGCGAGGCCCGCGCCGAACGCGGCCAGCGCGAGCGCCGGGACGGTGCGCGCCGAGATCGTCACCGCCTGCAGCGCGAGCGCCGCGCCGACACCCGCCGCATCGCTCAACGGCCTCGCGGCGGTGAACCAGTAGAGCGGCGCCGTGATCGCGACGGCGGTGGCGGCAAGCGTCCACCGCGTCGACGCGCGGTCCTCGTCGAGCTGGCGGAACAGCCATCCGATTCCGATCACCCCGAGCGCGCCGCCCGCGATCGCAACGAGCGCCAGCGCCTTTGCCTCGTCGCGAACGGCGAGATGGACGATCTTCCCGGCGAGGACGAACACCGGATAGCCCGGCGGATGCGGCTGGTGCTCGGCGACGTCGAACCGCCGCACGCCCAGCGCGAAGTTCACCGAATCGAGATCTTCGAGCGACGAGGGGAGATACGGAAGGTGAAGCGCGAGGAAGAGGATCGCCAGCAGGACGACGTACAACGCAGAACTCGCAGAGCCCGCAGAAAAAACCTTTTCTCTGCGTGTTCTGCGTTGTCCGCGTTGTACGTCGTCAATCACGCTGGCCGCAGCAGCAGCCCTTCGTTCAGGCTGCCGGTGCGGTAGCCCTGGAGATCGAGGCTCACGTACTTGTAGCCGGCGGCCTTCAGCTCGCGGACGATCGCGGACGAGGTCTCGGGCTCGAGCGCGCGCGGCATCTCGTCGCGCGCGATCTCGATGCGCGCGAGATCGTCGTGGTGCCGCACGCGGAAGACGCGGAAGCCGAGCGCGCGCAGCGCCTGCTCGGCGCGCTCGATCGTGCGCAGCTTCTCGTCGGTCACTTCGGCGTGATACGGGATGCGCGACGAGAGGCACGCCGACGCCGGCTCGTCCCACGTCGGCAGCCCCGCGCGGCGCGAGAGCTCGCGGATCTCGGGCTTGGTCAGGTCCACTTCGTCGAGCGGGCTCCTGACGCCGAACTCGCGCGCCGCCTGGCGGCCGGGCCGGTAGTCGCCGCGATCGTCCGCGTTGTTGCCGTCGACGACGACGGCGCCGCGCGCGGCGGCGAGGCGCGACAGGTGCGTGTAGAGCTCGTGCTTGCAGTAGTAGCAGCGGTTCGCGGGGTTCGCGCGGTACTCCGGCCGATCGAGCTCGCGCGTGTGGATGATCTCGTGGCGCAGGCCGAAGTCGTGCGCGATCCGGATCGCGAGCTGGCGGTGGCGCTCAGGGTAGCTGGGGCTGTCGGCGGTGACGGCGACGGCGCGATCGCCGAGCGTGCGGTGCGCCATGCAGGCGAGGTAGGCGCTGTCGACGCCGCCGCTGTAGGCGACGATCACCGAGTCGAGCGACGCGAGCGTGCGGCACAGCGCCTCTTCCTTCGCGGCGCCCGCGAGTGATCCGATCATTCCTCCCAGCCTTCGTCCTCCTCGTCCTCGTCGTCGTCCTCGTCCTCGCCGTCCTCGCCGTCCTCGTCGTCCTCGAGATCGTCGTCTTCCTCGTCTTCGTCGTCGTCGTCGGCGGCGAGATCGAGCTCGATCGGAGAGAGGCCGACGACTTCGAGGTTAGAGCCACACTCCGGACAACTGAGCTGATCGCCCTTGTCGACGTCGAATTCGTCGACCTCGATCTCGGCGTCGCATTCAGGACAGGTGGCCATAACCGTCTCCGATCACTTAGAATCCCGGCGGACGGGACAGATCGCGAGTATAGCGATATCGTGCGCAGATCTGCAACGCGGCCTAACGCCTGCGTCGGCCCCTCCCGATACCTTGTGACGATGCCCGGTACTTCGGTCGGGACGAAGACGGTCGTGATCGCCGATGACACGGCGTTCGTGCGCGACCGGTTTCGCGCGGCCGTCGAGAACGCGGGGCACAAAGCGATCGTCGTCAAGAGCGCGGCGGAGCTGCTCGCGCGCGTGCGCGCCGATCTCGATCAGATCGATCTCGTCGTCGTCGATCTGCGGCTGCCGCACGCGCCGGGCGTCGATCTCGTGAAGTCGATCCGCAAGCTCGATCAGGGGCGGCTGCCGGTGCTGATCTTCAGCGGAACGATCGCGAGCGCCGACGAAGTGCGCGAGCTCGCGGCGCTCGGCGTCGCCGGCTACGTGAACGAGTACAGCGCGGTGCAGCACATCCTCCCGTCGCTCGCGCCGCACCTGTTCCCCGACAACTTCAACCGCCGCGGCAGCCCGCGCGTCGTGCTCGGCATCCCGATCCAGTACCGCTTCGGCAACACGATCGCCGCGGCGCTGACATTGAACCTGAGCCACGGCGGCATCGCGATCCGCACCACGAGCCCGCTCGACGGCGGATCGAAGATCAAGGTCCGCTTCCGCATGCCGGGATCGAAGAAGGACGTCGACGCCGAGGGCCGCGTCGCGTGGAGCGACCGGCGCGTCGGCATGGGCATCCAGTTCGACAAGGTCGATCCGTCGAACCAGTCGATCATCGACAACTTCGTCGACGCGCACTTCTTCAGCAACCGCAAGGCCTGAGCGCAGTCTACGGCCAAGGCGTAAGCGCCGGCCGGAACCACGAAGACACACGAAGCCACCGAAGTTCTCTCTGCACGATTCTCTTGGTACGAATTCTCTTTGTACAAAAGATTTCTTCGTGTCTTCGTGATTCTTCGTGCCTTCGTGGTTCCCCCCGATGCGTCTAAGATGCACGCATGGAACAGTCGCTCGCAGCCACCTCGTGGCGGCTGGCCGGGCTCGTGGCGCTCGTGTGCGCCAACGGCCTGTTCGTCGCCGCGGAGTTCTCGATCGTCACCGTCCGCAAGACGCGCGTCGATCAGCTGATTGCCGAAGGCCATCGCGCCGCGCGGTCGGTCCGCCGGGCGGTGACGGCGCCGGATCGGTACATCGCGGCGACGCAGCTCGGGATCACGATGGCGAGCCTCGGCCTCGGGTGGCTCGCCGAGCCTGCGCTCGCGTCGGTGTTCGAGCCGGCGCTCGCGTTCCTGCCGTCGCACCTGGCGGCGGCCACCGCGCACAGCATCGCCGTCGCGATCGCGTTCGCGATCATCACCGCGGCGGAAATCGTGTTCGGCGAGCTGACGCCGAAGTGGATCGCGCTCGAGCGCCCCGAGGCGACCGCGCTGTGGCTCGTGAAGCCGCTCGAGATCTTCATGCGCGTCATGTCGCCGTTCATCCGCGTCGTGCACGGCACGGCGCAGGGCGTGATTCGCATGCTCGGCTTCTCGGGCGCCGACCATCGCGCGATGGTGCACTCCGAGGAGGAGCTGAAGATGCTCGTCACGGCGAGCCAGGAGGCGGGCGTCCTCGAGGAGCAGGAGGAGCAGATGCTCCACCGCGTGTTCGGGTTCGCCGATCTCACGGCGGGCCAGGTGATGATCCCGCGCACCGAGCTGGTCGCCGTGCCCGCCGCGACGCCGGTGCCCGAGCTCGTGGAGCGCATCGCCGCCGGCCGCCACTCGCGGCTGCCCGTCTACCGCGGCGATCTCGACGACGTCGTCGGCATGCTGCACGTGACCGACGTGCTGAAGCCGCTCGCCTCGGGCAACGCGGCGGCGACGGCCGGCACGCTCGCGCGCGAAGTCCTGACCGTCCCCGAAACGCTGCAAGCCGACGATCTGCTGAGCGAGATGCGCCGCCGCCGCGCGCGCGAAGCCGTCGTGATCGACGAGTACGGCGGGACGGCGGGCCTCGTGACCTTCGAATCGCTGATGGAGCGCATCGTCGGCGAAGTGCCCGGCGAAGCGAGCGCGGTGTCGCGCATCCGCGCGCGGCCCGACGGCACGTGCGAGGTCGACGGCCTCGCGCTCGTCGCCGACGTCAACGAGCAGTTCGGCCTGCACATCGACGAGGGGACGTTCACGACCGTCGGCGGCTACGTGCTCGGCCGCCTGGGCCGCCGCGCGCGCGTCGGCGACGTCGTCGAGGTCGAGGGACGGAAGATTCGCGTCGAAGCGTTGGACGGTCTGCGCGTCGACCGGGTGTGGGTGTCGCGGCTGACACGCAACAAGCCGACGGGTTCTTAATCCGCCCTCAGTAACCGGAGCGCGTTAGCGATCACGATGACCGAGGCGCCGGTGTCCGCCAGCACGGCCATCCACAGCGTCGCAGCGCCCGCGACGGCGGCCACGACGAAGGCCGCCTTCATCACGACCGAAATCGCGAGGTTCGCCTTGATGTTCCGCATGGTCGCGCCGCTCAGGCGGAACGTGTACGGAATCCGGAGGAGATCGTCCGACATCAGCGCGACGTCGGCCGTCTCGAGCGCGGCGTCGCTGCCCGCTGCGCCCATTGCGATGCCGACGTCGGCGAGCGCAAGCGCGGGCGCGTCGTTGACGCCGTCGCCGACCATCGCGACCGCGCCGTATTTCCGTTTCAGCTCCGCGATCGCGGCGACCTTGTCCTCGGGCAGCAGTTCCGCGCGCACTTCGTCCACGCCGAGCTCCGCCGCGATGGCCGCCGCGGTGCCGCGGCCGTCGCCCGTCAGCATCGCGATCGACGCGATCCCCTGCCGCCGCAGCATGGCGATCGCCGCCTCGCTCGTCTCGCGCGACCGATCGGCGACGGCGATGATCCCGATCGGCTCGCGATCGTGCGCGACGAGGACCGCCGTCCGTCCAGACGCGTTCATCTGGGTGACGCGCTCGTGCATCGGCGGCGAGCAGAGCTGGCGCTCCTCGAACAGCCGGTGGTTGCCGAGCAGAATCTGCCGTCCGTCGACCGACCCTTCCGTGCCGCGGCCCGCGAGCGCGACGACACCGTCGGCCGCCGCCGATCGGATGTTCGCCGCCGTCGCGTGATCCATGATCGCCTGCGCAATCGGATGCGTCGATCGCTGCTCCACCGCCGCCGCCAGGCCGACGACGTCGGATGCGCGTCCGCCGTGGTTCAGCGCGACGACGTCGACGACCTCGGGGCGGCCGCGCGTGAGCGTCCCGGTCTTGTCGAACGCGACACATCGCACGCGGCTGATGCGCTCGAGGTGGGCGCCGCCTTTGATGAGCACGCCCTTGCGCGCCGCGCCCGCGAGCGCCGCGACCACCGAGACCGGCGTCGAGATGACGAGCGCGCACGGGCACGACACGACGAGCAGCACGAGCGCGCGGTACAGCCACGCCTGCCACGGCAGGTGCCACGCGAGCGGCGGCACAATGGCGACCGCTATCGCCAGCAGGATCACCGCCGGCGTGTAGACGCGCGCGAAGCGCTCGACGAGCGCCTGCGACGGCGCCCGCTGCGCCTGCGCGCGCTCGACGAGGTGGATGATCCGCGCCATCGTCGTGTCGCGCCGCAGCTTCGTGACGCGCACCTCGATGGCGCCGCGGCCGTTGATCGTGCCGGCGAACACGCCGTCGCCCGGCGCCTTGTCCACGGGCAGCGACTCGCCGGTGACCGGCGCCTGGTTCACTTCGCTGCGCCCGGCGACGACGTCGCCGTCGAGCGGAATCTTCTCGCCCGGGCGGACGACGATCACCGCGCCGACGGCGATGTCGTCGACGTCGACGTGGCGTTCGCCGGCGGCGTCGCGCACGAGCGCCTCGGTGGGCGTGAGATCCATCAGCGCGCGAATCGCCGCCCGCGCGCGCTCGAGCGTCCGCGCCTCGAGCGCCTGCGCGACGGCGAAGAGGAACACGACGGTCGCCGCTTCCGACCACTGGCCGATGATGGCGGCGCCGGCGGCCGCGATCGTCATCAGCACGTTGATGTCGAGCGAGCCGACGCGCAGCGCGCTCCACGCCTTGCGGATCGTCACGCCGACGCCGGCGGCAGCCGACACGGCGAAGAGCGCGATCGACGCCGGCGCAGGCGCGCCGATCAGCTCGAGCGCGAGCCCGCCCGCCAGCGCAATCCCGGAGGTCCACACGAGCGCCTGCCGGACGCGCGCCTGCCGCTCGCTGCCGACGACCGGCTCCTCGTGCTCGAGCCACGCGCGCATGCCGGTGTCGGCCACGGCGTCGACGATCGTGGACGCCGACAGCTTGGCGGCGTCGTACTTCACGTGGAGCCGCTGCCCCATCAGATCGGCCGCGAAATCCTCGAGGCCCTTGAGGTTCTTGAAGCGGCGCTCGAGGAGCGCGACTTCCTCGCGGCAGTCCATCCCCTCGATGCGGAACGTGGACTCCGCGTGCAGCTCGCAGACGGTGCAGGCGGCGGTCATCCGCGCCTCCCTGCCGCCGCGTCGCCGCCGCGCGGCCGCGCGCCGTGTTGACGCCGGGCGGGCCGTCGATCGGGCGCGCCCCGGCGGCCGACGTGCGGACGCGCGGCGTCGCCGCGCTCCTGCACGTGCTCGAGGCCCTGCTTGAACAGCTTCGCGATGTGCTCGTCGTCCACCGCGTAGTAGATGTGGCGGCCGTCGCGGCGGGATCGCACGAGGCGCATGCTCCGGAGCAGCCGCAGCTGGTGCGAGACCGCCGACTGGGTGAGGCCGATCGCGGCCGCGAGGTCGCAGACGGCGACCTCGGCGCGCGCGAGCGCGTCGAGGATGCGCACGCGCGTCGCGTCGCCGAGCACTTTGAAGGTCTCGGCGAGCGCCGCCGCCGACTCGTCGTCGAGGAGCGCGCCGGCTGCAACATATGAGTGAGTGCTCATATGTTCAGTATAGCAGAGACGCTGGCGGCCGGGGGCTGGGGACTTAGGGACTGGGGGACTGGGGGACGAAAACAGGCCCGAGTCCTCGAGTCCCCGAGTCCCCTAGCCCCCTCAGGCGAGCGAAGCGAGCGTCTTGAACACCGCGTCGTAATTCGGCTCGTTGCGCGCGTCGTCCAGTACCTCCCGATGCCGGACGACCCCGTCCTTGTCGATCACGAACACGGCGCGCTTCGCGATCCCTTTGAGCCCGATCATCTCCTCGTTGAAGACACCGTAGTCGCGAATCGCCTGCTTGTTGAAATCGCTGAGCAGCGGGAACGTCAGCCCCTGCGCCTCCTGGAAGGCCTTCAGCGTAAAGAAAGTATCGACGCTGATCCCGTAGACCTGCGCGCGCGCCTGGTTCAACCGCGCCATCTGGTCGCGGAACGTGCACAGCTCCTTGGTGCACACGCTGCTGAACGCCGCGGGAAAGAACGCCAGCACGACCGGCTTGCCTCGCTGCTCGCTGAGCTTCACCGGCTGGCGATCCTGGTTCGTCAGCGTGAATTCGGGCGCCTGCGATCCGACCTCCACTGTCATAGACCTCCCTCTACACAATCAGCCGCCGTTCGGAGTAACATTTTTGGGTTCACAAACAGGAGATCCCCTGTGATTGAGGTTCAACACCTCACGAAACGATACGGCCGCGTCACCGCCGTCGACGACGTCAGCTTCCGCGTCGAGCGCGGCGAGATCCTCGGCTTCCTCGGCCCCAACGGCGCCGGCAAGACGACGACGATGCGGATTCTCACCGGCTACATGCCGGCCACCGAAGGCAAGGCCATTGTCGCCGGATTCGACGTCTTCGACCAGCCGATCGAGGCCAAGCGCCGCACCGGCTACCTCCCCGAGACGCCGCCGCTCTATCCCGACATGAGCGTCGCCGAGTATCTCGATTTCGTCGCGAAGGTGAAAGGCGTCCCCTCGAACGGGCGGCGCGAGCGCATTCGCTACGTGATGGAGCGCACGCGCATCGCCGACATGGGCGAACGGCTCACCGGCAAGCTCTCGAAGGGCTACCGCCAGCGCGTCGGCCTCGCCCAGGCGCTGATTCACAACCCGGACGTGCTGATCCTCGACGAGCCGACCGCCGGCCTCGACCCGAAGCAGATCATCGAGACGCGTCAGCTCATCAAGGAGCTCGCCGGCGATCACACGATCGTGTTGAGCACGCACATCCTGCCCGAGGTCTCGCAGACCTGCCAGCGCGTCGTCATCATCAACAAGGGGCGCGTCGTCGCGGTCGACACGCCCGACAACCTGACGGCGCGGCTGCGCGGATCGGAAACGATGTACGTGCAGGTGGACGCGGCGGGCTCCGATGCCACCGCCACGCTCAAGCGCGTGCCCGGCGTCACGCGCGTGGCCGAAGCCGACCGCCGCGACGGCGTCGTCGGCTACGAGGTGGAGAGCGAGCGCGGCCGCGACATTCGCCGCGGTCTCGCAAGCGCGATTGTCGGCGGCGGCTGGGGCCTGCTGGAGCTGCGGCCGATGCGCATGAGCCTCGAAGAAGTGTTCCTCTCGCTCACGACCGAAGACATCGATACGGCGGCCGCCGCCAGCGGCGAGCCCGCCGTTCCCGAGGGAGCCACCGTTCCATGACGAACATCCTCGCGATTGCGCAGAAAGAGCTGAAGGCCTACTTCGCGTCGCCGATCGCGTACATCGTGATCGGGCTGTGGGCGCTGCTCTACGGCTACTTCTACACGTTCATCCTGCACTTCTTCCTGCAGCAGAGCATGCAGATGAACCAGTTCGGCATGCAGGGGCCGCAGGCGATGAACGTCAACCAGCAGATGATCCGGCCGCTCTTGCAGAACGTCACCATCCTGGTCCTCTTCCTGATGCCGATGGTGACGATGCGGACCTACTCGGAGGAGAAGCGGTCGGGCACGATCGAGCTGCTGCTCACCTCGCCGATCACCGACTTCCAGATCATCATGGGGAAGTTCCTGGGCGCGATGGCGCTCTACGGCGTCATGCTGCTGGTCAGCCTGATTCACATCGCGCTGCTGTTCCGGTTCGGCAACCCGGAATGGAAGCCGATTGTGACGTTCTATCTCGGGCTGCTCCTGCTCGGCGGCTGCTTCATCTCGCTCGGGCTGTTCATCTCGAGCCTGACGAAGAACCAGATCGTCGCCGGCATGGTCACCTTCGCGGTGTTCCTGCTGCTGTGGATCATCACGTGGGTCGGCAGCGCGTGGGGACCGACGGCTGAAACGATCACGCAGCGGCTCTCGATCATCGACCCGCTCGACGACTTCGGCAAAGGCGTCCTCGACACCAAACACCTGGTCTACTACTTGAGCTTCATCTCGTTCGGGCTGTTCCTCACCGCGAAATCGGTGGACAGCGAACGGTGGCGCGGATAGACATGAAACGCATCTTCAGCCTCATCAGCTGGCTTGGCATCGCGCTGGTCGCCGTCGCGCTCGCGCTGAAGTTCACGCCGGCGCTCAACAACTACAGCCAGTACTCCAGCGCGTTCGCAATCGCGGGCCTCGTCTGCGTGCTCGTGTACGTCGCGAGCGAATGGCGCGAGATCGGGAAAGTGTACGAGCGGCGGCAGGCGCGCTACGGCACGCTCGCCGCGACGAGCGTCCTCGTCGTCCTCGCGATTCTCGTGGCGATCAACTACATCGCCGGCAAGCAGAACAAGCGCTGGGATCTGACGACCAACAAGCAGTTCAGCCTGTCCGATCAAAGCCGCACCGTGCTGCAGAAGCTCGACTCGCCGCTGAAGATCACCGTCTACGCGCGCGAGCTCGAGTTCGGGCGCTACCAGGACAAGCTGAAGGAATACGCGTACGTCTCGAAGAACGTCTCGACCGAGTACGTCGATCCGGACAAGAAGCCGACCGCCGCGCAGCAGAACAACATCCAGCAGTACGGGACGATCGTCTTCCAGTACAAAGGCCGCAGCGAGCGCGTCACCTCCGACGCCGAGCAGGACATCACCACGGGCATCATCAAAGTGGTGTCGGGGCAGCAGAAGAAGGTGTACTTCACCCAGGGGCACGGCGAGAAGGACCCGACGTCCTCCGATCAGCGCGTGGGGTACAACACGATCGGCACCGCGCTCGGCCACGAGAACTACGGCGTCGAGAAGCTCGTGATCGCGCAGCAGGGATCGGTGCCCGACGACGCCTCGGTCGTCGTCGCCGCCGGCCCGAAGATCGATTTCTTCCCGCCCGAAATCGACGCGCTCAAGAAATACCTCGACAAGGGCGGCAAGCTGTTCCTCGAGCTCGATCCGCCGGACAAGGCCGACAGCCCGCCGCTCGCGAACCTGATCGCGCTCGCGCACGACTGGGGCATCGAGGCGGGCAACAACATCGTCGTGGACGCCAGCGGCATGGGGCGCCTGATCGGCACCGACGCGTCGGTCCCGGTCGCGGCGAGCTACCCGTCGCACCCGATCACGCAACGCTTCGGCAACTTCCTGACGGCGTATCCGCTCGCGCGCGAAGCGTCGCCCATCAGCGGCGGCGTGAACGGCCACACGGCGCAAGCCTTCGTCGAGACCAGCCCCAGGAGCTGGGCGGAAACCGATATCAAGGGGCTCATGACGACCGGCCAGGTGTCGCTCGACGAGAACAAGGGCGACAAGAAAGGGCCGATCACGATCGGATCGGCCGTCAGCGCGCCGCTCGCCAACGCGCCGGCGCCGAAGCCGGGCGACGATCCGAACGCGCCGAAGCCCGAGACGCGCGTCGTCGTGCTCGGCGACTCCGATTTCGCGTCCAACGGCGCGCTCGGCATCCAGGGCAACCGCGATCTCTTCATGAACATCGTCGGCTGGCTGTCGCAGCAGGAGAACCTGATCTCGATTCGTCCGAAGGAGCCGGACGATCGGCGCATCACGATGACCTCGACGGTGCAGACCAACATTCAGATCCTGGCGCTGCTCGTCATTCCCGGCGTCGTCTTCGCGAGCGGCGTCTACACCTGGTGGCGGAGGCGGTAGGATGCGCGGCCTGAAGTCCACGATCGCGCTGATCGTCGTCCTCGTCGGCCTCGGCGCGTACATCTACTTCGTCAGCTGGAAGCAGCCCGAGGCGGGGGGCGACGGCGGCAAGAAGCAGGACAAGGTGTTCGCCGGGCTGGACGCGTCGAAAATCGAAGAGGTCAAAGTCACGTCGGCGGCCGGCGACGCGACGACGGTGAAGAAGGACGCGGGCGGGTGGCAGGTGGTGCAGCCGCTGACGGCGAAGGCCGACGAGAGCGAGATCGGCAGCCTCACCTCCGCGCTCGGATCCACCGAGATCAGCCGCGTCGTCGACGAGAATCCCACGAACCTGAACGACTACGGCCTCTCGAATCCGCGGATCGAGGTGGATTTCAAGGCGGCCGGCGACAAGGACTACCGGAAGCTGATGGTCGGCAGCAAGACGCCGACCGGCGGCGATCTCTACGCGCGGCGCAACGACGAGAAGAAGGTCTTCCTCATCCCGTCCTTCCAGGAGTCGACGCTCAATCGGACGACGTTCGATCTGCGCGACAAGGGGCTGCTGAAGTTCGACCGCGAAAAGGTGGACGGCATCGACGTGACGGCCGGCGGCAAGACGATCGCGATCGCGAAGGACGGCGGCGACTGGAAGCTCACCAAACCGGTGCAGACGAAAGCCGACTTCGGATCGGTCGAAGGGCTCGTCGGCCGGCTGCAGACCGCGCAGATGAAATCGATCGCGGCGGACGAGGCGTCGCCGGCGGACCTGAGGAAATACGGACTGGACAAGCCCGAGGCCACCGTCAATCTGAACATCGGCAGCTCGCGCGCGACGCTGCTCCTCGGCGGCAAGGCGTCGGACAACACCGTGTACGCGCGCGACGCGTCGAAGCCGGCGGTCGTCACCGTCGAGAGCTCGCTCGTCGACGACCTGAAGAAGGACGCCGACTCGTATCGCCGCAAGGACCTCTTCGAGTTCCGGCCCTTCAACGCGACGCACATCGAGATGTCGCGCAACGGGCAGACGATCGTGCTCGACCGCGTGAAAGGACAGAACGACAAGCCGGACACCTGGAAGCGCGTCAGCCCGGCCGCCGCCGACGTCGACAAGGAAAAGATGGACGGCCTCCTCTCGAAGCTGTCGAACATGCGCGCGAGCTCATTCGTCGACTCGACCGCGAAGACCGGGCTCGACAAGCCGGCGCTCACCGTCACGGTGAAGTTCGACGACGGCAAGAGGGAAGAGAAAGTCACTTTCGCCCAGTCGGGCAGCGACGTCTACGCGGCGCGGCCCGGCGAGCCGGGCGCCGCGAAAGCCGAGACGGCGGACTTCAACGACGCCGTGAAGTCGTTCGACGAGATCGCGAAATAGCGAGTTGATGCTGCTGAGATCGTAGTTGCTGGCAGAAATGTTGCTGGCTCGGTCGCGTACCCGTTGTCGCTGGGTAATCCGAGCCACACATGTCGTCCATCGGCCGCGATCACGCGCCTGAGTTCATGGTTCTCGTCGTCGACGACGACGTCGATGCCCGCCGCATTTATTCCGACTACCTGAAGACGAAAGGCTGGACCGTTCTGTCCGCGGCCGACGGCCGCCGCGCCATCGACAAGGCCAACGAGATGAAGCCGGACGTCATCGTGCTCGATCTCGCGATGCCGAAAGTGGATGGCTGGACGGTGCTCCGCCATTTGCGCGAATCGAGCTGGACGCAGCCGATTCCGATCGTCGTCGTCTCCGCCGTGACCGGCGCGCGCGACGAGGCCTTCCAATTCGGCTGCGACGCGTTCCTCACGAAGCCGTGCCCGCCCGAAGTCCTGTGGCTGCAAATCCGCGCGCTGTTCCGGTTGCGGGGCAGCCTGCGGCCCGGGCTCGACTGGTTCGAACGCCTATAATTCGGCGCGAGTGCGCTTCCCCCGTCCGCAGCGATGGTGCGTGTGCTCGGCGGTGCTGCTCCTTGCGGCGTGCCACGCGGCTCGCCGTCCACCCGCTTCCGCGGCTGTTTCGCCTCACGCGCCGGCGCTCACGTCCCTGCAGCGCGACATCGACGCGATCCTCGCGCTGCCGCCGCTCGAGCGCGGATACTGGGGCGTCGTCGTGCGGTCGCTGAGCTCGGGCGAGACGTTGTACGAGCGCGACGCGCGCAAGCTGCTGATGCCGGCGTCGGCGATGAAAATCGTGACGCTTGCCGCCGCGGCGGCCACGCTCGGATGGGACTACACGTTCGCGACGAACCTGCTCGCCGCGGGACCGATCGACGCCGGCGCGCTCCACGGCGACCTCGTCGTCGTCGGCTCAGGCGATCCGAGCATCACGAGCGCGGACGGGGACGCGCTGTTCGGCGAATGGGCGGAGCGGCTGAAAGCCGCCGGCGTGCGCGTCGTCGACGGCCGCGTCGTCGGCGACGACAACGCGTTCGACGACAACGGCCTCGGCTTCGGCTGGTCGTGGGACGATCTGCCGGATGATTACGCCGCGGGCGTGAGCGCGCTGCAGTTCAACGAGAATGCGGTCCGCGTCACGGTCTCTCCGGGGCCGGCGGCCGGGGACTGGGCGGGCGTCACGATCGCGCCGGGCGGCAGCGGCCTCGCGATTGAGAGCGCGGTGACGACGACGGACGCCGGATCGCCGGCGTCGATCGCGGCGCACCGTCTGCCGGGAAGCATGCGGCTCGCGCTGCACGGGACGATCGGCGCCGGCGCGGCGGCGGCGGCGCTCACGGTCTCGGTGGACAACCCGACGCTGTTTTTCACCGCGGCGCTCCGCGGCGTGCTCATCGCGCACGGGATCGACGTTCGCGGTCCGGCGGTCGACGTCGACGATCTTCACGATCCGCCGAAGCCGCGCGGCGCGCCGATCGCGACGCACCGGTCGCCGCCGCTGTCCACGCTCGCCGTGCGGTTGATGAAGGTGAGCCAGAATCTCTACGCGGAGACGCTGCTCAAGGCGCTGGCCGCGCGGCCCGGCGGCCCGCCTGCCGACGCCGAGGGCGGGCGGAAGGAAGTCGCCGCTGTCCTCGCGCCGTGGGGGATCGATGCCGGCGCGCTGATCCAGCGCGACGGCTCCGGCTTGTCGCGGTACGACTACGTCACCGCCGACGCGCTGCTGACGATCCTCGCGCACGTCGATCGCGACGAGCGCCTGCGCGGGCCGTTCGAGGCGGCGCTGCCGATCGCCGGCCGCGACGGGACGCTCGCGAACCGCATGAAGGGCACACCGGCCGAGGGCAACGCGCGCGCGAAGACCGGATCGATGTCGAACGTCCGCGCGCTCGCCGGCTACGTGACGGCTGCGTCCGGCGAGAGGCTGGTCTTCGCGCTGATGGCGAACAACTTCGACGCGAGCGGCGAGACGATCACGCGAGCCGAGGACGAGATCGTCGTGCGCCTCGCGCAGTTCGCACGCTGACGGAACCACGAAGGCACGAAGACCCCACGAAGACACGAAGAAGAATTTCTTTGTACAAGAGATTTTCGTGCCTTCGTGTTTCTTCGTGTCTTCGTGGTTCGTCACGCGCGGCGCCGGTGCGATACCGCGTACAAGAAGAAAACCCGCGGCGCGCTGCCGCGGGTTCTCCTTCGTGCCCTCTGTGACCTTTGTGCCCTACCCGACCTACCTGACCTACCTGACCTACCCGACCTATCCGCCTTCGCTCTGACCTGCCAGGCCCGCCAGACCCGCCCGGCCTGCCCGGCCCGCCAGGCCTATCGCGCGACGATCGTCGCGTCGTTCTTCAGCGCGCCGGGCGACGAGGTCCGGTACTTGTCGGCGCTCAACACGATCTGATCGATCGACAAGCCGTCTTCCCTCACCTGCACGCGAATCGTCTGCGTGCCGCTCTGCGCGAAGTAGACGTCCGGCCCGAACACGTTCGCGCCGTACCCGTTGTCCTGCCAGCCCCAGCCCGATTCGCCGCAGCCGCTGCAGTCCTCGAGGTTGACGTCGAACGCCGACGTCGTGCCGATGCGCGCGGTCGCCGCGCCGGACCCATCGGTGCTGCCCGAGAACTGGACCATCACCGAGTCGTTGCCCCAGTAGTCCTTGTCCGCCTTGCCGCGCAGCCACAGGTGATACGCGACGCCTGCCTCGGCCTGGAACTTCATCTCGAAGTAGTTCGCCGGCGCCGCGAGCGCCGTCGAGATCTTCGCCGCACCCTTGTCGGGATTCCAGATGCGCGTGCCGCCGGCGGCGGTCGTATCGGCGACGAGCGACCACGTGCCGGCCATCGCCGTCTTGTCGGACGCGTAGAGCACGACTTCGCGCGCGCCGACGCTCATCGTCAGCGCCTTCGTCGCGGTGTTACCCGTCCAGCCGCCGTCGGACGCCTGCACCGTGAACGCGAACTGCCCGGCCGCCGTCGGCGTGCCGCTCAGGGCGCCGTTGGCGCCGAGCGTGACGCCCGCCGGCAGCGCGCCGCCCGCGAGGGACCACGTCGTGAGGCCGGTGCCGCCGGTCGCGGCGAGCATCGCCTGATAGGCCTGGCGCACGTTGGCCGCCGCGAGCGTCGTCGTCGAGATCGCGATCGGGAGCGGCGCCACGGTGATCGTCGCGGGCATCACGACGGCACGCGACGGATCCCACGAGTCGACCGCTTTCACGTTCGCGGTGAACGAGCCGAAGGTCGTCGGCACGCCGGCGATGACGCCCGATGCCGCGTCGATCGCGACGCCGGCCGGCAGCGCGCCGGACGCGAGCGACCAGACGACCGCGCCGACGTTGCCGCTCGCCGAGCCGGCAATCTGGTATGGCAGCCCGACGCGGCCCGCGGACGCCGCGGGCATCGACGCCGTGAACGCCGACGCCTGCACGACGAGCGTGATCGTCTTGCTGGCCGTGTTCGACGTCCAGTTCGTGTCCACCGCCTGCACGCCGATCGAGAACGTGCCGACGCTCGTCGGCGTGCCGCTGACGACGCCGTCGGGAGTCATCGAGAGGCCCGACGGCAGCGCGCCGGAGACGATGCTGAACGAGACGCTGCCCGTGCCGCCGCTGGTCGTCAGCGCTGCCTGATACGCGGACTGATACATCGCCGCGGCGAGCGCCGTCGTGGTGATCGCGAGCGAGCTCGGCGACACACGGATGGTGAGCGACTTCGAGTCGACGCGGTTCGTGCCCCAGCTGTCGGCGCCCTGCACGACGACCGCGCACGTGCCCCACGCCGTCGGCGTGCCGGAGATGACGCCGGTCGCGGGATCGAGCGTGACGCCGGCCGGCAGCGTGCCGGAGGCGATCGACCACGTCACCGTGCCGACGTTTCCGGTCGCGACGGGAGCGAGCTGATACGGCTGGCCAATCGCGGCGCCGGGCGCCGCCGGGAGCGAGATGCTGAACGCCGGCGCGTCGATCGTGAGCGCGACGGTCTGCGCCGCGACGTTGCCCGGCCAGTTCGCGTCGGCCGCCTGAACGGTCACGCTGAACGATCCGATCGACGCGGGCGTGCCGGCGATCGCGCCGTTGGACGCGAGCGTCAGGCCGTCGGGCAGCGCGCCGCCCGTCACCGACCACGTCGTCGAGCCGGTGCCGCCGTGCGCCGCGAGCGCGCCGGCGTACGCCACGTGCCACATCCCGTTGGGGAGCGCCGTCGTGTCGACGACGAGCGCCTCGGGCGCAATCGTCATCGTCACCGCGCGCGAGTCCATGCGGTTCGCACCCCACGAGTCGGTGGCCTGCACGACGAACGTCGACGAACCCCAGGCCGACGGAACGCCGCCAATCGCGCCGCTGAGCGCATCGAAGGTGAGGCCCGCGGGGAGCGTGCCCGAGGCGATCGACCAGGCGGCCGTTCCCATCGTGCCGCTCACCGACGGCGTCAGCTGATACGCGACGCCGACCTGGCCGGCGGGCGCCGCCGGCATGGACATGACGAACGGCGGCGGATCGACGGTGATCGTGAGCGTCGCCGTCGCCGTGTTGGACGGCCACGTCGGATCGTACGCGTTGACGGTGATCGTGCCGGTCTGCACCGCCGTCGGCGTGCCGGTCACGACGGCGGCCAACGGATCGAACATCAGGCCGGCCGGCAGCGACGCGTCGCCCATGGACCAGGCGCACGCGCCTGTGCCGCCGGAGCACACGAGCGATTGCGCGTACGGCTGATTGAAGACTGCGTTGTCGAGCGAGGTCGTCAGGATGCGCACGGGGTTGACGCCGGGCGGAACCGTGTTGTCGCCGGAGAGCGCAGACGCCGTCTGCGCGTTGATCGCGTCGATGTCGGCGCCGAGATCGTCGCCGTCGGTGCCGGCGTTCTTGTAGACGCTCGAGGGCGCAAGGTGATAGTCGCCCGTCGTGTAGCCTGCGAAGAGCGTCGGCCACGCGGCGGTCGTCGGAAAGAAGTTGCCGGTCGGATATTTCGACGCGCTGCCGCCGGCGAGCACGTTGCGGCTCACGATGCTTCCCGGCATGTATACGTTGATCGACGTCGTGCCCGACGAGAGGCCGTTGCCCAAGATGCCGTACGAGTTGTGCAGCGACAGGTTGTTCGTGTAGACCGCGTTCGTGATCGCCGTCGGCGCCGTCGACGATCCGCCGTAGAGCCACACGATCGTCGAGTCGGTCGTCATCACCGTGTTGTGGTCGATCGTGATCGCGTCGGGGCCGTCGCCGAGCTGGAACGCCTTCGAGCCGCTGCCCCACGTCGACGACGTCATGTCGTCGAACACGTTGTCGCGCACGGTGATGTGGTTCGTGCGCTGGCTCGGGTTGAGGTTGTCGATGCCGAGAATGTTCACGCCGCCCGCCGTGTGGCGGACGATGTTGTGCTGAAAGGTGACGCGCTGCACGACCACCCACGGCGCGGTGCCGCTCTGATTGCGCGGCGTGAAGACGATCGGATAGCCCTGCTGATCCGCCACCCACAGGTTCTCGAACACGTTGCCTTCGATGACGACGTCCTGCGCGTTCTTCAGCTCGAAGATGTTCTTCACCGCCCACTTCGTGGCGCTCGCCGGCGTGCCCGCCGTGCCGGCCGCGCCCGTGTCGGTGAAGTACGGGTTCGTCGTCTTCCAGTAGACGTTCTCGCCGCCCGACGTGCGGCCGTAGACGAGATAGTCCTCCGCGTCGACGACGGGCGTCCACGAGATCGTGACGCTGCCGGTCGTGCCCGCGGCGATCGTCGCCGAGACTTCGGGCGACGCGATCGAGCTCGCCTTATTCGTCTGGCCCGCGGTGCGGCGCGCCTGCACCCTGTAGTAGTAGGTGCCGGCGGCGAGCGACCCGCCCGTCACCGCATTCGCGGAGACGGCTGCGGGCGTCGCCATGATCGGATCGCGCCACGCCAGCTGCTTCCGGAGATAGTTGTGGCGGAAGGTGACGTTCGTCGTGACGAGGTTCGGGATCGTCGGATCCGCGCCGCCGAGCAGGAAGTTCTCGGTCGCGCCTTCGAGGTAGTTGTTCTCGATCACGAAGGGACCGGGGCCGTTGAAGCCGCTGATCGCCTGCGAGTCCTGGCCGATCGCCTTGCAGTCGGCGACGTAGGAGTTGACGACCGTCGTGTCGCCGCTGTGCAGCGCGATGCCGCGCTTCTGGCCGAGCGCCGGATCGCCGTGGACGTACACGCGATCGACGACGAACGCATACGGCACCTGCGAGAGCTGCGTCTGCGAGGAGTCGCCGGCGCCGAGCGAGATGATGTCGCCGTAGCCCTTCGAGTTCGCCTGGAATTCCAGGAACTGGAGCTTGTAGTGGTTCGCCGCCGTCGCCGTGCGCAGCGCCGAGACGCTCGTCGCCGACTTGATCTTCGGCAAGAGCGCCGCAAACGCCGGCGTCATGCGGATTCCCGGGCCGGGCAGCTGGCTGTCGGGCGCCGCCGATCGAATCGTGATGAAGTCGTTGACGGGGCCTTTGTTCGGCAGCACGAAGCTGCCGGTATATGTCGCGCCCGGCGCGAGCGTGATCACGTCGCCCGGCTGCGCCGCGTTGAGCGCTGCCTGCAGATCGCCGCCCGCAGGAACCGCGATTGTCGCAGCGGCGGCGATGGAGGTCGACGTCAGGATCAACGCACACGTAGAGACTATTGCCCCGCACGGGGTCCGAAACCGCATTTCCAAGCTCCTGTTGTTGGTCGGAAAAAACTGGGCGAGTGCCGCGCGCACGCGGGTCGCGCTAAGCTCTAGCGCAATCGCGGTGCCACCGCGCTCAAGCAACAAAAATGGGCAGAAAAGCTCATCAGTGCATCAGGAGCGGGTACGTTTCTGTAACACGACCGATCAAAAGTGAAATTGCAGAGCTCGGAAAGAACGAACTTGTTATTGATGAGCTCTCGCGCTTATGGATGAGCCTGTCGGCGCTTATTGATGAGCTGACAGGGATGTGATCGAGGCGCTGAAAAATCGCGTGCTCCGTAACGGCTGGCCTTTATGCCGGCCGAGCGATGGGCTAAAGCCCATCGCCTACCTCATCGAAGGCTCTACGAAGTTGGCGTGAGGGAGGCAGCGATCGCCGCGCGCGCGTCGGCGACAATTGCGTCGGGCGAGCCGCTAAGCCCGCCTGCTTGCGCCAGTTCCGGACGTCCGCCCCCGCGGCCGCCGAATTTCGACGTCAGCGCGGCGACGACGTGCTGCGCCGATAGAGCGACGCCCTCTGCGCGCGCGACGACGATGAGGGCCGGCGCCGAGCGGGAAACAGCCGCGGCGATATGGCCGGGCTTGGCGGCAATCGCCGAGGCGATGGTTTTGAGCCCGGTAGCGTCGGCGTCGATCGCCACGGCGACGAGGCGCACGCCTTCGATCGATTCAGCGGCCGCGGCAAGCTCGTCGGCGCGGTATCGCGCGAGCTCCTGCTGAAGCGCGTTCCTCGCGCGCGTCTGCTCCTTGGCTTCTCCGAGCAGCCGCTCGATCGCCGCCGGCAGCTCAGCCGGCAGCACCGAGAGCAGCCTGATGCTGGCGGCCGTCGCATCGCGCAGCTGGCGGTACGCGCCGAGCGCGCGGGCGCCGCACACGAACTCGAGCCGCTGCCCGCCCTTGAAACGCTCCCACCGCGCGACGGCGATGACGCCAATCGCGCCGGTGCGCGCGACGTGCGTGCCGCCGCACGCCGAGAGATCGAATCCCTCGACGTCGATCAGCCGCAGCGTGCCGCCGCGCGCCGGCTCCTTCCGCAGCGGCAGCCGCGCGGCTTCTTCCGCGCTCGCGAAGCGGATCGCCACCGGGCGATCTTCCCAGACGATCCGGTTCGCTTCGTCCTCCGCCGCCGCAATCTCGCTCGGCGACGCTTCACGCGCGAGATCGATCGTCGACACGTCGGCGCCGAGATGGAAGCTGACCGTCCGCACGTGGAACAGCCGCTCGAACGCCGCCGACAGCACGTGCTGGCCGGTGTGCTGCTGCATGTGATCGAAGCGGCGATTCCAGTCGATCGCGCCATGAACGAGGGCGCCGTGCGACGGGCTCCCGGTCGGCGGTTCTACGACGTGCGCGATCGAGCCATCCTCTTCGTCGACGACGTCGACGACGCGGAAGGGGCCGAGCGCGCCGGTGTCGAAGGGTTGGCCGCCGGAGGTGGGATAGAACGCAGTGCGGTCGAGCGTGACGAGGGTGCGGCCCTCGCGCGTCTCGATGCGCTGGACCGTCGCGTCAAACTCCCGGAGATACGGGTCGACGTAATACAGGCGGTCGGTCATCGGGTTTCGAGACGGACGGCACGGCCTGCGGCGTCGGGCGCGCGGCCGGCTCGCTGACGGGCAGCTCGAAGAAGAACGTCGCGCCGCCCCACTCGTTCGCGAAGTGGCCGATCGATCCGCCGTACGATTCGATGATCCCGTAGCTCACCGACAGGCCGAGGCCGGTCCCCTTTCCGACCGGCTTCGTCGTGAAGAACGGCTGGAACAGCTTCGGCTCGTCCTCGGGCGCCACGCCGGGCCCATCGTCCTGCACTTCGAGGCGCACGCGTTTGCCGGCGTCGAACACGCGGATCAGGATTCGCCCGTGCGCGCGGCCGGCCGACTCGATCGACTGCTGGGCGTTGATGACGAAGTTCAGCGTGACCTGCTCGACCTCGGTGAAGTTCGCGTAGACCTTGCGGAGCGTCGAGATCTCGATGTCGAGCGCGATCGACGAGTTGTCGAGATCGCGCCGCCGGAGCTGCACGACCTCGTTGATGACGTCGCGCAGATCGACCAGCGCCGGCGGCCCCGACTGCTGGCTGCTGAAGCGCGACAGGTTGCGGATGATCTCGCGCGCGCGCCCGCTCTGCGTCTTGACGAACGCGACCTCCTCGAGCGCCTCGGGCGACAGGCCGCGATGGCGCTCGAGCAGCTCCGCCGTCCCGAGAATCGCCTGCAGCGGGTTGTTCAGCTCGTGCGCGACGCCCGAGACGAGGATGCCGACGGCGGCGAGGCGCTCCTGGCGCACGACCTGGCGCTGCAGCGACTGCAGCGTCTCGCGCATCTTGCGCTCCTGCTCGATCTGGACGTCGAGCGCCTGGTGCGTCTCCCGCAGGTTCGCCGCCATCGTGATGAAGGCTTCCTGCAGCTCCGCGAGCTCGCGGTTGGGCACCTCGCTGCGGACCGGCGGCGAGAGATCGCCGTTCGCGATGCGCCGCACGGCGTCGCGCACGCGGTTGATGCCGCGGCCGACGATGCTCGCCGCGAACAGCGCGACGAAGAGCAGCGTGAGGGTCATCGCGGACGCAATCAGGAAATCGCGCCGGTACATCGGCGACGCGCGCGCGACGGCGACGCTCGTCGGGATCCCGACGCTGAGCAGCCATGGCCCGCGCGCGACGACTGCGTTGCCGTAGAAGCGCTCGATGCCGTCGAGGCCCAACAACGTCTGGATGCGAGGCACTTCGCCCGGCGGCACCGCGTTCGCGTCGGTCGGCTTGCCGATGTAGCGTTCGGCCTCGCGGCTGCGCGCGAGCACCCGTCCGCGCGCGTCGGTCATCGTCACGACCGAGTTCTCGGGCAGCGGGATGTCGCTGAAGAGCGTCTGCAGCTTCGCGAGATCGAGCCCGAGGCCGAGAACGCCCGCCACCGCGTCGCTGCCATCGCGGCGGACCGGATACGCGAGGATGATGGTGGGCTTGCCGGTGACCACGCCGTTGGTGAGCTCGGTGACAATGGGCTTGCCCGATCCGATCACCGCTTCGCGCACGCGCGGCAGCGCGGCCGCCGGCGCGGTGCCCGGCTTGAGCGGCAGCGCCGTGCCCTTGATCATTCCCGTCGAATCGCTCAACACGATGTTCAGGACGAGAGGCTGGTCGTGCAGGACGTCGGCGAAGAGGCGATCGCACGCGGCCGAGTCGAACGCGACGACCGCCTGATGGCGGACGAGCGCCGACGCCATCGAGTCGAGCCCCGTCAGATACTGATTCAGATAGGCGGCGGCGGTCGCGGCGACGGTTGCGGCCTGCTCGCGGACCTCGGAGTCGCGCTCGAGCCGGGTGACGTGCGCCGACCAGAGCGCCGCGAGGACGAACGGGACGAGCAGCGACACGGTCATGACCGCGACCTGTCGCCGGATGGGGCGTTCCCGGAGCACTCGCACGAGCTCGTCGCGATTCTAGCGCAGGAGCAGAGGGTCGGGCATGCCGGCGTCCCGGAACCCCTTGGCGCGCAAGCGACAGCTGTCGCACGCGCCGCACGGACGGCCGTCGGCCTGCGGGTCGTAGCAGCTGTGCGTGAGCCCGTAGTCGAGCCCGAGCTCGGCGCCGCGGCGGATGATGTCGGCCTTCCCGAGCGAGATGAGCGGCGTGTGAATGCGAAAACGCGCGCCCTCGACGCCCTCGCGCGTGCCGAGGTTCGCCATGCGCTCGAACGCCGCGATGAACTCGGGCCGGCAATCGGGGTAGCCGGAATAGTCGAGCGCGTTGACGCCGATCACGATGTCGTGGGCGCCGAGCACTTCGGCCCATCCGAGCGCCAGCGACAGGAAGATCGTGTTGCGGGCGGGGACGTAGGTGGACGGGATCGTGACGGCGTCGAGATCGCGGCCGCGCGGGACGTCGAGGTCCGCCGTGAGCGACGACCCGCCGATCGCCCGAAGATCGAGATCCATCTCGAGATGGCGCTCGATGCCGAGCGCGCGCGCGACCGCGCGCGCCGCCTCGATCTCGCGCGCGTGCCGCTGGCCGTAGTGGATCGTCAGCGCGAACAGCGTGAAGCGCTGGCGCTTGGCGATCGCCGCGGCGGTGTACGAATCGAGCCCGCCGCTCAGCAGGACGACGGCGCGCATTACCCGATTCACACGCCCCGGGTATTCGGGTGCCAGATGAACTTGTGGAGCTGCAGCTGGAGGCGCGCGGGCAGACGATCGGCCAGCATCCACTCCGAGAGCGTCCGCGGATCCATGACGCCGTGGACCGGCGACAGCAGCACGGCGGCGGCGCGGGACGCGAGATCGTAGCGCGCGATCACGTCGCGCGCGTACTCGTAATCGGCGCGATCCTTGACGACGAACTTCACCTCGTCGTGCGGCGCGAGCGCGTCGAAGTTGCCCCACTCGTTGCGGTCCGCCTCGCCGCTGCCCGGGCACTTGACGTCGACGATCTTCACGACGTCGCGCGGCACGCGCGCGATCGGCCGGTGGCCGCCGGTCTCGAGCAGCACCGTGCGGCCCCCGGCCAGCAGCCGCTCCATCAGGGGATACACGTCGTCCTGCAGCAGCGGCTCGCCGCCGGTGATCTCGACGAGCGGGCAGCCGTGGCGATCGACGGCGGCGACGACCTCGTCGATCGTCATCTTCCGCCCTTCGTGAAACGCGTACGGCGTGTCGCACCACGAACAGCGGAGATCGCACGCGGTGAGCCGCACGAAGACGCACGGGCGGCCGGCGTGCGTCGACTCGCCCTGAATCGAATGGAAGATTTCGTTGACCGTCAGCATCGATGTTTGCGGCGCTGTTAGTATTGTGCCATGGCGAAGCCGACCTTCTACTGGAAGCCCACCTGAACCACGTGCAAGAACGCCAGAAGTTTTCTGGACACGTCCGGCGTGGAAGTACGCGACATCGACATCAACAAGGAGCCGCCGACGCGCGAGTTCCTCGAGAAGCACATCGACGCGAGCCGCTTCCTCGACTACGTGAGCACGCGCAGCCCGGTCTGGAAGGAGCGCCCGCTGCCGAAGTCGAAGAAGGAAGCGATCGATCTGATGATGGAGAACCCGAACCTGGTCCGGCGGCCGATTCTGATCAAGGGCTCGAAAGTGATTTTCGGGTTCGACAAGGAGCGGTACGACGCGCTCTGATCTGCGCATCGGCACGTCCGGCTGGAGCTACCCGTCGGGCAAAGGGACGTGGAACGGCGTCTTCTATCCGCCCGCGCGCAGGCGGCCCAAGGCGTTCGACGAGCTCGCCTTCTACGCCGAGCACTTCGACACCGTCGAGGTGAACAGCACGTTCTACGGCCAGCCGCGCGCCGAGGTGACGCGCGCCTGGGCGGAGCGGACGCCGCCGGGCTTCGAGTTCTCGGTGAAGCTGTTCCAGAAGTTCACGCACCCGCGCATGTTTCGCGAGCGCGTGGCGCGCGGGCTGCCGGAAGAGGTCCGCGGCGACGCGGAGACGATCGATTCGCTCTCGCAGTCGAACCGCGCGGACCTCGACGAGTTCCGCCGCGGCATCGAGCCGCTGGCGGCCCGCGGCCGTCTGGGCGCGCTGCTGGCGCAGTTTCCTCCGAGCTTCAAGGACGATCCGCCGTCGCGCGAGCGGCTCGAGCGCCTGCTGCGCGCCTTCGGCGACTATCCCGTCGCGGTGGAACTGCGGCACCGGAGCTGGAGCGATCGAATCGGCGAAACGCTGGGGCTGCTGAACGCGTTCGGCGCGGCGTGGGTCCAGATCGACGAGCCGAAGTTCAAGTTCTCGATCCGCCAGAACTACCTGCCGAACATCCAGGGCTTCTACTACATGCGGCTGCACGGCCGGAACGTGCAGCAGTGGTGGCGCCACGACAAGTCGGAGGATCGCTACGACTACCTCTACTCCGCCGACGAGCTGAAGGAATTCACCGAGACGGCCGACGCGGCGCGCCGTCTCGTGAAGAAGCTGTATCTCTACACGAACAACCACTTCTCCGCGAAGTCGGTCGCCAACGCCGCGATGATCAAGCAGCAGCTCGGCGAGCCGATCGACGGCGAGTATCCGCCGGAGTTCGAGGCCCGCTATCCGGCGCTCGCCGGCGTCATTCGCGTACGCGCATCCGCAGAATCAGATCTCCTCGCTCGAGCCGAGCCGGCACGTCGTCGCCCTCGGTGACGCGCCCGATGACGGCGTAGCGGCCGTTCAAATCGGGGCGGTCGGCGAGCGTCACGTAGATCTGGCTGTCGGCGTGCGCGGGCGTCCCCGGGTGCGCGAGCGCGACGGCGCCCCGCACGTGCGCCCGCTTGCGAACGATCTCGGCGGCGCCGATCGGCTGCCCGCTCGACGCCGCGGCGCCGCGGCCCCAGTCGCGCTCCTGCGACACGTCGCGCGATCGCGGATCGCCCCACTGCACGACGAACCCGGGAATCGCGCGATGGACCCGCTGGCCGTCATAGAAGCCGCGCTTCACCAGATCCACGATGTGCGCAACGCTCTTCGGCGCATCGTCGGGATACGTCTCGAACGCGAAGGCGCCCTTCGAGGTCTCGACGACGATGACCGGCGCCGCGGATTGCGCGATGAGCTGCGCGAAAAACGCGCAGCATGCCGCGATGAGGGGGATTAGGGCTTGGGCATTGGCGATTGGGGTGATTGGTATGCGGGGATGAGTCGAGCTCACAGTGTGACGGTCGTGATCTAACCAATCCCAAATCCCCAATCCCGAATCCCCTCACCGGCGCGCGGTGCGCGTGACGCCGACGCGCGCGCAGTGCTCCCGAATGACGCACGCGCCGCAGCGCGGGTAGAGCGGCTTGCAGACGTTCTGTCCCCAGGTGACGAGATAGAGATTGATGTACGGCCACCAGCGCTGATGCGTGGCGGCGTAGAGCGCCTGCTCGGTGTCGTTCGGCGTCTTCGTGCGCACCCAGCCGAGACGGTTCGAGATGCGGTGCACGTGCGTGTCGACGCAGATGTTCTTCTGGCTCTTGAACGAGAGGATCAGCACGAGGTTCGCCGTTTTGCGGCCGACGCCCGGCAGCATCAGCAGCTCCTCCATCGTGCCGGGCACGCGGCCGTCGAACCGGTCCAGCAGCGTGCGGCACGTCTCCTTCACGTGCTTCGCCTTGTGGCGGTAGAAGCTCACCGGATAAATCAGGCGCTCGATCTGCTTCGCGGTCAGCTTCGCGATCGCGCGCGGCGTCCGCGCCACGCGGAAGAGACGCTCGGTCGCGGCGGCGGTGACCGCATCCCGCGTCTGCGCCGACAGCATCGTCGCGATCAGCACGTCGAAGGGATCCTCCTGGCTCTCCTCGGCGATTTTCTCGACGGCCGGGAGATCGAGGTTGTCGATCGCGCGGGCGAGCGCCCGCATCACCGCGTGCACGGTGCGGGACGACGGCGCGCGCGGCGTCCGCGGGCTCACGGGTTCATGCTCCGGGCGCCGTGACGGGCGTGATCGGCGGCCGGCCGGCGAAGACCGCGAGGACATTCTCCACGGCGAGATCGGCCATCGCCGTGCGGGTTTCGGTGGTGGCGCTCGCGAGGTGCGGGACGAGCAGGACGTTCTCGAGCCTCAGCAGATCGGGATGCACGTTCGGCTCGTGCTCGTAGACGTCGAGCGCGGCGCCCGCAACGAGATGCTGCTGCAGCGCCCACGCGAGCGCCTCCTCGTCGACCACAGGGCCGCGGGCCGTGTTGACGAGATACGCCGAGCGCTTCATGCGCGAAAACGCCCGCTTGTCGATCAGATGCCGCGTGTCGGGCGTCAGCGGCACGTGCAGCGAGATGACGTCGGAGGTGAGCAGCAGGCGATCGAGCGACATCAGCTGGGCGCCGGGCAGGCTCACGTCGCGGCGCGCCGCGTAGGCGACGGTCATCCCGAACGCGGGCGCGCGCGCGGCGACCGCGCGGCCGATGCGGCCGGCGCCGACCAGGCCGAGCTGCTTGCCGCGCAGCTCGCTCCCGAGCAGCAGGTCGAGCGCCCACCCCTTCCAGGCGCCGCGCCGCACGAGGCGTTCGCCTTCCGACAGGCGCCGCGTGACGGCGAGGATCAGCGCCCACGTGAAGTCGGCGACCGATTCGGTGAGGACGTCCGGCGTGTTGGTGACCACGATTCCCTGAGACGCCGCGTACGCGATGTCGATGTTGTCGAAGCCGAGGGCGACGTTCGCGATGACCTTCAATCGCGGCGCACCGTCGATGAGCGCGCGATCGACGGTGTCGGTCAGGAGGCAGACGAGCGCCTCCTTGTCGGCCATGCGCGCGCGCAGCTCCTCGGGCGGGATCGCGGCGGCGCCGGTGAAGACCTCGACGTCTGCGGCGCGTCGAAGCTTGTCGAGGACCGAAGACGGAAGCTTTCGCGTGACGAGAACGGCCGGCTTGCTCACGTGCCCGCGCGACCTGCCCGACCCGCCTGACCCATCGGGCCTTCAGTGTCCGAACGACTGGCAGTAGCCGCAGTGCGTGCACCGCACCGCCGGCTCGATGATGCACATGCCGTCGCCGTCGCCTCCGCTCGCGAGCGGCAGGCGCGCGAAGCTCGCGTGACTCGAAAACGACGCGGCGCTCGACGCACGCGGCGCCGCCGGCGTCCCGCCGCCGAGATGCCGCGCGATCGAGTCGCGGATCATCGCGCGGAGCTCCTCGTCAGTCATTCACGGTCACCGTATCGATGATGCCGACGATCGCCGCGTCCACGGGCGCCGCCTTCCGGCCGAGCGCCTCGCCGGCCGCGCGTCCCTCGAGCACGACGAGCACCTTCTCGTCCACGCCGGCGCCGACGCCGTCCACGGCGAGAATGGCCGTGCCGCGCGGCGTGTCGTCCGCGTTGAGCGGCTGCACCAGCAGCAGCTTCGCGCCGTCGAACTTCCGATGTTTCTGAGTCGCCACGACCGTGCCGACGACTCTACCTATCTGCATCAGAGAGATCCCAGCGATCGACAATGCCGACGATCCCGGCATCGATTGGAGGTTCGACCGGATAGAACGGAAAGCTCGCCTCCTTGCCGCGCACGAAGAACACTTCCTCGCCGATGCCGGCGCCGGCCGCGTCCGCCGCGACGAGGGGCCGTCCCGCCGGCTGGCGATCGGGCGTGAGGGGCTGCACGAGCAGCAGCGTGATCCCCGTGAGGCTCTCGTCCTTGCGCGTCACGACGACGTCGCCAATCACGCGCGCGAGTTGCATCAGTCGGCCACCTCGATCGTGTCGACGATGCCGACGATCGCCGCGTCGACCGGCACGTCCTTCATTCCCGACGCCATGCGCGCCGAGCTGCCGCTCACGACGAGCACCGTCTCGCCGACGCCGGCGTCGACGGTGTCGAGCGCCACGAGGTAGCCGCCCTCGGCCTTGCCGCGCGGATCGATCGGTCGAACGACCAGCAGCTTGTTGCTGACGAGACGCGGATCTTTTCGCGTGGCCACCACCGTTCCCACGATCTTCGCGAGGAGCATCGGGTTCAGCGTTCAGAGTTCAGCGTTCAGGGTTCCTGTTCGGGTTCTCGTAGTGGTTCTCGTTCGCGTAGCGGTTCTCGTTCGCGTAGCGGTTCTGGTTCTGGTTCTGGTTCTGGTTCGCGTTCTCGTTCTCGTTCTCGTTCTCGTTCTGGTTGGGTTCTCGTATCGAGCACGAGAACAGAACGAGAACCCTGAACGAGAACCAGAACCCAGAACCCTGAACCCTGAACCCTGAACCCTGAACGCTGAACGCTTCGCGTCAGGCTTTTACGGCTGCGGCCTTGCCGATCGGGAGCGCGTCTTCGAGGTTCGCGTGCGGACGCGGAATGACGTGCACCGACACCAGCTCGCCGACGCGGCGCGCGGCGGCGGCGCCGGCGTCGGTCGCCGCCTTCACGGCCGCGACGTCGCCGCGCACGATCGCCGTCACGTACCCGGCCCCGATCTTCTCCCAGCCGACGAGGGTGACCTTCGCCGCTTTCACCATCGCGTCCGCCGCCTCGATCATTGCGACGAGACCCTTGGTTTCGATCATCCCGAGCGCTTCACCCATCGCTGTCTCCTATCGATCGCCGATCGCAATCGGCAATCGCCACCGAGCGATCCTCACCGCAGGCTTCGTATCGCTTCCTCGATCAACGCTGAAAGCTCGCGGTATGTTAACCGAATTTCCCGGCCGTCCTCGCGGACGGCCGGGACCTCGCCGAAGCTCGCCGGCGCAGTGGCCGCGAGCGAAGGCGGGTCGCCCGTCTGCATCTCCGGCGGCCGGGTGAACTCCGCCACCAGCCGCTGGCCGCCGCCCTCCGGCGCCTGCACCACCTGGCACAGCGCGGGATCGCCGGCGTCGAGCGCCGCGAGCGCGTCCGACGGATCGGCGCAGATTGGCGCCGGCGCCGCGATGCCGTACGTGCCGCGCAGCCCCTGCAGCCGATCGACCTCCTCGCGCGCGATCAGGTTCTCGCGCCCGAGCAGCCGCGCGACGAGGCTGATCTTCGCGAAGTGCTCGATCGTCTCCATCTTGTAGTACGCGCCGTACAGATCGCCGCCGACCGTGAGCGCCCCGTGGTTGGCGAGCAGCATGCCGTCGTGCGCCTTGATGTACTTGCGCACCGCCTCGGGCAGCTCTTTCGTCGACGGCGTCGCGTACTCCGCGATCGGAATGCTCCCGAGCGTCGTCAGCACCTCGGCGAGCACCGCGCGATCGAGCGGGATGCCGGCGACCGCGAAGCCGGTGGCGATCGGCGGGTGCGCGTGCACGACGGCGCGGACGTCCGGCCGCTGGCGGTACACCTCGAGATGCATGAGCATCTCGGAGGACGGATCGCGATCGCCCTGCAGCTTCCGCCCCTCGAGATCGGTGATGCACATCATGTCGGGCGTCATGAACCCCTTGCACACGCTCTTCGGGGTCATGAGCAGCCGATCGGCGCCGAGGCGCACGCTGATGTTGCCGTCGTTCGACGCCGTATAGCCGCGCGCGTACATGCGGCGGCCGACCTCGACGATGTCGGCGCGCAGCTGCGACTCGCTCATGCCGACCGGGCGCGATACGTGTCGCGGCAAGCCTCGGAGCAGAAGTACAGGCGCTCGCGGCCGTCGGCGAGCGTGACGGCGCGCTCGGGCAGGACGAACATCCCGCACACCGGGTCGCGCGCCATCTGGACGCCGCGCTGCGGGACGCCGGCGCGGCCGCGGCGCCCGCCGCCCGACGCGCCGTCGACGATGCCGTCGAGCAGACGCCAGAAGGCGCGCGCGACGACGAACGCGAGGATGATGAAGAGCGCGAGGCGCAGCAGCATCACTGCCCCGGCTTGCGGCCGCCGGCCGTCGAGGGATGCGCCGATTGCAGGCTGTCGAGCGCGCGCTTCGCGGCCTGCGCCTCCGGCGAGCTCGGCGCGACGTCGAGCACCTGCTGCCACGCCTTGGAGGCGCCGTCGAGATCCTGCTTGCCGAACGCGCGGACGATCCCGACGTTCAGCAGCGTCTTCGCGTGCTTCGGATCGATCTTCAGCGAGCGCTCGAACTGCTCGAGCGCCTTGTCCGGCTGGTTCGAGTAGTAGTAGCAGACGCCGAGATCGGTGCTCACGTTGACGTCGTTCGGCGCCAGCTTCAGCGCCTCCGAGTACCACTTGATCGCATCGTCGTAGCGCTCGGCGTCGAAGTACAGGTTGCCGAGCTCGACGCGCGGCGCCGCGTTCGAGGCCTCCCGCTCGGCGACGTTCCTGAGCGCGGTGACCTTCGTCTCGTCGAGCACCGCCGCGCGCGTCGTCGCGCCGCCGCCGCCGGCGGGCGCGGCCGCCTGCGCCTGCGGCGCCGGGGCGGGCGCCGGGCGGGCCGCCGTCTGCTGCGAGCCGATGATCCACCCGGCGATCAGCCCGAACAGCATGCCGGCGATCCCGAACGCGATGGCGTCAGACTTCATGGGCACCGAACCGCCATCATACAGCGGCGCTGCGGCCGGCGAGCACGTCGAGGTACTCCCGCACGACCGTCGACAGGCCGACGAGCAGCGCGCGCGAGATGATCGCGTGGCCGATCGACACCTCGTCGAGGAAGGGCAAGTCGCGGAAGATCGCGAGGTTCACGAGATCGAGATCGTGTCCGGCGTTCACGCCGAGGCCGAGCGCGTGCGCGTAGCGCGCCGCCTCCGCGTAGCGCGTGAACGAGCGCATGCCGAGATCGGGGCCGAGCTCGAACTGGCGCGCGTAGGGCTCGGTGTAGAGCTCGATGCGATCGGCGCCGACCGACGCGGCCCATTGAATCGGATCGGGAACCGCGTCCACGAACAGGCTGACCCTGATGCCGCGCGCGTGCAGCCGCTCGATCGTGCGCGGCAGCATCTCGGTCGCGGGCCCCGGCTGCCAGCCCGCCTGGCTCGTCACCTCGCCGGGTATCACCGGCACGAGGGTACACTGATCGGGCTGCACCGCTTCGACGAGGTCCAGGAGATCGGGACGCGGATCGCCCTCGATGTTGTATTCGATCCCGGCCGGCTGCGCGCGTACCACGCGCGCGATCTCGCGCACGTCGGCCGGCGTGATGTGCCGCTGGTCGGCGCGCGGGTGCACGGTGATCCCCGGCGAGCCGGCGTCGATGCACGTCTGCACCGCTTCGACGACGCTCGGGTAGCGCCCGCCGCGCGCGTTGCGCAGCGTCGCGACCTTGTTCACGTTCACGCTTAAGCGAACCATGTCTCCGTCGTGGTCACCCCAGATGCGCCTTCACGACGTCCACGATCTCCTGCGCCCAGCCGCGGATCTCCTCCTGGTGCTTCCCCTCGAGCATCACGCGGAGCAGCGGCTCTGTGCCCGAGTAGCGCACCAGGAGCCGCCCCTGGCCCGCAACCCGCGCCTCGACGCGCGCGATCGCATCCGCTATCGCGGGCACGCTCTTCAGCTCCGCCTTCTCACGCACGCGGACGTTCATCAGGATCTGCGGATACGTGGTGAGCGTGGCGGCGAGCTCCGCCAGCGTGCGGCCCGTGAGCGCCACCGTGCGCAGGACGTTCAGCGCCGTGCACAGGCCGTCGCCGGTGAACAGGTAATCCGAGAAGATGATGTGGCCCGACTGCTCGCCGCCGAGCGACAGGCCGCGGTTCAGCATCTCCTCCATCACGTACTTGTCGCCGACGGCGCAGCGCACGAGATCGATGCCGAGGTCGCGCAGCGCGATCTCGAGGCCGATGTTGCTCATCACGGTCGCGACGACCGCGTTGCCTTTCAGCCGCCGCTCGCGCTGCAGCTGGCGGCCGCACATCAGCAGCACCGCGTCGCCGTCCACGACCCGGCCGTCGGCGTCGACGAAGATCGCGCGGTCGCCGTCGCCGTCGAACGCGACGCCCATCGTGCAGCCGCGCTCCACGACCGTGCGCGCGAGCAGCTCCGGGTGCGTCGATCCGCATTTCAGGTTGATGTTGCGGCCGTCCGGCTGATCGCCAATCACCTCGAGATCGAGCCCCAGGCTGCTGAACAGCTGCGGCGCCACCGTCGTCGTCGCGCCGTTGGCGCAGTCGATCGCGAGCTTGCAGCCGTCGAGCGGCGGCGACCCCTGGAGCACCGCGCGCAGATGATCGAGGTACGCGCCGACGAGATCTTCGTGCGGCACGTGCGCCGGCTCGCCGGCCTTCACCGTCCACGAGCCGTCGGCGATGATCGCCTCCACCTCGCGCTCGACGCTCTCGGTGAACTTCTCGCCGCGGCCGGAGAAGACCTTGATGCCGTTGTCCTCGAACGGATTGTGCGAGGCGGAGATCACGACGCCGGCGTCGTAGCCGCTCGTGCGCGTGAGGTACGCGACGGCGGGCGTCGGCACGACGCCGGCGCTCGTCACCACCGCGCCTTCGCCCGACGCGCCGTGCGCGAGCTCGGCTTCGATCCACGCGCCCGACTCCCGCGTGTCGCGGCCGACGAGGATCTTCATTCGGCCCGCCGCGCGTCCCGCCGAAGCCGTGGCGGAGGCGGAGCCCAACGGCGCCTTGCCGGACGCCGAGCGCACGAGCGCGGCGCCGAGACGGCGCACGGTCGCGCGATCGAGCGGGTAGCGGCCCGCGGTGCCGCGCACGCCGTCGGTGCCGAACAGCCGCGCGGCGGTCTCGGTCCTAGGGTTGTCTGCCACTGATGATTCGCACCTGCACCGATGCGGGCTCGATGCGCGTCACGCCGAGATCGGCCGACGACGTCGCATGCACATCCAGCGAATTGTACTGTCCGGGGCCGAGTCCCGACAGGTCGAGATACGCGGCGACGGTGTCCGGGTCGATGTGCGCCATCGCGACGCGGCTGCCGCGCAGCGTGACGTCGACGGTCGACGGCTGTGCCTGCGCCTGCAGCCCCGGCGCGACGTTTCGCAGGTGCACCGGCCGGTTGCGCAGCGTCCGCTCGAGCGGCGACGGCAGAATCTGGACCGTCACGGTCGCGGTACGCGCGGTCGCGAGGCGCAGCGACGAGTCGACGAGGCCGAGCGTCACCGCCTGCTTCACCGTGGATCGCGCACCCGTCACCGGCACCGGCTCGGTCACCACCTCCGTCGCGCGGCGCACGGCGCTCTCGGGCCCGATCACTTCGACGGTGGCCGGTTCGGCCGTGCGCTCGCCGACGTCGTATCCCGGCGCGGGCCGGCCGTCCACTTCGGGGACGATCGGGAGCTCGCGCGTCGCCGACGGCTCGAAGGCCATCGCGACCGCCGACGGCGTCACCTGCACGACCTGAACGCCGAAGGGGCCGCGCACTTGATCGGGCGTGAGCGGGAAGAGGCGCCGCCCCACGCGCGCCCCCCGCAGGTCGAGGACCGCGACCACGTCGCCGGGGCCGACACGGCTCAGCGTGCCCGACGCGCCGCGCACGCGGACGTCCACCGTCGCCGGAATGTCGCCGAGCACCTCGAGACCGCCCGGCATCTGCTGCAGCTCGAGCGGCACGCGCAGCCCGCGCTCCACGGTCTCCTCGCCCGCGACGACCATCCACAGCAGCAGCGCGAGGCCGAACGACAGCACCTTCAGCCCGAGGTGGCGGAACGGCCACGACAGCGCACGGCGCGACAGCTTCACGTGTACTGGACCTCGTCGATCGGCCGGACGTCGTCGCGCTGCAGGACGAGCGCGCGCAGGCGCGCGCGCAGCAGGTTCGTGTCGAGGCCGCGCTCGATCTGTCCGGCGACGACGAGCGAGAGGCTGCCGGTCTCCTCCGACACGACGATCGCGACCGAGTCGTTCTCTTCGGTGAGGCCGATCGCCGCACGGTGCCGCGACCCGAGGTCCTTGCTCAGGCGCGGATTCACCGTCAGCGGCAGGAAGCAGGCGGCGGCCGCAACGCGATCCTCCTGGACGATCACCGCGCCGTCGTGCAGCGGCGACGAGGGAAGGAAGATGCTCTGCAGCAGATCGTAGGTGAGCACGGCGTCGAGGCGGATGCCGCCCTCGATGTAGTTGCGGAGGCCGACCTGCCGCTCGATCGCGATGATCGCGCCGATGCGCTGCGACGACAGATTGCCCGCGGCGACGACGAGCTCCTCGATCGAGTCCTCCGCCGACTCCGCCTTCGCGAAGTAGCGGAAGAACGGCGCGCGGCCGAAGTGCGCGAGCGCGCGGCGGATGTCGGCCTGGAACAGCACGATGACCGCGAAGACGATGTAGCCGGCGAGGTTGCGAATCAGCCAGTTGACGGTCTCGAGATGCCCCCACCGCGAGCCGTAGAAGAGCCCGACGAGCAGGCCGCCGCCGAGCGCCATCTGCACGGCGCGCGTGCCGCGAATCAGCTTGAGCACCTCGTAGATCAGCACCGACACGACGACAATGTCGGCGAGGTCGCGCCAACCGATCGGCGGACGTCTGAGTATGGCGTTGATCCAGTCCATCGTCGCCGTCTTCGATCAGCCGTGTCGCCGTATTTGATCCGCGACGCGGACCACCTGGACCATCTCGGCGACGGCGTGCACGCGGACGATGTGCGCGCCGGCGAGCACGGCGGCGGTCACTGCGGCGGCGGTGCCCCAGTCGCGCTCCGGCGCGGGACGATCGTCGACCGCCGCGCGCAGGAACGACTTCCGCGACGCGCCCACGAGCAGGGGGCGACCGAGCTCCGCCGCGAGCTCTGGCAGGCGCGCCAGCACACCATAACTGTGCGCCGGCCGTTTGGCAAACCCGATGCCCGGGTCGACGATGATCCGCTCGATGCCGACGCCGGCGGCGGTGGCGGACGCGAGGCTGCCGCGGAGCTCCGCCGCGATCTCGCGCACGACGTCCTCGTACAGGGCCTCCGCCATCATCGTCTGCGGCTTCCCGCGCGTGTGCATCAGCACGATCGCCGCGCCCGACTCGGCGACGACGCCCGCCAGCGCCGGATCGTACTTGAGGCCGCTGACGTCGTTGACGATCGCCGCGCCGGCGTCGATCGCGGCGCGCGCGACGCCGGCCTTGTAGGTGTCGATCGAGATCGGGACGCGAACGCGGCCGCGCAGGGCGCGGATCACCGGCAGCACGCGCGCGCGCTCTTCGTCGGCGCTCACCGGCTCGGCGCCCGGCCGCGTCGACTCGCCGCCGACATCGATGAGGTCGGCGCCGTCGGCTTCCATGCGGACGCCGTCATCGGCGGCCGCCGCCGGATCGAGACGCGCGCCGCGCTCGGCAAACGAATCGGGGGTCACGTTGAGGATGCCCATCACCAGGCAGCGCGGCCCGAGATCGAGCGCGCCGCCGGTTGGGAGCGGAATCGTGAAGTTCGGTCTGGGGGCGGAGATGCGTTATTCCTGCGGCAGCGGCTTGTTCAGCGCAGGAACGATCGGCGCGCGCTCCTTGCGCGCGCGCGGCTCGCCTTCCTCGACGGCGGGGCGCGCGGCGACCGGCTGCGGCTCGTCGAGCGACATGCCGGCGGCGATCCGCTTCACCTGCTCGGCGTCGAGCACCTCGCGCTGCAGCA
>Ga0075434_100000053_pt1 | contig 56307 bp, 53 predicted proteins | sample RhiMethybrSRZTD3_FD_75298 | JGI IMG/M metagenome (GOLD analysis project Ga0075434, IMG submission 75298) | Populus rhizosphere microbial communities from Tennessee, USA - Rhizosphere MetaG P. TD hybrid SRZTD3 | ecosystem: Host-associated > Plants > Roots > Rhizosphere > Soil | place: USA...
CCCTGGCAGCGCTGGCGGCTTGGACTGCGCAGCAGCTTTCTTCTGCCTAGCCTCGCCTCTGCGTGGAACTGAATTCAATACTTTCGTAAGACACCGATTACCCTCCCCTGCAACTGTACGGACTGGGCAGGCACGATGATCGGTTTCATGGCTGCATTGGAGGGCTGCAGCCGGATGTTCTCGCCTTCATGGTAGAAGCGCTTGAGAGTCGTATCTGTGCCTTCCACTAACGCCACAACAATATCGCCATTTTGAGCAGTCTTGACCTTTTCTACCAGAACATAATCGCCGTCCAGTATAGCCTCGTCGTGCATGGATTCACCGCGCACTTCGAGTACAAACACGTCCTTCGAGCGCACGAAATCGGCCAACGAGATGGTCTCGGGAGTCTCTATTGCTTCGATCGGCTGTCCGGCCGCGATCCGTCCAACCAGCGGCAGCACGAGCCCGGTGTTTACAGCCATGGCTTGCTTGAATTTGCCTTTGGGCGGCAGTAAATCGATCGAGCGACTGCGGTTGTAGTCCCGCGTGAGCAGGCCTTTTTTTTCGAGATTCGAGATGTGTTTGTGTACGGTGGCCAGGGAGTTCAGCCCAATACCGACCCGAATCTCGTCAAAAGAAGGGGAATACTGATTTTTTTGCACGAACTCCGAAATAAAGTCATAAACTTGCCGCTGCCGCCGGGTGATTGCCATGGCGAAATTGTTGGCGAATGGAAGGCGAATGTCAAGAACATTGTTCCAAAAATGCCCCTGATTTTCTGAACTGGGACCAAGAGGAACCGCGCGTTAGGATTGAGCTCCGCGCTTAAGCCGTTCAATCTGCCGCAAGTGATTCGCGCCGTGCGTCCCGATTTTTTCTATATATTCAGCGACTGTAACAGGGCGCTGAAGTTCGGGATGGTGGGCAGACTTCTCCAAGTCCTGTGGTTCTAGCCGACCTAATAGCTGCAGGTTGTGATGCCTGTTCAGCCCGTACAGCGCGACCAATTCCGCCGCAGATTCTTCTGTGTAGTGAAGATTTTTAGCCCAGTCATCCTGATCAATCGGTGCGATCACCGGCTTCTTATCGGCAAGCATCTGGCGCATGCGGTATGCATACATCACTTCCATGTCAGCCAGATGACCAAGGACTTCGAGGATGCACCATTTGTCCGGACCAGGCTTGTAGCGCAGGGTTTTCTCTGACATGCCAGACACTGCGGCAGCAATCTGTTTGGGACTCTTCGCGGCAGCGTCGAGGTGATTCTTAAGTTCCGCGTCAGTCATGACGAAAGTCAGAAGGCCAGAATACAAAAGTCAGAATCGTAATTTTACTTCTGCATTCTACATCGTGCCTTCTGCATTTACTGCACTTCCACTCTCTGCATCCATTCCGCAACTTGCACCTTCCAGCCAAGTTCTTTACTGATGAGATCACGCAACTGGGTCGACGCTGCAGGCTCACCATGAACCAGGTAGGTGACATCTGGCTTGCTGGTAAACGTCCGGAGCCACTGCAGTAGCTCTGGTGGGTCGGCGTGATCGCTGAATTGCTCAAAAGCTGCCACCTGTGCACGAATGGGCACAATCTCGCCATAAATCTTTACCTCCGGTGCGCCGCTCTTGATGGTGAACCCACGCGTCCCAGGCGCCTGAAATCCAATAAACAGCACGGCATTCCTGGGATCCGGCAGCCGTTGCGCCAGGTGATGTTGAATGCGCCCGCCGGTCACCATGCCACTCGATGAAATAATGATGCACGGAAACTTGGAATCATTGATTTTCTTGGAATCGGTGGAGGTGGAAGCAAAAGTAAACCCTGTCCAATTCAGTGGCGAACCATGCTGGCTGATCAGGCGACGGGTCTCGTCGCTATATTCTTCCGTGTGTTTCAGGAATATTTCTACCGCCTTAATCGCCATCGGACTGTCACAGAAGACGGGCAAACGTGGTATCTGATTTGACTCCATCAACTCCTTGAGCATGAACAGGAACTTCTGCGTGCGCTCTACGGCAAATGCAGGAACAACAACGCTGCCTCCACGCTCAACCGTTCGCCGGATCAGCGCCGCCAGTTGAGGCTTCGGGTCCTCGGTGGGATGCTGCCGGTTGCCGTACGTCGATTCCATCACCAGGACGTCGGCGGTCTCTCCTTCAGTTGGTCCGGAGTGGACTACTTTGCCGGGAGCGATATTCTGGTCGCGGACGCGTCCGATATCGCCGGTGAACAGCAAGCGGCGCACTCGTCCACCTGTAGTCAACGTCACCTCCGCCATCGAGGAGCCCAGAATATGAGCTGCTCGCACGAAGCGAAATGAAACTCCTCCATTGAGCTGTTTGTTTTCCCCAAATTGCACTGGGCGGAAATACTGCATGCACTCCTGAGCCTCTTCAAGTGTGTAGAGAGGCAAGGCAGGATCATGTTTCGATTTCTTGTATTTGTTGTAGAACTCCGCATCTTCTTCCTGCAGGTGCCCGGAATCAGGAAGAATGATGCCGCACAAATCAATGGTTGGCGGGGTGGCATAAATAGGGCCGCGAAAGCCTTCTTTCACCAGGCGGGGAATCCATCCACAGTGATCGAGATGCGCGTGCGTGAGAACGACAGCATCAATCTCGCGCGCGGGCACCGGCGTGTCCTGCCAGTTGCGCTCGCGCCATTCTTTCTGCCCCTGGAACATGCCGCAGTCAACCAGGGCCTGGAATCCGTTCTTTCCGCCGGTGTCTGGCGAGGTATTGATGAGGTGCTTCGAGCCGGTGACGGTTCCCGCAGCACCAAGGAATTGGATGTAGGCCAAAGGGACCCCCTGATTGAATCATTGACCAAAAATCAATGATTCAATGATTCCGCCTTGTACAAGTTGTTGGTTGTGTCAATCTCGGGCACGCTGCCGTCGTTGACTACGACTTCCCGCGGAGCAGCGGGTGCTTCGATCCTTATTGATGCCCTGGATCTGGCGCGCACTTCGAGCCGCTTCGTGACTTCGCCGCCCTCGAATCGTAGACTCAGCGGAACTTCGGCTCCGGCTTCTCCGCGGTTTTCGATAGTAACCGTAACCATCTGTCCTCCCGTGGCGATTGGTCGAGAATAGACTGAGTCCACCCTGAACTCTGGCAGACCTCGGTCCTGGTAAACCCAATCATCGAAGAACCATTGCAGGTCCCGGTGCGCGGCCTTTTCAATCAGGCGCTGCACGTAGGCCTTGTCCTTGTCTTCGAGAGCGTGATAGCTAAACAAAGCGGCATTGGGAGGGTTTCCTAACATGTCCGCTAACATCCACCAGACATACATCGCCTTGGTTTGCAGGTATACATCATCGGGTGCGTCAATCAATGAGTCGTTTGCTTTCGAGGAGAGAGCCTTTGCGGCGCCGGAATTCGGTCGTCGTTCAGATTCAACCAGCAAGGCCTTGTGCGCATCCAGATAGTCCAGTGCCCGCTGGCGTCCCAATTGGGCCTGAATGAAGACTGCCTGCGCGTAATGCGAAAGTCCCTCTACGATCCATGCCCGCGATGCGTACACTAGTTGACGCGTCTTCGCGTACACAAAGTCTAGCGTCGCCGCGTTCCCGACAGGAGACCTAAGCGGGGTAAGCAACAGGCCTTCGGTGACAAAAGAGGAAGCACCAGCGTCAGGCAGACTCAATACTTGCAGTTTTCCCGATCCACGACCAACAGCAACGATTGGATCGATCTGGGAAACCGTCTCGCTATACTCCTTCGCAGCATCCTCTTGACCTGGCAGGAACTCAATATCGAGAAGGTCTTGAGCGGCGGTCTTCTGGTAATTGGCGATCACAAACGTGGGCACGTTCACCCCAGGTCTGAGCATGCTGAAATAGCGGACCTTCTTCACCGCAGGATCGGCGAGAACCGTCGCGAGATTCGGGGTGCCACTAAAGAATATGCCCGCGTCTGAGGTGGACTCGAACAGGACATCCATAGTTGTATCCGAATGCCTAACAATCCATCTTCCTACTGTGCCAGGGATGCTGTTCCCTTCCGATAGATTTGCCGCCTCGGTCGCCACCGGATACCACACCACATATCCAATCCCGCGCACGGCGGTAAATGATGAGCTGATCTGGTCCCAGTCGCTGTGTCTTGCCTGCTCTTCCGGCACGCCGATTCGTGTCAGCCGCGTGGTATCGAGTGGGATGGTTCCCTCATAGCCAACGTCCAATTCGACGCTGGCCTTGGGGAGCACTTCTTTTGGCAGCGTCACGATTGCTTCGGATACGGCGCCAGTGTGGTCAATGTCTGATGTGTAAGGTTGCGAAACAAACTGCACGGGTTTTCCTGCAACTCGTATCGACCGCCAATCCAATGTCGATGAAATCTGCAGGGACAAGTTTTTCTGCGGAACGGACGAATCGTTGCGCAGGGTAATCGTGCCTCGCGCCGCCAGGCGCTGCTGTTCGGGCTCGATGCGAACATTCAGGTTATAGCTTGTGAAGGTAAATGCTTCGCGGTCTAGCCCCCTGGCAGGAAAATTAGAACCACCAAGGAGACAGAGGACACAGAGGAACTTCATTTTGAGTCCTGGCTGGTCTTGTTTTTTCGCTGGCGGACAATCTCATAGAGCACTACGCCCGCCGCGACCGAGACGTTTAACGACGCTACCTTCCCCAACATAGGGATCGACACCAGGAAGTCACATCTCTTTCGTACCAGATCGTGGAGTCCTTTACCCTCGGCCCCCAAGACAAGCGCGCAGTCCATCTTGTAGTCGAGTGAGTCGTAGCTTTGGCTTCCGCGCTCATCCAATCCCACGATCCACAGGTTCTGCGATTTCAATTCTTCCAGCCTGCGGGCAATGTTCGTAACTTTGGCGATCGGCAGGTGTTCGCTGGCGCCGGCGGACACTTTGGCCACCGTGGCGGTTACTCCGGCTGCGCGCCGCTCTGGTATCACCACGCCATCTGCGCCAGCCGCATCGGCGGTGCGCAGAATTGCGCCCAGGTTGTGCGGATCCTCAACCCCATCGAGCACCACGAGGAGCGAGTGCTCGCCCCGCTTGGCTGCGAGCACATCGTCCACCTCGCTGTACTGCTTTGCCGAAGTAATTGCCACTACACCCTGATGGCCGTTGTGTCCAGTCATGCGGTCGAGTTCTGCCCGAGGCACAAACCGCACGGCTACGCTTTGCCTCCGGCACTCGGCTATGACGCGCTGCAGCCGCAAATCATGGCGCTCCTTCGCCACGCCAACCCACTCGAACCCCCGGCCGCGCGCCTTCAGCGCCTCGGTGACGGCATTGATGCCGTAGATAAAGTTCATCGAAATCTTAGTCTAATGCCTGGCGCGTGGCAGGAGAGCGCTGCAGGCGAATGTTAGACTGAACAATTACGAGGTCTCGCTTGCAGGACGTTTACATTGTGTCCGCGGTTCGCACGCCGATCGGCAAATTTGGCGGATCTCTTGCGCCCCTGACCGCAGCCGACATGGGCGTAGTCGCCGCCAAAGCCGCAATGGAGCGCGCCGGAGTTCGCCCTGATCAGGTCGAAGAGACTATTTTTGGCAACGCCCGCCAGGCCGGCGGCGGTCCGAATCCCGCCCGCCAAATCTCGATTCGTAGCGGCGTGCCCCAGGAAGTTCCAGCCTACACGGTGAATAAAGCTTGTGCCTCCGGACTGAAGTCGATTGCGCTTGCCTTTCAGGAAATTGCAACCGGCAATCTGAATTGTCTGCTGGCGGGCGGCACTGAATCCATGTCGCGCCTGCCCTACTATCTCGACGGCGCACGATGGGGCTACCGGCTTGGCAATCAGGAACTCGTCGACGGCATGTACCGGGACGGATTCTTCTGTCCGATGGCGAAAATGGTGATGGGAGAAACAGCGGAAGCGCTTGCCGAGCAGTACAAGATCTCCCGAGAAGAGCAGGATCAATACGCGCTCTGTTCCCAAACCCGGGCCGCACGGGCTATTGAAGGCGGACGCTTTCAGGATGAAATTGCGCCGGTGATGTTGGAGAGCAAGAAAGGCCCGCATACTTTCAAGCGTGACGAGCATCCGTTCATCGGCGCCACTCTGGAGAAAATGGCGAAGCTTAGCCCTGTGTTTTCCAGGTCCGGCACCATCACGGCTGGAAACTCGTCCGGCATTACCGACGGCGCCGCCGCCGTCCTGGTCGCGAGTGAAGGATTCGCAAAACAGAATAATTTGAAGCCACTGGCCCGCATCTTGGCTGTGACCTCCGCCGGAGTCGATCCCCGCATCATGGGGATTGGCCCCGTCCCCGCGTTGCGTAAGATGGAGCAGAAACACCAACTCCGGCTCGATGATTTCGAGCTCGTTGAGCTGAACGAAGCTTTCGCCGCCCAGGTGCTCGCCTGCGATCGCGAATTGCACTTCGACCGCGACAGACTGAACGTGAACGGAGGAGCGATCGCCCTGGGCCATCCCATCGGTTGCACCGGGAGCCGGATTACGGCCACTCTGATTCACGAGATGCGGAAACGTCGAGCCAAGCGGGGGGTGGCAACGCTGTGCGTCAGTGGAGGCATGGGAATGGCCTTGGCGCTGGAGAACGTCGCCTAGGGTCGCTATACTTTCTGTTTGGCACTTATGCGGAGCAACTAATGTCGTTATCTGCTGTGATCGTCGATGATGAACAGCTGGCCCGCGACGAACTCGCCTATCTATTGAAAGCAGTCGACGATGTCGATGTTGTAGCCCAGGGCAAGAACGGGGTTGAAGCCGTCAACCTGATCCGCGAACACAATCCCGATCTGGTCTTTCTTGACGTTCAGATGCCAGGACTCGACGGCTTTGGGGTTATCAAAAAATTACTCGACAAGAAGATAACACTCCCCAAGATCGTTTTTGCCACCGCGTTCGACCAGTACGCTGTGAAAGCCTTTGAAGTGAATGCGGTTGATTACCTGCTCAAACCCTTCGACAAGAAGCGCGTGGCGCAATCAGTCCAAAGAGCCCGAGCCAAAAAGGATCCAACGAGCTCATCGTCTGACAAACTGGAGACGCTGGTTCGCATGCTTGAGTCGCAGCAGCCACAGACGTCGAAGATTCTGCTCAAGGCGGGCGGTCGCTTATTTCTGGTTAATCAAAAGGATATCTGCTACGCGTCCATCGAAGACGGAGTCATCTCGGTCGCCACCGGCGGAGTCAATGGTATGGAAGGCCAATCCAACTGCCGCACCCTGGAAGAGTTACTCGACAGCCTCGATCCCAACCTCTTCTGGCGGGCCCACAGATCCTTTCTGGTGAATATCAACCACATTAAGGAAGTCGTCCCCTGGTTCAAAAGTTCCTATCAGCTCCGCATGGACGACAGGAAGCAAACGGAAATCCCGGTAAGCCGCGCTCAAACCAAGCGCCTCCGCGAGCTGTTCGGGTTGTAGCGATTACAGGGCTGCACAACCTCGACATCCTTCGATCAATGTCACTGAGAAGGGGGCGGCGGGCGAAGGCGTGTCCGTTGAAACGTCGACTACACTGCCGAAATGGGCGCGCCGCAGTATTTATCGAATACTTTTTTCATTTCGACGGCAATGTCCGTGGGTTCACGATGCTCTATATCACTGCGCTGCATCATGTGGACCAGCTTGCCGTCACGAAACAGGGCGATGGAGGGAGAGGAGGGCGGATAGCCGGTGAAGTAGGAGCGAGCGCGCTCGGTAGCTTCTTTGTCCTCTCCGGCAAAAACGCTGTACATCTGTTCAGGCCGTCTACTGTGCTCGAGCGCCATCCGTACCGCGGGGCGCATGCGGCCGGCAGCGCATCCGCAGATTGAATTCACAATGACCATGGTGGTGCCGGGTTGATTGGCTACGGCGCGGTCGACCTCCGCTGCAGTGCGCAGTTCCTGAATTCCAAGCCGCGTCAATTCCTCCCGCATCGGAAGCACCATGAGCTCTGGGTACATGTTCTCTCCTCAACGTAATTTTACCTGAAGATGCCATTACCACGAGTCCAACGCGCACCTCTGTAACGCGCCATTTTCACCTCGTGGAAGTATATTGAGACTGCCGGTTCCATGATCATTCGGGAAAATGTTCCACTCGCGCCGCTCACCACTCTGAATGTGGGCGGTCCGGCGCGCTACTTCGTGGAGGCAAAGACATTAGCCGAGGTAAACGAAGCGGTAGTATTTGCTCGCGCCCAGGATCTTGCGCTTTTTGTGCTCGGAGGCGGCAGTAACGTAGTGATCTCCGACGCTGGTTGGCCTGGGCTAGTCCTGAAAATTGGCTTCTCTGGTATCGAAGAGCACAGGGAAAACGGACGGGCTGTATTTGAAGTCGGCGCAGGTGAGGATTGGGACCAGTTTGTGGCTCGGGCTGTCGCGCGCAACTGCGCGGGGGTGGAATGTTTGAGCGGCATCCCGGGAAGCGTCGGGGGAACTCCGGTTCAGAATGTAGGCGCCTACGGTCAGGAAGTCGCGGAGACCATCGAATCCGTGCTCGTGCTTGATTTGAAGGACTGTCAAGTGCGCGAGCTCTGCAACGAGGCCTCCGGATTCAGCTATCGCACTAGCATTTTTAATACCTGCGAACGCGGGCGGTACATAATCCTGCGCGTGACTTATGCGCTTATCCCCGGTGGCCAGCCTCGCATCCAGTACGCCGATTTGAAAAAACACTTCGCGGGCTGGAGTGCCACGCCAACTTTAGCTGGCACACGGGAAGCAGTTCGCCGCATACGGGCGAGCAAGGGGATGCTGATCACGCCCGGAGATGAGGATTGCCGCAGCGCGGGATCGTTCTTCAAGAATCCAGTACTTACCACCGACCAGCATGCAGAACTGAGGAAGCGCGCAAACGACAAAGGCTTGCAGGTCCCCAGCTATCCGGCGCTCGCAGCGCTGCACAAGATCTCGGCCGCGTGGCTGGTTGAGCACTCCGGGTTCAGTCGAGGTTATAGCAGCCGGGCAGCGGGAATTTCACGCAAGCATGCTTTGGCCATCGTGAACCGGGGCGGGGCGACGGCAGCCGATATCCTTTCTTTGAAGGAACACATCCAACAGCGGGTCGAGGAGATTTGGGGCATTCCTCTGGAACCAGAGCCGGTGTTTGTAGGGTTCTGACAGTCTCTTTAGCGGCTTTTTCCTCGCATCCAAAATATTTGCGAACAAGTCTGAGGTGACGTCGCTCTTTATGTATGAGGCGTAGCGAGTGGCGGTCGGATATGTGATCGCGAACGAAGCCATGGACGCGGCGAGGACGGGAGCAAGCGATTTGGAACTCGCTGTCCGGCAGCATGCGCGGCTGGTGTACAGGATCGTGTATTCGGTTCTTCGCAATCAACAGGACGCCGAAGATGCCACGCAGGAGACATTCCTACGGGTGATGCGAGCGCAGCGCAAGCTGGCGACTGTCGATGATCCGAAAAGGTACCTGGCAAAGATAGCGTGGCGAGTGGCGGTTGAGAGGAGAAGGAAGCCTGCTGAGGTCAGTTTGGAAGCTGTGAGTGAGGTCTCAAGGCAAGATCAATGGAAGGTCGGTGCGGACGAAGAGTTGTTGGGGACAGAAATGAACCGCTTGCTGCAATCCGTGATCGCCCGCTTGCCACGCAAGTTGCGCGAGCCGCTGGTTCTCTCAACGTTGGAAGAGATGTCGACGCTCGACATTGCAGCCACACTCGGCACGAGCGATGCGGCAGTGCGTTCGCGAGTGTTTCGGGCGCGGCAGATTCTGAGAGAGAAGTTGACGGCCTTGCTGGAAGGAAGATATGAACGGTGATTTTGATGAGCAGCGCCTTAATGAGGCGCTGAAACGGTATGGCGAAGCCGAACCGCGACCCGGGTTGGAGAGCCGAATCCTGCGCATTCTGGCGGCGGAGCGTGAACGTTCAGTTGGACGAGGCTGGCATTGGCGATTGGCAGCGGCCACGCTCGCATTCGGAATAATTGCCGTAGTCGGGTTTTTGCTGGCGCGAAAACCCGATCCCCCTCGCCTAAATGTGGTGACAGGAGCGCCCATTACAAACCCTGGCCAAGGCAAGGCGCCAGCTCGCCCTTCGGATCACAAAACGGTGGTGGCGCTGAGGCCGAATAAGCAGGGAAAGTCGCAGCGTCACGTTGCGGTTGCGAAGGCACGCACGGAGCCGCGTCTTGAGCAATTTCCTTCGCCCTTTCCATTGACTGAGCAGGAACAAATGTTGGCGCGCTACGTTAGGGAACGACCTCAGGAAGCAGTGATGGTGGCACGGGCGCGGGCAGAACTGCTGAGAGCTGAACTGCTGAGATTTCAGCAGCCTCAAGAATCCAAAGAAGAAGATTCCGAACGATAGAGTTCCAAGGAGAAAAGGAGAAATCGATGCGCACACGAATCTTTCTAATGACACTGGCGGTGGTTGTCGCGATGGGCGGGAAGACGCGATTGATGCAAGCGCAGGAGTTGGTGGTACAGGATCACATCACCGCATACCGGGTGGATTTCACCATCAACGAATTTGAGGAAGGAAAGAAAATCAACGCCCGGCACTACTCAATGAACCTCAGTGTTGGTCCGGTTAACGTTGGCCCGACCAAGGAACTTAAGATCGGCACTCGTGTTCCGGTCGAAGCTGAACAGGGAAAATTTCAATATCTTGACGTGGGAACAAACATTTCGGCACAACTACGCGAATTTAAGGGCGCAACATCGTTGGACGTTCGCGTCGACATCAGCAATTTTGCTACTCCGGATCAGGCGACCAAAGGTGGACAAGGCCTTTTGCGTCAGATGGTCATCAGCGGGAGCACGCTGGTTGGGCTCGACAAACCAATGGTCGTCGGCACGGTTGACGATCCTAATTCTAAGCGGGAGTTCCAACTCGAAGTGACCGTCACAAAGCTGAAGTAATCGCGTGAGGTTATTTTTTCGGTATCTTGCGAAACGGGTGCTCGAAGCTGAGATAGAGCAGGATTGCCTTTTCACCAGCGCTGGGACCGACACCAATCGGCACGGCGATGCCGGGGACAATCTGCAAGCCATTTTCGAAGTTGTACGCCCAGCGGATCCCCGGATTGACCAGAAGCGAACGTCCCCATGCTGTCTTATCTGGAGCCGCTACCGATTGGGTGTTGGCGAACACGGTCTCCAGCATGAAATTCAAACGCGGCTTAGCTAACCAGATGAAACTCTGAGCTAGGTTGTAGCCGGCGGTGAAGGCGTGGTCCCCGGAAGCATCTTGTGCATTCGGAACGAAGGTTGCACCGGCGTTCCAGTGGCTGACTAATTTGGGAGTCAGGACGACGCTCATGGGAAGACTAGTCTGCACCCCGAAGCCTCCTGCGCTTCTACCGAGAGAGGTGTCGCCCGTAGGGAAAATGACACTTAGACGTGGCGCAAACGCAACCAGCGCATCGCCGCTTCCCACAAGTTGATACCGGTAGTTGAGCAACACGTCACCAATTCCGGAGCCGGACCCAGGAAATGCGCCCACATGTTGGAATGCCAGCGTGTAGCTGAGCTGATGGCGTTCGTCTCCCGGAACAGGCCACTCCTGGGTGAAGGTATAAACCCAGTCCTTGCTATTCCAGAAACGGGTGAAGCTGGAGATGTGCTGCACTACTCCGAAATTCTGGTTGTAGGCTTCTTCAACCAGAAAGCTGTTGTCCTGAATGCCGGGTTGTTTGGGCGCCCTCGAGGACGAATCTTGCGCGACCAGGGCGGCGCAGAGAAAGAGAACAAGGAGGCTGCAAGCAACGCCGAAGGGGATGGCTGAATGGGATTTCATATTGTTGGGCGAAGCGAAATTAAGCGGCGCCGACCCGGTTCGTGACCCTGATGTACGTGGCCGCGAGAGCGGGGAGGGAATACGATCCGGCGCTGGCGGGCAGCCGCTCCCTTTAGTCATCGGCCAGTTTTGCCGCTTCTTTAAAAATGCGCACAAACATCTGGCGTGTCAGCTTGCCGGTCTGGGTGTTCTGGTTGGAAGGATGATAAGAAGCTAATAAAATCTTGCCATCCGGCAGCCGGTATTTCGCGCCGTGCGCGAAAGCATACGTCTTCCTACCCTGAAGCTGACCGCGGCGCTTCAGGTAATTGAGATATGCATCGAATCCAATCCTGCCCAACGCTACGACTACTTTCAGGCCCTTCAATCCTTCCATCTCACAATCCAGATAGGGAGCACAGTTGGCTAGCTCTTGCGGCAGAGGCTTGTTCTTGGGCGGAGCGCAACGCGCGGCTGCGGTGATGTACAGATCGCGTAACTTAAGGCCATCGTTGCGGTCCGTCACCGTGGGCTGGTTGGAAAATCCAGCCTCGTACAAGACCGGGTACATGAAATTGCCGGAGGCGTCTCCGGTAAACGGACGGCCAGTGCGGTTGGAACCGTGGGCGCCGGGAGCGAGTCCCAAAACCAGCACGCGGGCGTTGGGATCACCAAAGCCTGGCACAGGTTTTCCCCAATAGTCCCAGTCGCGATAAGCGCGGCGCTTTTCCCGGGCAACCTGTTCACGATACTCGACCAGACGAGGGCAGCGAACGCAGGCAATTATTTGCGCGTTAAGTTCGCTCAGCCATGCGGGCATCGGCTTCATTCTACCCGGAAGAGGCGATGCTGACGTCGCAAGCGGGGACGCTGGTGCCTACATCGTCCCGCACCTACTATCCATTGGTAACCTTGGATGACAGCGGGTGACTGCTAGACTAGCGGAATATGCAATCCAGAGGACTGAAACGGCGGGACTTCCTGAGCCGCTTCGTAATCGGAGCCTCTGCGGTGGCGGCCGTCAGCGGGATTGACGGCTTCCTTGTAGAGCCAAAAAATCTGGTTGCCGAGCGAGTCGCAGTACACCTGATGCGGCTGCCGGAGGAATTTGATGGCTTTCGCATCGCGCAAATCAGCGATTTACATTTTGGTCCCTACATGGGGCGAGCGGGGGTCGAGAAAGCAGTTCGCTTGGCTGATACGTTTCGGCCTGACCTCGTAGCTCTGACCGGCGATTTTGTCTCGCATCCGTTCCGAAAACCCAATGGTCCGGCGGGAGCACGCCATGCCGAACCTTGTGCTGACGTCCTGGCCACGATCAAAGCGCCGCAGACACTTGCCATCCTCGGCAATCACGATCACTGGAACGATGCCGATATCGTGCACGATGTGCTCAAAGAGCGTGGCATTAACGTCCTGTGCAACCAAGCGATCCCAGTGGAGCGCGGCAAGAGCCGCATATGGGTTTCGGGAGTCGATGATGTCTATGTGGGGGCCGCGGACCTGCCGCTTGCGCTGCGGAATGTTCCATCCTCCGAAGCAACAATCCTGCTGGCGCATGAACCGGATTTCGCCGATTATGCCGCCCGCTTCCCCGTCGACCTGCAGCTTTCGGGACACTCGCATGGCGGGCAGGTCAGAGTTCCCGGACTCGGAGCCCTGATTTTACCTCCGCTGGCAGAGAAGTACCCTGTCGGACTAAACCGAGTGGGGTCACTGCAGGTTTACACCAATCGTGGTATCGGCATGATCAATCCTCCCGTGCGCCTGAACTGCCCCCCGGAAGTTACTTTTCTCACTCTCGTCAGGGCCGTTAGTGTTTGACGCTTGTCTCGCTCTCTCTTTACACTCAAATCAACGGGTGCGAATTTGGCGGTTCGGCTTTGACTGAATTTCTGGATCCGCCTCGTTCGTGAAAGGTATTCTGTGAGCCCCACCGAAACCGGCAGCGCTACGAAGCGGGAAATCCAGGTTGAAGTACCGGCCGAAGAGGTCGCCCGCGAGACCGATTCCCTGATTCAAAAATATCAAAAGTTGGCGCGGCTGCCCGGGTTCCGGCGGGGGCATGTACCGGCTTCGATCATCCGGCAACGTTTTGCTGAGGATCTCAAGAGCGAGGTGGTTGAGGCGCTGGTGCCTCGCCATTTCCGCCGGGAAACGGAAAAGCTGGGAGTGCTGCCGCTATCGCAGCCCCGCGTCTCTGACCTACATATTCATGAAGGCGAGCCGCTACGCTTCAAAGCCAGTTTTGAAGTGATGCCTCAGATCAAGGTCGAAGGCCACAAGGAACTGCGGGCGGATAAACCTTCTATCACCGTCACTGACGAAGAAGTGCGAGAGTCGCTGGAGAGCCTGCGCGAACAGCATGCCACGTTTACCGCTGTGCAGGGCCGTGCCCTGGTGGATGGCGACTATGCTCAGGCTTCTCTGGATGGCAAGCCTAAGGAGGGCGAAGGCAAGCCGGTTCACATGGATGACATTCTGGTGGAGATCGCCGGCAAAAATACCATGCCGGAATTCACTGAGAACCTGCGTGGGGCCTCGGCAGGCGATGAGCGCACCTTTGATGTGCATTACCCGGAAGACTCTACGGACAAGCGTCTCGCAGGAAAGACACTGACGTATACCGTCAAGGTGCACTCCATAAAACAGAAGAGCCTGCCCGACCTGAATGACGAGTTTGCGAAGACACTGGGCGAGTACGCCAGCCTCGATGAGGTTCGCCAGCGGATTCGTGAGGGCGTGGAAAGCGAACGCAGGCAGGCGGCCGAGCGCGAATCCAAAGACAAGCTGGTTGCCGAACTGGTGAAGCGGAACGATTTTGAAGTGCCTGAGGCGCTAGTAGATCGGCAGATTGACGTTCGGCTGGAGCGCGGGTTACGCGCGCTGGTGGCACAGGGTATGAAGCCGGAAGACATGAAAAAGATGGACCTGAACCGGCTGCGCGCGGGCCAACGAGAACAGGCTTTACAGGAAGTGAAGGCTTCGTTGTTGCTGGATAGAATTGCGGGAGAGGAGAAAATCGAGGTCGGCGACGAGGAAATCAATGCGGAGATCGAAGCGCTCGCAAGTCAGTCAAAACAGACGCCGGAAGCGATTCGGGCTCGTTTGACACGTGATGGAGCGCTGGATAGAATCCGAAATAGAATCCGCAACGAGAAGACCCTCGATTTTTTGTACCATCAGTCCGATTAAGCAGACCACTTTCGATCCTCCCTCGAAAAGTTAGCTGTGGTTGAGGCCGGAGTGTGGAAGGTGAACGTGAACGATCCAAAAATGATGCTGGTGCCCATGGTCATCGAGCAGACCGGGCGGGGTGAGCGGGCGTACGACATTTACTCGCGGCTGCTGCGTGACAACATCATTTTTATAGGCACGCCCATTGATGACACCATCGCCAACCTGGTGATTGCGCAGATGCTTTTCCTGGCGCAGGAAGATCCGGAGAAGGACATTCAGCTTTACATTAACTCTCCGGGTGGGTCGATCACGGCGGGTATGGCGATCTACGACACCATGCAGTACGTAAAGAATGATGTCACCACGATCTGCATCGGCCAGGCGGCCAGCATGGCTGCGCTCCTGCTTTCCGCGGGAGAAAGCAAAAAGCGCCTGGCCTTGCCGAATTCGAGAATTCTAATTCATCAACCATCGATGGGTGGCCTTTCGGGACAGGCCACCGACATCGACATTCACGCTCGGGAAATTCTTCGTATGCGTGAGATTACAAATCAGTTGCTGGCGAAACACAGCGGGCAGAAACTGGACAAGGTGGAAAAAGACGTGGAACGCGATTTCATCATGAACGCGCAGCAGGCGAAGGAATACGGAATCATAGACGATATCATTTATAAGACCCGGTAGAGGTTATGATCGGGCTTTCTCTCCCGCCAAAGGCGGGCAGAGCAAAGCGTGACCCGAAGGAGTAAGCGGAGTGAAAAACAGAAGTGGTACCGAGGAGATGTTGCGATGTTCGTTCTGCCATAAGTCGCAGGACGCGGTAGCCAAACTGATTTCATCCCCCAGCGATTACCCCAGAGCCTATATCTGCGATGAGTGCGTCGCAGTGTGCAATTCGATTCTCGAAGATGATCGTTCTGCAACCCCGCCAACCACCACTCCGAACCAGCTTCCCAAACCGCAGGAAGTGAAGACCTTCCTTGACGAGTATGTGATTGGGCAGGAGCAGACAAAGAAGAAACTGGCCGTCGCCGTTTACAACCATTACAAGCGTATCTACATGAACCGGCAGCGCACCGGCGATGGCGTTGAGCTGACCAAATCGAACATCATGCTGATCGGTCCGACCGGCACGGGAAAGACGCTGCTGGCGCAAACACTGGCGCGAATGCTGGACGTGCCGTTTGCGATTGTCGACGCTACTACTCTGACTGAGGCCGGTTACGTTGGGGAAGACGTCGAGAACATTATTCTGAAGCTGCTGCAATCCGCCGAGGGTGATGTTGGCCGGACGCAGACAGGCATCATCTACATTGACGAAGTAGACAAGATTGGCCGTAAGGACGAGAATCCCTCGATCACCCGTGATGTGTCGGGCGAAGGGGTGCAGCAGGCGCTTCTCAAAATCCTCGAAGGAACCATCGCCAATGTTCCTCCTCAGGGAGGACGCAAGCACCCGCACCAGGAATTTACCCCGGTTGACACGACTAATATTCTGTTCATCTGCGGGGGAGCGTTCGTTGGCCTGGAGAAGATCATTGGCCGCCGAATGGGCAAGAAGTCCTTAGGTTTCAAGGCGGGCGACGATTCGGAGCAGGAAGATACGGCCGCGACCAACCGCAAGCGCAACTTTGAACTTCTAAGTGACGTTCAGCCGGAAGACCTTATCAAGTTCGGGTTGATTCCCGAGTTCGTGGGTCGCTTGCCTGTGGTGGGCGTGCTCGAGGATCTGGACGAGTTCGCTTTGATTGAGATCCTGACGCGCCCGAAGAACGCCATTGTCAAGCAGTACCAGCGGCTGTTCGAGTTCGAGAATGTCCGCCTGAAGTTCAGCGAAGATGCTCTACGAGCTATCTCCCGCCAGGCGATGGCTCGGAAGGTAGGGGCGCGTGGCTTAAGGATGATCCTGGAAGAGCTGATGCTGGATTTGATGTATCATCTGCCCAGTCAGAAGAAGGTAAAGGAATTCGAAGTGACCCGGGAGATGGTGGAAAAGCGCAGCGTTTCGCTGGCCATGATGGAAAAGGCAGGATAAAGGCGGCCTTTAGCTAACAGACGGATTTTTGGAGCCCAGGTGACCACAAGTAAGGAAAAATACGAGAGCAAGAAGCTTCCCATGATGCCCATCCGGGACGTGGTCATCTTTCCGTTTATGATGACTCCCTTCGTGGTTGGCCGGGAATCGAGCGTGCGTGCCCTGGAGGAAGCTCTGGCTGGCGACAAGAAGATCTTTCTTGCCACTCAACACGACGCCAGCGTGGATGAGCCCAAGCCGAACGAGATTTATCAGGTAGGAACGATCGTCAATATTGTTCAAAGCCTCAAGCTGCCCGACGGCAACATAAAGGTCCTCGTTGAGGGCATCGAGCGCGGCAAGATTCTCCAGATCAACGAAAACGAAGGCTACATGCAGGTTCTGGTTCGGGTGGCCCGGTACGCGACTGAGACCAATCCGCAGATGGAAACCGGCATGCAGCGGGTCACCTCGCTTTTTGAGCAGTATGTGAAGCTGTGCCAGTCGCTCAACTACGAGACGATGATCGCCGCAGTGCGGATGGAAGATCCTGCGAAATTGACCGATACAATCGCCGCCAATCTGCAGCTTTCAATTGAAGAGAAGCAAGAGCTGTTGGAAATTTTTGATCCGGCCGAACGCCTTACTCGCATTGGCGATGTGCTGGACATTGAGATTGAAAAGCTGAACATGGATCGAACCATCCAGTCGCGGGTCAAGCGGCAGATGGAGCGGGCGCAGAAAGAGTACTACCTCAACGAAAAGATCAAGGCCATTCAGAAGGAACTCGGCCGCGGCGAGAAAAGTGAATTCGATGAGCTGAAGAAAAAGATTGAAGGCGCCGGCATGCCCAAAGAGGTTCGCGACAAGGCCGTACAGGAACTCAAGAAGCTCGAAGCCATGCCGCCCATGTCAGCCGAGTCCACGGTTTCGCGTAACTACCTCGACTGGCTGCTCGCCGTCCCGTGGAAGAAGCGCTCCAAGGAAATCCGTAATATCAGCCGCGCCGAAAAGGTCCTCAATGAAGACCATTACGGATTAGAGAAGATCAAAGAGCGCATTCTCGAATTCCTGGCCGTACGTCAGCTAGTGAAGAATCCCAAGGGATCCATTCTCTGTTTTGTCGGCCCTCCCGGAGTAGGCAAGACTTCGCTGGGAATGTCCATTGCCAAGGCTACGGGACGAAAATTCGTCCGCATGTCTTTGGGCGGCGTGCGGGACGAAGCCGAGATTCGCGGCCATCGCCGCACTTACATCGGCGCGCTGCCGGGGCAGATCATCCAGATGATGAAGAAGGCCGGCACCAAGAACCCGGTGTTCATGCTGGATGAAGTCGACAAAATGTCCATGGACTTCCGCGGTGATCCATCGGCTGCGCTGCTTGAAGTCCTTGATCCCGAACAGAATTACATGTTTGTGGATCATTATCTGGATGTTGAGTACGACCTCTCACAGGTTTTCTTCATCGCCACCGCCAATGTAATGCACACGATTCCACCCGCTCTGCAGGACCGCATGGAGGTATTGCGCCTGCATGGCTACACCGAGCCGGAGAAGCTGGAGATCGCCAAACAATTCCTGGTGAAAAAGCAGATGGCTCAGGCCGGTCTGGGCGAGAAGAACCTCAAGTTCTCTGACGAAGCCATTATTGCGCTGATCCGCTCGTACACTCGCGAGGCCGGCGTGCGTAACCTGGAGCGCGAAATTGGTAACGTGTGCCGCAAGGTCGCGCGCAAGGTGGTAAAAGAAGGCGAGAGCTACAACGTCACCATCACCGGCGAGAACGTCAATGACTTCCTGGGCGTGATCAAGTTCCGCGATACGCTGGCCCACGAGAAGAGCGAAATCGGACTGGTCACCGGACTGGCCTGGACTGAGGTCGGGGGCTCCATCCTGAGCACCGAAGCTACGGTTGTTGATGGCAAAGGCAAGCTGACACTCACCGGCAAGCTTGGCGACGTGATGCAGGAGTCGGCGCAGGCTGCAATGTCATATGTGCGCTCGCGTTCGCACCGCCTGGGTTTGTCGCGCGATTTTTATCGCGGTATCGACATTCACGTCCACGTTCCAGAAGGCGCAATTCCAAAGGATGGCCCATCGGCCGGGATTACCATCGCCACCGCCATTGCCAGCGCTTTAAGCAAAATTCCGGTGCGCCGCGATCTGGCGATGACGGGCGAAATAACGCTGCGCGGCAAGGTTCTAGCAATCGGTGGGCTAAAGGAAAAGCTGCTCGCGGCTCATCGTGCCGGATTGTTTGAAGTAATCCTTCCCAAGGACAACGAGAAAGACCTGGCAGAAGTTCCAGAAAACCTGCGCAACGCCATGAAGCTGCATTTTGTGGAGACGATGGATCAGGTGCTTGCGTTGTCTTTTGAGCAGCCCTTACCAACGCTAAGCGAAACCGTGCCCGAGCCGATCGCCCCAATCGCGCAACCTCATCCAGAGAGTCCCACGGCACATCAGTAATAAGAGCTACTTGAGACCATCCACGACCCACAGATCCGACAGCACCCTGTAATAGGAGTACACGTAGGACTTCCCATCTGTGCTAAGGTACAATCCTCGGACTTCCTGAAGGCCTGCGGGATCCGGCGGGATAAGCTTGAGAATTTCCTCCCGGCGATTCTGATCTAGATAAATGCGAAAAACTCTTTGAGGAACTCCTGACTGCGCCACGATTAGCGCCTTGCCGTTAGGCTCAAACTCCACTGGAAGGTCTGCTTCCTCCAGGTTTGCCCGAAGCGGCTGGGGTTCGCCGCTGCCTGCCAGAGGGAAAAGAAACCATTTTCCCTCCTGATCAGCCGCAAGCAGATATTTGCTATCCGGTGTAACGACAAGACCTGCTGTTCCTTCGGGCGTGATAGGTCGGGACTTTCCATCCAAATCCATCCAGTAGGAACGTGGCGGATGATTCGGCTCCGCGGCGATGAAGATTACAGCTTTGCCATCTGGCGTCCAAGCCACGCGTGAATGCCGCGCTCCTTGTCCCAAGCGTCGCGGTTGTCCGGGCCCGGTGGGAAGGAGCTGGATCTGTCCGGGTGAGTCATTGCTGGTTGCGGCGACCCACTTTCCATCCGGCGCCAGAGCGGAAGTGCCGCCGCTTCCCAGGCGGACGGCGGGGGATCCGTCAGTCTTCCGAATGAAGATGCCGTAGTTTCCTCCTACCGCTTCACCGCTCTCGGAGAATACGACCATCTTACCGTCAGATGAAAGATCATTCACAACTGACCAATCGAACCAGGAAAGGTCCTTCTCCGTCTTTTCTCCGGGAGCAAGGCCAACGATGCCGTAGTGGCTGGTGTCCTCGCCAAGAAGCACGCGGCCGTCGCGGCTGATGTCGTGAACCGTCAAGGTCCCGGGAACTCGCAAGACCAACCTCTGTTTGCCGGAGAGGTGGAGAGCATAGAGTGCCCGCGCAGCGCCCCCTGGAGAAGCGGTGAACCACACTTCGCGCCCATTCCGCGACCATGCCAAGCCTTCTACGGAGGAATAAAACGAAGACGTGACTTTTCTGTTTCCTTTACGGTCGATGACCACCACGCGGCCATCGTCGCCGTTCGGCACGTGATCGGCGAACGCAAGCAAATCGCCCGGGTGAGAGAAGCGCACGTGACTAACCCAGCCTTGTGGCCGGTAGATCGGGTTCCCGATGGGGAACTCCAGCCGGTTTTGCCTGCCGGGAATTCCGCCATAGATAACCGCGAGATCCGAACCATCAGAAGTCCAGTCGGCTCCACTCACGGCATCGAGCGTCTCGCGGGGGGCGCCTCCGGCCAAGGGCAGATGCGCGAGCGTTCCGGAATCCATGAACGCTCCGAAGGAGTGGGCCCGGGTGAGGACAGCCATCTCGCCAGTGCCGGAAATTGCCAGAAGCTGTGTTCTGGGCAAATCCAGAGGCCGGGAATCAGTACTGTCGAATCGGGTGGTGAACAACTCCACGGGTCTGCCCTCGACCGCATGACCATAAACAATGGTTTGCCCGTCCGGAGAAAATCGTGCCGCCATGATCGTTCCGCGGCGGAACGTAAGGCGATGGAAGCTTGGCGTGGCATAGCGACTAATACGAAAGCCGAGGAAATATGTGCCAGTGCAGGCAAGAACCAACGCCAGCCCTGCCAAGCCGGGAATCAGCCACGAACGCGGGCGAATTGGAATTGGATGAAGGCCGCTCTTGGTGCCGGAAACGTCGGTCAGTGCTTCCAGGGCAAACGCAACATCACTGGCTGATTGAAACCGCTGCGCGGGACTCTTTTCGAGGCAGTGATTCACAATGCGTGCCAGCGCAGGGGGCACGTTGCGACCGGTCTCCGAGAGTTCCGGTGGATCTTCTTTCAGGATGGCGCTCATCGTGTCAGCCGGCGTCTCCCCATGAAAAGCACGCTTGCCGGAGAGCATTTCGTAGAGGATCGCGCCAAAAGCAAAGAGATCGGAACGATGGTCGGCCGCCTTGCCCCGCACTTGTTCGGGTGACATGTAGCCGACCGTGCCCATCACGTATCCCGGATCGGTAGCTACCTGCAAGGTGGGTGCGTCCCCAGAATCTGTGGTCACTTCAGGGCGAGAAAATTTCGCCAGGCCAAAGTCGAGGATTTTGATTCTGTTGTCGTGGGTTATGAACAAGTTCTCAGGTTTGAGATCGCGATGAACGATGCCCTTTTCATGGGCCGCTGCGAGCCCGCGGGTGATTTGCAATCCATAGTCGGTAGCTTTTCGCGTGCTTAATGCGCCGGTTCGCAACCGTTCGCGTAAGGTCTCGCCTTCGAGCAGTTCCGAGACGACGTACGGTGCACCATCCGACTCACCAATGTCGAAGACGGCGACGATATTAGGATGATTCAGCGCCGCTGCGGCACGGGCCTCCTGCTCGAAGCGCAGCAGCCTCTCGGGATCAGCGGAGAACGAGGCCGGTAAAACCTTGATGGCGACTTCGCGCCCAAGCCTCGGATCGCGGGCGCGATGCACGACTCCCATTCCTCCCGCGCCGATCTGGCCCAGGATTTCGTAGGGGCCAATCTTCTGACCTGCGACTACCGCCATGGCGGAGAATTATAGCGTCGGAAGCAGTGACCTGCAGGTGGATATTCGTCGTGTTGATGTGCTGCAAGCCGGCAGTGTGATCTGCGATACCTGCGGGATTTCTCAATCGTGAATACACCTATAATCCGAGTTTGCATGTTGATTCGCAGAAACGGAGCTTTGGCGTTAGAGCGGCCGCTCTTTCGGTAGCAACCGGCATTCTGCTCAGCAGGATTGCCGGCTTAGTGCGCGACCGCGTTTTCGCGCACTATTTTGGCAATTCCGATGCCGCCGACGCCTTCCGCGCGGCTTTCCGCATTCCGAATTTCCTGCAAAACCTTTTCGGAGAAGGAGTGCTATCTGCCTCGTTCATCCCAGTCTATGCCCGGCTGAACGCTGAAAAGCGTCACGAAGAAGCATCCGCAGTTGCTGAGGTGACATTCGCCTTACTTTTCTTAACCACGTCGCTTCTCGTTGTGTTGGGAATTTTTACCGCACCCTGGCTCATCGATGTCATTGCCCCCGGCTTTTCTGGCGATAAGCGTTTGCTGACAATCCGCCTGGTACAGATTCTGTTCCCGGGCGCAGGACTCCTGGTTTTCTCGGCCTGGTGCCTGGGCATTCTTAACAGCCATCGCAAGTTCCTGCTCTCGTATACAGCCCCGATCACCTGGAACGTGGCTATCATTGCGGCGTTTTTCTGGAAGGGCGGACATCAGAGTCAGTCCGAGCTGGCAGTCATTGTCGCCTGGGGATCGGTAATTGGCAGCGGTCTGCAGTTTGTGGTGCAGCTGCCATCCGTGCTTCGCTTCCTGTGGCCGCTTCATCTCCAACGCACGCTGGGTTCAGAACACGTCAACGCAGTCGTCAAGAATTTTTTTCCGGTGTTTGTCAGCCGGGGCGTGGTCCAAATCAGCGCCTACATTGACGCCCTGCTCGCCAGTTTCCTGCCCACCGGAGCCGTGGCGGCTCTCTCCTATGCGCAGACCTTGTATTCTTTGCCGGTCAGTTTGTTTGGGATGTCTGTTTCCGCTGCCGAACTGCCGGCGATGTCCAGCACGTTGGGAACTCCTGAGGAAATTGCAGGTGCATTGCGCCAGCGTCTCGCACAGGGATTGCAGCAGATCGCTTTTTTCGTGGTGCCCTCGGCCGCGGCTTTTCTCTTCCTCGGAGACGTCGTAGTAGCGACCATCTATCGCTCGGGCGAGTTCACGTCGCGCGATGTGAATTACGTATGGGCTGTCATCGCCGGATCCGCGGTCGGCTTGCTGGCTTCAACTTCAGGACGACTGTATTCCTCAGCCTTCTACGCTCTACGGAACACACGCACGCCCCTAAAGTTTGCCTCTGTCCGGGTAGCGCTTACATTGGGCCTCGGATACTTCTGCGCACTGCCGCTACCGCCCTTGCTGCACATCGACCGACGTTGGGGGGTGGCCGGACTAACCCTTTCTGCGGGCATTGCAGGATGGATTGAGTTTGTCCTGTTACGTGGCGCACTGAGCAAGCAGATCGGTGCGGTGCCCTATTCCACAGTGCGCGTGCTCAAGATGTGGATGGCAGCCCTTCTGGCCGCTGCCGTCGGGTACGCGATCAAACTGATGCTGCGTGGGCATTCACCTTTGCTCGTGGGACCCTGTGTGCTGTTGCCCTATGGTGGGGTTTACTTTCTGTTGGCGTACTGGATGCGTATTTCGGCGCTGGAAGGAATATCGCGCTGGTTCCGGCGAGGATCTTGAGCTCCTAAATCCCCATGCTGGCGCTGAATTGCCGCATAGCCGCATAGCATTCGCAAGCCGCCCCCTCCAAGTCCTTGCGATTTACGACCTTCACTGCACCCCGCATATTGTCAATCATCCCCGCCCGGTGCAGAATTCCTGCTGCAAGGCTGACGCTCGGCCGCCCCGTGCCGAGCATCTGGGCAAGGAACTCGTGGGTCACAGGGAGCTCTTCTGACCCAATTCGATCCTGGCACATCAGCAGCCAGCGCGCCAGCCGCTGTTCGACTTCATGCAGGCGGTTGCACGCGGCAATCTGCGCTACCTGCAAGCCCTGAACCAGAACATAGCGGTTCAGAGTCAGCCGCAGTTCTGGCGTGCGTGGCAAAACCTCCTCCAACAACTCCGATTTGACTCTGAATCCGCTCGCCGAAATCTGAATAATTGCGCGGTAGGGTCCACGATTCAGCCCCACAGCCAACGATGTACCCACCATGCCTTCGTGCCCCACGATCGCAACTTCAACGCTCCGACCATCGCTGGTGAGAATGATTAACGAAATCATGCCGTGATTCAGAAAGTATGCATATTCAATTTTCTGTCCGGGCTCCTGCAGAATCAGGTGATGGGGCAATTCCAGATACTCCAGATGAGGCCGGAGGAGGCTGAATTCTCGGTCTGGGATTGCTAACAGAATCGCGTTCTTTACGGGATTGCCCGTGGCATCTCTAAACACATCCGGCCGGGCAGACCCCATGCGTTTTTCAAACCGACTCTTGCCAGTTTCCACAATACTCCCTTCTTACAGCTTTCACAGAGACATGTGGACGAAGTGCGTCGAGGCTATTGGTCGGCGCTAAGGCTTGTCAGTTCGGCAGCGAACGGAGAGATACGGCAGGAAGCCTTTTTGAGCGGATTATTTGAGGCCTAGACCGCCATTGAAGTGCTGGATCACGTCGTAACATTCGCAGGCAGCATCTTCCAGAGCTTTACGATTCAGCACCCTGATTTTGCCGCGCAGATTCTCAATTGCACCGGATCGTTCCAGCAATCCGCAGGCCAGAGTAACGCTGGGACGTCCACTGCCCAGCATCTGTGCCAGAAATTCATGGGTCAAACCAAGCGTCTCTGAATCCACGCGATCCTGGCACATCAGCAGCCAGCGGGCCATGCGCTGCTCCAATTCATGTAACCGGTTGCATGCCGCTACCTGGGCCATCTGCAACCCTTGCGTCAGGACATAGCGGCTTAGTCTCTGCTGCAGATTCGCAGCCGCAGGCAGAATCGTTTCCAGTACGCTCGCATGTATTCGCAACCCACTGCCGGGGATCTGCATGATCGCGCGATAAGGGCCCCTGTTCAAACCAAAAGCCAATGGTGTTCCCAGCATTCCTTCTTTGCCAACAACGCCGACTTCCACGCTTCTTTCGTCCTTGGAGCTCACCACCAGCGATGCCATGCCTTCATTCAAGAAATATGCGAAATCCAGCTTCTCTCCCCGTTCATGCATTACGTAGTGATGCGGCAACGAAGTCAATTCGAGATTCGGACGCAATAGGTCATACTCGTCATCGGGAATCGAGAGCAGAATGATATTTCTGACCGCCTTGCCGGTCAGGTCGGTGCGCATGCCGGGCATAACAGCGGACAATTTGTCCAGCGGAACAGTTTTTGGAGTCGCGATGTTGCTCAGCGCCATGAACATGTCTCCGATGGGATTGGATGCAGCGCCCCTGCTCTGGTTGTTTGCAGAAAAGTCCGTAGGATGGAGGCGCAATTTACTCAGAAATCTAAGAGAAACAGGGCACAGACACGCGGGCGCTGCATTAAGCGCCCGTCATGTCGCGTGGAGAGAAACTAAGCCCGAGCCGCTGTAGCGCTTTCTGCCGTCACGCCAGTCTTGACTTCTTCGCCATTGGGCTTCTGGCCGGCTTTGCGGATGTCGATGCCGCCTTTGAAGAACGCGCCGTCTTCAATTGAAATGCGCGCCGCTACGACATCACCGGTGAGCGAGCCGTCGCTGCGGATATCTACCCGGTCACTGGCTGTGAGATTGCCCCGAACCTTGCCGAGGACGACGATCTCTCGCGCATTGATGTTGGCCGATACAACCCCATTCCGGCCTACAGTGACGCGATTGCCCGCCAGGTTGATGGAGCCTTCCACGCGGCCATCAATGTACAACGACTCCGAACCGGTGACCTCCCCCTTGATCACGAGCGACTTGCCGATCGTGGCCTGATCCGCCGTCGTAGTGGTGGTGGAAACCGGACGTGCCACCGCCGGGGCTTCACTGATTTGTGGTGCTGCCGGAGGCGTAGCAGGGCGCTCTGGCTCACCCGGCCGGGATGTAGTCGTAGGTTGATTGGTGGGTTTCCACATGTGAACAAAAATCCTTTCTTCAGTTGTAAGTTGAGGTCAGCTGCCGTTCAGTGACTACTCACATTTTACGCCCCGCCCGCGGAAACGTCTTGTGGAAATCGAAGGTACTATGAGGATTTCCACATAAAGCAGTTGGGAGAGTTCGTTATGTGGACTGGGCGTTTTTCGCTTACTACGGCTTGCCTTAAGAGGACTGGACATTGAATCTCGATGTGGTTCATCCCAACGCAGCGGGGATCGATATTGGCAACGAGTCCCATTACGTGGCGGTGCCACCGGATCGAGACGCGGAGCCGATACGGCAGTTTGCCTGCTTTACTGAGGATTTACGTCGCATGGCAGGTTAGCTGAAAAGCCGTGGGATCGATACGGTGGCGATGCAGTCTACGGGAGTGTATTGGCTCCCGGCATACGAAATCCTAATCGAGGAGGGGCTGGAGGTATTTCTAGTGAATGCACGGCACACCAAAAACCTGCCGGGACGCAAGACGGACGTGCAGGAATGCCAGTGGCTGCTGCAATTGCACACCTTTGGTCTGTTGAATAACTCTTTCCGTCCCCCGGAGGAGATCTGCGTGCTGCGGGCGTATTGGCGACAGCGGGCGGAACACGTGGCCTCGGCCAGCGCCTGCATTCAACGGATGCAGAAGGTGCTCACGGAAATGAACGTGCAGTTGGCCAACGTAATCAGCGATATTAGCGGATTGACAGGCCTGGCCATCATTCAGGCGATTCTGGATGGAGAACGGGACCGATACAAGCTGGCCGATCTGGCGCATGCGGTTATACCGCATCAGCGGCACTGACCTGACTCAAATCGATGGCATCAACATCATGAACGCACAAACCATCATCACCGAGGTAGGTATCGATATGAGTCGGTTTCCCAGCGAGGCCCATTTTGCTTCCTTCCTCGGCTTGTGTCCGGACAACCAAATTACCGGCGGCAAAGTACTCCGCCGGGGCACGAGACATGTCGAAAACCGAGCAGCCACCGGCTTACGCATGGCCGCCACCAGTTTGTGGCGTAGCAAGAGTTACCTGGGAGCCAAGTTCCGTCGCCTGCGAGCACGTCTGGGTGCACCAAAAGCTATCACCGCGATGGCCCACATGCTCGCACGACTGGTCTACCGCATGCTCCGATACGGAGAACAATATGTCGACAAGGGGATTCGGTACTACGAAGAGAAATATCGAGAGCACGAAATCCGCAGCATTCAGAAAAAGGCAAAGGACCTCGGCCTCGTTGTTACTCTCACCCCCACAGCGGCATGAATAAAGTTTCTAAGGAGAGAGTGATGGAGCTGGATCCGCGAGGGCTGCACAGCCAACTGCTCTCCCAGTTGGTCTTCTCCTACGCCCGCGAGAAGAGAATCAGACGTTTTGGAAATCCGCGAATGCATGCCTGCATGCGCTTCAAAGAACAGCGGCAGAGTGGTATGGCTTCGATCGTTGGCCCCTTCCCGATTACCTGATCCGCAAACACGAACGCTGGCGAAAGCGTGTGCGTCCACTTCGCGGCTTGCCCGAATTATCAATACAGAGCGAATAACTTGGGGCTGTTATGATTTAAATCTGCTACGGTCGTCCGAATCGTTATGCCCCAACTCACCTACCTTGAAGCAATTCGCCAGGGGATCTGGGAAGAGATGGAGCGCGATCCCACCGTCTTTTGTCTCGGCGAAGATATTGGTATTTATGGCGGAGCGTTCAAGGTCACTGAAGGGTTCATTGACCGGTTTGGGCCGGAACGCGTAATTGACACCCCGATTGCGGAGTCTGCCATCGTGGGCGCCGCGTTTGGGGCGTCTCTCACTGGCATGCGCCCTGTGGCCGAGTTCCAGTTCATGGATTTCATCGGCTGCGCTTTCAATCAAATCAGCAATATGGTCGCTAAGACCCACTATCTTTGGGGCGCGCCATCACCGATAGTTCTGCGCGGGCCAAGTGGGGGAAATGTACACGGCGGGCCATTTCATTCCCAGAACCCGGAGATGTGGTTCGTGCATAACCCCGGCTTGAAAGTTGTTTGTCCTGCGACGGCCTATGACGCCAAGGGACTGATCAAGGCTTCCATTCGCGATAACAATCCAGTCATCTTTTTCGAGCACAAGTATCTATATCGTCGGATCAAGGGCGAAATTCCTGACGAGGATTACATCGTGCCACTCGGCAAGGCTCGCCTGGCGCGGGAAGGGCGCGATCTCAGCATTATCACTTACGCGGCGATGGTGCATACCGCTCTCGAAGCTGCGGAGATTCTTGCGAAGGAGGGAGTTGCCCCTGAGATTCTCGATCTCCGCACCGTTGCTCCGCTTGACCGGGAAGCGATTTTGGATACCGTTCGCAAGACCAACAAGGTGATCATTCTTCACGAACACTCCCGCACCGGTGGCCTGGCCGGCGAAATCGCAGCCATAATTAATGAGGAAGCGTTCGATGACCTCGATGGCCCTATCGTTCGCATTACTGCTCTGGACACGCCGGTGCCATTTGCTCCTCCTCAGGAGGAATACTTCCTCCCCAAAGTGAGCGATGTCGTCCGTGAGGCGAGGAGATTGAAAGCGTATTGAGTTTTCACGAGACACTTGTCACGGTCGCCACTTTCTACAACGAGCCGGAGTTTCTGCTTGCTTGAGTGCGGCTCGAATCGGCAGATATCGAGTGCTTCGCCCAGGATGAGAACATGCTTCGCATAGCGGGCTGGCACTCGCATATACTCGGCGGGATCAAGCTGCGGGTGCGTGAGTCAGACGCGCAGGAGGCACTTGCGATTCTGCGGCAGACGGCTCCCCTGGATCATAATTAAAATTGAAAGCTCGATGCTCATGGAGGCAAGATGCGGAATTTCATTTTCGGCGTCCTGATTAGTCTTCTCGTGCTCATATTGGGCGGGCTGGCCTACGCTCTTCTGGGTTTTGTTCCCACGAATGCGGACGCTACTCCGCCGCGTTGGGAATCGCGCATTGCCATGAGCGCCTTGGATGCTTCCATGGATCGTCACGCGCCACGGGTCAGCAATCCGCTGCCGCCAACAGACGACAATCTTATCGACGGCATGAAGATCTACACCATGAATTGTGCCGTCTGCCACGGAACACTGGATACCAAACCCAGTCCGCTGGAACATTCCTTCTATCCGCCGCCACCACAATTGATCCTGCGACCGCTGGATGATCCAGAGTGGCATGTTTTCTATGCCATCCGCACGGGCGTCCGGTATACGGGGATGCCAGCCTGGAACAAGGCTTTGGGTGAGCAGGAGATCTGGAAAGTGACTGGGTTTCTTTCCCGTCTCGATAAGTTGTCACCTGCAGTTCAAGAGTACTGGAAAAAATCCTTTGGAGTTGCGCCACCTGCGCCCAGCGAAGAGCACGAGCACGGGCATGGTCACGAGGACAAGGATTAGAGGTCTCCCCGGAATTTACCTATATATAATGAGGAGTTGCGCGACCCAAAATCGCCCCATAGGGCACGGGGAAGGAAAACTATGGCGACTGAAATTGTCATGCCCCAGATGGGCGAGTCCATCGTGGAAGGGACGATTACCAAATGGCTGAAGAAGCCGGGAGACAAAGTTCAACGAGACGAGCCGCTTTTCGAGATTTCCACGGATAAAGTCGACGCTGAAATCCCCTCGCCCGCCTCGGGCGTTCTTCAAGACATCAAGGTCGCTGAAGGCACCACCGTTCAGGTAAACACGGTTGTCGGCACGATCAGCGCAGATGGAGAGCCGGCCGCGGCTGCACGCGCCCAGGCCGCGCCACCGGCGCCCGCGGCTCCTGAAAAGAAGGAGGCCCCACCTGCGAAGCCGCAGCCGACACCGGTTCAGGAATCAGCACCCGTCGCGCACGAAGAAAGCGAGCACGCCCGTTCTTCTCCCTTAGTGCGGAAAATCGCACGCGAGAACAACGTCAACCTCTCTCAAGTGCACGGAACCGGACTCGGCGGGCGCATCACCAAGCAGGACATCATGGCTTTTCTTGAAAGAAGCAAGCCTGCTGCCCCGACTGCACCTGCTGCTGGGAGTGCGCCTGCGCCAGTTCAGCTCTCAGTTCCTTCCCCTGCTGCCATTCCAGGGGATCTGGTTCCGATGACGCAGATGCGCAAGATCATCGCGCAACGCATGATCGAATCGCGCCGGACCAGCGCTCATGTCCACTGCATGTTCGAGGTTGACGTCAGCCGGATTGTGAGCCTGCGAAACAAGACGAAAACCGCCTTTGAGCAGCGGCATGGGTCACGGCTCACTTTCATGCCCTTCTTCGTGCGCGCGGCCATCATTGCGCTGCAGCAATTCCCGATTGTGAATGCTTCGATAGAGGGCGAGAGCATTCGCTATCACCGCCACGTAAACATGGGAATTGCCGTCGCGCTGGACTGGGGATTGATCGTGCCGGTTTTAAAGAATGCCGATGAACTCAATTTCCTCGGTTTGCAACGCGGTATCACTGATCTCGGCGAGCGTGCCCGCAGCAAGAAACTGAAGCCGGAAGAAGTTGAAGGTTCGACTTTTACGATCACTAATCCCGGGCAGTTCGGCGCAGTGTTCGGGCTACCGATCATTAACCAGCCGAACTCAGCCATCATGGGCGTCGGTGGCATAAGTAAGGTACCGCTGGTCGTTACAGACGCCGACGGCAACGATTCAATTGCGATTCGCTCGGTTGTCCATCTGACGCTGGGCTATGACCATCGGCTGGTTGATGGCGCGATTGCCGATCAGTTCATGGCGCTAGTGAAGAAGACACTGGAGAACTGGAGTGAGGAGATCGGGTAGTCGACGCGAGACTCACTGCGCTGTCTTTCTCCACACTGAGGCATTCAAACAATCGACGGTTCCGTCGATCAACTTGCTGAGCCCTTGCTTAAATTTCTCTTCGTCGACGATCTGACGATTCGTGACTGCGTCGTGCAACTGGTACACGATGGTATACACAGTATTCGCGGGTCTTGCCGCACTCGTCGGCACCAGAGCAACCGATAACGCCCCTGCTGGCCCTAAGATTACGCGCTTGGTTCCGGCCGCTACGGCTTGCCCGCCCGCCGTGGTGAAGGCCGGCCACGAGATCAGCAATGTTCCCCCAGCTGGCGTGTCATCTGCCCGATACACCGTGTCAACGACGGTCGTAGTCGATGGTGTTTGCGCCGTCACAATTTCTGCGAGCACGCAGAGCAGCAATAAAAAAAGCCGCCCTGATCGGCGGTTACCGTACAGCATTTTCGATCCTCCTCGCCTCAACTGGGAACCGAGAACTGCGAACCGGGAACTGGTGTTTGGAACCCGAACCTAAGACCAGGAACCGAGCAAACTCTCACCCGCCACACCTGAAATCCTATCGCTGCAACTTTGGTGTGCTCCCGCCTCGCGAGACCAGTCGCCCATTCTCCAGCCCGGCGCGTTGTGTCAAGAAATTCTTGACACTACGCACGTACACCTCCGCGAAGTCCACAACCGGCCGCTTCGCTTCAATCAGGTTGAGTGCATCCTCGAGATTCCAACTCAAACAACATAACAAGGCCAGCGCCATCATCGGCGCCCGGTGTACCCCTGCTGCGCAATGAATGAACAGCTTGGTTCCATCCTGATCCAGAGCTTCAAGCGCAAACTCCACTCCCTGCTCAAAAACCTGCGGTGGTTTTGGTTGAAAATCGTCGTCCACTGCATTCCAAAAGACCACGATCCCATGTGGCTCTGCCAGCTTGGTGTCGTCGAATTCGATTTGCATGTCGATGATGTGCGTCACGCCTGCACGCGCCACCAGGGCCATGTTTTCTGCGTTCCAGATGCCGCCGCCGACCGCAATCCGGCCAGTCACCCATGTCATGTCCATGATTGCCTATCGGGCTCGCTCGCGTTAGAGTTTCGTTTCGCTTGTCTACGAAATTTCAGGCCTCGATACCACAAGCGTGCCTGCAATGCGAAGCTCGCCGCTCCTGATTCCATTCTAAGGCACCAGTACTGCGCGCATCGGCATTCTCAGGACAATCTTAGGTAACTGCATCTGACGATGCGAACTTTCCCTGCAAAAAAAGGGCGCATCAAAATGCGCCCTTCGTAGATTTTTGCTATCTAAAAATAGCATAGCAGATTCTTTTTTAGAGACTGCGCTTGCGCCAGGCACTTGGGCATTTATTTATCTCACTCAGAACAACTTGCGAGATTTTCATCGCTTTCCTGCTCTTGACACGACGTTCCGATCATCCATTCGCGTGTCGGGAAACCGGAGCAACAAGCCACAATCCAGGAACACTTCCGTCAGTCGGTCCAGAACCTGGCCGAGCCTTCGTCCGATTGTCCGACGGCCACACCCCAGCAGTTGGCCGGCCTCATCATGGGTGTGGTCCTGGTCGTCCAACTGTTCGAGGCGCCTCTCCACATCCCGTACGAAGATCACCGCAGCTTCAAAGGTTGCAACACGGTACAGTGTTGCCATGGTTCGGAAGAGTTCCCGGCCCAGTAGTGACGGCAAACGTCCCGCCTCGATTGAGATTCGAGTGTACCGTCGCAGTATCCGGAGCGTGCGGTCGCGATACAGCCACAGGTCAGGATCGGCAGGCATAAAGCCGCGCGTCGGCCGTCTTGAAACTCTTTTCACGCCGTGGGCTATAACAGGCTTGGTCGCACGTTCCTCCAGATCGGATGGAGGCAAACTGTGAAGCTTCATCCGCGCGAGGGAATGAGCATGTATCCACACCTCATGCCAGGTGCTTCGGTTCTTATCGACCGCCATTACAACTCTCTAAAGCCTTATTGCAGAGGTGAATCCAACATTTATGCCGTCGCGCACAATGGTCATTGTGCGGTCAGGTATGTGGAAGTTGCGGCCAATCATCTCATCCTTCGACCGCACAACCAGGATTGCGCGGTTGAAATCGTGCTTCTCCCAAAAAACAAGCACGCCTTTGACCACATCGTTGGACGGGTGTGCCGCGTGGGCCTCGAAATTTGATTAAGTTTGTAAACAACAGCTAATTATCCGGCTCAGTTCGGCTGTTCTCTGAATTGCTTGAGCTATTGCGAGGGAGCCGTCGTTGGACATAGGCCGCGTTCAAGAAGCCTTGGCTTTTTTCTGAACTCAATCGCCATAATCTGTCAATATGAAAGCGTTTGCATGTTAGGGAGAACGAACTCACTCCCATTACAGAAGTAATGTGGAAAGGACGGCGGCAACGAATCTCAACTTTAGCAACTCGCCGCCAAGAAGCTGACTGTCAGTGGCCAACGGAAACCAGATCAGGATTATAGGCGCAGGACTTGCAGGCTCGGAAGCCGCATGGCAATGCGCGAGGCGAGGCGTACCTTGCGAGCTCTACGAAATGCGCCCAGTCCGTGCGACCCCGGCGCACCGGACCTCGGACTTTGCCGAGCTTGTCTGCTCAAATTCCCTGAAATCTGACAGTGAGAACACCGCGCCCTGGCTCCTCAAGGAAGAGTTGCGTCGCGCAGGCTCACTCTTGCTCGGAATCGCGCGCGAATGCGCCGTCCCGGCCGGACACGCGCTGGCCGTGGACCGCTCGGCATTTGCCGGTGCTGTCACACAGGCAATCTCCCGCGAACCGCTCATCACCATCCGCCGCGAAGAAGTCACGCACCTGGACGGAGAGCAGGTTACGATCATTGCTACAGGGCCGTTAACCTCCGATGCTTTCTCGCGGGAGATTTCGAGCCTGGCAGGAACCGCACACCTCTACTTTTACGATTCCATCAGTCCCATCGTCGAAGCTGACTGCATCGAAATGTCGAAAGTCTACTTGGCCGCACGCTACGACAAGGGGACAGCCGATTACATTAACTGCCCAATGTCCCAGGAGCAGTACGACAGCTTTTACAACGCTCTGATCAGCGCACAATCTTCCGAGCAACGCGATTGGGAAAACCTCAACTACTTCGAATCCTGCTTGCCAATTGAGGAAATCGCCCGCCGGGGCCGCGATACTCTGCGCTTCGGTCCGATGAAGCCCGTGGGACTGAGAGACCCTCGCACGGGAAAACAGCCCTACGCCGTAGTTCAGTTGCGCCAGGAAGATCAGCGGGCGAATTCCTACAATCTCGTGGGCTTTCAAAACCATTTGAGATTCGGCGAGCAGGCCCGTGTCTTCAGACTTATCCCCGGCCTGGAAAACGTCCGCTTTCTCCGCTACGGACAGATTCACCGCAATACGTTCATCAACGCACCGGCACTGTTGAATGAAAAGCTGCAAATGCGCGACCACATGAACGTGTTCTTCGCTGGCCAAATCTGTGGTGTCGAAGGTTACGTCGAATCCATTGCAACCGGTCTGATGGCAGGGATTCATGCGGTAGCCCTCGTTTGTGGACAGGAATCGGTTATACCTTCACGTGCCAGTGCCTTCGGCTCCCTGGTTCACTACGTCGCCCGCGCAAACGCCAAAAACTTCCAGCCGGCAAATATAACCTTCGATTTGCTGCCCCCGCTGGAGAAGACGGTTCGAGATCGCCAGCAGCGCCATGCCTTGCAATGTGAGCGCGCTTTGCGCGAATTCGACCCCTGGATTGAGGCACTCAACTCCGCCACAACGACACAACACCTTCCCAACGCTGCTTGCAAGAAGCGCCCTTCTTGCCTGCCTCCGAGCAAATCCACGCAACAAAATCCCATCTGAATACGTATCCCTAAAGGGAGCGGCCCGGCTCACGTCGTGCAGGTTCCCCCGTCAAATCAGCAATGGTTTTACGCGATCTCATGGGCGATGTATTCCGCACCCTTTGGGCCCACAAGCTGCGTACGTTCCTCACTATGTTCGGAATCGCCTGGGGCATTGTTTCGATCGTCTTGATGGTTGCGGCCGGCGAGGGCCTTCGCAAGGGCCAGGAAATCCAGGCCCGAAATCTTGGAAAAGACATCCTGATTGTCTTTCACGGCCGAACCAGCCTTCAGGCAGGTGGGACCCGAGCTGGGCGCCTGGTCCGCTGGGATGATGCAGACGTGACCGCGGTCCAGCAGGGCGCTCCCGACTGCCAGCATGCCCTTCCCGAGTTGGAGCAGGACACAGTTCGCGCTCACAGTAACTACAACAACGCCGCATTCACGGTCACAGGATCGCAGCCGCCCTTTGCCTACATTCGCAGCCTCGACGTAGGCCAGGGCCGTTACTACGATTGGGATGACATGCGTGAGTCCCGACGCGTGGCCTTCCTTGGATCAGAAGCTGCCAAGCAACTCTTCCCTGGCCGCAATCCGGTGGGCGAGACACTTTACTTGAACGATTTTCCCTACATGGTGATCGGTGTCATGGCGGAGAAAAAACAGGATTCCAGTTATGACGGTTGGGACGTGCGAAAAGTCTTTATCCCATTTTCCGCGATGCGCCGCGACTTTCCTGACAAACCTCCCGGCACCGCCCACACATTTGATCAGCTTTTAGTGACCCCGAAATCGGTTGACCAGCACGAAGCATGCAAGCGCGAACTCCGTGCCGCACTCGCAAAAATGCACAACTACGATCCCAATGACAAAGAGGCCTGCCCCATCTGGGATACGGTCCAGGAAGCCAAGGCCTTTGAGCAGATGACGAATGGCATGAAATATTTCCTGGGCGCGGTAGGAATTGTCACACTCTTTCTCGGCGGGTTGGGAGTAATGAACGTCATGATGGTGGCTGTGCGGGAGCGAACGAGAGAAATCGGTGTTCGCAAGGCTCTGGGAGCGCCTGCTTATACCATACTCAGGCAGTTCTTCATGGAGGCATTGTTAATCGCGCTTGTCAGCGGTGGGATCGGAATGGGTATCGCCTACGGGCTCTGTTCGCTGGTGAATCTGTTACCCATGCCTGACTACTTTGCCGGGTTGCTCCCCACCTGGTCGTCAGGCCTCGTAGCCTTCGCTTTACTCGGGACCATCGCCGTACTCGCGGCTTTGTATCCCGCCCGGCGCGCAGCCTCCATAGACCCCATCGAGGCGCTTCGCTATGAGGCTGGAGGTTAGCCATGAGATTGTCATCCTGAGGCGACAGCGTTTTCGTCGCCGAAGGAACTGGGCGAGCCACCGGGCGCACTCGTGCAAATCGTGAGTGCACTAGAGCCCGAGACGAGCATCCTTATACCGACCATGCTTACCGAAATCATTCGCGAATCTTGGATTGCGCTGAAGCGTAACTACACACGCAGCTTGCTCACCATGCTCGGCATCGTGTGGGGGATCGCGACCGTTACGTTGTTAATCGCCTACGGCAGCAGCTTCCGGCAAATCTTGGTCAATGGTTTCGATGCTTTCGGTAAGAGCGTCGTCATCTGCTGGCCACAGCAGACGAGCGAACAACCCGGCGGCCAACGCGCCGGCAAAAAAGTTGTTCTCGAACAAGCCGATGTAGACATCGTGAAGGAAACCGCGCCCCTGGTGAAACATGTCTGCCTGGAAACCGTTCGCCGTCCCGGAATTGCCTATGCCAATCGCTTGGTTGGCACGGCTGCTATCCGGGGCGTGTGTCCCGAATATGGCGAAATGCGCAACGAGGTAGCTGCCGAGGGGCGCTGGATCAATTCCGCAGACCAACTTGAACGACGGCGTGTAGCTTTCCTCGGCGGGCGTGTTCGCGAGCAATTATTCAGTGGCCGTCCAGCCATCGGCGAGACTGTCCTGATCGGTGGCGTTCGCTTCGAAGTGATTGGCGTAATGGCACGCAAAATCCAGATGAGCAACTATTTCTCCAGTGACGATGACTCCGTTTGGATCCCCTACAGCGCCGCTGGCGATCTCTGGAACACCAAGTATGCTGCCGTGATGGTGTTCGCGCCCATTGCCCCACAGTTTGAAAAGAAAGCCATGGACCAGGTACTCGCCGCCATTGCCACCCGCCAGCAATTCTCCCCCACCGACAAAAAAGCCCTCCTCATGTTCGGGCGTGATGAGTTCCGCCCAATCATTGACGGCCTGACGATCGGATTGCAGGTGCTGCTCACATTCATAGGCACCCTGACTCTGGGGATTGGCGGAGTCGGTGTGATGAACATCATGTTGGTTTCGGTCGACGAGCGTATCCGCGAAATCGGCCTGCGCCGCGCGCTTGGCGCAAAAAAGTGGCACATCAAATCACAGTTCCTCGCTGAGACTTTACTGATCATGCTCCTCGGTGGCGCCATCGGGGTGCTGCTGTCCTACATGATTGCCGCCGCCGTTGGCACGCTGCCCTTAATGGGCCCCCTGTTCGAGGATGATTCGGGCAAGGCGGACATTCATTTAAAGATTTCTATGTTAACTGTGATGCTTTCCACGCTGGTGCTGATGGTTGTGGGGGTAGCTAGTGGGCTGGTCCCTGCCTTGCGCGCATCGAAGTTGGATCCGGTGGAAGCCCTGAGATACGAATAGCTTGCAGCTAATTTATCCCGAAGAAGCTCTCAACCTGCGTTAAATCTGTAGTTCTCCGGTAACTCGGTAAGCTTTCGAAGAATACTCGCCCATACGCCTTCTTCAGAATGCGATTGTCTAGCAATACAAGCAGTCCGCGATCCCGCAGTGAACGAATTAACCTCCCGAATCCCTGCTTCAGTGTAATAACAGCCGCTGGCACCTGATATTGAAAGAAGGCGTTTCCGCCGTCAGCATCGATTGCTTTCACCCGCGCCGCAACCACCGGATCACTCGGCACCGCAAAGGGTAGCCGGTCAATGATGACGCAACTGAGTTGCTCCCCCTGCACATCCACTCCCTGCCAGAACGACGAGGTCGCAAATAGCACTGCATTCGGAGTCAGCCGGAATTCTTCCAGCAGCGCAGTCTTTGGGGCGTCCCCCTGCAACAGAAGCGGGAACTCCGTTTCCCCTAGTAGCCGCTGATAGACTTCTCTCATCTGAGCGTAACTCGTGAACAAGACGAAAGCGCGTCCCTGAGTAATTTCGAGCAGATGGCGGATGCGCTCTGCCGCTTTCCCCGCAAAGTACGGCGTCCGGGGATCCGGCAGATCCGGAGGCACATACAGCAACGCTTGATTTTCGTAGTCAAAATGCGAAGAAACGACCATTTCGCGTGTGTGCTCCAGGCCTAGACGTCTGCGCATGTACTCAAAGCCACCGGCCACGGCCAGCGTCGCAGACGTCAGCACTGCACATTCCAGCTGGTCAAAAACGCACTTCTTGAGAATCGGTGCCACATCAATCGGTGTCGCTTGCAGGAAAACATTTTGCCAGTCTCGCCCGCCACGCCGTTCAATCCAGTAAACCGTGTTCCTTTCCTCCCCTTCCAGTAAGAACCCGAGTTGCACTCGCAACTCCTGAGCCCGCCGAATGAAGTTGAAAACCTCTTCCGGCTTCGACGGCAAATTCTCCAACTCGGAACGAAGTCCTCCCAGCAACTGCTGTACACCTATGAACTCGTCTCCGTTCTCTTCCAAAAACTCCCGACGATTCTCAAACACGAATCTCCCTTCCCCTTGGGGCAACACAGCAAATAAAAATCTCGCCCGATCGCGCAATCTGTTTACCGCGCCACAAAGCGAACCAGACAGCAACTGATTGCGTTGCAGCGAGCTTTCAATATCCCGGCAGAGCTGTTCGATCCGCCCGCTGCTGACAGAAATTCCGAAATAGCTACTAGCCATAGCTTCAAGTTCATGAGCCTCATCGAAGATTACAGTTCCAGCATCCGGCAGAATGCCGGCGTCCGGAGCATGCTCAGTCTGTTGTTTGATAGCCAGATCAGCAAAAAAGAGATGATGGTTAACAATAATGATGTCGCTCTCCATCGCTCGTCGATGCATCTCCGTAATAAAGCATCGCTCCCAGGAGCTGCACTTCTGACCCACGCAGGCCTCAGCACGCGCATCGAGCTTGTGCCATAAAGCACTGATCTCAGGTAATGAAGTTAACTCGGATCTGTCGCCCGTGCTCGTGGTCTTCTCCCATGCCGCAATCGCGCGATAGTGCTCAATCTCCTCCAATCCGCTGAGCACCGGCTGATATGTCAGATCGTAAAGCTTCTTCCGGCACAGGTAATTATTGCGTCCCTTCATGTAACAGACGCTCAACTTGCCTTCGCCATCAGGGAACAGTGCCTTTTCGAGAAAGGGAATGTCCTTGTAAAAAAGCTGTTCCTGCAAATTCTTGGTCCCTGTGGAGATGATCACCCGTTTGCCGGAACGGATCACCGGCACTAGATACGCCAGCGTCTTGCCCGTTCCCGTACCGGCCTCAATAATCAAGTGTCTTCTTTCTTGCAGCGCCCGCTCGATAGCTTCAGCCATCCGCAGTTGCCCGCGTCGAAATTCGTAGCCAGGATGCTTTCGCGACAGCACTCCCCCCGGGCCGAAGAACTGCTGTAGAGAAGCTTGCTGTTTCCTGCCGCTCGGCCCAGCGACAGAGGCGGGCTGATAACTCGCTGACACGGAGTCTCTATAATAACCGTGCTGTTCGCATCCAACTACCGATCGGCGGGATCCTGATTTTGGGAGTCTTTGCGTTCTTTGCGGCTTATCTTCGCGAACTTTGCGGTTAAAGATTTTTGCGATTCGTAAGAATAGGGCTGAGAAGGCTGAGTGCTCGCGACCAGACGTCACGGCAAATTAGCAGTGTTCCCAGCTAACGAGTAAGTAGCTTGTTCCATCGTCCCCCTGCATGGCTCTCGACCACAGCCAGTTCCGCCAATCGCTTCCTACGGTCGCCATTGTTGGTCGCCCCAACGTTGGCAAGTCCACTCTGTTTAACCGGATCGTAGGGACTCGGCGAGCAATCGTTGGCGATGAACCCGGCATCACCCGTGACCGGATCTATGGCGAGACCGAATGGCGCGGCCGCCATTTTCGCCTCGTCGATACAGGCGGCATTCTCCCCAATGAAAAAGAACACATGCCTGCGGAAATTTTCCGCCAGGCCAGAGTCGCTGTTCAGGAAGCAGTCGCTGCAATCATGGTCGTTGACGGCCGTACAGAAATCGCAGGTCCGGACTTCGAACTCTCGCGTCTGCTGATCAGGACTGGCAAGCCCCTGTTTCTGGCCGTCAATAAAATCGATGGTGAGAAACAAGAGCTAGTGTCTGGGGAGTTTCGCAGACTAGATATTCCTGAGCTCTATCCGATATCGGCCGAACACGGGCGCGGCGTTGACGAGCTGCTCGATGCAATGCTGAACGTGCTCCCGAAAGCTGATGAGCAAAGCGAGCGGAATACGCCCGAAGAGGCCTATGTGCCGGAGACCAAAGTCGCCATCATCGGCCATCCCAATGTCGGCAAGTCCACGCTTCTCAACCGCCTCACCGGAAAAGACCGCTCGATCGTCTCTCCAGTTCCCGGCACTACTCGTGATGCGGTCGACGAGATCGTCGAACATGACGGCAGCCGCTTCCGGTTCATCGACACCGCAGGCATCCGCCGCAAGGGCAAAACCAACCTGATGGCGGAGAAACTCTCCGTGGTTATGGCCCGCAAACATCTCGAAGCCGCGGATGTCGCGCTTCTCCTAATTGACGCGACTGAAGGTGTAAGCCAACTCGATGCCGCCATCGCAGGCTACGCCCACGAGAGCGGCCGGTCACTCATCGTGCTCGTCAACAAATGGGATCTGTGGGGCAGGGGAAAAAACATTCCTGGACAACAACCGTCCGGCGTGTCCGCGCGTCGCCGCCAGTTTCCTCAAGACCGTTCGGGCTACGAGCAGCGCCTGCGCTATGCCTTAAAATTTTTGAACTACGCGCCAGTGCTCCTTATTTCGGCCAGCACTGGCAAAGGTGTCGAGAAGATTTATCCAGTGCTCGAGCGGGTCGCTGCCGAGCGCCGCAAACGCATCTCCACCGCTGAGATGAATCGCTTCCTCAAGCAGGTAGATTTCCAGCGCGCCACAGTCCCCGTACGCCAGCGCGTCAAGGTTTACTACATGACGCAAGCTGCGGTCGCCCCACCCACTTTCATCTTGTTTACCGACCGCAAAGTAAAACTCCACTTCTCGTATCAGAGATTTCTCGAAAACCAAATCCGCCGTGCCTTCGGTTTCCTGGGAACGCCAATCTGGATTAAGAACCGCGCTCGAGATTAGAGTGTGCGTGAGAACTCGATTCTTGCCGGCTCCGTAGAACCAATCACTCAAATCCAGCCCGCAATGCGGGCGACTGATGGTGCGCTTCAGCGCCGTGCTAAGTGGGCAGCGCGAAATTGATTTGCGAACGAAAGCCGAAGCGATACAGAACCGAATTGCCGAGCGGCGTAGGACGACTTAGTTTTCACGCACACGATCTGCTCTTCGAGTCACAGATTCCGGTCGCCGAGCAATCCTACCCGCTCCACGCCCGCATTCGGTATGGAATTCGGATTCCATCAGCAACCCGAGCGGCCGGGGTTACCCAATCTTCGCCTCCTGGTCGCGGTACAATCTAAATTGGCTTTTTGCCCTGACGCAGGCTTGCACAGAGGGTTCATGTACGAGGTCACCGTCGAAGATTCTTTTGCCGCCGGCCATTACCTGCGCAATTATCGCGGGAAGTGTGAGAATCCGCACGGCCACAATTACAAAGTGCGTGTTACTTTGGCAGGCGAGCAACTCGACAGAGCCGGTCTCTTGCTCGATTTCAAAGATTTGCGCGACGTAATGAGGCAAGTGATCGACCGGCTGGACCATCGCATGATTAATGATGTGGAGCCGTTCGTCGTATTGAATCCTTCGGCGGAAAACCTGGCGAAGTACTTCTTTGACGAAGCCAATGGCCGACTGCATTCGTCTACTAACGGGAGAGTCTGGGTGAAGACGGTCACGGTTTTCGAGACTGATACAACGACCGCGACATATTCCGAAGCATGACCATCTTCATCTACACTGACGCATTGAGGTAATGAACAGATTCCGTTGAGCAGGCTCGCATGCAGATTACAGAAATCTATAAATCGATCCAGGGCGAGTCCACTTATGCTGGCCTACCCTGTGTCTTCGTGCGCCTTACAGGCTGCAATCTTCGCTGCACGTGGTGCGACAGCGAGTACGCGTTCTACGGGGGACACAGAATGACGGCGGAACAAATTTGCGACCAAATCGAGCAACTAACTCCCCATGGTGGCCTGGTCGAGGTAACCGGCGGCGAGCCGATGCTCCAGGAGCGGGAACTGATCCCCCTTATGCAGCGCCTCATTGATGAGCACTACACGGTCTTGCTGGAAACGAGTGGTGAGCGCCCACTCGAACGGGTTCCTCACAAAGTCATAAAGATCGTGGATGTGAAGTGTCCGAATTCCGGTGAGCCTGACACCTTCCACATCGAGAATCTGGAAGCATTAAACGCGCGTGACGAAGTGAAATTCGTTCTGAGCGACCGCACTGACTACGAATTTGCACGCGATTTCGTGCTTCGGCACGACCTGGCCAATCATGTGAGCACGGTCCTGTTCTCGCCCGCTTTCGAAAAAGAGGCGAGCGGCCCCCGCGATAGCTCGCACTGCCTGCTCGACCCACAAGAGCTGGCGCAATGGATCCTCGCCGACCACATTCCGGCACGGCTCTCCCTGCAACTCCATAAATTCATTTGGGACCCGGCACTGAAAAGTGTTTAGCATCCCTGAACTTTTACTGCTGCCCTTAACGGCGCAACCATGACTTGCATCTAACATGAAGAAGGACATGCAAAAAGCGGTCGTCCTGCTCAGTGGCGGAATGGATTCCTGCGTCTGTGCCGCGCTTGCCGTCCGGGATCATCATCCTGCAGCGCTACACATCAGCTATGGGCAGCGGACTGAGCATCGCGAAAAACGGTCATTCCTGGAGATCTGCGACCGCCTCGGGATCAACGGTCGTCTCCTGGTCAGGAATGAAGCCTTGCGCGCAATCGGCGGATCGGCCTTGACAGACAAGTCCATTTCAGTTCCCGAGTCGTATGCAATTGGCCGGGACATCCCGATAACGTATGTGCCTTTCCGCAACGCGCATTTTCTTTCGGTCGCCGTGAGTTGGGCTGAAGTCCTGGGCGCAGAGCGAATCTACATTGGCGCCGTGGAGCAGGATAGCTCCGGTTACCCAGACTGCCGTCCCGCCTATTACCACGCGTTCAATAAAGTGGTGAAAGCGGGCACAAAAGCGGGCAAAATCGAGATCGTTACTCCGCTGATCCACATGCGCAAGGCTGAGATTGTGAGGCTCGGCCTTGAACTAAACGCCCCTTTCGATTTAACGTGGTCTTGTTACAGCCGCGAAGATATCGCCTGCGGCGTCTGTGACAGCTGTGTCTTGCGTACACGCGCCTTTCATGAGGCAGGAGCTGCAGATCCAATTCCTTACGTTCAGGTGGCGTCAACAGCCTAGGAGACTGTGGTAGTTTCTGCGCGGTCCCAAGTTAAGGTTCTAGTACTTGCAGTCGATATTTGGAATCGGTTCTTAGGGAGGCAAGTATGAAACGACATTTTACTGAGCTCTTGGTGGTTGCAATCGCGGCAGTTCTGTGTGTTCCTCCGGTATTCGCCCAAGTCATGGGTACGGTGAAGGGCGTTTGCCGCGACATGGATGGCAAGCCAATCGCGGGGGCTACAGTCGAGTGGCTCAACACGGAAAATGGCCGCAAGTACCCGCTCAAAACCAACAAGAAAGGTGAGTATTTTTCCCTCGGCATCGAGCCCGGCAAATATAAAGTGACGCTACTGCAGGACGGTAAACAACTGGATTCGGTCAATGGCTTTCCCGTCCAAGCCGATGAAGCTACCCTGGATTTCGATCTGAAGAAATCCCAGACCGAGGCTGCGAAGCAGCAAGGCGTCAATCCGGAACAGCTCAAACAAATGCAGGAGCAGCAAGCGAAAGCTGCTAAGGAGAAGGATGTAGTTAAATCGCTGAATGAGAAGTTGGCTGCTGCCAACACATCCATGCAGGCCGGCGATTTCGATTCAGCGGTGAATACCTTGAATGAAGCCACTCAAATGGATGCCTCCAGAGATCTGCTCTGGGCAAGGCTGGGTGATGCCTATCTCGGCTCGGCTGGCAAGCAAACTGACGCCGCTGAAAAGACCCGGCGGTACGCAGAGGCGGTCACTGACTATCAGAAGGCCATCGACCTTAAACAGAAGTCGATGGAAGGCGGAACACCCAAGCCCGACGACCCGAAGGCCCTCGCCGCCTATTACAACAATCTGGGGCAAGCGCAAGCCCGGACCAGTAAAACAGAGGACGCAATTAAGTCATACGACAAGGCTGCTCAACTGAATCCGACGGGCGCCGCACAGTACTACTACAACGAAGGAGCTATCCTCACCAATTCGGGTAAAGTGGATGAAGCCAATACAGCTTTTGATAAATCTATTGCCGCTGATCCCAATAAAGCCGAGGCCTACTACCAAAAAGGCGTGAACCTTATCAACAAAGCCACCACGGATAAGAACGGCAAAGTAATTCCCGCGCCGGGAACAGAGGAGGCTCTTAACAAATACCTGGAGTTGCAGCCGAGCGGTCCTTATGCCGAAGGCGCCAAGACTATGCTGCAGTATATCGGCGGCAGCATCGAAACCAGCTTCGGGAAAAAGAAGAGTACAAAAAAATAATCCGTCTCTTGAAATCCTCTCTCGAGCGGCCGCTCACATGCGGCCGTTTCTCTTTTCCCTTCCCGCATTACCAACGTGCATGCACTTGTCGTTCTTGCTTGGAGCAGCAACTGCTTTTCGCTAGAGTGGCGGAGAGGATTCAGCGCTCCAGTTGATGCACACTGCTTCGAGCCCTCCCCCAATGCGCAACAGGGCATCTTCTGAAAACCTATGGCCGCCACTGCGCCTGTTCAGGTCACGTTCGACGAGACTTCAACCTCAGGCCCAGCGGCTACTCATGCCCTCTTGGCCGCAGTGCTGCGCGCCAATAGCGAGATCAGCGACGTAATCTTCTCTCCAGGCCGGCCTCCACAAGTAGAAGTGAATGGCCAGCTCCTCCAAGTCGAGGGCCAAGGTTTACGCCCATTCACCGCCGATGATACCCGCCGTATCGCCTCTGACCTGATCGGCAGCAACAAGCAGGCGATCACCATACTCCGCGAGCAGGGTTCCTGTGACGTATCTTTTGGCCTGCCTGGTCTCGCGCGATTCCGTGTGAACGTGTTCATCCAGCGTGGAAGTTGCGCCGTCGTGATGCGCGTGATCCCCACAACCATCCCCGATTTTGCCTCCTTGGGCTTGTCGCAGGAGCTCGGAGAAATAGCCCGCCTTCGTGATGGAATCGTGCTGGTTACCGGTCCACGTGGCTCGGGGAAATCGTCAACTCTGGCTTCACTGCTTGACCGCATCAACGAACAGCAGGTTTGCCACATCATTACTATCGAAGACCCTATCGAGTTCCTGCACAATCACAAGCGCGCCACCATACATCAGCGCGAATTGCACAGCGACACTCCCAGTTTCAGCATGGGTCTGCGGGCAGCGTTGCGGCAGGCTCCGCGCGTTATTCTGGCGAGCGAGTTGCGCGACCGCGACACCATGGAAATGATTATTGAGGCCGCAGAAACGGGTCATGTCATTCTTTCCACACTGAATAGCGTAAACACAGCAAAGGCCATCGAGCGCATGGTGAGTGCTTTTGCAGTGGCGGAACAGGCATCCATTCGGAGCCGACTGTCCAAAACGCTGCGCTACGTAATCGCGCAGCGGCTTATTCCTCGGCGGGATGCAGGCAGGATTGCCGTCCGTGAAATTTTTAGAGTAAATCAGCAAGCAGCACAATACATCGAGTCTGAGAACAGTTCTGGACGAAATTTCTCTCAGCTCTTGAAATCTGGGTGCGGCATGCAGGACTTCGACTGCGAAATTGAAAAGCTGGTGCGAGCCGGCACCGTGGATCTTGACACAGGATTGGCCCATGCGAGCGACCCAGCCGAGCTGCAGAAAAGTCTAAGTATTGATAGCGAAAAATCGCTCGCAGCAGAACGCGCCTAGTTCCAGTCAGGAAATCAAAAGTCAACAATCGGTATCATTCAAGCATGGCAGTAGTCCGAGATATCGCTCCGGTCCTTAGCTTCGAAGAAGCGCGTCACCTAGTAGAGGACCACGCGAGTTGCGTACACCCTGGTGGCGAGGAACGAGTTCAGCTGCTCGAAAGCACCGGGCGAGTTTTGGCGGAGCCGGTAGAAGCTGACCGCGATTTTCCTCCGTTTCGGCGCGCTGCCCGCGATGGGTACGCGGTGCGCGCCTCTGATTTGCTACACCTTCCAGCCACCCTGCAAGCCATCGGTGAGATCAAAGCTGGCGCAACACCGGAAGGCCTGAGCGTCAACTCCGGCCAGGCCGTCGCCATCATGACCGGCGCGCCCGCACCCCACGGTGCCGATGCGATCATCATGGTGGAATATACTTCACGCCACGGCGACACGGTCGAGATCACAAAGGCAGTGGCCGCGGGCGACAATATCGTTCCTGTCGGTTCAGAAGCGAGGCACGGCGATGTAATGCTCTCAAAAGGCGCGCAGCTCGACGATGCAAGCATCGCCGTCGCTGCTTCGGTGGGAAAGACTCATCTCCACGTTTACCGCAAGCCGCAGGTAACCGTGCTGGCCACGGGCGATGAAATAGTTGACATCCAGGTGCAACCCGGCCCGAATCAGATTCGAAACTCCAACAGCTATTCTTTAGCCGCACAGGTGCGTGAAGCGGGCGGAGAGCCGGTGCTTCTACCCATCGCGCCGGATGATCCGGCTTCTCTGCGGGACCTGATCGTTAAAGGCCTGCAAGCCGATTTGCTACTGCTCGCCGGCGGAGTATCTGCCGGTAAGTACGACTTCGTCGAGCAGGTGCTGGCAGAACTCAATGCAAAATTTTTCTTCACCGGAGCGCGGATTCAGCCGGGCCGGCCAGTTGTCTTCGGACGCGTGCCACCTGCAACTTCAGCCAATGACGGATGCTACTTTTTCGGCCTCCCCGGGAATCCAGTTTCGACCATGGTCACCTTTGAACTCTTCGCCCGCCCACTCCTAGACGCCCTGGCTGGAAAGTCTCCCCACAAACTGATCTTCCTGCACGCAAAGCTCAAAACGGACATCAAGACCAAAACAGGATTGAAACGCTTTCTACCTGCCATCTTCTCAGGCGAATTTGAGCATGCGGAGGTCGAACTGGTGCGCTGGCAAGGTTCTGGCGATATTGCCGCCACCGCCAGATCAAATTGCTACATCGTCATTCCTCGCGATCGTGATCGAATCTCCAAGGGAGAGTGGGTACCCGTGCTGCTTCGATAGTTCCGATTGCCCGCCAACACCGCTGCCCCCTTCGTGTCCTTCGTGGTTCACGCTTTGAGTTCATCCGCGCAGGCGGATCGCCTGTGATTTCAATCACAATCGCCCGAGATCCCATGCATAGTGCCTCGCCTGAGAATTTGTGATCCTAGCGCGGAAGAGGTGGCCTATGGAGCACGACGACGGCGACATTCTCGAAGTCCTCAAGTTCGAGTTAAAGTTCTTGGAAGACGGCGGATATGGACGCTCACAGCGCACTCCCTGGCGTCCACCCTACATCTTCGAAGACTCCCCCAGTTGCCCGAAGTTCTGCGACCCCAGTCGCGCCACGCCCTGCGACGAGTGCCGTTTGATGCACTTCGTTCCCGAAAACATGCGCGACCAGCAGGTTCCCTGCAGGTTCATCCCAATCAATAAAGACGGGCATACGATAGACGACTTTTACCTCACCAGCACCCAGGTTGAAATGGAAGAGGCCCCTGGCCGCAGGACGGTTGCGTTCTCAGATCACTCGCATCGAGCAGGAACGAGCAGCAACCAACCCGTCACGGCAGTCCGCATAGGAAACCAGATCGAGAACACGCGGCCTGTAACTGTAAAATCCCATGAGGCGGCGCCGCCCCTATGCGGCCTTCTCTCTCCCAATATCTCTCCTCATGGACAACGAAGCATGGGATCCGGCCGCAAGACGAACCGCTCATGGTTCGCTTTCACGAAGCCTGTCAGAACGCAGTATTTATCTCCGTTATTTCTGATCCCTGAGCCTCAATACCCGCGTGGCTCAGACGAACGCCTGGCACGCATTTGCTTCGCCGATTACAATCGCGAGATACCGCTGGTCTTTGACTACACCGACGAGCAGAGTATAGTCCACGAGATTCTGGGTGGAGGCAGGCTAAGTAAGTTAGCAGAACACAACGAGGGCGAGGTTGCGGTAATTATCTCTGACCAGTATCCGGCTCAGGGGCTCGCTACGGAACTGCTCAAACAGCTGATCCAGATAGCCAAGAACGAGGGGCTAAACCGCCTTCAAGGAGAAGTGCTGAGGGACAAGATTACAATGCAAACCGTGATGCGAAAACTCGGGTTCCGCCTCCGGATGCTGCAAGATCCAGCCACCGTCCACGCGGTTTTTGAACTCTAGTTTTCACGCTTCCACCGGTGTGCCACTCTCAACCGGCAGCCCCGCCTGCTGCCACCCATCAAGCCCACCAACCACGTTAATTACATTCTGAAAACCAGCCCGCTGCAGCAGGCTGCAGGCAATCATGCTGCGATAGCCACTTTTACAGTGCACGGCAATCGGCAAGTTCTCCTTGGCGAGCGGTAGCGCGCTATTGAATTTATCCAGCGGCCACCAGGCTGCGTCAATGATGTGGCCAGCCTTCCATTCGCCCTCTCGCCGTACGTCCAGCACGCGCACTCCTCCCCGCGGCAACTTCTCGTGAAGCTCCTGCACGCTCATCTGCTCCATTGTGGAAACCGCAAACCCTGCCTCTTTCCAGCCACCAACCCCACCCTCCAGGTATCCTCGCTCCAATTCAATCCCCACTCGCGCCAGGCGCATCCTGGCCTCCTGAAGCTGGTCCGACGAATCAGCAATCAACACCGGCCGCGAAGACAACCCTAACAGTGTCCCCGCCCAGGTTGCGAACTGTCCGGAAAGCGCGATATTGATCGACCCCGGCACGTGCCCGGCGGCAAACTGCTCTCCAGGCCTGACGTCCAATGCTGTCACGCTCTCGCTCAACATCTCGCTCAGCTCGCCAGGAGAGATCGGCCGCATCTCCGGCAATTCCGCCAATGCCGAAGCTCCTTCTCGATTAATTTCCGCATCCTTCACGAAGTACTCAGGCCGCGTGGGTAAATTAGTGGTCAGCTGCTTCACGAATTCGTCGCGGCTGGGAATCTGCAGCGCGTAATTTGTGAGCCGCTCAGTTCCAATCGTCGATGAGCGTTCCGCACGCATGTTGCGCCCGCACAGCGAACCCGCGCCGTGAGCGGGATATACGAGCACATTGTCCGGCAAAGTCAACAGTTTGTTATGAAGGCTGTCAAACAACATGCCCGCCAGTTGCTGCGGCGTGTGCGTTGTTGAAAGATCTGGCCGTCCGACATCACCTAGGAAAAGCGTGTCTCCGGTCAACACCGCCCAGGGTTGCGCCGATTTCTCTTCGTCGGTTATTAGCAGGCAAATGCTCTCCGGTGTATGACCCGGCGTCTCCACAACTCGAATGCGCGCTTTGCCGACCTGCAACTCGAAGCCGCCCCGTACATCAACGTGCGGAAACTTTGCGCCTGCGGCCTCTCCAATGTAGATCGTTGCGCCGGTTCGGGCGGCGAGTTCCTTGTGTCCTGAAACAAAGTCGGCATGGAGATGCGTCTCGAAAATATGCCGTATCTGCAATCCGTGCTCTGCAGCGGTTTCAAGATAGATTTCGACATCCCGTTGCGGGTCTACAACAACCGCGGCCCCTTCAGATCCAAATAGGTATGAGGCATGTGCCAAACATCCGAGATAGAATTGTTCGAAGTACATTTTGATCCCCCCCATGCAACTATTAATCATAACGCTGAATCCACCCCGGTAACGGACCATGGCGGCACTCCGCATTCCGATTGACTCCCCACCCGAACCCACCTAAGATTACCTGCCAATGTCGGTTGCGCAGCAAGCGTTGATCGGCCAGACGATCTCCCATTATCGCGTTCTGGAAGCCATCGGTGGCGGCGGAATGGGCGTCGTTTACAAGGCCGAAGACACCTCCCTCGGACGTTTTGTCGCGCTCAAGTTCCTCCCGGAAGATGTTTCCCAGGAACCTCAGGCGCTGGAACGCTTTCGTCGCGAGGCGCGGGCCGCCTCGGCTCTCAATCACCCCAATATCTGCACCGTCCATGAGATTGGACAGCACGAGAACCGGCTGTTCATCGTCATGGAGTACCTCAGCGGCAAGACCCTCAAGCACCTGATTCAGAACCGTCCCCTGGAACTGGATCGCATTCTGAAGGCAGGCATCGAGGTCGCTGATGCCCTGGATGCGGCGCACGCAAAAGGCATCGTGCATCGCGATATCAAGCCGGCCAACATCTTCATAACTGATCGAGGCAACGCCAAGGTCCTTGATTTCGGCCTCGCAAAGATTACGTCTAACAAGCCGGTCGGGCATGAATCGCAGACCAAGGCCGACCTGACAGAACTCGACTTGACCAATCCGGGGACTGCTGTCGGCACCATGTCCTACATGTCGCCGGAGCAGTTGCGTGGCAAAGAACTGGACGGCCGCACCGACCTGTTCTCCTTCGGAATCGTGCTTTACGAGATGGCTACCGGTGTTCTGCCATTCCGAGGCGAAACGTCGGCAGTCATCACCGAGGCGATTCTCAATCGTGCCCCGACGACGCCCATCCGCCTAAATCCCGAACTCCCCGCAAAGCTCGAAGAGATCATCAGCAAGGCCCTCGAAAAAGATCGCGACATGCGCTGCCAGACTGCAGCCGAGATGCGCGCCGATTTGAAACGCCTGCAGCGTGCGCTGGAGTCATCGCGTAGCAACACCGTGATGACCGAGTCAGGCTCGACACCGACAACTGGCGTCTTAGCGATTCCTGCCCTCGCAAAGCCTAAGAAACTGCCGAGTGTAGCGGCTCTCGCGTTCCTTACACTTGTCGCTCTGGGCTTAGGTTTATTCGCCGGCAAGCTGATTTTCAGCGCGGCACCAGTTAGCCCACCTCTGTATCGTCAGCTCACGTTCCGCCGCGGCAGCATCCGTTCCGCCCGCTTTGCCCCCGATGGCCACACCATTCTTTACAGTGCGGCGTGGCAGGGCAATCCCCTCGACGTCTTCACCGCCCGTCCCGAAGCTCCCGAATCCCGCTCCATGGGGCTCAGCCGAACGCAACTCATGGCCGTGTCCACCAGCGCCGAAATGGCGGTTCTGCTTGACAGCAAGGCGATAGGCACCTGGGTGAGCATGGGCACCCTTGCCCGTGCGCCGCTGGCTGGCGGAGCCCCGCGCGAAGTACTCGAGCATGTGCAGTGGGCAGACTGGTCTCCAGATGGTGCGAACTTCCTCGTGGTTCGCGACTACGGTGGAATGAACCGCCTGGAGTTCCCGATTGGCAAACCTCTCTATCAGACCGGCGGCTGGATAGGTCATCCCAGGGCGTCGCCCAAAGGCGATCTAATCGCGTTCGCCGATCATCCCGTTCAAGGTGATGACAGCGGCTCCTTATCAATCGTTGATCTATCAGGCAACAAGAAGAGCCTGACAGGCGAGTGGTTCACGATTCAGGGCGTTGCTTGGTCTCCTGATGCCAAGGAAGTCTGGTTCACCGCCAGCAAAACCGGTACCGATCGCACCTTGTATGCTGTCACACTCGACGGCAAACAACGTATGGTGTTACGCCTTCCAGGCGCACTAATGCTCTTGGACATCGCCAAGGATGGCCGCCTTTTGCTCATGCGCGCCAGTTGGCGACGCGAGCTGATGGGCCTCGGCAGCGATTCGAAGGAACACGAACTGTCCTGGCTCGACTACTCCTATCCCGCTGATCTTTCCGCCGATGGAAAGACCTTGCTTTTTGACGAGGAAGGCGGCGGAGGAGCGCTTGATTATTCAAAGTCCGGTGGATTGACCTATGCCGTGTACTTCCGTAAAACCGATGGTTCAGCCGCCGTCCTGCTTGGCGAAGGCGGAGCGGTTGCTTTATCGCCGGATGGCAAGTGGGTGATCGCTCAAACCCAGGGTTCGCCGTCTCAGCTCAAACTGTTGCCCACGGGCGCCGGAGAACCTAAGGAACTCACTCATGACTCGGTGAATCATAGCTGGGCGCACTGGTTTCCTGAACAGAAGCGAATCCTCTATTCCGGCAATGAGCCCGGCAAAGGCGTCAAGCTCTATGTGCTCGACCTTGCCTCTGGAAAGAGCCAGGCGATCACTCAGGAAGGTGTGCAGGGCACTGCGTTCATGATTTCTCCCGATGGTCAGTCGGTTGCCGGCATCGGCCCAGACCAGAAGGGGTATCTATACCCAGTCAATGGCGGAGAGCCACGAGTCATTCCCGGCTTCCAGCCAGGAGAGCAACCAGTCACCTGGGGCGCGGATAACCGTTCCCTGTACGTCTACCAACCGGGAGAATTGCCCGCACGAGTAAATCGCCTCGACTTGCAAACCGGTCAACGCACTTTCTGGAAGCAGCTCATGCCCTCCGATCCGGCCGGCGTCGAAAATATCGGGCCTATCCTGTTGACTCCCGATGCCAAGAGCTGTGTCTACGGCTATCACCGCATGCTTGCCGACCTCTACCTAGTCGAAGGTCTGAAATAGGAAGAACCAACCAGTCGGGCAATTAGCCCATGCCCTTTCCCGAAATTGCTGTGTGCAAATTTGTCCGCCAACGTCTATCGTGGTTTATGCATCTCGATACTTTGCAAAATTATCAGCGGAGGTATTGAACAAATGAGGCTGCGTAAAGAAAACATCCTTATGAACGTGCTGTTGGGTACCGGACTTTATCTGCTGGATTCGCTGCGAGATCGCTTCGCCGAAGGCGTCGATGATCTCCGTGGCCGTGCGCGCGACACCTACGAGACTGCTTCAGAACGCGTCAGTCGTGCGAGCGATGTGTTGAAGGGCGAAGACCACCCGAGAATGAACGCTGCCCTGGCGCTGCTGGTCGGCGTTGGTATTGGTGTAGGGGTCGGCATTCTGCTGGCGCCCGCTAGCGGCGAGGAGACGCGCAGAAAGATTCAGACCCGCTTCGCTCGCGAGAACGAACCGGCAACTGGCACCTACGGCATGTAGACGTTGCGCTGCGCATGCTACGACTGAGCTGAACTCCGGGACGAGTTCCGAACGAGCACGACATTACCCGCAAGAGAGGGGCACTGAAATTTTCGCTAGGGCTAGGTATGGCGAGTCTCAACGCCGCTACTGTTTCACAAGCGGCGCCCCGCGCAAAGCGTCCCCCAAACGAACGTCAGAATCACCAAATGAGACACCAGAGCCTACGATGGCCAAAACGAATCCCGCAGCCGGAACTGCTGCGGTGCAATGTTTGAAGACCCAGGCCGGGCGCCGGGCGGACATCGAGGTATCGATCTGGACCACGTCACCGGGGCGGGAAACCGCGTACTGCTTGGGTTTGCGGATGGCATAGGGCTGGGGATGGGGAGCGCGGCGACTGCCCGGCCACCCCGCTGGCTGGAGTCTAGATCGCGCCTTGGCCCTCAAAGCCTGCAAGCGCGTCCCGCTTGCAGTGTGCTTTCCTGATCTGCGTTCCAGGAGTTATCCGCACTAAAAATTAAGCACGACATTGGTGGGTGAGTTACGCGCCCAGACCGCACGTTCATTTCTTTAATTTCCCGATAACCGCTCGCATGATAGCCTAAATCGGACGCCGCTTTGGGCCGCGGAATGCATGTTTCCAGGTCCAGAAGTCGTCTGAATCGCATGGATTCCAGCAGTAACAAACCGCCCGTACCCATCTCTTCTCAAAGGATTTCGGGGCCTCCCTCTCCGGCCGTAGCAACGCAACTTTCCCCCCAAGGCGGGGTTGAATCCTACGTGGGCAGCGTAGCCATGGATCAGGTGTTGCTCGCCACGGGGGGCGGGCCGATGGCAACGCCAGCCATCGCCGGAGCCATTCTGTTCGGCGACGGCTTTAGTGATGCCGATGTAATGCTCCGGGTCAAAGATGGCGATGACTCTGCATTCGACTATTTGGTGCAAAAGTACCGCCGGCCGATGGTTAGTTTCATGGCCCGCATGGCGCATAACACAGCGGTTGCGGAAGAGTTGGCACAGGAAGTGTTTCTCCGTGTATATCGTTCGCGTGGAAGCTACCAGGTCAGCGCGAAGTTTACCACCTGGTTGTACCGCATCGCGGTAAACCTGGCGGTCAATCATGCGCGCGACACGCGCCACGAGCGCGCGGAAAAAACCCTCAGCCTGAATGAGCCTGATCCGGAGAACGGCCGCACGCTGGATGTGCCCGATGGCGCTCTGGACGCAGAAGAAAATCTGGTTCGGCGCGAGCGGCTGCAAGCCATCCGCCAGCGGGTGCAGGCTCTGCCCGAGCGGCAACGGTTGGCCGTAATCATGCACAAGTATCAACAGATGGATTACCGCCAGATCGGCGAGGTTTTGAAACTGAGCGAGTCAGCCACCAAGTCACTGCTGTTCCGCGCTTATGAGACTTTGCGCGAACAGCTGAAGGATTTTGTATGAAACAAGCAGTCATCCATTGCAATGACGTTCGCGAGTTGATGCCGGATCTGGCCGCCGGCCTGAGCGCGTTGACCCCGGAGGTAAAACAGCACCTGAGTGCCTGCTGCGAATGTGCCGGTAAGCTCGAAGCTTTCCGCCAAACCATGTCGCTGCTGGACGAATGGCGCACGCCCGCACCATCCCCTTATTTTGACGTTCGCTTGCAAGCCCGCCTGCGCGAAGAAAAAGCCCACCAGCCGAGCGCACTGCTGCAATGGTTGCGCAAACCCGCGCTTGCCTTTTCGTTCGCCGTCCTAATGGTGGTAAGCGTGACACTGGTCCGCATAAATCAGACACACAGAGAGCCAGGCGCTCCCCCGGCGCCGGTACAGATTGCTGCCGAACCCGGTACGCCGGTGGGAGATCTGCAGGCGCTCGAAAAGAATCACGAACTGTATTCGGATTTCGATCTGCTCGACGACCTGCAGGTCCAGCAGGATGTGAATTCGAATCCGTAAGTCAAATTACAGAGCTTGCGACAAATTTTGGATTGCCATAAGGGGAAATCGGGGAACGTGTCACGCCTGAAATCTCGTACGGTTGCGGCGGTCTTGGGCTGTCTTCTGCTGATTGCTGCTAACCCCGCGGAGTCCCAGGCTCGCGGCGCCCGGCGAGCACCGCAGCGGCACCAGGAACGTCCTGAGGCGCACCAGGAAGCCCCACAACTTGCCGCCCCCAAACCAGCCGAGAAGCAACGATCAGGCCAACACGCGGGGCAGTGGCTGCGCCGCTACAAGAATCTCCCTCCGACAGAGCAGCAAAGGGCGCTCAATGAGGACCCGAAGTTCCGCAATCTGCCTCCAGAGCGGCAGGAGCGACTGCGCGAACGTTTGCAGCACTTCAGCAATCTGCCTCCGGAGCAGCAGGAGAGAATCCTCAATCGCATGGAAACCTGGGAGCACCTAACTCCCGATCAAAAAGGCCAGGCACGCCAGCTTTTCGGAAGACTGCAACAGCTTCCCCCTGACCGCCGCCGGGTCGTCGATAAAGCCATCCGCGGCCTGCGCGCCATGCCTCCTGAGCAGCGACAGCAAGTGATCGAGTCCGACCGCTTCAGAGACAGCTTCTCACCGGACGAACGGGACCTGCTCAACCAGGCTTCCCGCCTGCCTCTGGCGCCGGCGGAAGGCGTTCAGGGCGAGCAGGCACCGGAATACTAGAACCAACCCCTCGAGATGGCCCGTTTTCGCCATCGCTTACGCACCGACGGCGGGAGTACCTGTATGCTCAGCTTGCGGCCCCTAAACCGGTCTGTTTTCGCAAGTTGTGGGCAGGGAGGCAGTTATGACTTGGACCTCGGTGGAGGATGGGCTTCCCCATGACGGCGAGGAGTGCGTTCTGGTTTGCATGCAACCGTAAATTACCACGGTATCATAGACTTACTGGCATTTAGTAACCTACAACTTCAAGCGTTCGTACCCCCCCCGCGCCGTTACAGCCTAGTGTAAAATTTTGTAAGATTTTGTAACGTTTGTCTCCTCCCGCTCTGCCGCGCTCCTCTCGCGTACGCCATCTGCTGAGAGGCGTTGGTTGGGTGAAACTCTAGCCACCCCTCCCAAGTTCCGTCAACTCTCTCTTCACCGCAAATCCACACTACGTAAGCAGTATCGCCATCAATGACCTTGGCAGCAGTTTCACGGATAAGCACGGCGTTGACCTCGCGAGATTAGATGTCGCGTGATGACAAACTGGTCTGGGATGCAGCCCGCCCACTGAAGTTGATATAACTTCGGGAGGCATAAACGCCTAAGAGTGCCTAACAAAACCGGAAGGGTGGCGATTGCCGTCGTTAGCGCACAGGATGTGGCATCTAGCACACGAAAGCGCCTGTCTGACGCGGCATTCAACGCCCTACCCGCAATAATTTGACTTGACACCAGCTGTTTTGGGCATAGACTTATGCCGCTCAGCCGTACCCCCCTCCTGCAGTGGTGCGGCCCCTCGACAGTCACTGGTGAACTTA
>Ga0075434_100000054_pt1 | contig 56191 bp, 49 predicted proteins | sample RhiMethybrSRZTD3_FD_75298 | JGI IMG/M metagenome (GOLD analysis project Ga0075434, IMG submission 75298) | Populus rhizosphere microbial communities from Tennessee, USA - Rhizosphere MetaG P. TD hybrid SRZTD3 | ecosystem: Host-associated > Plants > Roots > Rhizosphere > Soil | place: USA...
TCCGTGCGGGCCAATCCCTGGAGGGAACCGTCGAAGAGGGACACATGCGTAGGCCGCAGGTTTTGCGTGAGCGAGGAAGGATCCACGGCGAAGCCGTGGTTCTGGCTCGTGATCACCACCTGCCCGGTGTCGAGGTCCTTCACCGGGTGGTTCGCGCCGTGGTGGCCGAACTTCATCTTCAGCGTTTTCGCGCCCGAGGCGAGGCCCATCAGCTGGTGGCCGAGGCAGATGCCGAACACCGGGATGCGCGTCGCGTCGAGGATCTCGCCGATCGCCTCGATCGCGTAGTCGCACGGCTCCGGGTCGCCCGGGCCGTTGGCGAGGAATACGCCATCGGGCCGCATTTTCAAGACTTCTCTTGCCGGAAATGCGGCCGGAACCACGGTCACCCGCGAGCCGCGCTCGGCGATCATGCGCAGGATGTTGCGCTTGATGCCGTAGTCGTAGGCGACGACGTGGGTCTTGGCGCCCTCGAGCTTCCGGTATCCCTTGCCCTGCTCCCAGCAACCTTCGGTCCACTCATAGGGCTCGCGCACGCTCACGACCTTGGCGAGGTCCATGCCGGCGAGGCCGGGAAATTTCCTCGCCTCGGCGAGCGCGGCTTCGACATTTATCGAGCCGGCCATGAGGCAGCCGTTCTGGGCACCCTTCTCGCGCAGGATGCGCGTGAGCTTGCGGGTGTCGAGCTCGGCGATGCCGACGATCCTGTTCTTCGCCAGGTACGAAGGAAGGTCCTGCTGCGCGCGCCAGCTCGAGTGAAGCCGCGGCAAGTCGCGCACCACGAGGCCTGCGGCATGGACCTGCGCCGCCTCCTGGTCCTCCGGGTTGACGCCGGTGTTGCCGATGTGGGGATACGTGAGGGTGACGATCTGCCGGCAGTAGGAGGGATCGGTGAGGATTTCCTGATAGCCGGTCATCGCCGTGTTGAACACCACTTCGCCCGCCGAAATGCCCGCCGCGCCGATTGAACGGCCGCGAAAAATCGTCCCGTCGGCGAGGACGAGGACTGCTTGATCTGAATTCGGCATCTGCACGCGAAAAGCGGGAGAAGCCCCCGGGCTGCTCCCGCTTCGTTGAAGCCGAGATTATACGCGAGTCAGCGCAGGCCGAGCGTGGTCTTCAGCTTGCCGACCGCCTCGCGCAGGCAGGCCGCCTTGTCCTTCAGCTTCGGATCCTGGTTGACGAGCGAGTTGCACTCGGCCCAGCTCTTCGCGTCGGGCAGCACCATTACGCGCCCGGGCGCCATGATCCCGGGCTGCGCCACCTTCTGGTAGTCCGAGCGGTTGCGGAAGCCGCGCTCGTCGACGTAGCCGAAGATCAGGTACTGGTAGGCCCAGAAGCTCGACGGCGACGCCTTGTGGTCGCGGTGCATCTGCTCCTCCACCTGCTGCATGCTGCGCGCCGCCTGGTCCAAGTCGCGCCCCAGGCAGCCGGCGTACCAGCCGTAGCTGCGCGTCGCCGGGTAGGTGATGCGCGCTTCCATCACGTAGCCCGGGCCGTTGCATACCGGGCCGACCTCGAGGGCGCTCACGCCGACGCCGTTGAAGGGCGAATTCGCCTGGTAAAGCGCGGCGAGCGCCTCGGCGTTCTGGCGGATTTCGGCTTCGCCCCGGCCGGCGACGAAGGTCGCCACGCCGAGCTCGTTGCCCGCCTGCGTGCCGAGCCTGAACTTCACCACGGCGCGCAGCGGCGCGCCGGTCGAGCCCGAATGCTCTGCGAAGCCGCGTCCCGGTGCGAACAGCGCGGCCACGGCGGGCTTGGGCGCTGAGACCGCGGCGGGAGGGGCGATGGCGGCGATTTGCTGGGGCGGCTGCGGCGCGGGCGCCGCGACCGGAGCGGCTGGCGGCGGTGGCGGAGGTGGCGGCGGCGCGGCGACGACCGGCGGCGGAGGCACCGGCTTCGGCTCGACCTTGGGTTCTATTCTGGGCGCCGGGGTGGGTGCGACGGCGGCTGGCGGCGGCGGCGTGGGTGCCGCGGCGAGCACCGGAGGCGCGGGTTGCGGCGCCGGCTGCGGAGCCGGCTTCGGCGCGGCCGCGACCGGCGCGGGAGGCGGCGGCGGAGGCGGCGGCGTGGGCGCGGCGGCGACCGGCGCCGGCGCGGGCCTGGGCGCGGGAATTGGAGTCGGCGCAGGCTTCGGTGCGGCCGCGACCGGCGCGGGCGCGGGCTTCGGCGCGGCGGCGACCGGCGCCGGCGCGGGCCTGGGTCGCGCCACCGGTCGATCGTCGATGAGGAGCGAGAGCTCGAGCGCCCAGGTCGGCAGCTCGGAAGGCGCGATCTGCAGGTTGTCGCCGGCGCGGCTGCGGAACACCTGGTTATCGCGCACGAAGTAGGCGTCGGAGGGCGAGATCAGCTTGCCGGCCTTGTACGTCCGCTCGGTCGCGAGGCGGATCTTGCCGCCGGCGTAGACGCGCACCACGCCCGAGCCGTCGGCGCGGCCGTCGGCGCACTGGCCGCTCCAGCGGATGCGCGAGGCGCCGCGCGCCTCGGCCTGCGCGACATAGAGCTTGCAGTCGTCGGCGGTCACCTCGACCGTGCCGGCGGGCGCCTGCGCCCACGCCGGCGCCGAAACCACGGCCACGACCGCCCCCCAGGCGATTCCCCTCATCGTTACCACCTCCCCTCGAAATCGGGGTCAGGCACCGAACTCCTTCAGCTACGCGCCGCTGGAAATCGGTGCCTGACCCCGATTAGCGCAAGCCCAGCACGTCGAACATGTCGTACAGCCCGGGCTTGCGGCCCTGCAGCCACTTCGCCGCGCGCAGCGCGCCCGCAGCATACGTCATGCGGCTCTGCGAGCGCACCGTGACCTCGACGCGCTCGCCCGCCCCCGCGAAAACAATTGTGTGCTCGCCGACGATGTCGCCGCCGCGGATGGCGTGGAACCCGATCTGCTTCGCAGGGCGCGCGCCGGTCTCGCCTTCGCGGCCATGCTTCGCCACGTCGGCCAGCTTTCTGTTCAGGGCCGAGGAAATGATCTCGCCCAGCTTGAGCGCCGTGCCCGAGGGCGCATCGACCTTGCCGCGGTGGTGCGCCTCGATGATCTCGACGTCGTAGGCGTCGCCGAGGATCTTCGCCGCCGTCTCCGCGAGACGGTAGGCGGCGTTCACGCCGACGGCGAAATTCGCCGCCATCACGATCGGCATGCGCTTCGCGGCCTCGGCGATGGTCTTCTGCTGCGCCGGCGAGAAGCCGGTGGTGCCGATCACCATCGCCTTGGCGTGCTGGAGATGGGCAAGCGTGCCCTCGGGGCGCGTGAAGTCGATCAGCACGTCGCAGGACGCAGCAGCCGCCGCGGAATCCGATGCGATCTTCACGCCGCCGATTTCCAGGCCGACCGCTCCACTTTTTGCAACGTCGAAAGCGGCACCGAGCTCGAGCTCGCGATCGGCCGTGATCGCCTCGATCAGCGTGCGGCCCATCCGGCCGCCGGCGCCGGCGACGGCGATCTTCATCGGCCGGCCGCGGGCGAGACGACGTCGCCCTCGAGGCGCTCGAGCTTGTCGTTGCTGAAGAACACCGCGACGCGGCGGTTCTCGCGCTTGCCGTCGGACGCCTCGCGATAGTAGATGTAGTCCCAGCGCTCGCCGTGGAAGATGTCGGTGATGAGCGGCGTGCCGAGGATGAAGCGCACCTGTTCGCGGGTCATGCCCGGCTTGAGCTGCGCGACCATGTCCTGCGAGACGAAGTTGCCCTGCTGGATGTCCATCTTGTAGGGCGTGATGCCGGGCACGCGCGGCACGGGGATGCACGCGGCGAGCGCGAGCACGGCGAGCAGCAGTAGGGCGCGGAGCATTTGCCTATAATGATAGTCGATGCCCACGAGCGCCCAGAGCCTCAAGGAGAGCGGCCTCAAGGCGACGCTGCCGCGGCGCAAGATCCTGGAGCTCTTCGAGCAGAGCAAGGTGCGGCATCTCTCGGCCGAGGACGTCTACAAGTCGCTCATCGCCGAGGGCATCGACATCGGCCTCGCCACCGTCTACCGCGTGCTCACGCAGTTCGAGCAGGCCGGGCTGCTCTCGCGCCAGCACTTCGAGACCGGCAAGGCGGTGTTCGAGCTGAACGAGGGCAGCCACCACGACCACCTGGTGTGCCTGCAATGCGGCCGCGTCGAGGAGTTCTACGACGCCGAGATCGAGAAGCGCCAGACCGACGTCGCGCGCGGCCGCGGCTTCCAGCTGCACGGCCACTCGCTCGCGCTGTACGCGGACTGCATCAAGAAGAACTGCCCCTACCGCCCCGTCTGAGAAATCGGGGTCAGGCACCGATTTCCCTGCTGCGCGCCCCTGGAAATCGGTGCCTGACCCCGATTTCTAGCCGGCGTCCAGTAGTTCCGCGGCGTGCTTGCGCGCGGTGCTCTCGGCGCCGCCGAGCATGCGCGCCAGCTCCAGGATGCGCGCCGGGCGATCGAGCGGCGCCACGCTGATCTTGAGGCTGGGTGACTTCGTGACCGACCACTGCTCGTCGCCGCACGCCGCGACCTGCGGCAGGTGCGTCACGCACAGCACCTGCCGGTCCTTGCCGAGGCGTTTCAGGGCGCGGCCGATGGTCTCGGCAACCGCGCCGCCGATGCCGGCGTCGACTTCGTCGAAAACCAGCGTCGCCACCGGCGAGGCCTTTGCCGCGACCAGCTGGATCGCGAGGCTGATGCGCGAGAGCTCGCCGCCCGAGGCGACGCGCGCGAGCGGCCGCAGCGGCAGGCTGGCGTGCGAGGCGACCTCGAACTCGACCGCCTCGGCGCCGGACGCGCCGGGCTCATTCAGCCTGGTGAGCGACACGGAGAAGCGCGCGGCCTGCATCGCCAGCTGCTGCAGAGCCGCGCTGACCGCCTTCGAGAGCGCGCTCGCGCCGGCGGCGCGCTTGGCCGAGAGCTTCTTAGCCGCCGCCTCGTAGCGGGCGCGGGCGGCCGCGACCTCGCGCTCGAGCGCCCCGGGATTCACCGCGAGCTCGAGCTCGGCCAGGCGCTTCTCGAGCGCGACGAGCCGCGCCGGCAGCTCCTCGGGCCGCAGGCGATAGCGGCGCGCCGCGGCATGCAGGGCCTCGATGCGCGCCTCGACCTCGCGCAGCGCCTCCGGATCGAGCTCGACGCGGGAGGCGTAATGGCGCAGCTCGCGCGCGGCTTCGCCCGCCTGCGCCTCGGCCGATTCCAGCATCTCGACGATCGGTTTCAGCCGGTCGTCGTGCGCCGATAGCGAGTTCAGCCTGCCCGCGATCGCGCTCAACTGGGCGAGGGTTGCGCCCTCCGCCTCGGCGAGCGCCTCGAGGGCCGACTGGGCACCCGCGAGCAGGCTCGAGCCGTGCTGCAGCCGCGTGTGCTCGCCGCTCACCCGCTCCCATTCGCCCTCGGCAGGCTTCAGCCTGCCGAGATGGTCGAGCTTTTCCTGCAGATCGATTCGCTCGGCTTCCCGGGCGGCGAAGTTCTTCTGCGCCTCGCGCGCCACCTCCTCGAGCCGCTTCCAGGCGCGGAACGCTTCCGCGGCCTCGCGCGCGAGATCGGTGGAATTGCTGTGGGAATCGAGCAGCTCGCGCTGCGCGGCGGCGCGAAGCAGCGACTGGTGCGCGTGCTGGCCGTGCAGGTCGACGAGGTGCTCGCCCGCGTCCTTGAGCTGCGCGAGCGTGGCGGCGTGGCCGTTGATGAAGCAGCGCGAGCGGCCGGATGCGTCGATCGTGCGCCGCAGGAGCAGCACGCCGGGATCCCCCTCGAGGCCGTGCTCGGCCAGCCAGTCCTGCAAGGCCCCCTTCTTCGGGAAATCGAACTCGGCGCTCAGCTCTGCGCGCTCCGCGCCCTGGCGCACCACCGCGGCGTCGGCGCGGCCGCCGACCAGCAGCTCGATGGCGTCGACCAGCATCGACTTGCCGGCGCCGGTCTCGCCGGTGAGGACGGTGAAGCCGGAGCCGAGCTCCAGTGACGCCTTCTCGATGAGAACGAAGTTCGCGGCCTCGAGCGCGCGCAGCACCGCTACTTGTCCCCCTTCTCCACCACCTCGCTCCAGCCCAGCTTCTCGCGCAGCGTGGCGAAATAGTGGTATCCGGGCGGATGCACGAAGCGCACGACTTCGGCCGAGCGCTTGAGGACCAGCTTGTCGCCTTCCTGCATGTCGGTGAGCGCGAGCCCGTCGAAATGCGCGCGGGCGTCGAGCGCGCGCACCAGCTCGATCTCGACCAGGCAGCGGTCGGTGACACTGACCGGGCGCGCCGACAGGGTGTGCGGGTTGAGCGGCACCAGCGCGAGCGCCGGCACCGCGGGATGCAGGATCGGCCCCTGCGCCGAGAGCGCGTAGGCGGTCGAGCCGGTGGGCGTCGCGACGATCATGCCGTCGGCGCGCAGCGTGTAGATGAACTCGCCGTCGAGCGAGAGCTTGAACTCGATGAGGCGCCCCTGCGCTCCCTTGCTGATCACCGCTTCGTTGAGCGCGATGGTGCGCAGCACCGTTTCCCGCCCGCGGCGGATCTCGGCGTCGAGGAGCGCCCGCTCTTCCATCGAGTACTTGCCCTCGAGAACGGCGCCGATGCCGGCGCGCATGTCGCCTTGCCCTATGTCGGTCATGAAGCCCACGCGGCCCTGGTTGACGCCGACCACCGGCACCTTGTGCTGCACCAGGTTGCGCGCCGCCGCGAGCAGCGTGCCGTCGCCGCCGATCACCACCGCCAGGTCGGCGGACTTGCCGATCGCGGCGTAGTCGAATCCCTTCGCGCCGAGATCGGCCGCGGTCTCCTTCTCGATCAGCACCTCGCAGCCGCGGCCCTCGAGCAGCGACGACAGCTCGCGCAGCGACGCCGCGATCTCCGGGCTGCGCAGCTTGCCGACGATCGCGACGCGCCTGAATTTTCCCGGCGGCTTCGAGGCCATGGGTCGAGTGTACAATGGACCGAATGCTCGACAAGCGCGCACAAATCCTTCTTAAGACGTTGATCGAGCGCTACATTGCCGAGGGCCAGCCGGTCGGCTCGCGCACGCTTTCGAAGTACTCCGGCCTCGACCTTTCGCCGGCCACCGTGCGCAACGTGATGGCCGACCTCGAGGAGCTCGGCTTCATCGCCAGCCCGCACACCTCGGCGGGGCGCGTGCCGACGCCGGCGGGGTACCGCTTCTTCGTCGACACGCTGCTGGTGATCAAGCCGCTCGAGTCCGGCGCCGTGTCGCGCATCGAGGGCGAGCTGCAGCCCGACAACCCGCAGCGCGTGATCCAGGCCGCGTCCCAGCTCCTGTCGCAGCTCACGCAGTTCGCCGGCGTGGTGATGACGCCGCGGCGCCGCGCGGTCAGCTTCCGCCACATCGAGTTCCTCCGCCTCTCCGAGAAGCGCGTGCTCCTGATCATGGTCACCCCCGAGGGCGACGTGCAGAACCGCATCCTCTTCACCGAGCGCGAGTTCACGGCCTCCGAGCTGATCGAGGCAGCGAACTTCATGAACCAGCACTACTCGGGACACAGCTTCGAGGACGTGCGCAGCAAGCTCCAGGGCGAGCTCTCCGAGCTGCGCCAGGACCTGATTCGCCTGCTCACCGCGGCGGTCGACGCCGGCAACCGCGCGATCTCCGAGGGCGGCGAGCCGTACGTGATCTCCGGCGAGCGCAAGCTGCTCAGCCTGCAGGACGTCTCGCACGACATGAGCCGCCTGCGGCAGCTCTTCGAGCTGTTCGAGCGCAAGACCTCGCTCCTGCAGATCCTCGACGTCTCGCTGCGCGGCCAGGGCGTGCAGATCTTCATCGGCGGCGAGTCGGGCTTCAGCGCCGCGCCCGACGACGTGAGCGTGGTCACCTCGCCCTACAAGGTCGACGGCGAGGTGGTCGGCACCGTCGGCGTGATCGGCCCGACGCGCATGGCGTACGACCGGGTGATCCCGATCGTCGACGTCACCGCCAAGCTGCTCTCCAGCGCACTATCCCAGCACTGATCGTCAATCTCGGCACGCCCGCCGCGCCCACGCCGGCGGCGGTGCGCGCCTATCTCGCCGAGTTTCTTTCCGACCCTCGCGTCGTGCCACTGCCCCGCTGGCTGTGGCTGCCGCTGCTCCAGATAGTGCTGCAAATCCGATCCCCCCGGACCGCAGAGAAGTACGCGCAGATCTGGACGCCCGAGGGCTCGCCGCTCGCCGTGCACACCGCGCGCCAGGCGAAGCTCGCCGGCGCCGATTACGCGATGCGCTACGGCGAGCCCAACATTCGAGCCAAGGATTTGAGGGGCGGCATCGTCGTGCCGCTTTATCCGCAGTACGCCGACAGCACCACGGGCAGCATCCTTGACCTCGTTCCGCCAGAAACGAAAGTGGTGCGCGACTTCCATGATCACCCGGCCTACATCGCCGCGCTCGCGGCCGTGCAGCGCCGCCACTGGCAGAAGCAGGGCCGCGCGCCGATGCTGGTGATGAGCTTTCACGGGCTGCCGAAGCGCAGCGCCGGCGTCTATCACGAGCAGTGCCTCAGGACCGCTCGGCTCCTGGCGAAGGAGCTGGGCCTGCCCGACGAGCAGTGGCAAGCGACGTTCCAGTCCAGGTTTGGCTACGCGGCGTGGCTCGAGCCGCACACCGAGCCGACGCTGATCGGGCTCGCGCGCTCGGGCGTGGAGCGCGTCGACGTCGCCTGCCCCGGCTTCGTTGCCGACTGCCTGGAGACGCTCGAGGAGATCGGCATCCGCGCGCGCGAGCGCTTCGTCGCCGCGGGCGGCAGCGAGTTAAGGCTGGTCGAGTGCCTGAACGAGGCGCCGGAGTGGATCGCGGCGCTGCGCGAGATCGCGCATGCCTGAGATCGCGATCTTCGGCGGCGAAGGCGGCGGGGTGATGGTCGCGCAGTCGGTGCGCCGCCTCGCGGGGGCCGTCGCCGGGTTCCTGAACGACAAGCTGCCGCCCGGGCAAGCGCTGGGGGGCTCGAAGGTGCTGGGCGCGTTCGACGCCTGGCGGCGCCTCGGCGCCGGGGTCGCGTTCATCGCGCCGCTGCACAAGGCGAAGGAGATGCAGCCGCGCAGCGCGCGCGTCCTCGCGCTCGGCATTCCGGAGGCGCGCTGGGCGAGCGTGATCGACCGCGCGGCGCTGCTCGCCGAGGACGCGAGCGTCGGCGCGGGCAGCTTCGTCGGCGCGTTCGCGCTGGTCGACGCGGGCGCGCGCGTCGGGCGGCATGCGGGCCTCTGGCCCGCGGCGCAGGTCGGGCACGATGCGCTGCTCGAGGACTTCGTCTTCGTCGGGCGCGCCGGCATCGTTTCGGGGCGCTGCCACGTCGGCCGCGGCGCCTATATAGGCGCGGGCGCGGTCATCCGCGACGGCTGCCGCGTCGGCAGCTTCGCCGTGGTGGGCGCGGGCGCGGTGGTGGTGCGCGACGTGCCCGACGGCGCGGTCGTCGCGGGTAACCCGGCACGGCCGGTCTAGCCGAGCTCCTCCAGCACCGCGGCGATCACCGCGTCCTGCGCTTCGCCCATCCCGTGCCACAGCGGCAGGCGCACCAGGCGCGCCGCGGCGTGGCGCGTTTCGGCGAGGCTTCCCGCGGCGCGACCGAGCCTGCGGCCGGCCGGCGTGTCGTCGAGGGGCACGTAGTGGAAAGGCGTGGTGATGCCGCGCGCGCGCATCGCCGCGATGAAGCGCTCGCGCTCCTCGGGCGTTCCGAGCACGAGGTAGTAGATGTGGCCGTTGTGCTCGACGCCCGCGGGCACGGTCGGCCGCCCAATGGACTTTTCGTCCAGGCGGCGGAAAGCCTCGTGGTAGCGCTGCCACTGGGCGCGCCGCTCGCGCGTGATCTCGTCCGCGGCCTCGAGCTGCGCGAGGAGGAACGCCGCCGCCAGCTCGCCAAGGGCGAACGACGAGCCGAGGTCGACCCAGACGTAGCGCGGCCGCTCGCCGCGCAGGAAATCCGCCCGGTCGGTCCCCTTGCAGAGGAGCCGCTCGGCGCGCTCGGCGAAGCGCGCGTCGTTGACGAGCAGCGCGCCGCCCTCGCCGCACGCCACGTTCTTCGTGGCATGGAAGCTCAAGATGCCGAGGTGGCCGAGCGTGCCCGCCATGCGGCCGCGCCAGGTCGAGAGCAGCGCGTGCGCCGCGTCCTCGATCACGAGCAGGCCGCGCCGCTCGGCAAGCTCGAGGATCGGCGCCATGTCGCAGGGCACGCCGGCGTAGTGCAGCACCAGGATCGCGCGCGTGCGCGGCGTGAGCGCGTCCGCGACCGCCTGCGGGTCGATGTTGAGGCTCTCGCGCCGCACCTCGACGAAGACCGGCTTCGCCCCGCGCAGCGCGACCGCGTTGGCGCACGACACGTAGGCGAAGGCGGGCATCACCACCTCGTCGCCCGGGCCGAGCTCGGCGAGCAGCGCCGCCATCTCCAGGGCGGCGGTGGCCGAGTGCGTGAGGTGCGCCGCGCGCGCACCGGTGCGCGCCTTGAGCCACTCCTCGCAGCGCCGGCCGAAGCGGCCGCCCGACGACAGCTCGTTCGCCTCGAGCGCCTCGCGCAGGTAGCCCAGCTCGGTGCCGACCTGCGCCGGCCGGCTGTACGGGATCCTCACGGCGTGGCGGAGGGCTTGGCCACCCAGGCGAGCTCGAAGCCCTCGCGCGAGAGCCTCTCGCGCGCCTCGACCAGCTCGCGCACGAAGCGCGCGCGCGCCCGGTCGAACCAGTCGGTCAGGCGCGCCGCGTGCGCCTCGCCGACCAGGCCGGCCTCGCGCGCGCCCTTGAGCTCGCGCGCGGCGCGGTCCAGCACCGCCAGCCGGCGAACCGCGTAGCCGAACAGCTTGGTCTGCGGCGACTGCGTGTCCCACAGGCGCGCCGACCAGCGCTCGGCGTGCAGCCCGCAGGCGAGCAGCGGCTTCTCGATGCGGGCGATCCTGCCGATCATCACCGCGCGGATCGGCAGCAGGATGTCGAGGCCGCCGGTGAGGTACGAGCGCTCGATGGCGGGAAACAGGCGGAACAGGTCGGCATGCATGGCGAAGCGCGAGCCGATCATCACGTCGTAGCCGCTGTAGAGGAAAGGCTCGAAGCTCTTGAAGCCGCGCACGCGCTCCAGGTCGGCGCGGCTCGGCGCGTGGAGCTTGCCGTCGACTCGATAGTCCGCGACCGAGGTCACCAGCCGCACGCGGCCGCGCAGCGCGTCGACCAGGGCGCGCGAGCGCAGCGGATAGGCGATGTCGTCCTGGTGGGCCTGGATCAGGATTTCGGAGCGCGCGCGGCGCGCGAGCAGCGGCAGGTGGTCGAACTCGGCGCGCGCGCTGGTCTTCAGCACCACCACGTCGTGCGGCCCGGCGTAGCCGGAGACGATGGCGTTGATCCGCTCGACGCTCGCGTCGCTCGAGCAGTCGTCGGAAACAATGATCTCGGCCCTGACCTTCTCCTGCTTCAGGACCGAGGCGAGGCTCTCGTCGAGAAACTTGGCCCCGTTCCAGACGGGAAAGAGGATCGAGCAGTCGAGCGCCCCGGGATGGGTGCGCTCGAAAAGCGTTGCGAGCTCCACCCCGGGAAAGTAGCACGCTAGCGCCCGAAGAGGCCCTTGAGCTTGTCGAGCTGCGAGCCGCCCGAGCTGCTGCTCGCGGCGCCGCCTTTCGCCCCGCCGAGGCGCTCCTTCAGCGCGTCCTTGATCTTCTCGCCCGCCTTCGATTTCGCGAGGTTGCTCGCCGCCGCGCCGTAGTCGACGTCGTACTTGAGCGCGTCGAACGGCCCGGAGAGCCGCACCGGCACGGTGAGCCCGGAGAGCTGGGCGACGTCGGCGCCGCCCTGCCCCTGGGTGCTCGCCACCACCGTCGCCTTGGTGGTGTAGTCGAGCTTCGAGTTGCCGACGTCGATGTCGCCCTTGCCGCCGATGCGGAAGAGGGGCGACTTCATGTCGAGGTCCTCGTTGTGCGCGACGCCGTTCTTGATCTGGAAGGTGGCGTTCATCTCGGAGAAGTCGGTCTTCTGCGTCTCGCGCGCCTGCGCCCGCGCGTCCTGCGAGCCGAGCGCGGTGCGGGCGCGGCGAAACACCTCGGCGAGGTTGATGCCCTTGATCGCGCCGTCGCGCAGCTGCACCTTGGCGTTGCCGGCGAGCGATTTCTTCATCGCCTCTACGGTCTTGCCGGCGGCGTTGACGTCGAGCGACACGTTGCCCTTGCCCTCGAGCGTGTCCTTCTTGGCGAAGTCGCGCAGGAGCGGCCCGATGGCGATGCCCTGCAGGGTCTCCTTTAGGGAGACGCGTCCGTCGGCCTGCGCGCCGAGCGCGCCGGAAGTCGAGCCCTCGTACAGGCTCGCGGAGTGCGGCATCTCGAGCTTGCCGTCGGCCGCGTGCACATCGGCCTTCAGATTGGCGAGCTTCAGGCCCTTCACCTGCAGCGCGCCGACTTGCAGGCGCCCGGTGGCGTTCAGGCCCTTCAGCGCCGAGAGGTCGACCGGCGTCTCGGCGGCCGGCTTCTTCGCCTCGGGCTGCGGGGCGGGCTTGGCGGCGCCTTCCTGCGGCGTCGTCACCGGCTTCTCTTCGTCCGGGAAGTAGCGGTCGACGTTCAGCTTGTCGACGTTGATGTCGAAGTTGTAGGCGGGCGGCGTGAACTTGGCGAGGCCGAGCTTCGCCTGGACGGTCGACTCGTCGAACTTCGAATGCAGCTCGGCGTTCATGGTCTGCTTCTCGAGGTCGGCGCGCAGGCTGCCGGTGATCGGCACCTGCACGCGCTTCTGCGGCATCTTCGGCCCGCTCATCGTCACGTCGGCGGCGAGCTGCGGGATGACCAGCGCCTTCGCCGAGCCCTCGACTCCCGAGAGCTTGAGCTTGGCGGCGATCTCCTGCGCGGCGTCCTTCATGCTCAGGTCGGCCGTCACCGCCGAGCCTTTCGCGCGGTCGGAAGCGACGACGAGCTCGGGCGCCTCGATTTTCGCCGCGAGGTTCTGCTTGTCCATCACACCCTTAATCTCCAGCGAGAAGCCCTTGGCGCGGTACTCGTTCTTCTCCGGGTTGGCGGCGACGTCGCCCTTGGCGGCGAGCTCGAGGTTGCTGATGCCCGCCGCCGCGCCCTTGACCTTGGCGTCGAGCTTCGAAAGGTCGAACGCCTTGGCGGCGAGGTCGAATTTGTAGCCCGCGCTCATGTCGACGTGGAGGTCGAGGTCGGGGTTCTTGCCCTTGGCGCTCGCCTTGAGGTCGAGCTTGCCGTCGGCCTTCTCGGCGATGCGGCCGGTCGAGAGGTTGATGTCGGAGAGCGCGAGGCTCTGGCCGGAGGCCTTGTCGAGGTAGCTCACCGCCGAGCGCTCGATGGTGACGCCGGCGATGTCGAAGCCCACGGCGCCCTTCTCCGCAGCCGTAGACGCTTTCTTCGGCTCGGGCTTGGCTGCGCCGGGCTTGGAGGGCTGATCGGGCTTCGCCTCCATCAGGTCGCTGAAGTTGAAGCGGCCGTCCTTCTCCTTGACGATGGTCGCTTTCAGCCCGCTGACGCGGATCTTGTCGACCACCGCCTGGCCGTGCAGCAGCGGCAGCAGCGCGACCGCGGCGTGCGCCGACTCGAGCGCGAGGAACTGCTGGTCGGGCGAGCGCTCTGAAAGCGTGACGCCGTTGACCCGGGCGCCGAGGCTCGGCCAGAGGGCGACCTCGAGGTCGCCCTGCAGCTTGAGCGTGCGGCCGGTTTTCTCCTTCACCAGCTGCTCGATCTGCCCTTTGTAGCGGTTCGGATCGAAGGTCATGGCGAAAATCGCCCCCGCCAGTACCAGAAGGACCAGCAGCCCCGCGATCACGTATATCGAAACCCTGATAGCTTTCATCGTTGAATCAGCAAGTTGGAATAACCGGGCGCCCTTGAAATGGGGGCGCCCCACCCCAAATTCGACAAGATGCAGGAAGAAACCGTTCAGCCGCAAGACGCGGACAACGCCGCCAAGCCGCTGGAGCAGCAGCTTGCCGAGGCCCTCGCCCGCATTGAGCAGCAGCGCGACCAGATGATGCGGGTGCTGGCCGATGCCGAGAATGCGCGCAAGCGCTACCAGGCCGAAGCCGCCAACGCCCAGAAATACGCCCTCGAGCGCTTCGCCGAGGAGCTTTTGCCGGTGATGGACAGCCTCGGCGCAGCGCTCAAGACGCGGGACGTGAGCGGCATCGAGCTCACCCTGCGGCAGCTGAAGAGCGCCCTCGACAAAGCGTCGGTGCGCGAGATCGACCCGAAGGCCGGCGAGCGCTTCGACCCCCACCGCCACCAGGCGATGGCCGCGGTCGAGGCGGACTCAGAACCGAATACGGTCGTCGCGGTCATGCAGAAGGGCTACAGCCTGCACGACCGCGTGCTGCGGCCGGCCCTGGTGACCGTGTCGAAAGCGGTTGAAAAGTCCGAGAGAAACCCCATATCGGACACAGACTTGGATTAAGGGAATCCCATGGCAAAAATCATCGGCATCGACCTCGGCACGACCAACTCCTGCGTGGCGATCATGGAGGGCGCGAAGCCCAAGGTGATCGAGAACTCGGAAGGCGCGCGCACGACCCCCTCGGTCGTCGCCTACGCCGACGACGGCGAGATCCTGGTCGGCGCCCCGGCGAAGCGCCAGGCGGTCACCAACGCGAAGAACACCGTCTACGCGGTGAAGCGCCTGATCGGCCGGCGCTTCGAGGAGAAGGAAGTCCAGAAGGACATCCACCTCATGCCGTACAAAATCGTCAAGGCGGACAACGGCGACGCCTGGGTCGAGGTGCGCGGCAAGAAGATCGCGCCGCAGCAGGTCTCGGCCGAGGTGCTGCGCAAGATGAAGAAGACCGCCGAGGACTACCTCGGCGAAGAGGTGAAGGAAGCCGTGATCACCGTTCCGGCCTACTTCAACGACTCGCAGCGCCAGGCGACCAAGGACGCCGGCCGCATCGCCGGCCTCGACGTCAAGCGCATCATCAACGAGCCGACCGCGGCGGCGCTCGCCTTTGGCCTGGACAAGCAGCTCAAGAAGGACTCGAAGATCGCGGTCTACGACCTGGGCGGCGGCACCTTCGACATCTCGATCATCGAGATCGCCGACGTCGAGGGCGAGAAGCAGTTCGAGGTGCTCTCGACCAACGGCGACACCTTCCTCGGCGGCGAGGACTTCGACCAGCGCCTGATCGACTACGTGGTCACCGAGTTCAAGAAGGACCAGGGCGTCGACCTCTCCAAGGACGTGCTCGCGCTGCAGCGCCTCAAGGAGTCCGCGGAGAAGGCGAAGATCGAGCTCTCCAGCTCGCAGCAGACCGAGATCAACCTGCCCTACATCACGGCCGACCAGACCGGGCCGAAGCACCTGGCGATGAAGATCACGCGCGCCAAGTTCGAATCGCTGGTCGACGACCTGATCCAGAAGACGATCGAGCCCTGCCGCATCGCGATCAAGGACGCGGGCATCAAGGTCTCCGACCTCGAGGACGTGATCCTGGTCGGCGGCCAGACGCGCATGCCCAAGGTGATCGAGAAGGTGCGCGAGCTGTTCGGCAAGGAGCCGCGCAAGGACGTCAACCCCGACGAGGCGGTCGCCGTCGGCGCCGCGATCCAGGCCGGCGTGCTCAAGGGCGACGTCAAGGACGTGCTGCTCCTCGACGTGACGCCGCTGTCGCTCGGCATCGAGACGCTCGGCCAGGTGATGACCAAGCTCATCCAGAAGAACACCACCATCCCGACCAAGGCGACGCAGGTGTTCTCGACCGCCGATGACAACCAGACCGCGGTGACGATCCACGTCCTGCAGGGCGAGCGCGACATCGCCACCGGCAACAAGTCGCTCGGCCAGTTCAACCTGACGGACATCCCGCCGGCGCCGCGCGGCATGCCGCAAATCGAAGTTACGTTCGACATCGACGCAAACGGCATCCTGCACGTGTCGGCCAAGGACAAGGCGACCGGCAAGGAGAACAAGATCAAGATCCAGGCGAGCTCGGGCCTGAACGAGGCCGAGATCCAGCGCATGGTGAAGGACGCCGAGGCGCACGCCGAGGAAGACCGCAAGGCCCTGGAGCTCGTCAACGCCAGGAACCAGCTCGAGGCGCTGGTGCACAGCGTGAAGAAGTCGCTCAAGGAGTACGGCGACAAGGTCGACGCGGGCGAGAAGGAGAAGATCGAGGCCGCGATCAAGGATGCCGAAGGCGTCCTGAAGTCCGAGAACAAGGACGAGGTCGACGCCAAGGCCCAGTCGCTCGCGCAAGCGGCGCAGAAGCTGGGCGAGAAGGTTTATGCCGAGCAGCAGGCCCAGGCGCAGGCGCAGGCCGCCCAGGCGAATGCGGCCGCAGGCGAAGCCAAGGCCGAGCCGAAGAAGGATGAAAACGTGGTGGACGCCGAGTTCACGGAAGTGAAGGACAAGAAAGCCGGCTAAGCTTCTATGAAGGCGGAAACACGCATGGCGAAGCGCGATTACTACGAAGTGCTCGGCGTCAATCGCGACGCCGTCGACGAAGACCTGAAGAAGGCCTATCGCCGCCTCGCCATGAAGTGGCATCCGGACCGCAACCCGGACAACCCGCGCGCCGAGGAGCACTTCAAGGAGGCGAAGGAAGCCTACGAAATGCTCGCCGACCCCAACCGGCGGGCCGCCTACGACCAGTTCGGCCATGCCGGCGTCGATCCGCAGGGTGCGGGCGCCGCGGGCGCCGGCATGGGCGGCTTCGGCGACATCTTCGGCGACATCTTCGGCGAGATCTTCGGCGCCGGCCGCGGCGGGCGCTCGACCGTGTTCCGCGGCGCCGACCTGCGCTACAACCTCGAGATCTCGCTCGAGCAGGCGGCGCACGGCTTCGAGACCAAGATCCGCATCCCGGCGATGGCGGCGTGCGACCTGTGCAAGGGCTCGGGCGCGCGCGCCGGCAGCGCGCCGGTCACCTGCCCCTCGTGCCGCGGCGCTGGCCAGGTGCGCGTCTCGCAGGGCCCGTTCTCGATCGCGCAGACCTGCCCGCGCTGCCACGGCTCGGGCAGCGTCATTCCCAACCCGTGCGCGCAGTGCCATGGCTCGGGCCGCGTCAAGCTGCAGAAGACGCTCGCGGTGAAGATTCCGGCCGGCGTCGACGAGGGCGATCGCGTGCGCCTCACCGGCGAAGGCGAGCCCGGCGTCAACGGCGGGCCGGCGGGCGACCTCTACGTGCAGGTGCACATCAAGCCGCACGCGGTCTTCACCCGCGACCACGACGACCTGCACTGCGAGATGCCGGTGTCGATCACCAGCGCCGCGCTCGGCGGCGAGATCGAGATCCCGACCCTCGACGGCTCGGCCAAGATCCGCGTGCCCGCCGAGACCCAGACCGGCAAGACCTTCCGCCTGCGCGCCAAGGGCATCAAGGGCGTTCGCAGCCAGGGGCCGGGCGACCTCTTCTGCCACGTGGTGGTCGAGACGCCGGTCAACCTGACCGAGCGCCAGCGCCAGCTCCTGCGCGAGTTCGACGCCATCACCCAGGAAGACAGCGCTCGCCACAACCCGCGCGCCAAGGGCTGGTTCGACAAGGTGAAGGAGTTCTTCGAAAGCTGAGGCGCTAGAGCGCCCAGCCGTAGGCGACGCCGAGCGCGCGCTGGCGCATGTGGATGTCGGCTTCGCCGCCGCCCACGCCGCCCGGCGGCGCTCCCGCCGGGATCGAGCTCCGGCCGGCGACCGTATTTTCCAGCGCGTGCACGTAGGAGAGGGTCAGCTCGCCCGCGCCCAGCCGCCAGGTGGCGCCGAGCGCAAGGTGCCTCTCGCTCACCGCCGGAGCGAAGATGTTGAGCAGCGTCTGGTTCTGCGGGATGGGCTGGCGCAGCCAAGCCACGCCGGCGCGCAGCGTGGTTTTGCGCGAGGCCTCATACGACACGCCGGCCTTGAACACCGTGACGTCGCGCCAGCCCGCGCCCGGTCCGCCCTTGGTGCCGAGCAGGCAGGAGGTGTCGAGCAGGCAGTCGGCGCGGTTGCCGAGCGCGCGCACCCGCGAATACAGGATGCGCTGCACGTCGGCGACCAGCGTGACCGAGGGCGTCGCCTTGTAGGCGGCGCCGGCGACATAGTTCTCGGGCACGTCGAAGCTGCCGCTGTCGGCGAGCAACCCCTTGTAGCGCTCGAACTTCTGCATCGGCGTCTTCGGCTGCCAGGCGGCACCGAGCGAAAGCGCGGGCGTCACGCGGCCGAGCCAGCCGATGCGCGCGCCGACGCCGAGCGCCGGGTCCCAGCCGCGGTTGGTGACGCTGCCGGGCGAGGCGGAAAACGACGGATCGTCGAAGTGCTCCAGGCCGCGCGCGCGAAAGCGCTGGTAGACGACGTTGAGCGAGATGCCGAGCGAATGGCGCTCGCCCAGCTTGCCGGCGAACGTCGGAGCGACCACAGCCTGCTGGAAGTCCATGCCCGCGGTGCTGCTCGCGCCGCCAAGCGCGGCGAACGGATTGTCGGCGTAGCGCGTGCTGCCGCCCGTGGCGTAGACCGACACGCCGATCGAGCGGCGGGCGTCGAGCATGCGGTTCGCGCCCATCTCCGGCAGCGGCAGAGCGTGCGGGTCGCTCGCGTCGCGGTCGCCGTCGAGCCCCTGGGCGTTGCCGCTGATGCGCGAGCCGCGCTCGGCGGCGAACCATTCCAGGCCGAGGTCCGCCCGCTCGCCGACCCACACCATGCCCGCGGGGTTGGTGGCCGCCGCGAGCGAATCCTGCGGGAACGCGGCCGCCGCGCCGCCGAGCCCCTTGGACTTCAGCCCGTAGCCGATCTGGAAATACCCGGCGGTAGCGAAGGCGGCGGAGGGGGCGAGCAGCGCGACCAGCAGGGCCGCGCGCCGCATCAGGCGAGGACGACGATGTCCTGCGCCGCGAGCGGCGCGTGGTGCTCGAGCACCGCGACCAGCGTCGACTCGTAGAAGAGCTGTCCGGTGCCGGCGTCGTAGCTGAGCGCGGCGAACGGGTGGTCGGGATCGAGCGCCGCGAACACGCCGCCGTCGAAGGCGAGCTGGTCGACGCCCGACTGGAAATCGCTGATGCGATCGACGCCGGACAGCGTATCGAAGACGAAGCGGTCGGCGCCGTCGCCGCCGGAAAGCGTGTCGCTTCCCGCGGCACCGATCAAGGTGTCGTCGCCGCCGGCTCCGCTCAGGCGGTTGGACAATTCGTTGCCTTCGAGGGTGTTGTCGAGCGCATTGCCGCGGCCGCTCGCCGCGGTTCCCCCGAGGGTCAGGTTCTCGACCCCGGGCGCCGAGGCGAGGTTGTAGCTCACGGATGCGAGGACCGTGTCGATGCCCTGGCCGACGCGCTCGATCACGCGGTCCTCCGCAGTATCCACCACGAACGTGTCGTCGCCGGAGCCGCCCGCCATGGCGTCGCCGCGGCTGCCGCCGTCCAGCGTGTCGTTGCCCGCCGCGCCGAGCAGCAGGTTGCTCTGGCCATTGCCGGTCAGGGAATTGTCGAGCGCGTTGCCGCTGCCGGCAAAGACGAGCGCCGCCGGGTCGAGCACCAGGTCCTCGACGTTGTCGCCCAGCCTGACCTTCACCAAAGCGATTTCCGTGTCGTGGCCTTCGCCCGAAGCCTCGACGACGGCGTCGCCGCCGCCGACGATGTAGGTGTCGTTGCCCGCGCCTCCCGCGAGCGTGTCGCTGCCGGCGGCGCCATCGAGCACGTTGGCGCCCGGGTTGCCGGTAATCGCGTTGGCGAGGCCGTTGCCGGTGCCGTTCAGGCTGGCGCCGCCGGTGAGCGTCAGGCTTTCGACGTTGGCGCCAAGCGTGTAGCTTGCCGATGCGAGCACCGTGTCCGCGCCGCCTGCGGACCCCTCGGTCACCACGTCGCCATCCGCGACGGCGTAGGTATCGTTGCCCGGCCCGCCGACCAGCGTGTCGTTGCCGGCGCCGCCGTCGAGCGAGTCGTTGCCGCCGAACCCGAAAATGATGTCGTCGTCGGCCGAGCCGGAGAGATTGTTGTCGACGGCGTCGCCGTTCACCACGAAGCCCGCCACTACGCTGAGCGCGAACGCATCCGACACGCTCGCCGAGCCGTCGCTCGCCGTGATCTTCACCTGGATCGTGCCGACGTCGCCGCCGGCAGGCGTGCCGCCCAGCACCAGCGTGCTGGAATCGAAGCTGAGCCAGCTCGGCAGCGCGGCGTTGTTCGCGAGCGTCGCCGTATAGGTCAGCGGATCATTGTCTGCGTCGCTGAAGTCATTGCCCGGAACCGTGAGCGAGAAGGGCTGCCCCACGCCGGTGAACACATCGCCGAGCAGGTCAGCGCCGGCCGGCGCATGGTTCGACGGCACCGAGCCCGACACGCCGGCGAAGTTCTCCGGCGTATTGGGCGCGCTCGTCGTGCCGTTCTGCCCCACCGACAAGCCGCCCTCGGTCGGCAGCAGGGGAACGCTCAGCGTGTCCACGCCCCAGTGGATCGTTTGCGATCCCGAGGTGAAGAGGAAGCCGGCCGGCAGGGTGTAGTCGGGCGCCACCCCCGTAAGCGCCTCGAATCCCGCAGTGGCGAAAAGGACGGTCTTGCCGTTGGTCGCGCTGCTCGGGAGGTCGGTCGCCGGATCGAAGGTGTGCGTGACGCCGCCCTGCGTCACCGTGAGCGAGCCTTCGGTGAGGAACTCCTGGCCGTTCGCCGTGCCGAGGAGCTCGATGAATTGCACCGAGCCGTCGGCGTTCGAATAGACCTCGTTGATCTGGTACAGGTGGAACGTCACCGGCCGCCTGCCCTCCCCTTTCAACGTAAACGAAAGGGCGCGCCCGGTATTCCGCCGGGAATGGCGATTGCTGATTTATCCGGTTGTAACTATTGCACGAGGCCGCAATGGCAAGAGTCGCGCTCGTCGTCCTGATGTCGTCGCTCGCTCTCGTCGCGTGCGAGAACCGCACTGCGGCCGGCGCCGGCTCGCCGATCGCCTACGCCGACAGCGTCTTCGTGCCCGGCTTCGGGCGCGTCGAGGCGCTGGTCAACCGCTCGGCGGCGGCCGGCGGCCGCGGCGCGGGCGGCACGGAGCTGCAGCTGCGGATGGACGACGGCACGTCGCAGCGCGTGCTGGTGCCGGGCGCGGCGCTCCACGTCGGCGACCGCGTGCGCGTGACGCGCGAAGGCAATGTCGTTCGCATGAACCCTTAAGGAGTCTTCCATGAACAAAGCAATCCTCATCCTCGGCGCGCTCGCATTGGGCGCCTGCTCGACCCCGAAGGAACCTTCCTACGAGCATCCGGCGAGCGCCAACCGCAACGCCAGCGCCCCGGTGCAGTCCGGCTCGGGCGCGCCGGTGGTGTCGCAGGCCAATCCGCCGGCCACGGTGGTGGTGCCGGCGCCCGCCTATCGCGCCGGCCTCGGCCGCGTCGAGGCGGTGCTCGGACCGTCGTCGTCCGCAGCAGCGGGCGGCAGCAGCGTCACCGGCTACCAGCTGCACATCCGCATGGACGACGGCACGATGCAGTGGGTCACGCAGACGAGCCCCGACTTCCGCATCGGCGACCGCGTCGAGGTGACCAACGACGGCCGCGTGATCCGGCGCTAGCCGGGCTTGACGCCCGCCTTCTGGACGACGCGCTTGTAGCGCTCGGCGTCGGATTTGATGCGCGCCAGGAACTCGGCGGGCGTCATGCCGACCGCCTCGCCGCCGGCGCTCTCGATGAAGCGCTTCTGCACCTCGGGAAGCGCGAGCGTCTCGCGCACTTCCCTGTTGATGCGCTCGACCACGGCCTGCGGCGTGCCCTTCGGCGCGAACAGGCCCACCCAGATCGACGCGTCGAGATCCGGGATGCCGGCGTCGCGCGGCGTCGCCCACGACGGATCGAGCGGCGACTTCTTCGCGGTGGTGATGCCGATCACCTTGCCCCGCCCCGACTTGATGTGCGGCGCGGCGCCCGGCACGGCCATCACGCCGAATTGAACGTCGCCCGCGGCCACTGCCGCCGCCGCCGGCGCCCCGCCCTTGTAAGGCACGTGCAATAGCTGGATCCCCGCGGCTTGTGCCAGCCACTCGCCGGCGAGGTGGTTGATGCTGCCGCTGCCCGCCGAAGCGTAGCTGATCGCGCCCGGCCTCGCCTTGGCCTGCGCCACCAGCTCCTGAAAGCTGTTGAACGGCGCGTTGATGTTGGCGAGGTAGAGCATCGGCGAATCGCTCACCATCGTGATCGGCATGAAGTCGCGCTCGAGCTCGTAGGGCACGTCGTTGAAAAGCGCCGGGTTGACGGCGAATTCGCCGGTGTGCGCCATCAGGAGCGTGTAGCCGTCGGGCGCCGCCTTCTGCACCGCGGTGGTGGCAATGAAGCCGTTGCCCCCCGGACGGTTCTCGATCACGAAGCTCCAGTTCACGCGGTTCTGCATCGCCTGCGCGAGGACGCGCGCGGTGGTGTCGACCGCCCCGCCGGGGGCGAACGGCACCAGCACATGGATCGGCTTGGCCGGGTATTGCTGCGCCTGCGCCGCGCCCGCGGCGAACGCCAGGGTAAGCAAGAGTGCTCTCACGTCTTCCTCCTTTTGCGGGCAGCGAGCTTCACCGCCTCGATGATTTCGGGATAGGCCGCGCAACGGCACAGGTTGCCTGAGAGATAGTGCCGGATGGTGTCGTCGTCCGGGTCCGGATGCTCGTCGAGCAGCTGGCGCGTCATCAGCACGAAGCCCGGCGTGCAGAAGCCGCACTGGAACGCGGAGCGCTCGACGAACGCCTCCTGCACGGCGTCGAGCTCCTCGCCGCTCTCGACGGTACTCACTTGCGCGCCTTCAGCAAGCGCGGCGAGGTAAAGGCAGCCGGAAACCGCCGTCCCGTCGACCAGCACGGTGCAGCAGCCGCACAGGCCCTGGCCGCAGCTCTCGCGCGCGCCGTAGAGTCCGAACTCGTCGCGCAGCACCTCGACCAGCGTCTCGTGCGGCGCGACTTGCGCCTCTACCGGCTTGCCGTTCAGAGTGAAGCTAAGCGCGCGGCGCATCTTGCATCTGCTCGAAGACGGCTTGCGGGCTCAGGGGCAGCGATGTGACGCGCACCCCTACGGCATCGTGAACGGCATTGGCCACCGCCGGAGAAACGCCGAAGGTCGCGGTCTCGCCCACGCCTTTCGCGCCGAAGGGACCGGTGCGCTGCTCCGCAGCCACCGCCTCGTTGACGATGTCGCCGGGAATATCGAGAAACCCGGGGATCTTGTATTCCGCGAGCGAAGCGTTGCGCAGCTGGCCTTCGGCGTCGAACAGCATTTTCTCGAACAGCGTGAAGCCAAGCTGCATGATCGCGCCCCCCGAGAGCTGCGTCTCGACGATCTTCGGATTGATGGGGGTGCCGACGTCGGCCACGTTCACCAGCCGGGTTACTTTTACGCGTCCCGTCTCCGTGTCGACCTCGACCTCGACGCCGGTCGCGCCCACCATCCAGAACGGCGTCGCGTTGTCGCTCAGCCCGTTCTCGTCCGGCGGCGTATAGGGCGGGATGAAGTTGCCCGCGCCCATCACCGAGCCGGCGCGCATGCCGTACTTCTTGCGGAACACGTCGGCGATGGCCGCATCGGCCGGCAGGCCCAGGTCCTTTCTCAGTCGTTCGATCTGGCCCTTCGCATCCTCGGCGGCGAGCTTCACGGCATTGCCGGTGTGGAAGAGCGAGCGCGAGCCGAGCGTGGCCATGTCGAAGGGCGTGACGTCGGTGTCGGAGTGCACCACCGTCACCGCCTCGGTCGGGATGTGCAGCACTTCCGCGGCGATCTGCGCCATCGCGGTATCCGAGCCCTGCCCCATGTCGACCGTGCTCACGTAGACGGTGCAGCTGCCGTCGGCATTGATGCTCACCGCGGCAAGCGACGTGGTATTGGCGATGCACGCCTTGAAGCCGAGCGCGATGCCGCGGCCTTTGCGGAGCGTGGCCGTGCCGCGGTCGAATGGCTTGCCCCAACCGAGGAGGGCGGAGACTCTGTCCAGGACCTTTTCGATCGCCGCGTCCTTCATCACCGTGCCGGTCGCCTGCGGCCGTCCCTCGCGCAGCAGGTTCTTGCGCCGGAACTCGACCGGGTCGATGCCGAGCTCGCGCGCCACCATGTCGGTGTGGCTCTCGTAGGCCCAGACGAGCTGCGGGATGCCGAAGCCGCGCAGCGCCCCGGCGGGCGGCAGGTTGGTGTAGAGCGCGTACGAGTCGATCGCCACGTGCTCGATGTCGTAGGGGCCCGGTGCGGTGAAGCCCGATTTCTGCGTGACCCGCGGCCCGATGTCGGCGTAGGCGCCGCCGTTCCACCACACCTCGCAGTCGCGCGCCAGGATGCGCCCGTCCCGGGTCACCCCGCTGCGGATGCGGATGGTGCTCGCGTGCTTGGTGATGGTGAAGAACTGCTCTTCCATCGACAGCGAGATCTTCACGGGTCGCTTGGTCAGCACGGATAGCACGGCGACCAGCGCCTCGAGCTTGATGTAGAGCTTGGCGCCGAAGCCCCCGCCGAGGAAAGGCACGCGCACGCGGATGCGGTTCTCGGGCCAGCCGAAGAGCCGCGCCAGCTCGATGCGCACGAACGAGGGGCTCTGCGAGGCGGTATGGATGACGAGCGAGCTGTCGGTCGACTCGGCGACCGAGACCAGCGGCTCGAGCGGCGTATGCATCACCTGCTGGGTGCGGAACGTATGCTCGAAGACCCGTTCGGCGCGCTTCATGGCGCCTGCGGCATCACCGCGGCGCAGGCGAAAATCGAGCGCGAGGTTCGTATTCTTCTTCCCCTTGAGGTGCTTGAGATCCGGGAAAGTGCCGGCGGGCTTCAGCGTGTCGTGCACGATCGCCTTCGAGGTCATCGCCTCGACCTCGTCGTAGACCGCGGGCAGCTCCTCGTACTCGGCGCTGATCAGGTGCACCGCCTCCTCGGCGACGTGCGGATCGGCGGCAAGCACGACCGCGACCGGCTCGCCGACGTAGCGCACCTTGCCGAGCGCGAGCACCGGCTGGTCGTGGAATGCAGGCCCGTAGTACGGCTCGGGCAGGACGCTCTTCACTTCCTCGGCGGTGATCACGCTGTGCACGCCGGCGAGCGCGCGCGCCGCCGAGGCGTCGATGCGCTTGATGCGCCCGTGCGCGACGCTCGAGCGGAAGATCTTGCCGAACAGCATCCCCGGCAGCCGCAGGTTGTGCACGTACTCGGCGCGGCCGGTGACCTTGAGCCACGACTCCAGGCGCGGCACCGAGCGGCCGACCTGCGGCGTCTCAGTCGCGTGAGTGGCGCGCTTCATCGAGGGCCCGCTTGAGGTAGACGCGGATGAGCTGCTGCTTGTAGGCGACCGAGCCGTGCAGGTCGCTTTCGATAGTCAATTCCTCCAGGGAAGAAAAGCGCGTCGGCTTGTCGGTCGCGGCGCTGACGAACACCGTCTGCCCCCCGCCCTCGAGCACCACCGCGATGCCGAGCGCCGGCCAGTCGTCGGCCGAGCGCGTGGTGCACTTCAGGTAGGCCGCCTTGCGCCCCTTCATCGCCGGCACGTGCAGGGCGATGATCAGCTCGCCCCGCGCGAGCGTGTTCTCGAGGTAGCCTGCGTAGAGGCTCTCGACCGCGACGCTGCGCTCGCCGCCGGGACCGGCGATCGTCACGCTCGCGCCCAGCGCGGAAAGGAGCGGCGGCAGGTCCATGTGCGGGTCGGCGTGCGCGAGGTGGCCGCCGACGGTGGCGACGTTGCGCACGCGCACGTTCGAGAGCGTGCGCAGCGTGCGGGTGATCACCGGCCATCCTTTGCCCACCGGCGCCGATTTTTCGAGCGCCCGAAGCGTAACCATCGCGCCGACATGGAGGGACCCGTCCGAACGCAGCTCGATTCGATCGAGACCGAGACGACGCAGGCTGACCAGGCGCGAGGGTCGCAGCACGCCCGCCTTCATCATCAGCATCAGCGCGGTACCGCCGGACATCGGCCGCGCGCCGTCGGGCTCCAGCGCGACGAACGCCTCGCGCAGCGAGCGCGGCTCGGCAAGCTCGAATGGACTCAACCCGCCTCCTCGACGCCGATTCTACGCATGCTACTCTCGGCGCCGCCAAGGAGGTTCGCTCGGCTTTGCGAAGCGCGTTTTTCTGTTCCGGCGCCGCGGCGCTGCTGTTCGAAGTCCTGTGGTTTCGATCGTTCGGGCGCGTGCTCGGCAATACGGTGTGGACCGCGGCGCTGGTGCTCAGCGCCTTCATGCTGGGCATCGCCGTCGGCGGGCTCGCCGCGACGCGGCTTTCCCGGAGCATCCGCCGCCCGGCGCATGCGTTCGCGCTGGCCGAAGGCGTGGTCGGCGTCGCCGGCTGCCTCATCGTCCTGGGACTGCCGCTGCTCGAGGCGCCGGTCGGCCGCTGGCTCGCCCCGCTCGCCGGGCATCCCGACGCGATGTCCGCGGCGAGGCTGGGTCTCGCCCTCGTCGCCATGCTGGTGCCGACGATCGCCATGGGCATGACGCTCCCGCTCGGCGTGCGTGCGCTGGCGCAGCGCGACACTTCGCGCGCGCTCGGCGGGTTGTACGCGGCCAACACCTTCGGCGCCTGCCTCGCGCCGGTCTTAGCCGAGAGCTACCTGATCGGCGCGCTCGGGCTGCGCGGCACCGCATTGTGCGCGCTGCTGCTCAACATGGCGGCTGCCCGGCTCGCGCTGCGCTCCAGCGCGCCGCAGCCCGCTCCCGAGGAGAAAGCGCCGGTGCGCTGGAATTTGGGCCTTCTGGCCGCCGCCGCTGTGGCGGGCGCCGTCGCGCTCGCGCTCGAGGTGATCTGGTTTCGCCTGCTCGTGCTGCATGCGCCGGCGACCGACGCGACCTTCGCCCTGCTCCTAATGCTGATGCTGCTTGGCATAGCGCTCGGCAGCGCGCTCGCGCCGCACCTCGCGCGCGTCCCGCTCGCCTGGGTCGCGGCGGCGGCGAGCCTCGCGGTGCTGGCCGGGTATTGGCTTGCGCTGCCCGCACCGGGCTCGCGCCTGAACGACATCGTCTATTACGCGGCGGTCCTCATGCTGCCGGCGGCCGCGGCGTCGGGTGCGCTCTTCACGCTGCTCGGCAGCGCCTTGCGCGGCAGCCGCGACGATCCGCAGCCCGCGATCGGCTGGCTTACTTTCGCCAACACGCTCGGCGCGGCCGCCGGCGCGGCGCTCGCCGGATTCTGGATGCTGCCGCAGCTGGGCATCGAGAAGAGCCTGTTCGCGCTCGCGGCCGCCTACGCCGTGCTGCCGCTCATCATCGCGCGGCGGCTTCTGCCGGTGGCGGTGGCGGCGGCGGCGCTGCTGCTCTTTCCTTTCGGCCGCATCGACGAGCACCTCGCGCGCGCCGCCGCGCTCTACCGCATGCTCGACGGTTCGAGCGTGGCGCGAGTGATCCAGGGCCCGACCACCACGCTGCAAATCCTGCGTACCGAGCGCTACGGCGAGGCGACCGCGTGGCGGCTGGTGAGCGACAGCTACTCGATGGCCAGCATCCGGCGCGAGTCCCTGCGCTACATGCAGCTCTTCGCCTGGCTGCCGCTCGCGCTGCACGAGGCGCCGCGGCGTGCGCTCTTGGTGAGCTACGGCGCCGGCAACACCGCGCGCGCCCTGCTCGACGACCCGGGGCTGAGCGAGCTGACCGTGGTCGACGTCTCGCCCGAGATGCTCGCGGCGAGCGGCGTGATCCACGGCAAGCGTGACCCGCTCGCCGACCCGCGCGTGCGCCGGGTCCTCGAGGACGGGCGCCACTTTTTGCGCACGCGGCGCGAGCAATTCGACCTCATCACCGCCGAGCCGCCGCCGCCGATGATGGCCGGCGTCGTCAACCTCTACACGCTCGAGTACTTCAACGCGCTCGCTGCGCGCCTCGCGCCCGGCGGGCTCGCCACCTACTGGCTGCCGGCGCGCCAGTTCGAGCCGCGCGGCGCCCGCGCGGTGATCGCGGCGTTCTGCGACGCCTTCCCCGACTGCACCCTGTGGAGCGGCGTCAACTACGAATGGATCCTCATGGGCGGGCGGCGCTTCGAGCAGCGTGCCTCGCTCAAGAGCTTCGTGCGGCTGTGGCAGCGCCCCGAGAGCGCGGCGCGACTCGAGGCGAGCGGCTTCGAGCACCCGGCGCAGCTCGGCGCGACCTTCCTGGCCGACGCCGCGCAGCTGCGTCCCTGGATCGCGGAGACGGCGCCGCTCACCGACGACTTTCCCAAGCGCATCGCCGCAGGCCGGCCGCTCGATCCGGCGCCCGAGGAATACCGGCGCTGGCTCGAACCGGGCAGCGCCGAGCGCAACTTCCTCGCCTCGCGCTGGGTGGCGGCGCACTGGCCGCTAGAGTTCACGGTCGACACGGCGCGGCTCTTCTGGGTGCAGGCGGTGCTCAACGGCCAGGCGCCCGCCGGGCCGGCGCAGCGCCTGAAGCTCCTCGACGCGCTGCTGCGCGAGACCAACCTCGGCATACCGGTGCTTTGGCTGCTCGGCAGCGACGACACCGAGCAGCGCATCCTCGCACGCCACCGCTCGCGCGACCCGGAGCAGGCCTATCCGCTCGGGGTGGCGGCGCTCGCGCAGCATGACTATCCGCGCGCGGCACGCTTTTTCGCGATCGCCGCGAAGCAAGACCGGGAGCGCGCTGACGAGCTCGCCGCTTTTGCCGCCTGCCGCGCGCGCAGCCCGCGCTCGGCCGCGTGCTAGTCTTGCCGCCGCCCATGCCCTTCCTCAGGCTCGGCGCGGCGCAGGTCGAATACGATCGGCGCGGCGCCGGCGCACCCCTCCTCCTGATCCATTCGCTGCTCACCGAGATGACGGTATTCGACCTCGTCGCGCCGAAGCTGCCCGGCCAGGTGACGCGCATCAACCTCCCCGGTTTCGGCTCTTCATCGGCCATCCCGCTTCAATCGGTTGCTGATCACGCCGACCACGTTGCCCGCGTCATGGATGCGCTCGATCTGCCGCGCGAGGCGCGCGTGTTCGGCAACGGCTTCGGCGCCTTCGTCGCGCTCGAGCTTGCGATCCACCACGGCAAGCGCTTTGGCCGGCTGATCGTCGCCGACACGCTCGCCGCCTTCCCCGAGCCCGCGCGCGCGCCGTTCCGCGGCATGGCCGAAAAAGTATCGGCCGGCGGCATGCGGGCGGTGCTCGATACCGCGATCGGCCGCATGTTTCCGCCCGAGTTCCAGCAGAAGCATCCGGAAATCATCGCCGCTCGCAAGGGCGCGCTGGCGAAAGTGGATGCAGATTGCTTCGCACGCGCCTGCCTGGCCCTTGCCAGCATGGATCTCGCTTCCTCGGTGGGACGGATCGCGAATCCCACGCTCGTCATGTGCGGCTCGCTCGACCAGACCACCCCGCCGGCGCTCGCGCGCGAGCTCGCGCAGATGATTCCCGGGGCTCGCTACGACGAGATCGCCGGCTCGGGCCACTGCCCGATGCTCGAGCAGCCCGAGGCACTGGTGCAGAAAATGGCGGCGTTCCTCCGCTGATGCGGAAGATCGCGGTGATGGGCGCGGGCGCGGTCGGCTGCTACTACGGCGCGATGCTCGCGCGCGCCGGGCGGGAGGTGACGCTCATCGCGCGGCCGCAGCATGTCGAGGCGGTGCGCCGCTCCGGGCTGCGGCTCGAGACCAGGTCGTTCGACGAGCGCGTTCGGGTACAGGCCAGCGCGGATCCGCAGGCGGTGCGCGGCGCCGAGCTGGTCCTCTTCTCGGTGAAGTCGCCGGACACCGAGAACGCGGGCGCCGCGATGGCGCCCTACGTCGAGCGCGACGCGGCGATCCTGACGCTGCAGAACGGCGTCGACAACGCCGAGCGCCTGGCGAAGGTCCTTGGCCGCGAAGTGCTCGCAGCCGCGGTGTATACGGCGGTCGAGATGGCCGGCCCGGGCCACGTGAAGCACCATGGGCGCGGCGAGCTCGTGATCGGGCGCGGCGCCGCGACCGACGCCGTAGTGCGGTTGTTCGACGGCGCGGGCGTGCCCATCGAAGTGTCCGACAATATCGCGGGCGTGATGTGGGCCAAGCTCATCGCCAACTGTGCCTACAACGCCCTGTCGGCGATCACCCAGCTTCCTTACGGGCGCCTGGTCCAGGGCGCGGGGATACCGGAGGTCATGCGTGACGCAGTCGAGGAATGCCTCGCGGTGGCCCGCGCCGCCGGCGTGCGCATGGACGGCGACCTGCACGAGGCGGTGCGCCGCATCGCGCAGACCATGCCGGCCCAGTCTTCCTCGACGGCACAGGATCTCGCGCGCGGCAAGCCGACCGAGATCGACCACCTCAACGGCGTCGTCGTGCGCCTGGGCAGCGCGCACGGCGTGCCGACGCCGGTAAATCGGACGCTGCTTGCGCTGGTGAAGCTGCTGGAGAAGGACTGAGAGCGCCTCAGTGCGCGCCGGCCGGCGCAGTCCCCGCCGCCCTGCGCGGCGGGCCCGCGAGCCACAGGAGCGGGATCAGCAGCACCAGGAGGATCGCGGAGGCGTAAAACAGCTCGAGCGCGGAGAGCGTGAATGCCTGGATGTTGACCAGGCGCTCGAGGAAGCCATAGCGCTGCTGCGGGTCCATGCCCACGCCGCCGAGGAGCTCGAGGGTGCGGGTCGTTGCCGGGTCGGCGGGCGTCAGGTGCTCGACGAGGCGCGCATGGTGCAGCGCCGCCCGGCTCTCCCAGAGCGTGGTCGCAACCGAAGTCGCGAAGGCGCCCGCCGAGATGCGCAGGAAGTTGTTGAGGCCCGAAGCGGCGGCGATCTGCTCCTGCGGCAGGTCGCCGAGCGCGAGGCCGATGAGCGGGATGAAGAAGCACGACACCGCGGCGCCCTGGATGAGGGTCGGCACCACCAGCGTCCAGAGGTCGACCTCGGTATCGAAGCGTGAGCGCATCCATGCCACCACGGCGAACACGACCAGCGAGGCGGTGGCGAGAATGCGCGGGTCGATCTTGCCCGAGGTGCGGCCGACGATCGGCGTGAGGATGAGCGCAAGCAGGCCTACCGGTGCGAGCACCAGGCCGGCATCGGTGGCGGTATAGCCCATGAACTGCTGCAGCCAGAGCGGCATCAGCACGATGCTGCCGAAGTAGGCGGCGTAGGAAAGCGCGATCGCCAGCGTGCCGGCGGAGAAGTTGCGGTTGGCAAAAAGCGAGAGATCGACCACCGGGTGCTCGTCGGTGAGCTCCCAGGCGAGGAACAGGCAGAAGCCCAGCGCCGCGGTGATGCCGAGCGCGACGATCTCGGGCGAGGCGAACCAGTCGAGGTCCTTGCCCTTGTCGAGCATCAGCTGCAGCGCGCCGATCCAGATGACGAGCAGCGCGAGCCCGACTCTGTCGATCGGCGTCTTCACGCGCGGCGTCTCGCGCTCGCGGTAGAGGAACCAGGTCATCGCGAGGGCGACCAGGCCTACCGGCACGTTGATGTAGAAGATCCATGGCCAGGAGAAGTTGTCCGTAATCCAGCCGCCGAGCACCGGCCCGACCACCGGCGCGACCAGGATGGTGAGCGAGAAGGTGGCGAGCGCGGCACCGGCCTTCTCGCGCGGGTAGGTAGAGAGCAACAGCGTCTGCGACAGCGGGATCATCGGGCCGGCCACCGCGCCTTGCACGACGCGGAAGACGATCAGCATCGGCATCGAGATTGCGAGCCCGCACATGAAGGAAGCGAGCACGAACAGCGCCGTGGTCGCGAGGAACAGCCGCACCTGGCCGAAGCGCTGCGTGAGCCAGCCGGTGAGCGGCACGGAGATCGCGTTGGCGACCGCGAACGACGTGATGGTCCAGGTGCCCTGGTTCGGCGACACGCCGAGGTCGCCGGCGATCGCGGGAATCGACACGTTGGCGATCGAGACGTCGAGCACGTTCATGAAGGTGGCGAGCCCGACCGCCAGCGAGGCGGCGACGCGCGCGCCGCCTTCGAGCGGCCGGACTGCGCCCGGCTCAGCGCCGGGGGCCTGCGCCATTGGCCGCGGCCGGGAGCGAAGACAGCGTCGGCTGCAGGCTGGCGTTCTCCGCGATGATCTGCTCGATGCGCTCGTCCACCTTCGGCTCGGCCGCGGTGAACGCCTGCGTTTCGTAAGCGACCGCGCGCGCCACGCGCTGCAGGTGGGCGCCCGAGCGCTGGTGCGTGTCGACGTCCACCCGCATCGACAGGCCGATCTGCAGCGGATGCGCCTCGAGCTCATTGCGCTCGAGCGCGATGCGCACCGGCACGCGCTGCACGACCTTGATCCAGTTGCCGCTCGCGTTCTGCGGCGGCAGCAGCGCGAAAGCGCCTCCGGTGCCGGGACTGAAGCCGGCGACGCGGCCGGTGAAATCGACCGACCCGCCATACGCATCGGCGTGCAGCGTCACCGGCTGCCCGGGCCGCAGGTTGGCGAGCTGGTTCTCCTTGAAGTTGGCGTCGACCCAGACGTCCTCGAGGGGCGTCACGATCATCAGCACGGCGCCCGGCGCCACGCGCTGGCCGAGCTGCACCGAGCGGCGCGCGACGAAGCCGGCGACCGGCGCGAGCACTTCGGTGCGCGCGAGCGCCAGGTAGGCCTCGCGCACGCGCGCCGCGGCGGCGCGCACGTCGGGATGGTCGTGCACCTCGGTGCGGTCGACCAGCGCGCGCTGCGCCTCGAGCTGCTTCTGCGCCGCGTCGAGCCCCGCGCGCGCCGCGCTTACCGTGTCGAGCGCGTGCTGCAGCTCCTCGCCGGAAACCGCGCCGCTCGCTTCCACCGAGCGCCGCCGGGCGAGATCCTGCTGGGCCTTGCGCAGCTCCGCGCGGCGCATCGCGACGTTGGCCTCGCCTTCGGTGCTGGCGGCGCGCAAGCCCCGCACCGAGCGCACGGTCTTCGCCAGCTGCGCCTCGGCCTGCGACACCATCACCTGCGCGTCGGCCTTGTCGAGCGTGACGAGCTTCTTGCCGCTCGCCACGTAGTCGGTGTCGTCGGCATGGATCGAGAGGACGGTGCCCGCGATCTGCGGCGTGATCTGCACCAGGTTGCCGCCGACATAGGCGTCGTCGGTGCTCTCGTGGTAGCGCCCGTCAAGCAGCCAGTACAGGCCGTAGGCGACGCCGCCGAGCAGGAACAGCGACAGCACGCCGGCCAGCAGCCGGCGCCGCTTCTTGCCCGCGTCCTTCGCTACCTTCATTGCAGGGCCACCTGGATGTCGAACCCGCCGCCCAGCGCGCGGATGAGATTGATCGAAAGCGCGAGCTCGCGCGAGCGCAGCTCGGCGTGCAGCGTGCGCTGCTCGAGCACCGGCACCTCGGCGACGAACACCTGCAGCAGGCTGCCGATGCCGGCCTTGTAGCGCGTGAGCGCGAGCCCGTAGGCCTCCTCCGCGGCGGCGAGCGCGGTGCCGACCTCGGCGCTCTGCTGCCGGACGGAGCGAAGCGAGGTGAGCTGATCGACGACCTCGCGCAGCGCGTCCGCGAGGGTCTGGTTGTACTGCTCGACCGCGACGTCGTAGTCGGCGTTGCGCGCGGCGAGCTCGCCGCGCAGGCGGCCGCCTTCGAGGATCGGCAGCCGCACCGCCGCGCCGACGGAGGGGATCGCGCTCCCGGCGCTCGCGAGCTTCGACAGCGTCACCGACTGCACCCCGACCAGCGCCGACAAGTTCACGTCGGGATAGAACGCGGCCTTGGCCGAGGCGATTTCGCGCGCCGAGGCCTGCGCGCGCTCGCGGCTGGCGACGACGTCCGGACGGCGCCCGAGCAGATCGGCGGGCAGGCTCGCGGGCAGCACCACCTGCGCCGGCCGAAGCGAGGGCCGCTCGATCGTCAGGCCGCGGTCGGGTCCCTTGCCGAGCAGCGCCGCGAGCTGGCCGCGCGCGAGCGCGATCTGCTCCTCCACCTGCGCGATGCGCACGCGCGCCGCGGGAATCGACGCCTCGACCTGCTTGAGCTCGAGGCGCGAGTCCAGCCCGGCGCGCACGCGCTCGCCGGTCAGGCTCTGCACGCTTTCGCGGTCGGCGAGCTCGCGCCGGGCGAGGTCGAGCTGGTCGTAGGCGCGCGCGAGCTGCACGTACGTGCCGGCGAGCGCCGCGGACAGCGCGAGGCGCGCGGCGAAGCCCTCGGCCTGCGCGGCGCGCGAGCGCCCCACCGCCGCTTCGTATGCTGCTCGGTTCCTGCCCCAGAAATCGAGCTGGTAGCCGAAGTTGAGCGAAAGCTGGGTCGTGGTGTGCGTCGAGCCCGCGATCGGCGGCGGGAAGATGTAGTTTTCCGAGAAGCGCTGGCGCGTCACGTCGGCGCCGGCGCTGACCTGCGGTCCGAGCGGGGCGCCGGCGACCCTCGCCGCGGCGAGCGCCTGGTCGAGGCGCGCGCGGGCGAGGCGGACGCCCGGGCTGCCGGCGATGCCTTCGTCGATCAGTGCGTCGAGCTGCGGGTCGCCGAACTGCTTCCACCAGTCGAGGCGCGGCCACGCGCCGTCGGCGGCGGGCTCGCGCTGCAGCGATTGCCCCGCCTCCAGCGCCGCGGGATCGGCCGGCGTGCTGCGATGCTCGATGCCGCGGTAGCTCGCGCATCCGGCGAGGAGCAGCGCCAGGACAATCGCGACCGACCTCATGCGGCGTTGGCGAGCATGCGCCTGAGGAGCGCTTCCAGCGTGCGCGCCTCGCTGCGCGAGAAGCCGCGCAGCATCCGGTTCAGCACCGCGACCTGCACGCGCGTCACCGCGCCGTGCAGGCGCCGCCCGTCGCTGGTGAGCTCGAGCCTGGCGCTGCGCCGGTCGCGCCCGCCGCGCATGCGGCGTACCAGGCCCAGGGCCTCCAGCTTGTCGATGAGCCGCGTCATTGCGCCGGGGTCGTACAGGAGGTGCTTGCACGCCTCCGCCGCCGTCCCCGCCCGCTCATCGGCCATCAGTACCAGCACCAGCGCCTGCGCGGTGTTCAGGCCGAGCGGCGCGAGCTCGCGGTCGAACTCCTCGACCAGCGCCTTGCGCGCCAGGCCGACCAGCGCGCCGAGCGCGTCTCGGCTGCGGAAGGTGCGTACCTGGTAGATGGGCGCCGCGCGCGATTTGATTGCCTCGGCAACCATTGCACCGGCAAGGTATCGCCGGCCGGCGCCGCCGTCAATCCCTCCCCCGGCGCGCTCCGCGGGTCAGGCGCCGGTCAGGAGCCGCTGAACCAGTTGTAACCCTTGTCCTCCCAGTAGCCGCCCGGGTACTGGTTGGTGACGAAGATCGCCGCGACGTGCTTCGGGTTCTTGAAGCCGAGCTTGGTCGGGATGCGCAGCTTCATCGGATAGCCGTACTTGGGCGGCAGCAGCTCGCCGTCGTAGCGGAAGCTGAGCTGGGTCTGCGGATGCAGCGCGGTGGCCATGTCGATCGAGCCGTAGTAGTCGTCGGCGCACTGGAAGCCGACATATTTGGCGCTCGTGTCTGCGCCGATGCGCGCGAGGAAGTCGGAGAAGCGCACCCCGCTCCACTTGCCGATCGCGCTCCAGCCCTCGACGCAGATGTGGCGCGTCACCTGCGACAGCTGCGGCAGCGCGTAGAGCTCGGGCAGCGTCCACGGCTTCCGCTCGCGGATCATGCCGGCGAGCTCGAGCTTGAACTTCGAGCCGTCGATGACGCGCACCTCGTCCTCCCCGTAGTAGCCGTTGTACGGGAAGGGGCGCGTGATGCGGCTTTCCGGGAACTCGGGCGCGAGGCGGCTCGAGCTGAAGAGCCATTGCTGCGCCCCGTCGTTCCAGCGCGACATGGCCAGCAGCACGCGCTGCACCTCTTCCTGGTCGGTGATGTCGCAGCCGGAGAGCATGGCGAGCGCGCCCAGAGAAAGGCTGCGCTTCAGGAACAGGCGGCGCTCCAGGTTTTCCAGCGCGGAAGTGCGATGCGCGGCGAATTTCTTATCCATGCCTGATCCTTCCGGTGAACATGGTCGGGAAGGTGCGCGGCACGAGCGCCACCATCACGACGTGCACGAGCACGATGAACGCGATCGCCGTCATGGCAAAGAAGTGCAGATAGCGCGCGCCTTCGTAGTCGCCGATCCACTGTCCCAGCCAGTAGAACTGCACCGGCTTCCAGATCACGAGCCCGGTGGCGATCATGGTCACCAGCAGGACGATCAGCGCGGCGTAAGCGGCGCGCTGCGCGGCGTTGTAGACCGAGAGGTCCTCATGCGCGAGCTTGCCGCGCAAGGCGTCGCGAACATCGCTCAATAGCGCGGCAGGCGAGATCGGCAGGAGCTTGCGGCGGAAGTGACCTGAGGCGATGCCGTAGGCGACGTAGACCAGTCCATTGATCGCAAACAGCCACATGCCGGCGAAGTGCCACTGCAGCGCGCCGGCCAGCCAGCCGCCGAGCGTGATCGCGTAGGGGATCTCGAAGCCGAAAAGCGGCGAGGCGTTGTAGATCGCCCAGCCGCTCGTGATCATGACGAGCACCGCCAGGACGTTGATCCAGTGGCACACGCGCACGACGAGCGGATGGATCAGCATGAAGCGTTGGTCGGTGCCCATCGGCCCGACCTTACACCTTTCGCCACGTCGTGGCCGCGCCCTTGTCCTCCAGCACGATGCCGCGCTCGAGGAGCTCCTGACGGATGCGGTCAGCTTCGGCGAACTCCTTGTTGCCGCGGGCGGCCTGGCGCGCGGCAATGCGCTCGGCGATCCACTCTTCGCTAACCCCTGCGGGCCTCGCCTGCAGGAACGCCTTCGGCTCGCGCTGCAGGAGTCCCAGCACGCCGCCGAGCGCCTTGAGCTGACCCGCCGCTTTGCGGTTGCCCTGGAACGACTCGTTGGCGAGCTGGTGCAGCTCGGCGATGGCCTCGGGCGTGCCGAAGTCGTCGTCCATGGCGGCTTTGAAGCGCGCGGCGTGCGGGTCCGACCAGTCGGGCTCGGCTTTCCCAGCCCCGATCTCCTTCACAGCCGTATAGAGACGGCTCAGCGCCTGCTTGGCGTCGTCGAGGTTGGCCTCCGTGTAGTTGATCGGGCTGCGGTAGTGCGCGCGCACAATGAAGTAGCGCACCACCTCGGGGTCGTAGCGCTTGAGGATCTCGCGAACGGTGAAGAAGTTGCCGAGCGACTTGGACATCTTCGCCTCGTCGACGCGCACGAAGCCGTTGTGCATCCAGTAGTTGACGAACCTGGCGCCGCTCGCGCCCTCGGACTGCGCGATCTCGTTCTCGTGGTGCGGGAACTGCAGGTCCTGGCCCCCGCCATGGATGTCGAAGGGCTCGCCGAGCAGCTCGGCGCTCATCGCCGAGCACTCGATGTGCCATCCGGGTCGTCCCTCGCCCCACGGCGAAGGCCACTGCGGCTCGCCGGGCTTGGCGCGTTTCCAGAGCACGAAATCCAGCGGGTCTTCCTTCGAGGCGTCGACCTCCACGCGCTCGCCCGCGCGCAGCTCGTCGAGCGACTTGCCGGAGAGCTTGCCGTACCCCCGGAAGCGGCGCACCGCGTAGTTCACGTCGCCTGAGCGTGCCTGATAGGCAAGTTTGCGTTTTGTCAGGGCTTCGATCAGCGCGACCATCTCGGGGACGTATTGCGTCGCGCGCGGCTCGTGGTCGGGCTTCTCGACGCCGAGCGCGGCCGCGTCCTCGTCGCAGTAGCGGATGAAGCGCGCGGTGAGCGCCTCGACCGGCTCGCGGTTCTCCTGCGCGCGCCGGATGATCTTGTCGTCGATGTCCGTGATGTTCCGCACGTAGGTAACGCGATGCCCGCTCGCCCGCAGCCAGCGGCGCACCACGTCGAAGGCGAGCAGCATGCGGGCGTGGCCGAGGTGCATGTAGTCGTAGACGGTCATGCCGCAGACGTACATGCGCACTTCGCCGGGACGGAGGGGGACGAACTCCTGCTTTGCCCTGCCGAGGCTGTTGTAGATCTTCAGATTAGTCTAGAATGCCGTTCGTAGGGCCTTGAAAATACTAACACAATGCTGAATTCAGCCACCTCGCGCGCGAGCCTGCGCGGGCTCGCCATCGCGCTCCTCGCCGCGGCCTGTGCGCTCGCGGCTCCGGTTCGCGCGGACGATCTCGACGACGCCTCGCGCCTGCTCAAGGCCGGCGAGCGGCAGCAGGCGCTCGACAAGGTGAACCGCGTGCTTGCCGAGAAGCCGAAGGACCCCCAGGCGCGCTTCCTCAAGGGGCTGATCCTCACGGAGCAGGGCAAGCAGCCGGAAGCGATCGACGTCTTCACCAGGCTGACGCAGGACTACCCCAACCTGCCCGAGCCCTACAACAACCTCGCGGTGATCTACGCGAGCCAGGGCCAGTACGACAAGGCGCGCGCCGCGCTCGAGAAATCGATCCGCACCCATCCCAGCTACGCCACGGCCTATGAGAACCTGGGCGACGTCTACGCCAAGCTGGCGAGCCAGGCCTATGGCAAGGCGCTGCAGCTCGATGCTTCCAACGCCGGGGCGCAGAACAAGCTCTCGCTCGTGCGCGAGCTGGTGCGCGAGCCGCTCGCCAGGCCCGCGCCGGCCATCGAAGCTGCGAAGCCCGCCGAAAAAGCGGCCGAAAAGCCCGCTCCCGCGCCGGCGGCGACAGACGGCAGCGCCGAGGTGATGAAGACGGTCAAGGCCTGGGCGGAGGCATGGTCAAATAAGGACGCCGATGCCTACCTCGCGCACTATGCCAAGGACTTCAAGACCCCGGGGGGCGAGGCACGGGCGGAGTGGGAAAAGGGCCGCCGCACCCGGATCGAGGCGCCAAAATCGATCTCCGTGGGCATCGAGTCGCCCAAGGTGACCATGCGCGGAGCAGACCAGGCGAGCGTCACCTTCCGGCAGACTTACCGCTCGGACAAGCTGAAGACCGCCAGCCGCAAGACCCTCGAGCTGGTCAAGGCCGACGGCCGCTGGCAGATCCGCGAAGAGAAATCAGGTAAATGATCAGGCTTTTCACGATTGCATTCGCGCTCGCCCTGGCGGGGCTCGCCTGCGCGGCGACGCCCGAAGACAAGCTATCGGCCGTGTTCGAGGCGATCGAGGCCAACAAGCTGGATCTCGCGATGAAGCGCGTCGATGCGCTGATCGCCGAGCATCCCAATTTCCGCCTGGCGCACCTGGTGCGCGGCGACCTGCTGCTCGCGCGCGCGCAGCCCTTGCAGACTTTCGGCAACGTGGTGAAGACCGTGCCGCAGGCGCGGGTCGACGAGCTGCGCGCAGAGGCGATGGCCCGCCTGCGCGCGCGCCAGCGGCCGGCCGACGACCGGCTGCCGCGCTACGTGCTGCAGCTGCAGCCGGGGCAGAAGCACGCGATCGTGGTCGACGCGCGCCGCTCGCGGCTCTACGTCTATGCCAACGCCGATGGCAAGCCGCGCCTCATTGCCGACTATTACGTCACGCTCGGCAAGAACGGCATCGAGAAGACGCGCGAGGGCGACCAGAAGACGCCGGTCGGCGTCTACACCGTCATCGCCAACCTGCCGCGCAGCAAGCTCACCGACTTCTACGGCGCCGGCGCTTTCCCGATCAACTATCCGAACGAGTGGGACAAGCGCCAGGGCCGCAACGGCCACGGCATCTGGCTGCACGGCGTGCCCTCCGACGTGTACGCGCGCCCGCCGCGCGCGAGCGACGGCTGCATCGTGCTCGCCAATCCCGACCTCGAGGCCGTGGGCCGCCAGCTGCAGGTCGGCCTCACGCCGGTGATCATCGCCGACGAGGTCGAGTGGAGCGAGCGCTCGGCGCTGGAAGCCGAGCGCGCCAGCCTCGCCGCGGCGCTCGAGCAGTGGCGCGCCGACTGGCAGAGCCGCGACACCGAGCGCTACCTCGCGCACTACTCGTCGCGCTTCGCCTCGGGAAGACAGGACCTCGCCGCCTGGGGCGCGCACAAGCGCACGGTGAACGCGGCAAGGAAGTGGATCAAGGTCGGTGTCGCGCGCGTCTCGATGCTGCGCTACCCGCGCGAGCGCGACGTGGTGGTGGTGAGCTTCGACCAGGACTACCGCTCCGACGGGCTGTCGAACGTGATGAAGAAGCGCCAGTACTGGGTCAAGGAAGGCGCGGGCTGGAAGATCCTCTACGAAGGAGCCGGATGAAGCTCAAGCATCTTTTCGTGCTGACCGCGGCGGCGATGGTGCCCGCCGGCGCGCTCGCCGCCGACCCGCAGGTCGACATCAAGACCAACGTCGGCACGATCCGCGTCGAGCTCTACCCGGCCAAGGCGCCCAAGACGGTGGAGAACTTCCTGCAGTACGTGAAGGACGGCCACTACAACGGCGCCATCTTCCACCGCGTGATCGACGGCTTCATGATCCAGGGTGGCGGCTACGACGAGCGCTACCGCGAGAAGAAGACGCGCCCGCCGATCCCGCTCGAGTCGAAGAGCGGCCTGAAGAATGACGTCGGCACGCTCGCCATGGCGCGCACCTCCGACCCGAACTCCGCCACCGCGCAGTTCTTCATCAACGTCAACAACAACGAGTTCCTGAACTACCCCGGCCAGGACGGCAACGGCTACGCGGTGTTCGCCAAGGTGGTCTCCGGCCTCGACGTGGTCAACAAGATCGCCAAGACGCCGACCGGCCCCGGCGGCCCGTTCCGCGGCGACGTGCCCAAGTCGCCGGTCGTGATCCAGTCGATGGCGGTCGTCGACAAGAAGTAGGTTGCGCGCGCTCTTCATCTCGGACCTCCACCTGAGCGAGGAGCGTCCGGAGGCCAACGAGCGCTTCTTCAGCTTCATGGAAGCCGAGGCCGCCGCCGCCGGCGCCCTCTACGTGCTGGGCGACCTCTTCGAGTACTGGATCGGCGACGACGACCTCGACGATCCGTTCAACGCGGTGCTCGCCGGCTTCTTCCGCCGCCTGGCGGCCACCGGCACCCGGGTCCACCTGATGCATGGCAACCGCGACTTCCTGCTGGCGCAGGGCTTTTGCCGCGCGACCGGGGCAGATTTGATACCAGACCCCGCCCTTGTCGCCCTGGATGGAGAAAACGTTCTCCTCATGCACGGCGACACCTTGTGCACCGACGATCTCGATTACCAGAACTGGCGGCGCACGGCGCGCTCCAGCGCCTGGCAGGCGGAGTTCCTGGGCAAGAGCGTAGGCGAGCGGCGTCGCGCGGTGCGCGGACTGCGCGAGAAGAGCAAGGAAGTGATCCAGGCGAAGCCCGCTGAAATCATGGACGTGAACGAAGAGACGGTGCGCGAGGCATTCCGCCGCCACGGCGTGCGGCAGCTGGTGCATGGCCACACGCATCGTCCGGGGCAACATCGCCTGGTCGTCGACGGCGAGGAGCGCAGCCGCTGGGTGCTGCCCGACTGGTACGGGCGCGGCGGCTATCTCGAGATCAAGGACGGCAAGCCGCGCCTCGTGCGCTGGTAGTCAGAGCGCGGCGCTCGCGCGCTCGTCGGCGAGCGGCAGGGTCAGCGTGAACGTGCTGCCGCGGCCGGGCTCGCTCTCGAGGCGCAGCTCCCCGCCGAGCAGCCGCGCGAGCTCGCGGCTGATGGTGAGGCCAAGGCCGGTGCCGCCGTACTGGCGCGCGGTGCCGCCGTCGGCCTGCTGGAAGGGCTCGAACACCAGCGCCTGCTTCTCGCGCGGGATGCCGATACCCGTATCGGTGACCGCGAACGCGACCGAGCGCGCCTCGAGCGGCGCGACGCGCAGGCGCACGCTGCCGCGCTGCGTGAACTTGAGCGCGTTGGCGATCAGGTTCTTCAGCACCTGCTTCAGGCGCGTGCCGTCGGTGCGCATCGCCGCTGGCAGCCCGGGGGCGAGCTCGATCGAGAACTCGAGGCTCTTCTGCTGCGCGGCCGGCCGGAAGGTGCGCTCGAGGTCGGCGCGGATCTCCTCGAAGCGCACCGCGCCCATCTGCAGCGCGGTCACCGCGCCCGACTCGATCTTCGCCAGGTCGAGGAGGTCGTTGATCAGCGCGAGCAGGTCGTTCCCGGAGCCATAGATGGTCTGCGCGAAGCGCACCTGCTTCGCGTCGAGGTTGCCGGCGGCGTTGTCGGCCAGGAGCTTCGCCAGGATCAGCAGGCTGTTGAGCGGCGTGCGCAGCTCGTGCGACATGTTGGCGAGGAACTGCGACTTGGCCTCGTTCGCCTTCTCCGCCGCGACCTTGGCGCCGACCAGCGCCTGCTCGGCGCGCTTGCGCTCGGTAAGGTCGCGCACTACCTTGGCGTAGCCGAGGAGCTCGCCGCCGGGATCGCGCACCGCGGTGACGACGACGTACGCCCAGAACGCCGAGCCGTCCTTGCGCATGCGCCAGTTCTCCTCCTCGAAATGGCCGTCGCGCGCCGCGACGTCGAGCTCGTGCTGCGGCGCGAGCGGCGCGCCCACGATCTCGCCGGCGGCATAGCCGTAGATGCGCTGCGCGCCCGCGTTCCAGCTCGCCACCCGGCCCCGCGCGTCGAGCATTACGATCGCGTAGTCGACCACGCTGTCGACGATCAGGCGGAAGTTCTGCTCGCTGCGCGAGACCCGGCCTTCCAGCTCGGCGCGCGCCGCGGCGAGCTGCCCGAGCACCGCGCTGAGCATCAGGCCGGTGACCGCCACCGTCGCGACGAAGGCAACCAGCAGGAGCAGCGACTGGTTGGCCGGCACGCCGGCGAACGGGCCGACGTCGGCGTGCAGCGTGTACCAGAGCGACAGCGCGCAGATCACTGCGCTCGCGCTCGCCACCTCGCGCTGGCCGAACCGGAAAGCCGCCCAGACGATGAACGGCATCAGCACGAAGGTGCGGCCGAGATCGGCGCCGAACACCAGCTGACACGCGACGAGCAGCGCCACGGTGAAGGCCGCGGCCTCGAGCGCCTTGCGCGGGCTCCAGGCGATCCCGGGGGCGGTCCAGCTCAGCACCAGCGGCGCGAACACCAGCATGCCGCAGGAGTCGCCCTGCCACCACGTCCACCAGTTCGCCGCCAGCTCGGCGCCCGGCAGCGGATAGATCGCGGCGAGCGGCAGCAGCGCCACGGTCGGCGCGATGGTCGCGCCCGCGGCGACGAGGCCGACGAAGAGCAGCACTTCGCGCGCCCGCGCGAAGTTGCGCGGCGCGCCCAGGGAGCGGCGCACCATCGTCGCCACGGCGAAGCTTTGCACGCTGGAGCCGGTGGCGATGATCGCGGAGGCGAGCAGCGCGCCCTCGATGGTCAGGTTGGCGGCGAAGCTGCCCAGCCACACGCCGGGCCAGAGGCGGTTGCCGGCGAGGAGCAGCGCGGCGAGCGCGATGCCCGAGGGCGGCCAGATCGCGGTGGCGTAGCCAGGCGGGATGGCGGCGAGCAGCGAAACCTTCGCCGCCGCGAAATAAGCGACCGCGAGGAGGGCTACGAGGCCCGCAAGGCGCACGCAGCTAGCTTAACCCACGCTCCAGATCGGCCTTAAGGTCGACCACCGCCTCGAGTCCCACCGAAAGGCGGAGCAGTCCCTCGCCGATGCCCGCCGCGGCGCGCGCCTCGGGCGGGATGCGGCCGTGGGTGGTGCTCGCCGGGTGGGTGATCGTGCTCTTCACGTCGCCGAGGTTGCCGGTGATCGAGATGAGGCGCGTCGAGTCGATCACCCGCCAGGCGTCGGCGCGGCCGCCCTTCACGTCGAACGAGACGATGGCGCCGCTGCCCTGCTGCTGCCTCTTGGCCAGCTCGTGCTGCGGGTGCGAGGCGAGCCCCGGGTAGTAGACGCGCGCCACCTTCGGGTGGCCTTCGAGCCAGCGCGCCAGCTCCAGCGCGCCAGCCGACTGCGCGCGGATGCGCAGCTCGAGGGTCTCGAGGCCCTTCAGCAGCACCCACGCGTTGAAAGGCGAGAGCGTGGGACCGGCCGTACGCAGGAACACGGTCATCGGATCGCCGACCAGCACGCGCGAGCCGAGCACCGCGCCGCCCATCACCCTTCCCTGCCCGTCCAGATACTTGGTGGCCGAGTGCACCACGATGTCGGCGCCCAGCTCCAGCGGCCGCTGCAGGATCGGCGTGCAGAACACATTGTCGACCGCGAGCAGCGCGCCCGCCGATTTCGCGACGCGCGACAGCGCTTTCAGGTCCGAGATCTCGGTCAGCGGATTCGACGGCGTCTCGAGGAAAAGGAGCTTGGTGTTGCGCCTGAGCGCGCGCTGCCACTCTTCAATGCGCGTCGGCGACACGTAGGTGGTCTCGATGCCGAAGCGGCCGAGCAGCGTGCTGAACAGCTGGATCGTCGCGCCGAAGACGGCGTTGGAGCACACCACGTGGTCGCCGGCCCTGAGATGCACCATCGCGGTGGCGAGGATCGCCGCCATGCCGGAGCCGGTGGCGACGCAGCTCTCCGCGCGCTCGAGCGCCGCCAGGCGGTCCTGGAACATCCCGACCGTCGGGTTGGTGTAGCGCGTGTACACCATGCCCTCGCCGCCGCCGAAGCGCTCGGCGGCCTGCGCAGCGTTCTCGAAGATATAGCTCGAGGTGAGGTACAGCGCCTCGGCGTGCTCGTTGAATTGGCTGCGCACCTGGCCGGCGCGCACCCCGAGCGTCGACAACTCCAGCTTGTCCATAAATGAAAAACCCGGGCCTCTGTGCAGCGGACCGGGTTATCTCGGCACGCTTTAGCTGGATTTATTACGCGCCCGCAAGCTGTGGCCCCTCAAATCGGCGCGAAAGCGAAATTATACGCTATGCCGCAAGATTCAAGTCCAGTTGCGAGCTTTCCTCGTCGCTCGAGTCGCGGCTCTCGTCGCGGCGGATCTCGATCGCGCGCAGGTAGTCGGTGGTGATGTCGCCGGTGACATAGACCCCGTCGAAGCAGGAGGTCTCGAAGTGGCTGAGCTTCGGGTTGGCGCGGCGCACCGCGTCCTTGAGCTCGCCCAGGTCCTGGTAGATGAGGGCGTCGGCGCCGATCTCGCGCCCGACCTCCTCCTCGCTGCGGTGCGCGGCGATCAGCTCGGCGCGCGTCGGCATGTCGATGCCGTAGACGTTGGGGAAGCGCACCGGCGGCGCGGCCGAGGCGAAGAATACCTTGCGCGCGCCCGACTCGCGCGCCATCTGCACGATCTCCCGGCTGGTGGTGCCCCGGACGATCGAATCGTCGACCAGCAGCACGTTCTTGCCGGCGAACTCCATCGCCATGGGGTTGAGCTTCTGGCGCACCGAGCGCCTGCGCACCGCCTGGCCGGGCATGATGAAGGTGCGGCCGATGTAGCGGTTCTTGACGAAGCCCTCGCGGTAGGGAACGCCGAGCGCGCTCGCGAGCTGCAGGCCCGAGGGGCGGCTCGAGTCCGGGATCGGGATCACGACGTCGATCGCGAGGCTGCGGTAGTGGCGGCGGATCTTCTCGGCCAGCTTCTCGCCCATGTTGAGGCGCGTCTCGTACACCGAGGCGCCGTCGATCAGCGAGTCGGGCCGCGCGAGGTACACGTACTCGAAGATGCAGGGGTTGAGGCTCGAGCGCGCGGCGCACTGCTGCGTGTGCAGGCGGCCGTCCGGGTCGATGAAGATCGCCTCGCCCGGCGCGATGTCGCGCAGCACGCGGAAGCCGAGCGCGTCGATCGCGACCGACTCGGAGGCGACCATGTACTCGGTGCCCGCAGGCGTCTCGTTGTAGCCGATCACCGCCGGGCGGATGCCGTAGGGGTCGCGGAAGGCGAGCACGCCGTAGCCGGCGATCATCGCCACCACCGCGTAGGCGCCGCGCACGCGCCGGTGTACCGCGGCCACCGCGGTGAAGATGGTCTGCGGTTCCAGACGAAGCTTCACCGAGGCCTGTTCAAGCTCGTGCGCGAGCACGTTGACCAGCACCTCCGAGTCCGAGCCGGTGTTGATGTGCCGCAGGTCGGTGCGGAACATCTCCTCCTTCAGCCGCTCGGAGTTGGTCAGGTTGCCGTTATGGCCGAGGACGATGCCGAAGGGCGAGTTGACGTAGAAAGGCTGCGCCTCGGCCGCGCTGAAGGCCGAGCCCGCGGTCGGGTAGCGGCAATGCGCGATGCCCATGTTGCCGGGAAGCGCGCGCATGTTGCGCGTGCGGAACACGTCGCGCACCATGCCCGGCGCCTTGTGCATGTGGAAGGAGCTGCGATCGGCTGTGACGATCCCCGCCGCGTCCTGGCCGCGGTGCTGCAGCAACAGCAGCCCGTCGTACAGCAGCTGATTGACGGGGGATTGCGCGACGATGCCCAGAATCCCGCACATCGGAGTGGATTTTCCCGGTGTGGTTAAGGGTCAATCATATCGCAAGCGCTCCGCCAGCGCCGGGGGCAGCCAGGGCTTGAGCGCGAGCGCCGCCTGCGCGAGCGTCGAGCCGCTGACAGAATTTTTCCAGGCCGGCTGGCGCGGCAGCAGCGTGAGGCCGGCGACCAACGCGAACGCCACTACGATGAGCAGCGCGCGCAGCAGGCCGAACAGCGCTCCGAGCGAGCGGTCGAGCCCGCCGAGGCCCGCTGCCTTGAGGATCTTGGCGAGCAGGTGCGCGGCGAAGGTGGTGATGATCAGGCTGACGATGAAGATGCCGACGAAGGCGAGCAGCGTGCGCCACTCCGGGCGCTGGATCGCCCGAGGCAGGTAGTCGGCGAGCGGCGCGGCGAAGAGATTCGCGGCGAGGAACGCGATCACCCAGCCCGCGAGGGACATGATCTCGCGCACCAGGCCCCGCCAAGCGCCCCACGCGATCGAGAGCGCGAGCACGCCGATCACCGCGTAATCTAGCCAGGTCACTTCGCGCCGACCGGCCCGGGGTCGAAGCCCAGCGCCTTCAGCTTGCCGCGCGCCTGCTCGGCGGCCTCGCGGCTTGCGAACGGCCCGGCGCGCACGCGAGTCAGGTTGCCCGCCTTCTCCGTGTAGTAAGGCAGCTTCGCTCCGGCGAGCTTCTTCAGCGCGCCGTCCGGGTTAGCGAACACGCCGACCTGCGTCATGTACTGGGTTTTTTCCTCCGCCGTCGCCTTCGGCGCCTCGGCTTGCGCTTTCTTTGCTTCTGGCTTGGCCTTGGGCGGCGGCGGCTTGGGATTGAAGGTCGACTCGTTCTCGCCGGGAATGCGCACCGTCACCGGGGGCGCGGTGCTCGAGGGCTCCGAGTCGAACACCATGGGCAGCACGATCACCGCGGCGAGGACCAGGGCCACGGCGCCCACCAGGCGGCGCCGGCCGCGGCGCTTCAGCGTTTCGACGTCTTGTTGTTCTTCAGCCATGCCATCACTTCGCCGACGGTCAGAAACGAACCGAACACGACGATCTTATCACCCTCCCCCGCGCGCTCCAGCGCCGCGCTGAATGCTGCCGCCGGCGATTCGAAGCATTCCGCCGGAGCGGCGAGATGTTCCTTCAGCTCTTCGGCGCTGGCTCCCCGCGCGCCGACGAGCGACGCGAAATGCCAGCGCGTGATGCGAGGCCGCTTTTCATCGTTCAGTACGCGCAGCACGCCGCCGATGTCCTTGTCGCGCAGCATGCCGCACACGGCGATCGTCTCGGGCGCGAAGCCGGAACTCGCCAGGTTTTCGGCCAGCACCTCGGCGGCCTGAACGTTGTGCGCCACATCCAGGATCACCTGCGGCCGCCCCGGCAGCACCTGGAAGCGCCCCGGCAGCGTCACCTCGGCGAGGCCGCGGCGCACGTCCTGCATGCCGAGCGGCAGCCGCTCGCGCAGGACGTCGAGCGCGCACATCGCCGCGGCGGCGTTGCGCAGCTGCATCGCGCCGCGCAGCGCCGGGTGCGCGAGCCCGGCGCGCCTGCCCCCGGGGCCCCAGTAGCTCCATTGCGTTTTCTGGTCCTGGTAGCCGAAGTCTCGGCCCAGCAAATAATGAACGGCCTCTGCTTGAAGGACCGACTTGGGGACATCTGTCTCTGCGATCACGGCGGGCCGGCCGGCGCGGAAGATGCCCGCCTTCTCGCGGCCGATCGCCTCGCGGTCGGCGCCGAGATAGTCAACATGGTCGATGCCGACGCTCGTCAGCACCGCGCAATCGGCGTCGAGCACGTTCACCGCGTCGAGCCGGCCGCCGAGCCCGACCTCGAGCACCGCCGCCTCGACCTTCTCGCGCGCGAACAGCCAGAGCGCGCCGAGCGTGCCGTACTCGAAATACGTGAGCGGGACGTCGCCGCGCGCCTTTTCAACCGCCGCGAAGGATTCGACCAGGGTGGCGTCCGGGACCTCTTGACCTGAAATGCGTACCCGCTCGTTGTAGCGCACCAGGTGCGGCGAGGTGTAGAGCGCGGTGCGATAGCCGCCGGCACGCAGCATCGTCTCGAGCAACGCGCAGGTCGAGCCCTTGCCATTCGTGCCGGCGACCGTGATCACGGGGCAAGGCATGCGAATGCCCATCCGCTCGTAAACCTCTTGCACCCGGTCCAGCCCCATGGCGATGGCGCTCGGGTGCTGGCGCTCGATGAAGTCTAGCCATTGCGCAAGCGTCTTCACGCGATGCTTTCCTGGTAGATCCGCCGCACGGTGTCGATGGTGTCGGCGTCCTCGGGCCGCTTGTCGGGCCGGTAGCCCTTGACGCGCGCGAAGCGCAGCGCGAGCCCGCCCGGGTACTGCGGGCTCTCCAGCAGGTCGTTGAACGCGATCTCGACCACCAGCTGCGGCTTGACGTGCACGACCCATTCGTCGCGCTGCAGCGCGAGCTTCTCGAGCTCGCGCGTCTGCCATTCGAGCGTCGCGTCGGTCAGGCCCTTGAAGGTCTTGCCGAGCATCACGTAACCACCGCCCGCGGGGTCGCGTGCGCCGAGGTGCAGGTTGGAGAGCCAGCCGCGGCGGCGTCCGTGGCCCCATTCCGCGGCGAGCACCACGAGGTCGAGCGTGCGCGCGCGCTTTACCTTGAGCCAGCCCGAACCGCGCCGGCCGGCGGTGTATGGCGCGTCGAGCGCTTTCGCCATTACCCCTTCATGGCCCGCGTCGAGCGCCTTGCGATAGAAGGCTTGGGCTTGCGTCACGTCCGCGGTGACGATCGCCGGAGTCAGGACTGTCGAAGCAAGGGCGCTCTCAAGGGCGGCACGCCGCTCGCGCGTCGGGTGGTCGAAAAGCGGCACGCCGTCGAGGTACAGGCAATCGAAAAAGAACGCGCTCAGCGGGCGCGGCGCCTCGCCGGGCTGCTGGCTGCCGAAGCGCTGCATCGTCACCTGGAACGGATGGGGCCGGCGATCCGGCCGCAGGGCGATCGCCTCGCCGTCGAGGATCAGCGAATCTGCGCTCGTGCTTTTCACGCAGGAAACAATTTCCGGAACCCGCGCGGTCACGTCGTTCAGGTTGCGCGTGTAGACGCGCACCTCGCCGCCGGCCTTGTGGACCTGCACGCGCGCGCCGTCGAGCTTCCACTCGAGCAGCGCGGTGCCGATCTCGGCGAGCGCGGCGCGCATGTCCTCCGCAGCCTGCGCGAGCATCGGCAGCACCGGCTGCATCGGCCGCACCGAGAATTCGTCGAGCGACTTTCCCGCAAGCGCAGCCGCGGCCACGGGGGCGAGCGCGCCGGCGAAGGCCGCCGCCCTGCGCACCTCGGCCGCCGGCACGCCCGAGGCGGCGGCGACCGCCTCGGACATGATGCCCTCGAGCGCCCCCTGGCGCAGCTCGCCGACGACGAGGCGCATAAGGAAGTCCTGCTCGTCCTCGGTCGCCTGCTGGAACAGCTGCCGCAATTCAATGGATCGTTGGCCAGCCGCGCCCTTGCCCTTCACGGCCTTCAGCTTCTGAAAGGCGGCGTCGATGTCGCGCAGCTTGAGCGATGCGGCCCTGGCGGGCGCACTGCGCGCCGATTGCAGCGCGGCGTAGCCGACCGCGAGCTTGCCTTGACGGATGTCGCCGCTGAGATAGGGCAGCGCGAGCGCGATCTCGCCGGGATCGAGGCGGCGCAGGAAATCTGCCAGCTCGCGGATCTTCGCCAGGCGGCTGGAGGTCGCGGCTACCTGTTTCGAGACGCGAACCAGCTCGGCAAAACGCGTCACACCGTGGCTTCGGCGGCGAGCCCCAGCATCAGCGAAAGCAGCGCGTGCAGCCGCTCGCGCAGCTGGCGCCGGTCGACGATCAGGTCGATCGCACCCTTCTCGAGGAGGAACTCGGCGCGCTGGAAGCCCTCGGGCAGCTTCTGGCGCACGGTCTGCTCGATGACGCGCGGCCCGGCGAAGCCGATCAGCGCCTTGGGCTCGGCGATAACCACGTCGCCGATCATGGCGAAGCTCGCCGACACGCCGCCCATGGTCGGGTCGGTCAGCACGGTGATGAACGGCAGCCCGCGCTCGGAGAGGTCGGTGAGCGCGGCGGTGGTCTTGGCCATCTGCGCGAGCGACAGCGCCCCCTCCTGCATGCGCGCGCCGCCGGATGCACAGACGCAAACGAACGGCAGCTTCTGCTCGATCGCCACGCGCACGCCGCGCACGAAGCGCTCGCCGACCACCGAGCCCATCGAGCCGCCCATGTAGTCGAACTCGAACGCGGCGCACACCACGCCGAGCGACTTGATCGAGCCCTGCATCACCACCAGCGCGTCGCCCTCGCCGGTCTGCTCCTGCGCCTCCGCGAGCCGCTCGGTGTAGCGGCGCGAATCGCGGAACTTGAGCGGGTCGACCGGCAGCACCTCGGAGCCGATCTCGAAGCGGCCGTCCGGATCGAGCAGCGCGTCGAGGCGCGGCCGCGCGCCGAGGCGCTCGTGGTGGCCGCATTTCGGGCAGACGTTGAGGTTCTTCTCGAGGTCGGTGCTGTAGAGCACCGCGTCGCACGCCGGGCACTTGGTCCACAGCCCCTCGGGCACCTGCTTTTTGGTGCCGGTGCCGGTGCGCTGGATCTTGGGCGGCAGCAGCTTCTGGAGCCAGCTCATCGGTCGAGCGCCTGGCGAATCGGCCTCAGGAACGACTTTACCCGGGCGACGGCCTGGTCCGCCGCTCCGGCCTCGATCTCCTGCAGGATGCGGCTGCCGATGACCACCGCGTCGGCGGTCTCGGCGACGCGGCATGCGGACTCGGCGTCGCGGATGCCGAAGCCGACGCCGATCGGCAGCCGTGTCGCGGCACGGATACGGGGGATTGCCTTTTCCACTTCGGAAAAGTCCATGTGCGAGGCACCCGTGACGCCGCGCAGCGAGACGTAGTACAGGAAGCCGCTGCCCGCACGCGTCACCTGCTCGATGCGCTCGTCGGTCGAGGTCGGCGCGAGCAGGAACACCGGGTCGATCTCGTTCTTCTTGGCGAGCGCCGTGAACTCGTCGCATTCCTCGGGCGGGTAGTCGACCACGATCACGCCGTCGACGCCCGCGGTCCTCGCGGCGCCGATGAATTTCTCGACGCCCATCGCCTCGATCGGATTGGCATAGCCCATCAGCACGACCGGGGTGGTCTTATCCTTGTTCCTGAATTCAGTCACCATGCGCAGGACGTCGGCGAGGCCGACGCCGTGCTTGAGCGCGCGCTCGCTCGCGCGCTGGACCACCGGGCCGTCGGCCATCGGGTCGGAGAACGGCACGCCGAGCTCGAGGATGTCGGCGCCGGCCTCCACCAGGCCGCGCATCAGCGGCACCGTCATCGAGGGATGCGGATCGCCCGCGGCAATGTAGGGAATCAGCGCCTTGCGCTTCGCCTTCGCCAGCGCCTCGAAGCGGCCCTGGATGCGCGACATCAAAGCTTCTTCCCCGCGCGCTCGGCGACCGTGTGCAGGTCCTTGTCGCCGCGGCCGGAAAGGTTCACGAGCAGCGCCGCGCTCTTGGGCATCTTCGGCGCCATCTTCATCGCCTGGGCCACCGCATGGGCGGATTCCAGCGCCGGGATGATGCCTTCGGCGCGGCAGAGCGCGTGGAAGGCGGCGAGCGCCTCGTCGTCGGTCACCGCGACGTATTCGGCACGGCCGCAGTCCTTGAGCCAGGCGTGCTCGGGGCCGACGCCGGGATAGTCGAGGCCGGCCGACACCGAGTGCGTCTCGGTGATCTGGCCGTTCGCGTCCTGCAGCAGGTAGGTGCGGTTGCCATGCAGCACGCCGGGCTTGCCGGCGCAAAGCGACGCGGCGTGCTTGCCGGTCTCCAGGCCTTCGCCCGCCGCTTCGACGCCGATGAGACGCGTTTTCTGATGCGCGATGTAGCGGTAGAAAATGCCCATTGCGTTGGAGCCGCCGCCGACGCAGGCGATCACCGCGTCGGGCTGCCGCCCGGCGAGCTCCTGCATCTGCGCGATCGATTCCTCGCCGATCACCGACTGGAAGTCGCGCACCATCATCGGATAGGGGTGCGGGCCGGCGACCGTGCCGATGATGTAGAAGGTGCTGTCGACGTTCGTCACCCAGTCGCGCATCGCCTCGTTGAGCGCGTCCTTGAGCGTCTTCGAGCCCGAGTCGACCGGCACGACCTTGGCGCCGAGCACGCCCATGCGGTGCACGTTGGCCGCCTGGCGGCGCACGTCCTCGACCCCCATGTACACCACGCATTCCATGCCGTAGCGCGCGGCGACGGTCGCGGTGGCGACGCCGTGCATGCCGGCGCCGGTCTCGGCGATGACGCGCTTCTTGCCCATGTTGCGCGCGAGCAGCGCCTGGCCGATGGTGTTGTTGATCTTGTGCGCGCCGGTGTGGTTCAGGTCCTCGCGCTTGATGTAGATCTGCGCGCCTCGGCATTGCTCCGAGAGACGCTTTGCGTGATAGACCGGCGTCGGGCGCCCGACGTAATGCTTCAGCTCGTAGCGGAACTCGGCCTCGAAGGCGGGATCCTGCCGCGCGCGCTTGTACGCAGCGAGCAGCTCGTCGAGCGCCGCCGTGAGCGTCTCGGCGACGAAGATGCCGCCGTAGGGGCCGAAGTGGCCGCGAGAGTCCGGAAGGTCGTAAACGGCAGGCAGGTCATGCGTCCGCATTGCGGACCTCGGCGACGAAAGCGGCCATTTTAGCGGCGTCCTTGATGCCCTTCGCCGATTCGACGCCACTCGACACGTCGACGCCCCACGGGTGCACGGCGCGGATCGCGCTGGCGACGTTCGTCCGGGAGAGCCCGCCGGAGAGAATGACCGGCTTTTCCTTCAGGAAGGGCACGAGCGCCCAGTCGAAGGCTTCGCCGACGCCGCCGTACTCCGGCACGTGGCTGTCGAACAGCCACGCCGCGGCGCGCGTGTAGGGGCGCAGGTAGCCCACGGCGTCGACCCCGGGCCGGATGCGGCAGGCCTTGACGTAAGGCAGGCCGAACTGCGCGCAAAAATCGGGCGTCTCGTCGCCGTGGAACTGCAGCATCGCCGGATGGACGCGGCCAATCACCTGCGCCACCTGCGCCGCGTCGGCGTTGACGAACAGCGACACCGTCTGCACGAAGGGCGGCAGCGCATCGCGGATCTCGGCCGCGCGCTCGGTCGAGAGGTAGCGCGGGCTGGGTGGATAGAACACCAGGCCGATGGCGTCGGCGCCGGCATCGGCCGCCGCGCGCGCATCGTCGGGCCGCGTGATGCCGCAGATCTTGACGCGCGTCCTCATGAGGGTAGCGCCCATTTTGCGTCGTATTCGACACGCTCCAGGTACAGGCCTTCGGGAGCGAATGTCGGCGCCGCCCGGTTTCTATCCTTGGATGAGAGTACTTCGCCTATCCACGCGGGCGGGTGCTTGCCGGCGCCGACGTACACCAGCGCACCGACGATGTTGCGCACCATGTGCTGCAGGAAGGCGTTGGCGCGCAGCACGAACTCGATGCAGCCTGCAGCTCCGGCGACGTCGATCGAATGCAGGGTTCGCACCGGCGTGCTTGCCTGGCATTCGGCGGCGCGGAACGCGGAGAAGTCGTGCTCGCCGACAAGCGCGCGCGCTGCCCTGCGCATCGCTTCGAGATCGAGCGGCGCGTGGTACCAACCCGCGTAGCGCGCTTCAAGCGCCGGACGAACCGGACGATTGGCGAGGCGGTAGCGGTAGGTGCGCGCGAGCGCGCTGTAGCGGGCATGGAATTCGGCGGGCACCGGCGTCGCCCACTGCACGGCGACCGATTCGGGCAGGAACGCGTTCACGCCGCGCACCCAGGCCGTCACCGGCCGCTCGGCTCCGGTATCGAAGTGCGCGACCTGCGCGCGCGCGTGCACGCCACGGTCGGTGCGTCCCGCCGCTTTCAGGACGACGGCGTGGCCCGCGATCTGGCCGAGAGCTGCCTGCACCGCATCCTGCACGGCGCCGCCGCCGGGCTGCGTCTGCCAGCCGAGGAAACGGCTGCCGTCGTACTCGAGTCCTATGGCGATGCGCGGAATATGGAATTAACTGCGGGCGCTGCTTAGCCGAGCTTGGCGAGCAACTGCTCGGCGCTGCCGCGTTGCGCGGCGTCGCCGTCCTTCACCACTTCCTTGAGCAGCTCGCGGGCGCCGTCCTTGTCGCCCATCTCTTCGTAGGCCTTGGCGAGGTCGAGCTTGGTGGCGACTTCCTGCCATTTCGGATCGCCGCCGCCGGACTTCGCCATCACGGTCTCGTCGCCGGCGCCGCCGAGATCGAGGCTGATCGCGGAGAGGTCGACCGCCGCCGGCTTCGCGGGCGCCGCCTCCGGCTTCTTGTCGCCGCCGGCGTCGAGGTTAAGGTCGAAGTCGAGGCCGCCGCTCGCCTCGGCCGGCTTCTCGGCTGCGGGCGCGGCCGGTTTCTTCTCCTCGGCGCCGAGGTCGAGGTTGAAGTCCATCGCGCCGGCCGTCTTGTCCGCGCTCGGCGCGGCGATGGTCTCGTCGGGGGACGCCGCCGGCTGGGCTATCGTCTGTGTCGTGCCGAGCTCGATGTCGACGCCCGAGCCGGTGGCTTCCTTCGGCTCGTCGAGCGAGATATCCGGCGTCGGCGCCTGGCCCTGGCTCGCGCCGCCGAGGTCGAAGTCGAGCGTCGGCGCAGCCGCGGCCGCCGGGGCCGCCGGCGCGGCTGCCGCCGCCTCGCCGCCGCCGGCACCGGCGTAAAGGCCGTTGCCCGGATCGATCGAGCGGCCGAGCGCCGCCGCCTTGTCCCATTCGGGGCCGGCGCTGTTGGTGAGTCCCTTCAGCTTGAGCGCGGTCTGCTCGAACGCTTTCGGGTCCTTGCGGTGCGCGTAGATCTCGAGCAGCTTCGCGTGCACCGCGGTGCGGCTCGAGTCCTTCTGCAGCGCTTCCTTGAGAATTTCCTCGGCCTGCGCGTCGCGGCCGTATGCCATGTAGACGTCGGCCTCGGCGATCGGATCGACCTCCTCGGCTTCCATTCCCGCGGGCGCCGTGCTCGGCGCTTGCGAAGCAGTCGCCGCGGCGCCCTTCGGGGGGGCGGTGGGTTCGCTTAAGGACGCTGCCGCTCCACCGCCTGCCGCGGCAGCGCCCAACACGCTATCTTGGAATTTCGCATGTGCGGCTTTCTTGCGCCGCCATGCATAAGCTGCGTAGCCCGCGAGCAGCACCACGAGCACGCCGAGCCCGCCCAGGAGCATCGGATCCTCGAGGTACTCCTCGTACCACTCTTTCGGCGCCGCCTTGCCCTTCGCCTTGGCCACGGGTGCCGCCGGCTTTGCGGGCTCTTTTTTCGGCTCCGCCTTGGGTTGCGCGGGCGCCGGCTTCGCAGGCTCCGGCTTCGCGGCTTCCGGCTTCGGCGCAGGCGCCTGTGCGACGGGCGGAGGAGGCGGTGGCGGCGCCGGCTTCGCAGGCTCGGCGGCGGGCTTCTCCGGCGCCTTGGCGGCAGGCTTCTCGGGCGCCTTGGGCGCAGGCTGCGCCGGCGCCTGCGCAACCGGAGGCACTACCGGGGCAGGCGCGGGCTTCGCCGCCTGCGCGGCCTTCTTCTCCGCCTCGGCGAGCTGCTGGTTCTTCAGCTCGAGCAGCTTTTGCAGGTCGGCGACGTTCTTCTCGAGATCTTTCTGGCGCGACTCGGCTTCCTTGAGCGCGCGCTCGCGAGCAGCGGCGTCGTCTGCGCGCGCGGCTTGCGAGCCGGGCGCGCCCGGCTTGACGGGCTCGACCTTGGACAGGCGCAGCTGGTCGGAGGGCGCCGCCGGCGCGACCGGTGCCGGCTTGGACTCGATCTGGCCGGCCGCCTCGCGCTGGCCGCCCGCGGCATCGGCCGGCGCCGGCGCGGCGGCAAGGCGGCTGCGGTACTCGGCGAATTGCTGGTGATGCTCCTTGACGATGCGGTTCGCTTCGTCGCGATCGAGCGTTCCGATGCTGTCGGCGTCGGGGATGACGAGGATCCTGCCGGTGCGCACCAGGTTCACGTTGCCGCGGATGAACGCCGCCTCGTTGGCGCGGAAGATCGCGACCAGCATCTGGTTGAGCGTCACGCCCGGGGGCAGGTTCTGCTTGGCGATCGCGCCTAGCGTGTCGCCGCGCTTCACCTCGTAGGTCTTCGGCTCAGCCGGCTTGGCGGGTTCCGGCTTCGCCTCCGGCTTCGGGGCTTCGGGCGCCGCGGCCTCCGGTTTGGCGGCCTCGGGCTGGGCCGGGGCGGGAGCCGGCGCCGTGGTCACAGGCGCTTCGGCCGTCGGCGCCGGCGTGGCGGGTTGCTCGGCCGGCGCGGTCGCAGCAGGTCTCTCTTCGGCCGGCGCGGGCTTCGGTGGCGGCGGCGGCGCGGCGGCGATCGCGGGCCGGTTCTGGAACTCCGGCGGATCGAGCAGCACGCTGTACTCGCGCACCAGGCGGCCGCTCGACCACGACAGCTCCACCAGAAGATCGAGGAAGGGGTCGTTGACCGGCTGGGTCGTGGTCAGCCGCAGCACCGGCCGCTTGTCGCGCCGGTCGAGATTGATGCGTACGCCGAGCAGGGTCGGGCTGATCTCGATGCCGGC